>Ga0209172_10001556_pt1 | contig 47452 bp, 42 predicted proteins | sample LarsenN4metaG_FD_184113 | JGI IMG/M metagenome (GOLD analysis project Ga0209172, IMG submission 184113) | Hot spring sediment bacterial and archeal communities from British Columbia, Canada, to study Microbial Dark Matter (Phase II) - Larsen... ... | reverse complement strand
GCGATTTCAAAATTTTTGAATTGGGGGAAATGAAAACATATCTGTGCGCACAGATACGTTTAAAGCCTTGCGGCTTTGAGAGTTGCATCTTGCGCCAAGGCGCGCGGCCCGGGAAGACCCAGTTTTTGCGTGTTTTTGGCGGGCTTCGTGGGACTTTTTGCTGTTAGGGTAGTGGTTTGCGACAGGGACGCGAAGGCGCAAAGACGCGAAGACGCGAATCTGAAATTTGAGATTTCAGCATTTCAGAATGGCATGCTGGCACTTACCGGCTGCTGCGCTGCGGAGCGGGAGGTTGACCCATCGCAAGTATGCGATGGGCTTGAGCGGCGGGGTAATTGACAATTGGCAGCTCACGGCGGGAGGTCGCGGGTGCCGGCGATTCGGGGGAGGGTGAATTCGGTGGAGCCGCGGGGGGCGTTGGCCCAGGAGCGGTCGACGATGGCCATGAAGCGGCGGCGGGCGACGAGCTGGTTGGGGGCGCTGGAGTTGTCGGGGTCGTCGGTGACGGCGCCGTACCAGTCGGCGCCGTTGTTGTGGCCGTCGATGGGATCGGTGGCGCTGCCGGCGCGGGGGTTGATGCGGATGGCTTCGAGGGTGGCGTAGACAACGAAGGCGTCGGAGCGGACGGTGCAGAGGTTGAGGACCTTGGCGGCGGGCGTATCGCGCTCGACGAGAGCGGAGGCGTCTTCGAGGTAAGTGAAGGCGCCACTATTGGTGCCGTCGGTGGTGTTGACGACGGTGCCGACGGTGGGCGCGGTGCCGGTGATGGCAACGAGACGGACGGTGTTGGTGTCGACGGAGTCGATGGTGGCGGAGCCGCTGCCCCAGGAGGCGGTTTGGCGTGGGACAACGGTGCCGGTGATGTTCTGGACGGTCCAGGCGTAGTAGCGTTGGGGGCGGAGGACGTAGTAGAGCTCGCCGGTGGAGCGGATGCCGTAGCCGAGGTAGTTGGGGGCGAGGCTGGAGAAGCCGAAGCCGGGGACGCTGTTGTAGTTGACGGGCGTAAACTCGCGGGTGCGGTAGGTGACGATGTTGGCGACGTGCTGATCAAGCATGTTGACGGGGGAGATGGCTTTGAGGGCTTCGGCGGAGGCGGTGTTGACGTTAATGCGGCCGGGGAGGCGAACCTTGTTGATGTCGTTGACGCCGTTGCCGACATCGATGAGGTCTTGGGCGCGATCGACGAGGGCGATGTAATCGAGGAGGGTAACGGCGCGGGGGTCGCCGACGTTGGTGTTGGCGGTGGGGTTGGCGTAGAGGCCGGAGGTGGCGCGGAAGTCGAAGCGGATCTGCGCTTCGTAGGGGTACTCCGATTGAGCGAAGCTGCTGGTGACGGCGTTGAGGAGGATGGCGCTGAGGCGCTCGCCGAGGAGGGTGTTGTTGGGTTGGGCGGAGCTGGGCTTGTAGAGTTCGGCGGAGCGTTTGTCGTTGGTGTGTCCGACCCGCATGATGCGGTTGAAGTCGGCGAGGTTGCGGAAGTTGAAGTTGGCGTCGGGGGTGAGGGGTTGTGATTCGGCCCAGCGGTCGTGGAGCGGGAGCAGGGGGAGCGGGCTGGGGAGGCTGGCTTGTTGGGCGAGGGCAGCGGTCGTCGGAGCGCCGAGGGTGTCGGGGCCGGCGGTGGCGGAGAGGCCGGTGAGGACGCCGGTGTAGAGGTCCCAGGCGCAGGTCCAGCGGTTGGCGTTGGAGCGTTGGTTGGCGGTGACGTAGGCGGGATCGGTGGCGGTGGGCGCGGTGGCGGGCACGGTGCCGGTGATGGAGAAGCGATCGACGACGGCAGCGCCGACAGCGCCGCCGCGCTGGAGGACGGGGCGGGTGAGGACCCAGGTGCCGGTGACGCCGTAGCGGACGGTGAACTTGTCGGTTTCGGTCTTGATGGCGGCGACATTGTTGTCGGGCGTGCGGGTGTTGGCGGCGATGCGGCCATTGAGACCGCCGTCTGAGCGAGTGATGACGACGTAGTGGTCGTTGCCACTGACGGTGTAGGCGCCGATGCCATTGGGGAAGAGGGCGCCGAGGTCGACATCGATAGTGGTGTTGGCGCCGTTCTTGTCGGTCCAGGTGACGAGGTCGCCGTTGTCGTTGCGGAGGGAGAGGCGCCAGCCGGTGAGATCGAGCGCGACGGCGTAGGGGTTGAAGAGTTCGATGGCGATATCGACGGTGTCGTCGGGCGTGGTGCGAGCGGGATCGACAAAGGAGGCGACCTCGTTGACGAAGGGCTGGGCGGCGTAGGCGTAGTGGACGCGATTGGCGGTGCTGGATTTGAATTCCGCGGCGGGTGAGCCGCTGCCGCCAAAGTCGCGGACATCCGCGACGAAGGCATTGGCGGGCGTATCACTGCCGGTGTTCCAGCGGCCGCCACGGATGCAGACGCCCTGGTCATCGATGAAGGACGGACCCGCGGGGAGATAGTGGAGATAGGTGCCGCGGTTGGTGCCATCGGCATTGCGGTCGCCGCGAGCGCTGCCGTAACGTGCGGTGGTGTAGGTAGCGGCGAAGGCGAGGGCTTCGTCTTCGGTGTAGTTGTTGGGGGTGCGGACGACGAGGGGGCAGAGCTCGGAGCGCATGATGGCGGCGAGTGAGGCGGCGGTTTGAGCGACGACTTCGCTGCGGGCGGTGAGCATGCGCGGCGGCGTGGTGATGAGGCGCCAGTAGTAGCCACCGTAATCTTGGGAATTGCCTGGATCAGCGGAGAGCTTCACGCGGTAGGGTTGATCATCGCGCGGGCTGCGACCGCCGGAGGTGGCGGGGATGGGATAGCGGCAGATGTAAACGTTGCCATTGTCGGCGAGGGCGCGTTGGCCGGGCATCCAGCTGACGCCGGCGACGAAGGGATGAAGGTAATCCCAGTAGGCGGAGGCGGCGGCATCGCGACCGGGGGCGGTCGGTGCGTAGCCGGAGTTGATGGCGGGAGCAGCGCCGGCGTAGATGTCGTGGGAGATGGCGTTGGCGTAGCCATAGTGAGACATGGTGCAGAGGTAGGTGTTGCCGTCGGGCCCGGTGGCGACATCGCCGGCGAGGTAGGTGCGGTCGCCGGTCCACGTGGGCGCGGGAGGGAGGGTGGCGTTGACGTTGATGCGGCGCGGGTGGAGCGGCACCACGGGGCGGCGTGTGCGTGTGGCGGTGATGAGGTAGCCGGGCGAGACGCCGGTGCCCAAGAGCGTGGAGATGGCGAAGGGGCCGCGCCATTGTGAGGCGGGCGGGGTGCTGACACTGTTGGGCGCGATGTGGGGCACGGTGCATTCATAGACATTGGTGGAAGCGGGGATCGCGGTGCCGGGCAGGAAGGACGAGAGCGCGATGAGATCGCCGGCGACGTAGTGGGTGTTGGCCGTGTAAGCGGTGACGAAGCGCATCGGCGGGCGGAGGTTGCGATCGAAGGAGTACGCGGTGTAAAGGCGGCGCGCTGCGGCGGCATCGCCGAGGGTCGCGGGCCAGAGCGTTTCGGGGCGGGAGGCGTAGGGGATGCGGCGCGGGTCGAGGGCGCGGAGTTCGAGTTCATCGGTGTAGTCGAAGAGTTCGACCTGGCGGACGGAGCGGACGCGCGCAGCGTCGGGAGACTGCGGGAACTCAACATGCAGGAGGAGGTGGTGCCAATCTTCGAGGAGGAAGTTGTAGGTAGCGGCGAAGGAGCCACCGCCGCGGCCCTTGGGGAAGTTGGCGTTGCTGTGGAGGGTGGCGGGGGTATCGGCGGTCCAGCCGTAGAGGGCGAGGCTGCTGAGGTAGGTGCCGTGGGGATCGGCGAGGGCGTTGTCGACGCTGCCGGTGTTGAGGTTGAGGAGGCCGGAGGTATCGACGATGCGAACGGCGAAGCGGTAGCGGATGGCCTGGCCGGAGGTGGAGGGGAGCATGTACCAGACGCTGTCGCTGGAGCCGGTGGGGTCCATGACGGCGACTTCGGGTGAGCCGGGGACGGCGAGGTCGTATGCACCGGTGGAGGGATTGAAGCGATTGTTGGCGTAGCCGCCGGAGTAGCTGTGGAAGCGGGTGAAGCGTGCGCCTGCGGTGTCGGTGACGAGGGTGAGCCAGGGCTGGTCGGGGGTGCTGGCATCGCCGCCGCCGGTGCCGAAGGTGGCGCCGGTTTCGGGGATGTCGATTTTGCGGGCGCGTTTGCCGGAGGGTCCGCTGAAGTCATCGCCCATGAGGACGCCGCGGCTGTCGAGGGTGGCTTCGTGGACTTGCTGCGCGACGAAACTGAGGACGCCTTGCTGGGCGAGGTCCATATCCATGGTGCTGTTGATAGCGCGGACGTTCATGCGGTCGGTGCGGGCGACGACGAGGTAGACAGCGCCGAGGACGGCCATGAGGCCGAGGCAGACGACGACGAGCAGCATGACGGTGCCGCGGTGACGGGCGTTGATTGTTGGCTTGCGATTCACGTGCGTCCTCATGTGTGAGCGATTACTGGGGGAGCCAGATGGTTTGGGAGTAGGTGCGACGGGGGCGGCTGAAGGTGCTGGCGAAGTTGGCGATTTCGGTTTGGGGCATATCGATGCGGATGCGGACCCGGAGGGCCTTGGGCCAGCGGGCGCGGTTGTCGAAGCTGAAGTTGGCGGTGTAGACGTCGCGGGTGATGACGGCGTTACTGCGACCGGTGTAGACGTCGTAGGCGGAGCCGGGGGCCTGGTAGATGGTGCCGGTGCTGCGAAGTTCGCCGGCTTTATCGGTGAGGGGCGGATAGGCGGAGTTGTTCCAGTCGTTGCTGCCGCCGGACCAGTAGGACATGACGTAGTAATCGAGTGGTGGCCAGACGAGGGTGCTGCTAAACCAGTCGGTGCAGGTCATGTTGACGGTGTTGTTGCTGGGGTTGCGTTGGAGGCCAGAGGGATCGCCGTACCAGCGGAGGTTGCCGTCGCTGTTGGTGGTGCCGTCGGTCCAGTCGACGACGAATTCATCGGCCCATTTGAGGAGGGTGGGGCTGAGGCGCATGACGCCGTTGACGACGTTGCGGGTGGCATCGGCGCTGGTGCCGGCGAGGGGTGTGCGGAGGACCTTGAAGGGGTAGCAGTTGTAGCGGGCTTCATACCAGTAGTCCGCGCCTTCGTAGGGAAGGACGAGGCGGTTGCCGCTCTGGGGATAGGGCAAGGGGATGGGGGCAGTGAGGCCGCCGTCGACATAGCCGCTGCGGTCGAAGTAGCTGTTCCAACCGGGGCGGTTGACGGGAGCGCCGGCGCCGCCGTAGCTGCCAATGAAGTTGTTGTTGCCGTGGGCGAGGAAAGCGGGGGTGCTGATGGGTTGGTATTTTTCGTAGCGGAGTTGCGCCATGACCTGGGCGGGGGTGAGCGCGGCGACGCTGGTGCGGCCGGAGGAGGGGCTGGCGAGAGATTCGCCGCCGCCGACGTCGATGGCGGGGGCATTGCGGGCGAAGTTGGGATGCGCGGGGACGGCGATGCCGTCAGCGTCGACGATGTTGGGGGTGTTGCCGGCGTTGGAGGGGAGGAGGAGGAAGACATGGCGGCCGAGGACGGCCATATTGGTGGGCGCGTTGGAGTCGGTGCCGGCGGTGGAGATGTTGTTCAACTGGACGGGTGCGTCCTGGGCGATGGTGGCGTCGCGGTTGGGGTAGCTGCTCATGTCTTCGGGGGTGAGGGCGAAGCCGTACCAGACGTGGGCGGCGTGGGCGCGGACGTTGCCAGCGGCGGAGTTGGCGGGGGCATTGAAGGCGCCGGTGCGGTTGTCGAAGCCACCGTGGGCGAGGAAGGAGATCTGGGAGCGTTTGGGGCTGAGGCCGTAGTTGCTGCGGATGACGAGGAAGCCGTCGCGGTCGATGCGGGCGACGTCGTTGGCGATTTGGCGCATGACGGTGCGGACGTTGGCGTCGGCCTCGATGGTGGCGTTGCTGACGCGAATGGCGCGGCCGGTGGAGCGGAACACGGCGCCGACGGCGAGGATGACGACGACGAGAATCGAGACGGCGACGAGGAGCTCAATGAGCGTGAAGGCGCGCGGAGAGAAGATGTGACGTTTCGCGGTCATTGCCTTTTTCGATACTTCACGACGGCAGCCAGACAATCTGGGAGTAGCTGCGGCGCGGCTTGGAGGTCTGGCTGGCGAAGTTGGTGATTTCGGTTTGGGCCATGTCGATGCGGATCATGATGCGGATGGCCTTAGGCCAGGTGGTGCCTGGGCCGAAGTTGGCGGTGTAGATATCGCGGACGATGGCGGTGTTGCGTCCGTTGTAGAAGTACATGGGGTTGGCGACGGGCGGGTTGCCGGTGGTGACGGAGGTGGTGTAATCGCGGGTCTGGCGGTAGCTGGTGAGCGCCGGCATGAGAGAATCTTCAAAGCCGCCGGTGTTGTAGCCGCCTTCTGCGACCCAACCCCGGCTGTAGTAATCAACGGGCGGCCACTGCATGGGTTGGCCGGCGCGGTCGCGTACCCAGTCGACGCACTGGACGGTGGGATTGTTGTTGCCGTTGGTGCGGGTGATGTTGCCGAACCACTGGAGGTTGCCACTGGAGTCGGTGGAGCCGTCGGTCCAATCGACGACGAACTGATCGACGTAGGAGAGGAGGATGGGGCTGATGCGCATGGTGCCGTTGACGACATCGCGGGCACCAGTGCTGTCGCGGCCCTGGAGGGCGTTGCGGAGGGTTTTGCGCGGGTAGTTGAAGTGGCGAGACTCGTACCAGTAGTCGGCGCCGTTGTAGGGCATGATGAATTTTTTGACGGTGCCGGCCATGGGCCAGGGGAAGGGCGGGGTGAAGCCACCCTCGCGTGTGGCGCCGGTAACGTGGGGCATGTTGGTGTCGTTCCAGCAGTAGTAGGGGTCGATGACGATGGGCTGGTATTTCTCGTAGCGGACACGGGCCATGAGTTGGCTGGGGCTAAGCGAAGTGACGCTGGTGCGGCCGCTGGAGGGGACGGCGGGGAGTTCGACGGAGCTGACGGTGATGGCCTGGCCGGTGCGGCGCGGGTCGGGATGGGCGGGTATGGCGCCGCCGTTGGCCACGGCGATACGGGTGGCGTCGCCGGCGACATTGGCGGGGACCATGAGGAGGGTGTGGCGTGCGAGGAGCGCGGTGTTGGCCCAGTTGTTGCCATCGGTGCCGGCGGTGCTGATATCGGAGACCTGCACGTTGTTGTCCTGGTCGCCGGTGGTCGGGTGATTTTCGCTGTAGTTGTTGCCGCTCTGGGCGCGGGTGTCCTGCGGGGTGAGGCCGAAGCCGTACCAGACGATGGCGGCGTGGGCGTTGAGGTCGGCGGCGACGGTGTTGCTTTGGGGATCGATCGCGCCGGTGCGATTGGCGAAGCCACCGTGGGCGATGAAAGTGAGCGATGCACGGACGGGCGAGGAGCCCCAGTTGTTGCGGATGGAGAGGAAGCCGTTGCGGTCGCAGCGGGAGATGTCGGCGGCGATCTGGCGCATGGTGGCGCGGACGGCGGCGTCGGTCTCGATGGTGGCATTGCTGGTGCGGATCGCGCGGCCGGTGGTGCGGAACACCGCACCGACGACGACGATGATGATCGCCAGCAGCGAGACTGCGACGAGCAGCTCGATCAGAGTGAAGGCTTTTGTGCGCGTACGGGGCATTACTGCATCCTCAGGGTTGTGTGGTTGTGCGTTTGTCATTGAACTTCAGGAACATGATCTAGAAAGTGACGGTGGCCTGGTAGATATAGACAACGGGTGTGGCCCGGGGGTCGGCGCCGTCGGCGGCGGGGACCCACCAGACATTTTCGCTGCCGATGAGGGGCATGGACGTATCACCGGCGGTCGTGAGTTTTCGGAAGATGACACCGGAGGTGGCGCCGATGCCGCGCATGCCGGCAGGCATGGCGGAGAGGGCGCCGCTGGTGGCGCCGGGCAAGTAGTGGTAACCGGTGCTGGCAACGGTGCGGGGATCGGTATCAATGCGGCCGGCGCGAGAATCGTTGCCGAAGGTTTGGGTGAGTTCGCCTTTTTTGCAGACGAGGACGAAGAGGTCGAAGCGGTTGTCGCTGCCGGGGACTTGGCCGGGCTGGCGGCGGATAAGCGCGACCCAGGAGTACATGGGGGGCACGTTGACGCCGGGCGTTGATGAGGACCAGGTCCACGGGACGGGCCACGGGGGCGTGGAGCCCTGGGCATAGCAGCGCGACTGCCAGGGAAGTCGCGTGGCGATGTTGGGCAGGCCGACGAGGGCGGTGCCGACGCCGGAAAGGTCGGTGGCGGTGTAGCGGGTCTGGATGGCGGAGACGGCGGTTTGTCCGACAACAACGCCGACGGATTCTTCGGAGCTTTGGCGGGCCCAGTCGCCGGCGACGGGGAACATGGTGGCGAGCATGATGAGGCCGATGCCGAGGATGAAAACGGAGACGATGACTTCAGCCATGGTGAAGCCGAGGCGTGACGCATTGGAGGATGGGCGAAGCGGAGTCATCGGATAACGGTGCCTGTGTAAGGGTGAAGCGTGATGAGGTCGGTGTAGTTGAGGAGCCAGTTGGCGCGGCCGGCATCGTCGAGGCCGGCGGTAGCTTCGTTGAATTCGTTCACGTCATAGACGGCGAGGGACATGCTGGAGGCGCCGCCGTTGCCGAGGCCCCAGACGGAACGCGCGGAGCGCGAGTTGCTGTTGTTGTCGGCGTCGTAGGCGAGGAAGCCGGAGCGGATGATGGGCTGGCCTTTTTCGTTGAAGACGAGGATGCGCAGGCGCTGGGCGGCGGCGGATGATTCGTTGAGGTAATTCACACTGGCCGAAGTGGCGGAGAGGTTCGCGATCTTGATGTAGCGTGGGAGGGCAATGGGGCTGCGTTCGGGGATGGCGCCAAACTCGGTGCCGTTGTTGACGTTCTGCACGGCCTGGACGAGGACCATGAAACTCTGACTGTTGGTCTGGGGGTCTTCATAGAAGAGGAGGCCGACTTGCCGCTGGGAAGAGAGGGCGAGGGAGCGTGCGGCGGCGACCTGGGCAGAGATGGCGTTTACGGCTTCGCGTTTGTTGTTGCCGGAGGTGAGGGTGCGGTAGGCCGGGAAGGTGATGGCCAGGATGATAATGATGATCGCCATCACCACGAGTAACTCGAGGAGGGTGAAGGCACTACTGCGCCGATGAACTTTTTGCGACACGAGCATGATGGGCACATCCTTACGATTGCTCTTCAGTGTTTTACTGTACTTTGATGTGTCCGGCTACGGGTTTTTGCCGCCTTGGCCCATAACGCGTGACTTCTTCAGGGTTTGTCGCAAAACACTAGTTGGCGGTGACGCGAATATACACCATGGGATTGCGCAAAACGAGAAGTGTACTCGTCGAGTTGGGTCGCGGCCGTTGGATGATGCGCTTATGAGAAAACTAGCGGCGGGCCTCGCCGACGATATCGTCGGCGGTGTAGTACTGATTGTCGGGCCCGGCGGCGGCGAGGAGGAAGCTGGTGCGGCCGAGGATGCGATCCGTATTGACGGCAGTCCGCAACGTGGGCGTGGTTGACCCGATCAACGTGCGGAAGGCTACCCCATTGGGCGAGTATGGGGTTGGCGGACTCGCGCCATCGCCGTTCATCTCGACGCTGGCGCCCCAGGGGGTGGTCGCGAGGTTCCAGACACCCGGAGGCGTGTAGGGCACGAGGCGGCTGTTCACCGGCTGGCCATCGACGGTGTAGGTGACGCTGCTGCGGGCGCCGGGATTGTTGTCCTGGAAGACGTAGCTGCGGTTGTTCTGGGAGGCGTCGTTGATGAATGAGAAGAGGTCCTGGTTGATCTGGCCCTGGGCGCCAGTCATGGAGTTGCCCACCCAATAAAAGATGGGCTGGCCCCACGCGTCGATGAAGCCAATGTTGTTAGAGGCGGCTTCGGTGGTGCCGGAGGCGAGAACGAAATCGGGATTAGGGAAGTCCGTACGGTTGGCGAAGATGCGGTAATTCTTGGGCGTGGACTGGAGGTAAGGGCCGTAGACGCGGCCTTCGGTGCTGAGACGGAAGCCCTGGTTTTTGTTGCTGAGGGCCAAGGCGAGGGCGTTGAAGGCGTATTGTCCGGGGGAGCCGCCGTTATTGGTACTCGTGCGTGGATAGCGGAGATGATCGGCGCGGTAGGCCTCAAGGGCATTGGCGATGTTGCCAAGGGTGGCGGAGGTTTGAGAGACGCGTGCGGCTTTGCGGGCGTAGAAGAACACCGGCACCATGATGCCGATGAGGATGACAATGATACCGATGACGACCAGAAGTTCGATCAACGAGAAGGCGCGATGAGGATGAGGTTGCGGCGTTTTTCTCATAGCACCAGCATACACATCGAGAAGCGTTGATGTCACCTGCCTTCAGCGATGACTTCATCACCGGTGTAAAACTGGTTGTCCGGGCCGGCGCTGTAGACGAGGTAGGAATTGCGGCCGCGGAGGCGGTCGTTGCGTTGCACTTGGGAGCTGGAGGGGTTGGACATGCCGATCAGTTTGCGGAAGGCGATACCGGGCTTGGGATTGGGAGAGGTGGAGGCTTCGTAGTCTTTGCTGGTCAAGGCGAGGCACAAGCCCCAGGGGGTGGTGTCGGGATTCCATGTGCCGGCGGGCGTGTAAGGGACGAGCCGGCTTTGGATGCTCTGACCGTTCACCGTGTAGGTGACGCTGTTGGCGGTGTCAGGATTGCCTTTGAGGAAGATGGCGTTGCCATAGCCGCCGGCGTGGACTTCGATCAGGCCGTTGACATCAACGGCCTGGGCGCGTTGCATGGAGGCATTGCCAACGAGGTAGAAGATGGGAAGTCCCCAGGCGTCGACGAAGGCGGCGTTGAGGGGGCTCATCTCGCGTTCGCCGCTGGGCGTGCCGGCGGCGGCGGCGGCCGGGTTGGGGAAGTCCGCGGCGTTGGCGTAGATTTTGAGGTTCTTGCCGCCGGAGTAGTAAGGGCCGTAGACGCGGCTTTCGGCGGAGATCTTGAAGCCGGGGCCATCGTGGCCGTCATGGCCCCAGACGGAGCCGGAGGTGGCGGGCTTGTAGCCGCTGAGGGCGCCGGCGAGGAAGTTCATTTCGTAGTAGCCGACCTTGGGTCCACTGTTGGCGCCGGGCGAGCCGAACTGCGGGAGGCGCCCGGTGAAGTCGGCGCGGTAGGCGTCGACGCCGGTGTTGATGTTGCCAAGGAGGGATTCGGTGGCGCTGATGCGCGCCTGGCGGCGTGCATAGCTGAAGGTGGGCACCATGATGGCGATCAGGAGGACAATGATGACCACGACGACGAGGATCTCGACGAGGGTAAAGGCGCGGGCGAAGTTTTTTGCTGCTGGTCGCCTCATGGTCCACCACCTTGATCAGTTTGAGCCGCCGCCGAAGACGACGATGTCGTCGGAGGCGTAGCGTTGGCCGTTTTCGATGCGCGGGCCGTAGACACGATCCTGGCCGGCGCTGATAAGGACGTACATGTTGCGGGGCTTGCGGACGGCGGCGGTTGAGAAGTCGCTGGTCTGGTCCGTGACAAGTTCTTCGAAATGCGTGCTGAAGGGCGCGGTGACTGCGGTGGTGCTGTTGGCGGTGTTGTAGCCGCTGGCGGCCTGCGAGACGATGTTGCCATTGACGGCTTGGAGGTTGGTGGCGTCGATGTAGGCTTTGTTGCTCACGCGGTGGTAGGCAGCGCCTTGTGCGAAGCCGGGGGCAATGTAGCTGTCGGCGGCGACAGGCGTGACGAACGTGGTGTCGCGGCGGTAGTAGAGAATGGGCATGGCGTCGGGGTAGCGATCGAACGGAACGGGGATGCGTGCATGGGCCTGCTGCGCGGTGTTGGGCAGGGGGTTGGCGGGCGGCACGGCGCCGACGACTTGGGCGAGTTCAGAAGTGCGCGGCACATAGAAGGAGGCGTGCCAGACCTGGTCGGAGAGGTCGTAGATGCCGCGGGGCTCTTCGGAGCCGAAGGCGATGTAGCGACCGCCGATGGCTGGCGGGAGCGGCACGGTGCCCCACTGGCCGCTCTTGTAGTTGGCGGGTTGATCGAAGTAAGGGGTGGTCTGCGGTGAGGAGGGCCAGGTGGGCATCCAGAGGGAGCCGACGAGGCCAATGGTGAGGTTTTGGGTGCCGGTGAAGCCCATGTCGTAGGTGATGCGTTCTTCGACCATGGGTCCGGGGTAGGCGCGGAACATACTGAAGTAAGCTTCGCAGGCGGAAAAGAGGGCCTGGAGCTGGGCGCGGGTGGCGGAATCCTGGGAGCGGCGGCGCGCGGCACCGATGGCAGGCAGGAGCAACCCGATGAGCAGCAGGATGATGCTGATGACGACGATCAGCTCGATAAGTGTGAATGCGTGTCGTCTTTTCATTGTGTCGCCTTCAGAGTTTGGGCCGGCAGACATGGTCATGCGCGGCACGAATGGAATGTACCTTTTACATTGTGCGCCATGCAAGTGAAAAAAGCACATCGGTGCGAGCGGGCGGGGTGAAGGGCCTATGAACCGCCGCCGCCGACGACGACGATGTCGTCGGACTCGGCCACTTTTTGGCCGCCTTCAATGCGGGGGCCGTAGACGCGATCGAGGCCGGCGCTGATGAGCACGAACATGTTGCGCGGCTTGCGGGTGGCGGGCGTGGAGAAATCGCTCGTCAGGTCGGTCATGGCTTCTTCAAGGTGGGTGCTGAAGGGAGCTGTAACGGCGGTGCTGATATTGGCGGTGTTGTAGCCGCTGGTGGCTTGCGAGCAGACGGTGCCGCTGCTGGCTTGGAGCGTGGTGCTGTTGACGAAGGCGGCGTTGCTGAGGCGGTAATACGCGGCGCCCGCGCCGACGCCGGGGGTGATGTAGGTATCGGCAACGACGGGCGTGACGAAGGTGGTGTCGCGACGGAAGTAGAGGATGGGGAGCGCATCGCCGAAGCGATCAAAAAGAACGGGGATGGCGGTGTGGGCGGTGGTACTGGTATTGGGCCAGGGGTTTGAAGGGGTGGCGAGCCCTTGGGCGACGCGGAGTTCGCTCTTGCGCGGGGAGTAGAAGGGGGCGTGCTGAACGCCGTCGGCGAGGTCGTAGACGCCGCGCGGTTCTTCGGTGGCGTAGGCACGGTATTCCTGGCCGGGGTAAACGGGCAGGGGCACGCGGGCATATTGGCTGCCGCCCCAGTTGATGCGGGGCGAGAGTTGGGGCTGGTTGTTGAATTCGCGGTCGCCGGTTTGGATGGAGCCGAGGAGGCCGAGGGAGAGGTTCTGGGGAGCGGTCCAGCCCATGTCGCGGGTGAGGCGTTCTTCGAGCATGGGTCCGGGATAGGCGCGGAAGAGGTTGAAGTAGCCTTCGACGCTGGCGCGGATGGCCATGAGCTGAGCGCGGGAGTCAGACTCCTGGGACTTTTTCTTGACGAGGGAGAGCACGGGGAGGGCGATGGCGATCAGCAGGACGATGATGCCGACAGCCACCAAGAGTTCGATGAGGGTGAAACCGGAGCGCCGCATATTCACCTGCCTTTGTTTTGCGATCATACCACAAAAGTGATGGCGTTGGCCGCGGAGCGCAACAGCAGGATGTTATAGCTTTTCGCGAAGGGCGGATCTTGGCAGCGGCATCGGGGGTGGCGTAAACTACGGGGGCGGTGCGGAAAGTTTTTTGTCATGAATGATCGCGAGCGATTTCTCGCCACGATGCGGTATCAGCCGCGCGACCGTGCGCCGATTTGTGATTTTGGCTTTTGGAAAGAGACGATTCCGACGTGGCACGAACAGGGGCTGCCCAAGAAGGTGCGCTGGGGCGTGACGGGGAAGCCGAATACCACGAATGAATTCTTCGGGATGGACGTGTTTGACCGGGCCTTGAATGTGAGCACGGGGATCTGTCCCGTTTTCGAGCAGAAGGTTCTGGAGGATCGGGGTGAAACGCGGCTGGTGCTGCAATGGGATGGCGCGATCGTGGAGGAAAGCACGACCCACTCCACGATTCCGACGCACTATGGGCACACGCTGGTCGACCGGCAGAGCTGGCGCGAGCACTATGCGTGGCGCTACGACGCGGACGATCCGAAACGTTACCCCACGGATTGGCAGGAGAAGAAGAAGGAATGGCAAACCGTGGACGGCCGCACGGAGCCGCTGATTATTTATGGGTTGTCGTTGTTCGGGCGGCTGCGCGACTACATGGGGTTGGAGAATATTGCGCTGGTGCCGTACGACGACCCGGCGTGGTTTGAGGAGATGGTGGCGACGCAGGCGGATTGCTTTATCCGGGTGGTGAAGCGGTTGTTCGACAACGGGGCGGTGATTGATGGCTGCGCGATGTGGGAGGACATGAGCTACAGCGGCGGGCCGTTGTTGTCGCCGGGGCATTTCAAGCAGTTTTTGGTGCCGCACTACAAGCGTGTGACGGATGTTCTGCGGAGCCATGGCGTGGACATCATCTGGGTGGATTCGGACGGGAAGATCGATGATCTGTTGCCGCTGTGGTTGGAGGGGGGCGTGAACTGCATGTTTCCGATTGAGGTGGGGACATGGGGCGCGGACCCGGTGAAATACCGGAAGCAGTATGGCAAGTCGCTGCTGATGATGGGCGGTTTCAGCAAGCGGATTTTGTCGGGGAGCAAGGAGGGGATTCGCGCGGAGGTGCTGCGGTTGACGCCATTGGTGGAGGAGGGCGGCTATATACCGTTTGCGGATCACCGCGTGCCGCCGGATGTGCCGCTGGAAAACTACATGTATTACTTGAAGTGTGCGCGCGAGGTGTGGGGCAAGGGTGTGAATTTGAAGCCGCTGGGTCGGGTTTATGCACCGAAGCCGATAAAAGCGGTCGGCTAGTGCCTGCTGCGCTGGCGCGACAATCTCTTTGATTTTTGGCAGATTTTGCCTCCACTTTGACGCACAAAGCGGAGGCCGGGGTTCGTTTTGCGCTGTACATAGTGGGTGTCGGGCAAGGCATCAGACATATCCAGGAAGTCCTTGTCCTGTCTTCGGGCGTTCCGAATTGACTCCGGCAGGTGAGAGAGAGCGTTGTAGGTTCTCACTTACGGAGGCAACCCATGCGGATGCGAAGGTGTGTTTTGGGGGCCATTGTGGCTGCCGGGGTGATGGCGTGCATGCCATCCTGGCTGTCGGCGGCCATTGTGCAGGGGACGGGCAACACGTACCTGTTGATCGAGGCGGAGAACGAGACGTCCATTACGGACCCAGACAACGACACGTTGATCTGGCAGCAGGTAACGGATGCGACGGCCAACGGCGGCGCGGCTTTGCGCTCGCCGGCGGGCACATCGTCCGCAAGCGCGGAAACCCTCGCGACGTACACGCTGAATTTCAAGACGGCCGGCACGTATTATTTCTATGTCCGCTACAAGAATGTGGACATGGAAAATGATGCGAATCTGGGCAACAACGACAGTTTCTGGGTCGGGACGTCGTTTGGCGGCACAGTCAGCAGCACGCGTTTCAACCTTGACCAGCCGCGAAGTGATGCGGCTTATGTCATTCACAACTCGGGCAACAATAACGTGGACACGAACACGGACAACAATTCAACGCTCAGCCTGGTGGTAGGCGCCGGCGACCTGAACACGGACAAAATCTGGGCCATCGGCGCTCGCGAGCCAGGCACGCAGATTGATTTCATTCTGATGAGCACGTCCAACACACTGAGTGATGCCAACGTCATGGCGCTGGCGACGGCGCCGGCGGTGCCTGAACCGGCTTCGCTGGGGCTGTTGGGCCTGGGCGCGGCGGGTCTGTTGGCACGCCGGCGACGGGCGTGAGGAACAAGTGATGTGTGGAGAGAGGCCGGTTCTGCCGGCCTCTCTTTTCTGTAACACGTGGCGTGATGGTCGCGCTGCCTGGCGGCGCGCTAGGGAATTTCTATGCATATTCGCACAAAGATGATGATGGCGGCGGCCGTGCTGGGCGCGGCGCAACTCGCGCAGGCCCAGACGGTCGATTTCAACACGGCCGGTGACTTCGGCACGGCGGCAAGTTCGCCGAACTTCAACTTCTCTGCGGGGTCAACGCCCTGGCCGTTTGAATCGGTGGGCGCGGGCATTGGCGGGTCGCGGGGGTTGGCGGTGGCGAACTCCGGCGGGAGCGATGTTTCGTTCACCTATAAGGCCAGCGCGCTGGATTTCTCCGCGATCGGCGCGACGATGGAGACGTCGATCTACTTTCAGAAGACCACGGCGACGAGCACCAGCAACTCGCGGATGTTCGACCTGGGTTTTGTCGGCGGACCGACCAGCTATCTCAGCGGCACCGCGCCGCTGGCCTACGTGCGCTATCGCTCCAATGGGACCAACTCTTTCTTCCTGGAGCTGAATAACAACGGCTCGGCCATCGGCAGTTCGTCCACGCTGGCGCTGACCGCCGGCAACTTTTACAAGATCAGCCTGCGGCTAACGAATGTCGACGGCGCAGTCGTCAGCTACAGCACGTGGGTTGATGACTATGGCACGAGCGGGACGACGCTTGTTTCGGAAACGCCGGTGCTTAACTTCACGGGATCGGCCGGCAACGTCCTGACCGCCGACAGCAGTGTCTATGCCGGCTTTCGCGTGCGCAACGAAAACTCGGCCCGTTCGGTCGCGGCTTTCGACAACTTCAGCGTGACGAGCACGCCAGGCACGATCGCTCGTCCGCCGCGGGAGTTCATCCATCCGGGCCTGCTGAACAATGCGCAGGAGATTGAGCACTTTGCCCAGCAGGCGGTGGCGGGCCTGGGCCTGTGGGCGACGGGCTATAACAAGATTCAGCAGGACCGTGATTTTTCGGGCGCGACGTATCTCACGCACGTCGCCCAGCCCGCAGCGCAGTACACCGCGGCCGTGCATTGGTCGCAACCTGGGGTGGCGAGAAACCTGCTAGATGATGCGCGGGCGGCGTATGCAAATGCGCTGCTGTACAAGGTGAACGGCAACGCCGCGCACGCCGCGAAGGCCGGCGAGATTCTCAATGCGTGGTCGGGCACGATGACCACCATTCTCAACAGCGCGAATCAGCCCTTCACGGCCAGCGATCCGCGCCAGGACTACATGCTTTACACAAGCTACTCGTGGCCGGCGATGATCTGGACGGCGGAGCTCCTGCGCAATGATCCAAGTTCTGGTTGGACGAGTGCGAACCAGACCGCGTTTGCCAACCTCCTGACGAATCTTGTCCGGCCGGCGGCAGAACACAGCAACAATAACTTGAACAACAACTGGGCGGCGTGGCGCACCGCGTCGAAGATGACCTCGGCGATCTACCTGAACGACACGGCGAGTTTCGACCAGGCCTTGCAGGAGTATCGCAACCAGCTGGCCACGTACATTAAGCCGGACCTGACGGGCGAAATGGGCCGGGACCTGTGGCATTCGCAGATGGGCCTCGCGGCGCTGGTGGTGACGGCGGAGATGGCGTTCAAGCAGGGGGTAGATCTGTACTCGCACAACAACCACCAGTTGTTGCGGGCATTGGAGTATCAGTTGCCGTTCATCATGGGTGACTACACCAACTGGCCCAGTGCCCTGGGCACGCCGGATCCGGGCACACAGGTGGACGGCGGCACGGTGTGGCCGATGTATGAAATGGCGTACAACCACTATCACAACCGACTGGGGCTCAGCGCTCCGAACCTGCTGGCGATGCTCAATGCCGCCAATGCGACGGTGGTGCCCAACACAGACGGCGGCGGGCCGTATCGCGGTGAGGACTTCATGCGCGTGGGGTATGGCACGCTCACGCATGCGGGCAGCCCGGTGCGGTACGAAATCGTGGCCGGTTTCGACAGCCAGTTCACGCTGGCGGCACAAGGGTTCGCGATCACCTCCCCGACCGGCACCGCGACGAACGTGCTGGACCCGGCGGCCGACCAGACGAGCAACACGGTGTTGCGGCTGTACAACAACAGCGCCGATGCGACGACCATCGCGGGTGCGGTCAACGTGGACGAGTTTGTTTCAATCTGGCTTGATTACCGGTTTGGCGGCGAGGGCACGCTGGTGCTGAAACTGGACGGCGTCACCGTGGCCTCCGTGGTGGCGCCGGAGTCGGGCGCGGGGCGCGACTTCTGGGCGCAGTTCCGATTGGACGGGCAGCTTTCGGCGTGGGGGCTGGCAGCGGGCGAGCATGCATTCAGCATCGAATACCTGGGCGGTGCGGGTCGCCAGATGTGGATCGACAACGTGATACTCACGACGTGGGAGAACACCGCAGCAGTACCTGAACCAACATCACTCACGGTGCTGATGCTGGGCAGCGCGTTACTGCTGCGGCGCCGCCGGTGAGACGGGCCATCAAAGGGTGCGGAACTTGGCGCGGTATGCTGTGGGCGTTTGGCCGACTTGGCGGCAGAAGGTTTTGGACAGCTCTTTGGCGTTGATGAAGCCGTAGGATTTGGCGATCGACGCCAGGGAATCGTTGGTGTTGGCCAGGGCGGAGCAGACGCGTTCGATGCGGATGCGGCGGATTTCTTCCGCGGGCGAACGGCCGAGGACTTCGAGAAAACGACGTTCAAGCGTGCGCCGGGAGACGGCGAGGTGGGCGAGCATCTGTTTGACCTGAATGCCCTCCTGCACGTGGTCACGGATGTAACGCAGGCCTGCGGCGACGTCTTCGTCGGCACACGCCCAGGTATCGGACGAGGCCCGGCGCACCACGCCAATCGGGGGTACGAGTGTCTCGCCGGTGGGCGCGACCTCGCCGGCCATCATGCGGGCAAGCACCTCGCCGGCGGTCTGGCCGAGGCGCTCCGTGCCCAGCTCGATGCTCGAGAGCGACGGCTGGGCGAGTTCGCAGAAGATGTCATCGTTATCAACGCCGATCAGGGCGACGTCATCGGGCACGCGCACGCCGGCGGCGGCACAGGCGTCGGAGAAACTGCCGGCGAGTTGGTCGTTGGCGCACATCACACCAACCTTGGGGCCTTGGCGTTTGATCTGCTGGATAGCCGGGGTGAGATCGGCGAGGTTGCTGATGAGATAATGGCGCGCCTTCACTCCGGCCTTGTCGGCGGCGGCCAGGAAGCCCTCGGCGCGTACGTCGGCGTAGTAATGGCGGGTGTGCCCGACGAAGGCAATCTGCCGGTAGCCCATGGAGAGGAGATGCTCAGCACCGATGCGGCCGACGGCGAGGTTATCCGGGATGACGCGCAAGCATTGCACATCACGGCTAAGGGCGGAGACGTTGATGAGAGGGACGCCGAGGCGGCGTATATTCGCTTCGACTTCAGGGCTGGCGATGTGGCCGATGATCCCTTGAAGTCGCAGCTTGGCATCGACGCGGCCGTCGTTGGCCATTTTGTGAAACGTCCAGCGTTGGTGCCGGTGTGCGTAGCGGATCAAGCCGCGGAAAATACCGCGCCCGTAGGTCCAGTTGGTCTGGATGAGCAGACCGATTTGCGCTGCTTGTGTCATGGCATTGTCACTTCATCAACCCACTGCACCGCCGGCGTGACAGAGTCCGTCCGCCAACGCGGATTTTAGCATGGCATTGCCCCCCGTGACACCGGCGGGCGGTCACCTTATGCTGCAGGCAGGCGGTACAAGGCGGCTCGCCGGTGTGCGAGCGGAGAAGGACAAGACGGGATGAATCGCGCTTTTTTCCTGGAGCTGGCGGGCAGCGGCTTGCGCATGCCCATTGGCACAGATTTGGCGCTGCATGAGCACCAGGACCACGAGGCGATCCGCCGCGATGGGCGCCGCCTGGGCGAAGTGCTGGCGAGTGCGGCGGCGACTTATCGCACACCACTGGCCGTGCCGTTGATGGACCTGACGCTGGAGAAATCCGCCTTGCTGGGGTTGCTGGGCATCAGCGACGCCGACGCGGCGACGTACCACTTTCACGCGATTGATGATGGCATCATGAGCCAGGTGCGGCAGCGGCTGGCGCTACCGCTGGACGCGCGCAGCCAGGCCCACATGGACTCGGTGCGGTACATCGCCACGAACACGCGACTGCTGCCGATCGGCATGTCGATCGGGCCGTTCAGCCTGATGACGAAGCTATTGGCTGACCCGATCACGCCGGTGTACATGGCCGGCGAAGGCACGACCGCGGCCGAGGACGACGACGTGCGCAATGTGGAGCGGGCGCTGGAACTTGCCGGGCTGATCATCGAGCGGTCGATTAAGGCACAGCTGGCGGCGGGCGCGAAGGCGATTTTTATTGCGGAGCCGGCGGCAAACGTGGCGTATCTTTCGCCCAAGCAAATGGCAGCCGGCGGCACGGTGTGGGCGCGTTACGTGATGGCGCCCAACCGGCGCGTGCGCGACCAGATCCGCGCGGCGGGGGCGGAGCTGATTTTCCATTGCTGCGGCGAGCTGATCGACCCGATGGTGCAGGGCTTTGCCGCGCTGGACCCGGCGCTGCTGTCGCTGGGGGCATCGCGGGAATTGTGGCGCGATGCGGTGCACGTGGGGCCACAGACGGTGCTCTACGGCAACTTGCCGTCGAAGAAGTTTTATTCTGACAGCCTGACGACGGAGGCGAGCGTGCAGGCGATGGCGCGTGACCTGCTGGAAAAGATGACAGCGACGCGTCATCCGTTTATTCTCGGGAGTGAATGTGATGTGCTGAGCGTGCCGGGCAGCGAAGCGACGATCAAACGCAAGATCGCCGCGATGCTCAGTGCGTGAGGATGCATAACGGGAAAAGGTGTCTCGGTGTACCGGCGTGCTTCACTGCGGTACTCCCCCACTTGCAGACAGAGGTGATTATGAACGCGGCCAGTTTTCTCGATAGGGTGAAAAGCGGCAAATTGCTGTGCGATGGGGCGATGGGGACGCAGCTGATGCTGGCCGGCATGCAGCCGGGCGAGTGCGGCGAAATGATGTGCATCGACAAGCCCGATGCGGTGGCGGCGATTCATGGACGCTACGCCGCAGCCGGTTGCGACCTGGTGACGACCAACTCCTTTGGCGCCACGCGCACCATGTTGGTGCGGCACGGGGTGGATGGCCGGCTGGCGGAGATTAACGCCGCGGCAGTGAAGGTGGCGCGCCAGGGTGCGCCCAGTGCAGTGGTGCTGGGCGACATCGGGCCGTTTGGCGATTTTCTCGAGCCGGTCGGCGATGTGACGCCGGAACAGTGCGTGGAGATTTTTGCCCAGCAGGCGGCAGCGCTGCGTGAAGGCGGCGCGGATGGTGCCATTATTGAGACAATGTCGGATGCGGCAGAAATGGCCCTGGCGATCAAGGCGGCGCACAGCGTCGGCGACTGGCCGGTGATCGCGACGTATGCGTTCATTCGCACCAACACGGGTGCGTTCAAAACCGCCAACGGCCTGAGCCTGCAGGCGGCGATGGACAATGCGATCGAGGCCGGGGCACACGTCGTTGGTGCCAACTGCGGCACGAGCCTGACGCTGCCGGATTATTTGGACTTGGCGCGGCAACTGGTGATGGCAGCGAAGAACACGCCCGTGATTCTGCAGCCCAACGCCGGCTCCCCCGCGCCGGGTATCCAACAAGCCGGCCCCGCGGAAATGGGCGCCATCGCTGCCCCCCTTCGCAAGATCGGCATCAGCATTCTCGGTGGTTGCTGCGGCACCACGCCGGAACACCTCGCGGTGATGGCCGCGGCGTGGAAAAGCTAAGAAGTATCGGAGTAGGGGCGTATCGGAGTGTCGGAGTAAACCGCAAGGACTCTTGTACTCCGAAACCCCGATACTCCGAAACTCCCCTACTCTTTTTTAAAGCCTGTCGCCTGGAAGCCCGTGCTGTTCACGGCTTGCATCAGTTTGGCCACGCTCGTCGCGGCGGGGTCGAATTCCACCCGCGCCGATTTGCTGGCCAGATCCACCGCCGCGCTGGTCACGCCCGGCGCAGCAGCCAGCGCGCCCTGCACCGTCTTCACACAGTGCTGGCACGACATGCCTTCAACCGAAATGCTCACGGTCTGCATGGGGCCTCCATTTGCGTTGTTGGTTTCGCGGCTTAGTGGTGATGGCCGCCCGGGCCGTGCACGTGGCCGTGGGCGATTTCTTCCGGCGTCGCGGGACGGACGTTATCAACCGTGACATCAAAGTGCAGCGTGACGCCGGCGAGCGGGTGATTGGCGTCGACGGTGACGTTGTCGCCGCTGACTTCCACCACGCGGACCACCTGCGTGCCCTGCGGGCCCTGGGCCTGGAACTGCATGCCAACCTTGACGTCGGGCACACCCTGGAAGGCCGTCTTCGGCACGCGCTGGATCAGTTTGTCGTTCTTCACGCCGTAGCCCTGTTCCGGCTGAATGACGACCTTGATGTTGTCGCCCTTGGCTTTGCCGAGCAGCGCGTTCTCAAGGCCCGGGATGATGTTGCCGGCGCCATGGAGATAAGGCAGGGCATCGCGGCCCTGGCTGGAATCGATGACGGTGCCAGCGGGATCGGTCAGGGTGTAGTGAATGGAGACGACGGAATTCTTGCCGATTTGCATGTGCGGGCCTTTTCAAAACATCGCGAAAAAAGCCCCGCCCTTCCGGGACGGGGCTGAGATTCTTTTTCGCCCAGAGTCATTCTATACGATGGATTCAACTTTTCCGATTCACCATCGCGTGAACTTTCATGGGCAAGCCGAAGAGCTTGATGAAGCCGATGGCGTCTTTGCCGTCGTACTCCGCGCCCATGGTGAAGCTGGCGAGGTTCTTCTGGTACAAGCTAAACGGTGAATCGACGGCGGCGACCGTCGCCCGGCCCTTGAACAGCCGCACCTTGACGGTGCCGGTGGTGTTCTTCTGGGCCTCGTTGACGAACGCGTCGAACGATTCGCGCAGCGGGTGGAACCACTGCCCGTAATAGACCAGCTCGGCATACTTCAGCGCGATCTGCTGCTTGTAGTGCAGCGTGTCGCGCTCAAGGCAGAGCTGCTCAAGAGCACGCAAAGCCGTGTAGAGAATCGTGCCGCCGGGCGTTTCGTACGCGCCGCGGCTCTTCATGCCGACGAGACGGTTCTCGACGAGATCGGTCTGACCAACGCCGTGGCGGCCGCCGATCATGTTGAGCGTTTCGATGATGCGGTGGGCGGGCAGTTTTTTGCCGTCAACGGTGACGGGCACGCCGGCCTCAAAGCCGATCTCGACAAACTCAGCCTTGGCCGGCGCCTTGCTCACCGGCACGCTCATCACCCACAGGTTGTCCTGCGGCTCGTTGATCGGATCTTCAAGATCAGCGCCCTCGTGGCTGATGTGCCAGAGGTTGCGGTCGCGCGAGTAGATTTTCTTCACGGTCTGCGCGATCGGCACGCCCTTGAGCTTGGCGTATTCGATCGCGGCCTCACGGCTGCGCAGTTCAAAGCGGTCATCCTTCCACGGGGCGATGATCTTGAGATGCGGGGCGAGCGCCATGTACGTCAGCTCGAAGCGGACCTGGTCGTTGCCCTTGCCGGTAGCGCCATGGCTGACGGCATCCGCGCCTTCATCGAGGGCGGTGGTCACCTGGTACTTCGCGATCAGCGGGCGGGCGATGGATGTGCCCAGCAGATAGCCGTTTTCATACACAGCGCCGGCCTTGAGCATCGGCCAGCAGTACTGTTCCGCAAATTCCTGGCGGAGATCCTTCACGATGCACTTGTCGGCGCCGCTCTTGAGGGCCTTCTGCTTGATGCCTTCGAGCTCATCCCCCTGGCCAAGTTCAGCGGCGAACGCGATCACCTTGCAGCCCGGGTAGTGGTCCTTGAGCCAGGGCAAAATGACGGACGTATCCAGACCGCCGGAATACGCGAGGACGATTTTTTTGACGGTATCTGCCATGCGTTTTCTCCATGTCAAACGAGCCAAACATCATCGGCATTCGCGGGGGTTTTCGCAACTGGGCCTAGCGGGGCTGGCGGATGCAAGCGGCAGGCGCTGGGCGAACTGTTCGAGCGCCTCGACTGTCTCGGGGCGGATCACCAGCGACGGACGCGCTTGGCGCAGGATCAATTGCGCCTCGCCTGCATCGGCGGCTTTACCAGTAGCGAGCAGGTACGCCCCGGCGACCGCGGCCGTGCGTGAGAAGCCGGCCTTGCAGTGGACGTACACCGGGCCGCGCGGGGCGTGTTCAGCGATAAAGGCCACGGCGGCGGCGAGTTGCTCTTGCGACGGCGCGGTGAGATCGAGCGTGGGCAGATGCAGGTACGGCAATGTGCGGAACGGCGCCGCTTCGGAAAACTCCACGGTGGTGTCGATCACGGCGGAGATGCCGCCATTGGCGATGGCACGCTGGGCCTCACGCGTTGTCAGCAGGCGGCCCATGATGAGGTTGTCGTCGAGGCGGTCATAGGCGGGGGCGCGGCGAGCGTAGTACAGCCACGACAGACGCTGGCCCAGCAGCACGGGCCAGCACAGCAGATGCGCGGAGATGGGCAGGCGGCCGTGGGATTTTTTGAAGATGCCGGCATCGCCGCGCGCGTAGCTGATGCTGATGAGGGCGAGCGGTACGAGAATGATGATGCCGACCAGGCCAGCGAAATGGAACGCGATGAAAAAGAGAACGGCGGCGGCGAGGGCGTAGCGTGTGCCGATGGTTTGGCTGCGGGTGCGATGCGGTTGTGGCTCTTCACGGAAAAGATGCAGTGCCGCGAGGCCAAGCAGCGCCCCGCCAAGGAGATCGATCACGTGGTGCTGATAGACCAGCACGGGCGAAATGGCGATGAGGGCGAACCACGCGGCAATGACGAGGCGAATGATGCCGCGGGTGTGATTGAAGAACACCGCGACCAGCAGCACCAGCAGCGCCATGTGCAGCGATGGAAACTCGTTGAAGACGCCGTCGAGCGTGCGAAACGTGTTGAAGACCACGCCGAGCGGGCCGTCAACGTGCGGGCGATCGAAGGAAAATTTGAGCGGATAGAGGGCGAAGCAAACCCCGGCGATCAAGATGGTGAAGACAACGCGGCGGATGTGCGTGGCCAGCGCCCGCTCGCGCAGCAGAAACGGCGCGGCAATGAAAAACAAATCGATCGACATGTATGGAATGATCAGCCACGGCATGAACAGAATGTGCTTTTCAAAGGTGTAGGCGTAGCTGTTCACGTGGCTGTATTGATGGGCGAGCCACATCGTGCTGCCGTAGACCACGAGGAACAGCGCCGACAAGCCGGCCGCCGCCAGGGCTTGTTTCACGAGCAGTTTCATGTGGCCTTCCGCGCCACGGAAACGCTGAAGATGCCGAAGTTGTCGGTGAGTTGATCGACTTTCTCAAAGCCGGCGGCGCGGACCAGTGCATCAAGTTCGGCCTGGCTGCGGCGGCGCATCACCCACGGCTGGCCCTCGCGGTTGGTGAGCACGCGGGCGATCATCTCGACCTGTGGGTGCCACGGCTGACATGTGTAAATGAGATGGCCGGCGGGCGCGAGCGCATCGGCAATGCCGGCGAGCGATTGCCGCACTGCGGTGTTGTCGGGAAAGAGCTCGTAAATGCCTGAGGCGATGGCGACGGTCGGCTGCGGCGAAATCGCGGCGAGGGATGCGCGATCGAAGGCATCAGCACATTGCATGGCGACATTGGCCACGCCCAGCGCATTGGCCAGCGCTGCCGCCGCATCGAGATTGTCCTGGCGGTAATCGCGCAACAGCGCCGTCGCCCCCACCTGCGGCAAGCCGTGGAGCGCCTCGATCACGTAGCGGCCCGGACCGGCCGCGATGTCGAGAATGTGCACGCGCTCACCGGCGGCGTGGCGCTCGAGCATCACACGGCGCAGCAGCGTGTCGAGATTCTGGCGGCGGACGCGAATGCCGCGCCAGCCGATCGCGTTGAGGTAGTTGCGGTCGATCATGGTGCCCAGCAGCGGGAAGCCGTGGGCCTTGTTTTGGTAGACGTAATCCAGCGTGTGGCCGGAGTCGAAGCCCGTTTGCCAACCGAGCGTGACGCCGCGCGAGAGGCGGCCAAAAGTCTTGAGCACGGCGCGTTGGAGGCGCCACTTGAGAGCGCCGGGGGCGCGCAGCAGGTCATATTCCGTGCGCGTGAAGCCGCCGCGATCGGCGTGGAGCAAATCATCATCACCGGGCACGGGCCGGGCGAAGGCTTCATCAAGAAATCCGCGCACGCGCGTGCAGATCGCCGCACGGTTTTGTTCATGAAACATCGCATGAAACGTGCCCGGCAGCACTTCAAATTGTTTATGGGTTGAACCGAGCCGCGCGAAGAAACGCCGCTGGGCGTTGAGCTTCACGACATAATCACGGCCGGCGGCGAGGATCAGCGTCGGCGTGCGAATGGCCGCGGCATCATCGACGAGCCGCCGCCCGGCATCGTGCAGGTCGAGCAGCAGCGCGATGCTGATTTGCTTAAAGATGAGGGGGTCGGCGTCGTAGGCCCGCACCTGCTCGGCATCGTGCGTGAGCATGCGGGCCTTGACGTAGCTGGTGACCGTGCCGCCGGGCAAAAGTTTTTCTTTGAACCGCAACGCCGGCACCGCCAGCGGGACGTAAAGATTGACATCAAACGCCGGCGCGGCCAGCACCATCGCCCGCACCTGCGGCGCAAAGTCATGCACCCACGCGCTGGCGAGCACCGCGCCCACGCTCGACGCCACGATCGCCGTGTCGTGCGGCGTGATGCGATGTGTCTGCCACACGTGCCGGGCGAAGGTATCAATATCTTTGATGAGCGCGGCAATGTTGGGGGCAAAGCCGCGCGCGCCGGGCGACCGGCCGTGGCCGCGCTGGTCGGGCGCGAAAAACGCGGTACCAGGCGCAGCCAGAGCTGCAACCGTCTCGGCCCAACGTGCGGAGTGCTCATGCCCGCGGTGCAACAGCAGCACCGCACGCGTCACCGGCTCCTGCGGCAGCCAGGCGCGATAGAAAAGCTCCACACCGTCATGCGTGACAAATTGATGCTCGCTCATGTGCATAACAGTTCTCGCACGGCTTCGTGAACTCTCTCTGCGATCGCTTCGTAGCTCCCGCGCTCGCGCGGAAAATGGGCGAAAAACATGGGCCGCCCGATCGACACACTCAGCGTGCGCGGCAACGGCAACGCGCGTCCCTTTGGCCACGCTTTAAACGAGCCGCGAACGGCGCACGGCACCACCGCCACGGGCCGGCCCGCCGCCAGCGCGCCAATCCCGGGACGAAACGCCCCCAATTCTCCCGTCCGCGTGCGTGTGCCTTCGGCAAACCAGACCAGGACATTGTCTGAATCAGCAAGCAGCGCGGCGCAGCGTGCAAGGCTGCTGCGGCGGTACGGCCCACGTGCAAATGGCACGCCCTTGATCATCAACGCGCGCATCGCCAGGTGCGGCACACCGGCCGCAAAATAATCATCAACCGCAGCGGCGTACGCATGCTCAAGCCGGGCCAGCGGCAGCGCTGCCAGCAAGCACACGGTGTCGAGGTGGCTCGCGTGATTCGCAACCAGCAGCACCGGGCCGCGGTCGGGGATGCGCTCGCGCCCCGTGATGTGCAGCCGGTGATAGAGGCGCAGATACGCCCGCGTGCCCACGGCCATAGCGCGGCGGGCCAGTGCCGGCAGCGGCAACGGCGCAGCATCATGAGCGTTATGCAAAAGTCGTTCGCTCATGGCGGCTCCTGCGTGCTTTCAGCCAGCCGCGTCAGTGTGCGGCGCAAGCGCACCACCACCGTCTGCACACAGCCCGCGATGATCACGATGCACGCCCAGTCCAGCGGCGTAAGCGGGCCGGTCTTCTGCGCCCAGAGAGCGAAGGCAACCCACGCACCAATATGTAGCACCACCATGCGCCAGGGTTTTGACATGATGCCGCCGAACTCGCGCCGGCCGGCAACGGCTTGGCCAAGCGTGCCGACATATGCCGTAAACACCGCCAGCAGCGCCGCCCAATACGCCAGAAACGGATTGCACAAACCACTGTGCGCCACGCCAGCCAGGATCAGCAAGTCGGAGACGCGGTCGGGCAGGTCGTTAAGAATCTCGCCGCGCGGGCTCGCCTTGTTGGCTGCGAGGGCCACCATGCCGTCGAGCATGTTGAGCCACAGCCGCACATACAGCGGCACGGGCACAATCAGCAGCAGCCACGGCCAGCGCTGGGCATAAAAAAAGCAAAGTGCCGCCGCTGCCGCAAAGAACACGGACGCATACGAAACGGCATCAGGATGAATGTTGGCCCGCACGCACAGGCGAACCGCCAGGTGCGCCGTCCGGCGGAACATATCCGCAATCGGTCGACGTGAGACGGGCTGGTACGACTCGGACATGCATGGGCCTCGTTTAGCAGCTTCAGTATAATGCTGGCACAAATCTGTGGCCAAAGAGATTCGCGCGATGTATCGTCTTAATTATTCGCGTCGAAAAACGCATCTGACCGCGAGGTGACGGATGTCCTATGCTGAACTTTTGAACCTCTATTTCGACCGCTCGAATGCCTTGCAATGGTACTGGACGCTCTACGTCGTGATCATCGGCGGGCTGTTGGCGTTCTCGTCGATGCGCGCCAAGCCCGACCTGATCACCACGGCGATCGTGTCGGTGCTGTTCCTCGCCTTTGCCTACAAAAACATGGGCGCGATTGTTGAATCCACCAACCAGCGCATCGCCGTGCTGCAGTTGCTGAACGAGCGCAAGGGCGAGAGCGACACCGCCAAGGCCGTCGCCGACAAGGTGCTGCCGACGCTGCAGCCGGCCCAGCCCGACGCGATTCGGCGTTTTCACCTCACGTGCGATGTGCTGACGGTTGCGGGCCTATGGGCCATTGAATATCGTCGGCGTCGCCTGGCCAAGGCCGAGGCGCGTTCGTGAGGGTCATCGCGTTCATCTTGGTGTTGTGCTGCGCGGGTTTGGCACAGGCCCAGGTGGCCGTGGAGTGGCTGGGCCAGGCATCAGGGGCGGGGGGGGCGGAGAGATATCAGACATTGCGGGTGACGCTGGATGTGCCGGCCGCGGGGGCCGATGTGGGCGTGCGCGATGCGCGCGGGGGCATCATGATCACGCGCCGCGTAGAAGCCGGTGCCGCCCGGCGGGTGTTGCTGCCGCTGGCGCTGGTGGGCGAAGCCGACCTGCCCGCTGGAAAATGGCCGCTGCACGTGCACGTCACCGTCACCGGTGAAACCGCACCGCGCATCTATCCAGTCGCGGCGACGCGCGAACCTGCGATTGTCACTGATGGCAAACGCGTGCTCACCGTGGCCGCCGCGCGCGAGACCACCGCCCTGCAGACCCTCAGCACCGATCAACTCTCGGGCCGGACCATCGTTGTGGACGATGCCGATGTTCGCAGCACGCCGCCGTTATGTTTCGCGGGTCTTGATGCCGTTTACCTCGCGCCCGGCTCACTGGCGGAGCTGACCGAAACACGGGCCCATAGTTTTCGCGCGGCAGGTCTTATACTGCTGGCTGACGGCCCGCTGGCGCCCAATATGGGCAGCCTCGCATGGGACCGCATCGGGGCGAGCGATCTCTGGGTGTGGCCCGCCGATGCCGTCGCACGACGCCCCCGCCCCGTGCCCGTGCTGGAGCGCACCATCGACCGCGTCACCACCACGATCATCGGCCCCACGCCGGAACTGATTCGCAAGGCGCTCTGGGTGGCGCCGGCGGCACTGGTGCTGGCATTGCTGGCACGCATCTTCATCGGGCGCGGGCGGCCGGTGCTGCTGGCGACGATGCTGGCTGTCACCCTGTCAGCAGTGGCAGCCGGCGCTGTGATGCTGTTGCGCCAGGAAGCAGAACTCTCCGTTGAGCGCCTGGCCTGGTCAGAGCGCCGCGCGGATGACCTGTTTGCCGAGACCGAAACATACGCGGGCCACGCCTCGCTCTTCGCGACCAGCACCACGCTGCGAACACCCGCCAGCCAGGCCGCTACGCCGCCCCTGCCCGTCACGCAATGGCCGCGGCAATGGTTTGGCCTTGAAGCCACGCTGCGGCTCGACGACTTAGCCGTTGGCTCAACCGATCGCGCCCACGTGCTGGAACTCTCTGTGCCGGCGCGGCGGGTGAAACAGATCTTCACGCGCCAATACACCGCCGCGACACGCACGCCCGCCACCAGCCCGCAGGCGCGTTGGCTCATCGGCGGTTATGTGCATGACAGCCCGACACCAACCGGCAACGGCACAATCTTCACCGCCTGGGCGCGCAATGAGCCCAACGCCGCGGCCTTGCTCGCCTGGTATGAGCTGCGCTTCGATGCCGAAAAAACGTACATGTTGCCCCAACCCGGCCAATCGCCGGCGACTTTTATCGACCAGACTGCCGCCAGATGATTTTTGCGGAATTTGCGGACTGGCAACGCTTATAATGATGTACCGAGGTGCGCTATGAAAGCCGTCCATCTGCTTGCTTCCGCGATTGCACTGGCAGTGCCTGCCATGTTGTTGGCCGACACCACCCGCGTGGCCGTGTCGCCCGCACAAATCCTTGGCGGTGACGCCTCGCATGCGTGGCTCGGCCGCGCTGTACAAGAAAACCTCATCATCGAAATCGGGCGGATTCGCACCGCCGACAGCAGCCGCACGTTTGAGCCGGTGGCCTTTGCCGGGCGCGATACGGGCAAGTCGGCCGCCAGCGTGAAGGCCGGCCTCGCCGTGGTCAGCACCGCCCAGATTGCCGGCTCCGATGTCCGCCTCACCAGCCAGATCCTCCGCGTGGACGTGCGCGGCACCACGAGCGTTGTCGGCACCGCCAGCGCCACTGGATCACAATCAAACATGCTCAAAGTCCAAGACGAACTGACCACGCAGGTTCGCAACGTGGTAATCGCCGCGCCCGCCGGCCGCGTGCTGGTCATCGAAACCACGCCCGTGCGCGAGCGCATCGTTGAACAGCCCGTGCGCGAAGTGCAGCAAGACAACTACCCGCCGTTCGATCTCACCCTCAGCGGCGCTACCCGCAACGGCGGCTGGGTCGTGGTGCCGCAGCCGGTTTACTCCGGTTACAACTATTACGGCCCGACGTACGGCTATGGCTATGGGTACGGGTACGGCGGCTACTACTGGCCAAACATTTATGGCGGCGGTTACTACGGTGGCGGCCGCTGGTCGGTCAGCACCTACACGCCAACGACCACGCAAGGGCCGGTGAACACGCCCAACGGCGGCCGGGCCTGGCCGGCAGCGCATGGCACGATCGACCGGTCGTTTTCAGGCGGTCTGCGTTAACGCCCGAGCGCCGCGTTAATCTGCTGATTCGTTTCGCGCGTGGCCGCTTCGATGGCCGCCTCGAAAGACTGCCCTTCATACTTCTTGTCAGCGAATGCAAAGATGATCGAGCGCGACGCATTGATGATCGCGCCGGTGCCATCGGCTTTGAATGCCTTGGCCACATCATCCGCCGTGCCGCCTTGAGCGCCCAAGCCCGGCACCAGGAAAATCGTCTTCGGCAGCGCTTCACGCAGGGCCGCCAGCTGGGCCACGTTGGTCGCACCCACCACAGCGCCGACCGATGAATAACCGCGTGCCCCCACCACCCCGCCGCCCCACTGTTCGACTAGTTTGCCCACATGCAGATAGAGCGGCGAGCCGTCGCTGAGCGTTTGATCCTGAATCGCCGCAGCGCCCGCGTTGCTCGTGCGCACCAGCACGAAGAGACCCTTGTTCTGCGCTCCGGCCGTCTTGATGAACGGCTCCAGCGAATCGCCGCCCATGTACGGGTTCACGGTCAGCGCATCAGGCCCGACAAAACCGTCGAGCTGTTCGCCCGGCTCGGCCAGGCATCCAGTGGCATAACGCTGCGACGTGTTGCCGATGTCGGCGCGCTTCGCATCGTTGATCACGATCAGCCCGTGCGCCTTGGCTTCTTGCACCACCGCCCAGAAGCCTTCAACGCCTTGCCAGAAGTACTGTTCAAAGAACGCCGAGTTGATCTTCACCGCAGGCACCAGCGGCGCAACAACTTTCAGCACGCGCGTGCAGAATTCCACAATCGCATCCGTCGCGGCCTGCGGATCAGTTTCATCATTGAAGGCCCGGTGATTCTTAATCGCGGCGGGCAGTTGCGTATAACTCGGATCGAGCCCCACCACCAGGCGGGAATTTTTCTGTTCACAGGCGGCCAGCAAACGGTCGGCAAAATTTTCAGACATTCAACACCACAACAACACTGATTTCACACACGACACTGGCGGCAAATGATAAGAGAAATGCCCTTACTTTGCGCCTGCGGCCGGCGCTTTTCTTTCTGCCAGGTTGCCCAGCGATTCAAACATCAGCAGCGGCGTCTGCTTGCCCGCCAGCGACCGCTCCCACGGCGCTTCCACCTTCGCCCACGGCACCAGCAGCCCAACACCAACCGCCGCCGGACGCGACTTCACAAACGCTTCCGCCACCACGTTGCCCTCCCCTGCCAGAATCTTCGCCCCCTCCACCACACGCGCCATAACGCCGGCCTGCTTCGCGCCGGCATCCTCAACTTTGTTGTTGATAAACACCGCGCTCGCGCCATCACTGCTCAAATCCACCACCGGCGACACGTACGGCGTCGTGATCGTGTTGTGCAGCAGAAACAGCGTCCCCGTGTGCGCCGTGCCCACGTCCTTGCCAAAATGAATCACGCTCTTGTTGCCCGTCATCTTCGGCTTCTTCGTGATGATGTTGCCGAGCAGCACGCTGTGGCTGTCCGGCTGATCGGTAGCGCCGGCCCCGTCCACGAGATCAAACTCGCGATTCGCCGAGTTGCTCACACGGTTGTACTCAAACCAGTTAAAGTGCGCCCGCGACTTCACGTTGTGCCCGGTCACGCTGTCGCTGATCTCGCACCCGCGCACAAACACGCTCGTGCCGCCCAGGTAAAAATTGTGGTTGTACCCCGCATGCTTCTCGGTGCCGTTCTTCGTCACGGTGCAGTATTCAATTAGCTGGTTGACCGCAGTTTTGTCCGTGGCCTTGCCGTTGCTCATGATGCCCATGTCGTTGTTGCGGATCATGCAGTTGCGAATCGTGATGTTGTTCGCCTGGTTGATCCGCACGCCCGCGCCGTTGTTCGAACTGTTGCGCGCGTTAATCAGCTCAAAACCCTCCAGCACGCAATCGCTCGCCGCGGGGTCAAACTGCACGATCGCCCGCGGCACGCTGCCGCGCCCGCTGTAATCGAACCCCGCCCCATCGAGCACCACCTTCTGGTTCTTATCCGCGGCGCGAATCGTCAACTTCTGCGTCCGCACCAGCAGTGCGGTTTTGGTATACGCCTTCGCATCCGCGGCATGCACCACAATCTCATCGCCGGGCTTGGCCTGCTTGAGTGCATCTTCCAGCCGCGTGATTGCCTTGCCGGGGCCGACATCAAACGTCGCCGCCTGCGCCGTCGCGGCCAACAGCAGAACACTCGCCGCGAGCAGACGCCTCATATCTCGCCTCCGCCGCCGCCCTTGCCGTCATCCGCGTCATAGGCGCCGGCCTGCTCCGTCGTCTTCATATCAATGCGCTCGATCGACAGCGCCTGCCCGCCGAGTTCATCAATCGTCGCCACGATGCCGCACACCCGCGGGTCGCCCGTCGCCACTTCAAAAAACTGCGGCATCGCCGTGGTCAGATACTTGAGCACGCGGTCTTTCCGCCGCCCCAGAACGCTGTCATACGGCCCGGTCATCCCCAGGTCCGACACAAACGCCGTCCCGCCCGGCAGCACCCGCGCATCCGCCGTCGGCGTGTGCGTGTGCGTGCCATAGATCAAACTGATGCGGCCATCCACGTGCCAGCCCATCGCGATCTTTTCGCTGCTCACCTCGGCGTGAAAGTCCAGCACTTTCACCTTCACGTCCGCGGGCAGTTTCGCCAGCATCGCGTCAAACGCGCCGAATGGCTCATCGACCTGCTGGTTCATGTTCATGCGGCCCATGAGGTTCATCACCGCCACCGGCACGCCGCTCTTAGTCTTCACCACCGTGAAGCCCTTGCCCGGCGAATTGGGCGGAAAATTCACCGGCCGGATCATGCGGTCCGTGCTGTCCAGCACCGGGTAGATCTCGCGCTTGCGGAACGTGTGATCCCCCAGCGTGATCACATCCACACCCAACGCCATGATCTTCTGGTAAAGCTGCGGCGTGATGCCCGAGCCCCCCGCCACGTTCTCGGCATTCACAATGATCAGGTCAACACTGTGCTGCGCCACCAGCTTCGGCAATGCCTCCGCCAGCGCCAGCCGCCCCGGTTTGCCGACGACGTCGCCGACACACAAAATCTTAATGGGCATAACGCCCTTTCTAGCCGGTCAATATGCCGGCTCGCTTATTGTCCAAATCTTCTGGCTTCTGGCTACTGGCTTCCGGCTTCTTTTCTCACGCATCCTTGCGATGCAGCGTCAGCTCAATGCCGTGATTCAAATGATGAATCACCGTCTCAATCTCCAGCGCGGTCAAATTGTTATGGAAAGGCAACGCCACCGTCCGGTCGCTCACATACTCCGTCACCGGAAAATCGCCGCGCTTGTAGCCAAACTGCTCCGCATAAAACGGCTGCAGATGTATCGGCGGGAAATAATTCGAACACCCAATCCCATTGCGCTTCAAGTAATTCAGCAAAAAGTCCCGATCCTCTCCCGTGAACGCATCGCTCAGCCGCACCACAAACACAAACCAGCTCATCACCGTGTCCGCATCGATCGTCGGCAAAATGATGTGCGTGTTGTCCAATAGGTGCGTGATGTAATCATGCGCCACGCGCTGCCGCTTCTCCACAATCTCATCCAGCCGCTGCATCTGCACGATGCCGATCGCCGCGTTGATGTCGCTCATCCGATAGTTGTACCCCAGCCGCTGATGCGCCAGCCACCCGCCGCCGCTGCCCGGGTCGCGCCCCTGGTTGCGATAGCTCCGGCACAAATTCGCCAGCCGCTCATCGTTCGTCACGATCATGCCGCCTTCGCCCGTGGTGATCTGCTTGTTCGGATAAAAACCAAAAACCCCGCACCGCCCAAACGTCCCCACCTTGCGCTTCTTATAACTGCTGCCGAGGCCCTCGCAGCTGTCCTCGATCAACGGCAACTCGTGCCGCTGCGCCACCTTCGCCAGTTCCGTCATGCCGCACGGATTGCCAAACGCCTCCACGCCCAAGATCGCCTTCGTCTTTGACGTGATCGCTTTCTCCACCTTCTCCGCATCCAGGTTCAGCGCGGTGCTTTCAATATCCACAAACACCGGCTTCGCCCCCACCATCAAGATCGCATTCGAACTCGCAATGAACGAAAACGGCGTCGTGATCACCTCATCGCCCGGGCCGATGTTCAGCCCCATCAAACAGCAGTGCAACCCCGCCGTGCCGCTCGACACCGCAATCGCGTGATCAACCCCCAGGTACCGCCGAAACGCACTCTCAAACTCCGGCCCCTTGGGTCCGAGCGACAAGTGCCGCCCCTTGAGCACCTCGACAACCGCGTCAATCTCCGCCTTCGTAATGTCCGGCGACGACAAACCAATCTGCAATGCGTCCATGCAACTTTTTCCAAAGAACCACTGACACTCTGTTTATCGGCTCAATCACGCCGTTTTCATACCGTCCAGCCACGCAATCTGCTCACGCAGGCCAGTCTCCAACGGCGTGCTCGGCACCTTTAACCCGTGCGCCCTGGCCTTCCCCATATCGTACGCACGATGACAGCAGAAACCCGCATTGTTCGGATTCGCCTTCAAATACTCGCTGATCGACGTCTCTTCAAACGTCACCCCCACGCCGATCAACTTCGCCACCGTCGCGTAAAAATGCCATGACGCCATCACCTCCGGCCCCGCCGCAAAATAGATCTGCCCCGCCGTCTTACCATTTCCCGCCACGCTGTACGCCATCGCCGCCACATCGCGCACAAACACCGGCTGCTGTAAAAAATGCCCACCGCCAATCAGCTTCATCGGCTCCCCCTTGCGCAACTTCTCCAGCAACTGCGGGTCGCGCCCGTGCAACGGCAAACATCCCAACTGCGAACCCGGTCCATAGATATGATTCGGCCGCAGCACCGTCACCGCCGCCGACATCTTCGCCCCCAGCAGCACTTCCTCCGCCGCCCGCTTCCCCGCGCCATACGGGGCGGTATCAAACCTGTCATACGTCTCATCCACCCGCCACGGCCGGCTGTGCGGGCTCAGTGACATCTCCGTCGAGATAAACACCAGTTGCTTCGCCCGCTCGCCCAGCACCGCCACATCCTGTTTGGCGTCATCAGCATTAAAACCAATGCCATCAATCGCCAGATCCCACGTCTGCCCCGTCGCTGCGATCGCCGCGGCAAACGCCTCGCGCTGCGTGCGATCGGCCTTGATCGCCTTCGCCCCGGCCGGCAAAGGCTTATTCCCGCGCGACACCGCCCACACCTCGTGCCCCGCAGCCAAACCCATGCGAATCGTCTCGCCACTCAGAAATCCGCCGCCGCCAATGACCAGGACTTTCATGTCGTAACTCCTCCTGCGTTTGTCTGCGAGAGATTAACCGCGAACGCGCCCAGATGCGAAATTGCCAAGCTCATCCGTATCGCCGCAAATTTCCCTCGCACGATTCGACGCACCTTATTAAGATGCCCGCGTCATTTCTTTCCGAGCGGGGTCGCAGCATCATGTCCGTCGGTGTCACCATCAGCGAACGCGATGATTACTACACACGGCTCGGCGTTCCGCGTGATGCGGCCGAGCCGCAGATTCGCTTCGCCTTCCGCCAGCGGGCGGTCTTCGCCCATCCCGCCCGCGGCGGCACGCACGAACAAATGGTCGCGCTGCTCGAAGCCTATGACATTCTCTCCAACGAAACCACGCGCCGCCGCTACGACCGCGTGCGCAACCAGTCAGCCGACCCGGCAGCCCTCTCGTCATTACAGCAGAATCAATCCGAAGCCCGCCGCCGCGCCGAAAATTATCCCCGCGAATGGGAATCCTTCGAAATCTACCTCGACGCCGCCACCGCCGAGCCCGTTATGCCCCTCGGCATGCGCATGGCCGCCGGCGCTATCGGCGGCGCGCTCGTCGGCGGCACTGCCGGTGGCATCACCGGTCACTTCATGGGCATCGGCCTCGCCATGGGCGCTGCCATCGGCGCAGGCCTCGGGGCCATCGTCTTTGCACTCATGTCCATCAAGCGCACCGGCGAGGACGCCGCGGCCGCGTAAGCCGCCCCTCGTCGACGCATACATATTGTGGAGTCAACCATGCGTGGGAAATTGGGTTTCTGCGGCGCGCTGATCGCCGCCATGTTCTGCTTCGCGGCCAGCGCCCAGGCCGAGCCCGGCCAGGTCAACGGACCCGCCCAGGTCAAAATGCGCGGCGATGCGCTCTGCGATGTGCCCGCCAAGTGCCTCTTTGTTGAAGAAGCGCAAGCCAAGGCCTTCCTCGAAAAACACAACCCGCCCGATCCCACCGTCATCGGCATGCTCGTCCACGAAGAAGAAAAGTGGATGGCCGTCTTCAGCTATGAAGACATCGGCTACGTCAAAGACGAAGACCGCGACGCCTTCAAATCCGACGCCAAGGTCAGCGAACTCCTCGACTACATCCGCCAGGGCACCGAGGAAGCCAACAAGTGGCGCCGCCAGCACAACGCCCCCGAAATGCGCCTCGTCGGCTGGGAAGTCCGCCCCGAATATGACTCGCAGCTCAACAAGCTGATCTGGGGCGTGCAGTATCACGACCAGGCCAACTACAGCTCCAAGGTCCTCGGCCGGCACGGCGTCGTCTCGATCGAACTCATCGGCGACGTCGGCCAGTCAGCCAAAATGGTCGGCGCGCTGCGCAACGTCACCAACCGCGTGACCTTCGCCAAGGGCGCCACCTACGCCGAGTGGACGTCGGGCGACAAAGTCGCTGCCGTCGGCCTCACCGGCCTCGTTGCCGTCGGCGCCGCCGCGGCCGTGGCCAAAAACCCCAAGGCCTGGAAAGCCATCATCGCCATCGGCGCCGCCGCGCTCGCCGGCATCGGCTGGGTCTTCAAGAAGATCAAGGGCCTCTTCGGTGGCGGCGAGTAAGCACACCGCACGCCCCTCGTTCGTTGTTACCATTCGCCGCCGCACGATCATCGCATCGTGCGGCGGCGCTTTTCAGAGTTGATCGTGACCCAGGAATTGGCGCTCGTCGCGCTGCTCTACGCCTTCTACCTCTATGAATGCGTCCTCTGGCTGCCGCTGCAGACGCAGACGTTCTGCTGGCGCGTCGGCGGAAGGTTCGCGCCGCGCACGCCCGCCGTGATCATCCCCGTTTCGCCGCTGGGCGCAGTGCTCGCCTCCCTCATGCCCGGCTACGCCCGCACCTTCGCCACCGCTACCTGGCCCGTCTCCCTCTCGCCGCAAAGCGTCAATAACCTCGACCCTTATGGCGCGGCCGACACGCTCGCCCTCGCCCCGCGCGAAATTCTCTTCGCCGACCGCCCCACCTTCTATGCCCGCGGCACCACCCTCTACGCCGGCCAATCCGCCTTCTGCAAATGCCACACGCCCGATGCCGCCCGCGACCTCCTCGCGTTCCTCCGCCAGCTCGCCGCCGCCGATGAAGTCACCCGCGAAGACCTCCTCGCCGCACGCATCGCCGCACGATTTGACGGCCCCGCCATCCGCGAACGTCTCGCTGCGGTTCGCACCGCCACACGCAATCTCACCACCGCCGGCCTCCTCACCTTCCTAATGCTCTTCGTGTTCGTACCCGCCGCTCTGCTCGATTCCCACGCCCGTCCCCTCCTCTGGCCCGCCGTCACCGTTGCCGCGCTCAATGCCATCCTGATCGCCTGGGCCTTCATGCGGGCCGCCAAAGACCTCAACGTCCACAAGGCCGGCCGCATCGTTCACGCGACTGAAGTGGCGCTGCTCCCTTTCCTCAGCCCCCGCGCCGCCGAGCGCCTCGCCCTGCACGCCATGCTCGGCTTCGAGCCTGTCGCCGTCGCCCTCGAGCTCTGCAAACCCGCCGTCGCTAACGAGGTCGCCGCCACCGCACTCCGCCGTTTGTCGCACCCGCTCCCCCCGCTCGAAGGCGCCAACATCGAACCCATGCGCCAGCGTCTCCTCGCCGCGTTGCGCACCGCACTCCAAGCCCGCAATATTGATGAAGCAAAACTCCTCGCCGCCCCCAACGCCATCGGCGCCGACGCCCATTCCCACTGCCCCCGCTGCCTCATGCAATACCGCCAACCCCCCGATGGCACCACCCCCTGCCCCCACTGCAAATCCGTCACACTCCTCCCCCTGGCGTCCGTTTAACGCCCCGCACTCGCATACATCTCTGCAATCTCCACCGCCGCCCCACGCCGCGCACTTTCATACACCCCAAACAACGCCGCCATCGTCCCCAGCATCTCCCGCCCGCTGCTCACCGGCTCCGCTCCCGTTCGCACACACTCTTCAAAATGCAGCAGCTCGTCCACAATCATGTCTCCCGCCGGCAGGCCCACCGTATCCAATTCCAACGGCGTAAACGCCTCCCGCGCCCGCTCGATCACGCGCCCTGCATTCCGCGCCTCGCTCGCCACCTGCACCGGGTCGTTGTACTTCACCAGCGTTGGGTGCGCGTGCGCTGTCCCCCTCTCGCCATAGATCATGAACGACTCGCCCCACGGGCTGCGATACGCCGAGTACGAGAAGAAAAACGTCGCCACGCCGCCGCCCTCTAGCTCCAGCATCGCCATGCAGTAATCTTCCGCCCCGTTGTAAAACCGCTTATCCCACGTCCGGCACGCCGCAGAGATCACCCGCTTAAAGTCCCCGCAGAACCACCGCAGCAAATCCAGCCGGTGCAGACCCAGCGAAATCGCCACCCCGCCGCCCGCGCGCTTGCCGTCATACACCCAATGGCTCGGCGGACTCGAAATGCTCATCGCCGATTCCGCCCGCGCCGCGCGTATCTGCCCCAGCTCCCCGGCGCGAATGATCCGCCGCAGCGCGCGATAGTTCGCCTTGTACCGCTGGTTGTGCGCCACCATCAGCACCCGCCCCGCCTGCCGCGCTGCCGCCTCCATTTCCACACACTGCGCCATGCTCACCGCCATCGGCTTTTCCAACAGCACGTGCAGCCCGCGGCCCAGCGCATCCAGCGTTTGCCGATGATGTTGATCATGAATCGTGCACAAGTCCACCGCCTGCGCCTCGCGCTCCGCAAACGCGATCGCCGCGCCGTCATGCTCAAACACCGCCCCTGCCGGCAACGCAAATTCCTTCGCCACCGCATCAGCCGCCGCGCGATTCACATCGCACACGCCCACCAGCTTGAGCTTCTCCGGGAATTGCCGAAACGCCCGCAAATGCTTCTGCGCAATATTGCCCGCCCCCACCAGCACCACCCGCAACGCATCCGCCATCGTGAACCAACTCCGTGCACCGCAGCCGCCACCCTAGCACAACGAAAACCCAATTTCACCACCAATGAACTTCCCTCTGTGCCCCCTCTGTGCCTCTGTGTCTCGGTGGCTCGCCTCAAACCCCGTGCTGCACTCGCCCCCACCAACACCACCCGCTACAGTAGTCGCATGAGCAGTCTCCGCATCCAAATCCTCGGCTCCGGCACCTCCGCCGGCGTCCCCATGATCGGTTGCCACTGCGCCGTCTGCGAAAGCACCGACCCCCGCGACAAGCGATCGCGCTGCTCCATCGCCGTTCACTACGACAACACCTCCATCCTCGTCGATACCACGCCCGAGCTCCGCCTCCAGGCCTGCGCCGCCCGGCTCGACCGCATCGACGCCGTCGTCTTCACCCACGCTCACGCCGACCACATCTTCGGCCTCGACGATGTCCGCCGTTACAACACGATCATGAACGCCCCGCTGCCGATCTACGCCACCGCGGAAACACTCATGGTCCTCCAAACCGCCTACAGCTACGCCTTCACCCCCGCCGAAAAAGTCCCCGGCGCCCTCTACCGCCCCGAGCTCGTCCCCACCATCATCGGCGACGAGCCCTTCACCATCGGCTCACGCAAATGGCAGCCCGTCCCGCTCATCCACGGCCGCGCCAAAGTCCTCGGCTTCCGCATCGGCGACTTCGCCTACTGCACCGACTGCTCCGCGATCGTGCCCTCCAGCCTCGCCCTGCTGCAGAACCTCGACGTGCTCATCATCGATGCCCTCCGCCCGCGTCCGCACCCCACGCACCTCTCCTTCGACCAGGCCCTGCAGATGATCGAAACCCTCCAACCCCGCCGCGCCTTTTTCACCCACCTCTCCCACGACCTCAAGCACGCCGACATCGAAGCCACACTCCCCCCACACATCCGCGTCCTCTATGACGGCCTCGTCATCGAGACGGTATAATGCCCCCAGAGGTGCACAATGGCTGCGAAACAAACGAAACTGAAATTCAGTCCCGAAGTTGAGTCGTATATCGATCTCGCAGTGACGAGCAGGCGTTACCGCTCGCGCGAAGCGCTCATCGAGCACGCCGTGGGTATGCTCGCGGACTATGAGATGGAAGTGGCGGAGCTACGCGCTTCATTGGCTCAGGGCGAACGCGATATTGCAGCAGGCAAAGGCATACCTGCGTCACAGATGACTGTCGCCAGAATTCGCGCCCTGTCGCAGCAAACCCGCAACTTCAAGAAAAAAGCATCATGAGCGAACCGATCTACACGCCTCAGTCAGAACGAGACCTGACTGACATCCATTCCTATATCGCCGAGACTCACCCTCTGAACGCGGACCGTTTCATACGGGCAGTTCTCGACACGGTGCTGGTGTTGAATGACCGCCCCCGCATTGGCCGCAAACGATTTCGCCTCATGCGCGGCCTTTACAGCTTTCCCCACGGCAACTACCTCATCCTCTATCGGATCGCCGAAGACCGCATTATCGTCCATCGCATTATTCATGGTTCACGCATCCTGCGACGTACCATGTTTTCGAACGATTGATCGCCACCTGCCGATTTTCGCCTACAATACCCACATGACGTCCCTCAAAGGCAAAATCCTCATCGCCTCGCCCCAGTTGCTCGACCCCAACTTCGCACAAAGCGTCGTGCTCATGGTTCAGCACGATGCCGACGGCGCCCTCGGCCTCATCATCAACCGCCCCCTCGAAACCACCGTCGGCGAAGCCTGGCGCCAAGTCACCGAAGTCCCCTACCAGAATGAAGACCCCCTCTACGCCGGCGGCCCCGTCGAAGGCCCCCTCATGGTCCTCCACCACGATGCCGCCCGCGGACAAATCGAAATCGCCGACGGCCTGCACCTCTCCTCCGACGCCATGGCCGTCAAAGCCCTCGTCGATGAACAAATCGAACCGCTGAAATTTCTGGTCGGCTACGCCGGCTGGTCCGCCGACCAACTCGAAGGCGAACTCGCCGAGGGCGCCTGGCTCGTCGCCGAACTCAGTATCGACGAGGTGCTGCACACGCCCGCCGATCTCTGGGACAAACTCATCAAACGCGCCGCCCGCGCCACCCGCCCCGCCATCGACGCCCGCCTGATCCCGCCCGACCCGAGCGTCAATTAACCCGCCGCGTTAGCTTGCTGCTTTCTCCGTCCCGTTGGCCAACGTCCCTCCCCCTCCGCTACAATCTCCCCTCTGTCTTTCGGAGATCCTATGGCCCTGCGCCTTTACAACACACTCCTCCACGACTTCGCGGACTTCACGCCGATCACCGCTGGCCCCGACGCCGCCAACCCCCTCGCCGGCGCTACGGTCAAAATGTACTCCTGCGGCCCCACGGTTTACGACTACGCCCACATCGGCAACTTCCGGGCCTTCCTCTTCGCGGATGTCCTCCGCCGTTATCTCGAGTTTCGCGGGGCCAAGGTCCGCCATGTCATGAACATGACCGACGTTGGTCACATGACCGACGATGCCGCCGCCGATGCCTCGGGCGAGGACAAGATGGCCATCGCCCAGCGCCGCATGAAAGAATCAAAGAAGTCCGGTAGGGCCGCCGTCGAAAATCCCGACGATCCCTACCAGGTCGCTGATTTCTTCGTCGATGCATTCCTGGCTGATGCGCGCCTGCTGCGTCTTGGCGTCGTCGCTGATTACGATGCCGCCCCCGCCACCGACAAAAACAACATCATGCCCCGCCCGACGCACTACATCGCCCCGTTCATCACCATGATCGAAACGCTCATCCAGAAAAACCACGCCTACGTCGGCACGGATGGCGTTGTCTATTACTCCATCCCCAGCTTCCCCAACTACGGCAAACTCTCCGGCAACTCCGTCGAACAACTCGCCCACGGCGCCGGCGGCCGCACCGCCGAAGGCGCTGCCAAAAAACACCCCGCGGACTTCTTCCTCTGGAAGAAAGACACCTCGCACCTCATGCGCTGGCCCAGCCCCTGGGGCGAAGGTTATCCCGGCTGGCACATTGAGTGCTCCGCGATGGCGACCGGCATCCTCGGCCCCTCGATCGACATCCACACCGGCGGCGAAGACAACATCTTCCCGCACCATGAATGCGAGATCGCCCAGAGCGAAGCCGCCACCGGCAAGCCGTTCTCCCAATTCTGGCTGCACACGCGGCACCTCATGGTCGACGGCGCGAAGATGTCGAAGTCGAAGGGCAACTTTTTCACCATCCGCGACCTCGTCGCCAAAGGCTACGACCCCATCGTCATCCGCTACAGCCTCATCACCACACGCTACCGCGAGAGCATGAACTTTACGCTGACGGGATTGGGCGAGGCGGCAGCGGCCGTGACGACGCTGCGCGATCTGGCGGAGAAGCTGGAGTCGCAGAAGGCAGAAGCCAGTAGCCAGAAGCCAGAAGATCCGGCGGATCAGAAGATGCTCGAAGAATTCACTCGCGCGTTTGATGATGACCTGAACAGTGCGGGTGCGATCGCTGCCGTCTTCACGTGGGCGGCGCCGCTGACCAAGCAGAAAAAGATTGAACCGGCGCGTGCGGCGTCCGCGCTTGCAGCGTTGCAGATGATCGATCATGTGCTGCAGGTGATCTTCACGCCGACGCAACCGCTGGCCGAGGACAAGCGCACGCAGGTTGAGGCATTGATGGCCGAGCGCACCCAGGCGCGGGCGAACAAAGACTGGCCGAAGTCGGACGAGTTGCGGAAGGCGTTGCTGGCGTTGGGGGTGGAGGTGAAGGACGGGCCGACGGGAAGCACGTGGCGGCCACGGTTGGCGCCGGTGGGGTGACGTTTGTGGCGTGGCGCTGCGGTTGGCGGGTCTACCGTTGGTGACCCGCGTTTTTGGGGGTGAAAATCGGGGGTAAGGCTGGTTTTGGCTTGGTGGGCTTGGGGTTTTTTGGGGCGGGGTGTTGGTTTTGGCGTGGCTGGTGGCGTGGTGCTTTTGCCAAGTGCTGAGGACTGAGTGCTGAGTGCTGAGTTAAAACGCGTTGATTGGCGTGGGTTTTAGCGGGGCGGGACGAGTAGGGGAGTATCGGCGTGTCGGGGTATCGGAGTGGGCGCCCAAGTGCACAGAACGTGTCAAGAGAAAAATGGAAAAGGTGTTTGGATTTTTGTAAAGCGAGGGGCGAGGCGGGGTTGTGAGGGATTGGGGCGGGAATGCATGGGCGAAATGTTTGCGCTATGGCGCAGGGTTTTTGCTGGTGGGGGCGACGATCGGAGGGCCACAGCGACACGGAGACACAGAGGGGGCACAGAAGATTGGCGGGTGGGGCGAGGGGCAGAAGTCAGAGGGCGTTTCTATCCACAGATGACGCAGATGACACAGATTTTTGGGAGTGGATGAGGCAAATATCCATGATAAGTTGTACATATGTAGATACGTCCATTAAAAATGGACATCCTATTTATTTTGTTCTTTTTGAGGGGGTGCTTGTGTGGCGCGCGGGGGGTGGGAAGGGTTGGCGTGGAGGACGGAGCGAGTGGAAGTTTCCGCTTCCCCGTCGCTGCGCGACTTGCGGCAGGCGAGACGCCTGCGTTACGTGGGGGCGGGGCGTGACGGAAGCGTATGTGAACGACTTGGGCGTGGCGAGAGACCGATGGGCGTTGCCCTGTCGGGACAACGCTCCGGCGAAGGTGGCACTGAACACGGGTGCGGTGTTGGCGGAGAGTCGCCGTTCGAGATTGGGCGACACGCGCGGTGCCCAACGCACTTCGTCAAGGTCGGATTTCGTGTTGGGGTTCGGCATCGCGGGCAGCCATCAGTTCAAATTCGATAGCTGATTGTCGCTCGTTTGAACCGCCCTGTAAACGCCGATGGCCCCGGCGGTTGCCGAGGCCATCAGCCATGTGCAGTCGGGGTGATTGTCCTTCGTTTGAACCGCTGGTCCAAGCGTTCATGCACTTGCGTGGACTTGGCGGTTTCTCAGGGGAGTGGAAAGATGGCCACCTATGTGCGCTCGATCTTGCCTGACAAGAGTGCCTCGCTCATCGCTATGGCCATCGCCCCTCGATGTGTCACGGGGTGGCCGTTTTCTGTAGCATGAGCGTCTTGAGGGCGCCACCGGCGAATTCCATCTTCAGGGAATAGGCTGAACCCATGCCGGGAGGATCCCGGAAATAGGTCACATGCCAAGTGTCGGCGGCAGCATCCAGGTCATCGGTGTAGAACTTGTAGATCCACGGCGTGCCCCGAGGTTGTGATCCGCGGCCCTTGGGGAACTCGGCGAGCAGCTGCTTCTTGGTCATTCCCACGCGAATCACGGCGTCCACCGCGCCGAATGCCTCGATGGACTGCGGATGCCTGAAGTCCGTCACCGAGTCCGGCGAAATCCACAGATCACCGTGTGAAGCGGCGACCTGCGTGGCTGCGCTCCGCGTAGCAGGCACTGCCGGCGGGGAAGAACAGTTCGCCAGCACAACGATGGGCATGATGAGCAGAATCCGCATATCGCTTTGGACGCACTAAGACCGAAAAGGTTCCCCCGCAGAATACGCAGGGGTCTTCGGGTGCCTTACCCTCGGTGCATTTCGGGGCGCCTGCCGCTCGTTTGAACTGGAGCCCCTGATCCAGGCGTTCGCGCGGTACTTCGTCGAGTTGCAGCCGCGTCAGGATGCCGTCGCGACCAAACTTCTCGCCTGTGCATCGGCGGCGTGAGGCCCGCCCTTGAGGCGGTAATGGCCGGGGCTGGGCTTCGGCACGAACTCGATTTCGCCGCGGTCACGCAGGTCGGCCAGATCCCGCTTGGCGGTCTTGTCCGAGCAGCCGAACTTCTCTTCGATGTCGGCCCGCTGCGGGCTGTTGCCGGCCTGCAACTCGCCGATGAACCACGCCTGCCGTTCGTTCAGCGTGTCCTCGGCATGTCCCTGTCCCTGGCATGTCCCTGTCCCCGGTGCCGTGTCCCCAGGGACATGGGCGGGGACATCGGGGCGCGGGGACATTCCGGCTTGTCCCTGCCTCACGGTGATTTTGTCGGTGTTGAGCCGATAGCCGAAGCCCTTGTTGCAGATCACGTCGCCCTTGGCGACCTTGAGGTTGCGCTCGCGGAGCAGCGTGTCGGCGATGCGTTTCCGCAGGGCGGCAATGCACTGCGAGATGGTGTTCTCGCCCAGCCGCTTGTTGATTTGCTTGGCCAGTTGCTCGCCGCTCAGGGCGACGAGCTTGCCGTGGCGTTGCTGGCGCAGGGCCTGGAGCACGTCCCACGAATGCCCGCGGTTGGATTCCTCGACAAGGGTCACGCCGCAAAGCTCGACGTGGTGCTCGAAGTAGACCAACTCGCCGGTGGTGAAGGGCTGGGGGTCGCCGGCCGGTTTTGCGTGGCCGTTGCCGCCGGCGCTGTGGGCCGGCGCCAGGGCCAACTTGATCGCCTCGTCCAGCGTCCGGCCACTCTTGGGGAAGGGCTTCTTGACGAAGTTGGTGGCGCCCTTGCGCATCACGTCCACGGCCAGGTCCGGCCCGTCGGTGCCGTGGCAGGTCATGACGATGACCGGCGTGTGGCGCATGTGCGTCGAGGCCCGCATCTGGTCGAGCAGGTTGATGCCGTTCTGCACGCGCGCGAAGCCGCGGCCCTCGCGGATGGGAATCTCCAGGTCCAGCAGGACATAGTCGTATCCGCCGGCCTCGATCCGCTTGCGGGCCGACTCCTGGTCCGCGGCCAGGTCGTATGTGTGGCCGAGGGAGGTCTCCAGAATCGCGCACACCTCTTCTGCGATGTGTTGGTTGTCTTCGATGACCAGGGCTTTGTGGCTCATTCTTCATCCTCCGCGTCCTGGGTCAGGGGCAGCGTGAGGGTGACGGTGGTCCCTTGTTCGACCACGCTGTCGATGTCGAATGTCCCACCGTGGGCCAGGACGTTGCGCCGCGCGATGGGGAGGCCGAATCCGGTGCCGCGGTTCTGTTTCGTGGTGCGGCCGGGAATGAACTGCCGCAGGTCGCGTAGGTCGTCGGCCGGCAGGCCCTGGCCGGTGTCGCGGACGGTGATGCGCACTTCATTGGCGATCAACTCGGCGCGAATGTCCACCTCTCCGCCGCGGAACTGCCCGGCCGAGTCGGCGAGGGCTTCATAGGCGTTCTTGATGACGTTGGTGAAGGCGACGACCAACTGGTGCCGGGCGGCGCGGAGCGTGACGCCCTCCGGGACGGCGACGGCCAGTTGGACGGCGGCGGGATCGCGCTGGGCGGCGGTCATGTTGTCGCGCACGATGCCCACGGCCTCCGCCACCATGTCGGCCAGGCGTGTGCGGCTGCGCTGGGTGGGCAAGGGCTGGGAGTAGGACCGCACGTCTTCCAGCAGCCGCTCCATGAAATCCAGGCGGTCGGCGATCTTCACCACGCCCTCGCGGAGCACCTTGGGGTCGGCGTTGCCTTCATCGAGGTGGGCAAGCAGCGAGGTAGCGTTGGCCTTGGCAGGCGTCACCACGGCCCGCATATCGTGGACCGTGGCGCCCACGAGCAGGTCGTAGAGACGCTCGCCCAAGCGTCGGGCCTTCTCCGCGGCAGCCCGGCCGTGCTCTCGCTCCATCGCGCTGTAGTC
>Ga0209172_10001553_pt1 | contig 47503 bp, 41 predicted proteins | sample LarsenN4metaG_FD_184113 | JGI IMG/M metagenome (GOLD analysis project Ga0209172, IMG submission 184113) | Hot spring sediment bacterial and archeal communities from British Columbia, Canada, to study Microbial Dark Matter (Phase II) - Larsen... ... | reverse complement strand
GCGGAATCCAGCAAGCTTCCCCACTCCAGTGAACGTGGATGATCTGAGCGCGGTATGGAAGCAGGCCCGCAAATTTTATGCAGGTCTTCGGAGCGAGAGCCTCCTCCAGCCGCGCTTCGAACTCATAGGGACCTGCTGTGATATGAATATTGGTCATCGATGACGTCACCTCAATCTTGGGACGGGATCATGCGCGGCGAGCGATGACCGCCACGGGGCCGCCGCCATTCGGGCCCTGATGTTCCGCGCCGCCGGACACATAAATTTCTGCATGCCCGACAAGGCCGGCCAGCGCGCCGCAGACAAAGCCGCGTGCATGCCGCGTCGGCGAGATGTCGGAATCGTCCAGCATGGTGTGGCGGAAACCGCGCAATTGTCCGTCGCTGCCCGGTTCTGCCTTGGCCAGCATGGCGACCATTCGGTTGCGCTGATCCCCAGACAATTGACCGCTGGCATTGAAGCCCAACCGCACGAGCGCCGCACGTACCGGCTCGATATCAATGCCATCGTGCATGACGGCATGATCGATCGTGAGCGGCCCCGACCAGTGCTTGGACATTCCGAGCACAACGATTTCGTGCCCCAGCAATTCGATTCCAGCGGAACAACTCGCCCGGCCGGACCACAAGGCCCAGTTCGTTCCGATATCGGCATCCTTGAACGCATCGCGCTCGATCTCGCCAAGCGCCACGGCTACGCCGAGAGCGCTCGCCGCGCGCGACAGGCCCATCGATTTCAATGTGTCGGTCGTCGCGACACTGGCCCCGCGCGCCCGTGCCGCACCGATACGCTGCATGGTCAGCAGCGGGCATTTGATCTGGACGAAGTGAACGTCATCTGTGCTGACGATGCCGCCATCGCGCATCGCCGCCTTGATGCCGTCCGCCACCGCATCGACTTGCTGCAACTGCCCCAGATGCTCCGATGGCAGATTGGGCGTATGCGCACGGCCAACCGCCAAGGCGGGCCCCGCGTCATTGCCGCCCTCGGCTCGCTCAAAAATCGTCCAGTGCGGGGCCATGCCACCCTCGGTGCCACCCGACATCACCAGACAGATTTTGACCGCCTGCTCTTCGCTTATCCGCTGCCTGAAGAAATTGCTCAGCGCCAGCGTGGCATAGCCGCGGCTGAAATCGTTGACGCACCCGTTGCCCTCCGTCTTGCCAAACACGGCAATCACGCCTTCAGGATCGAGGCGGCCGGCCGCGATCGCGGCGTCAATTCCGCTCACATCGTCCGGCCCACTGGCGGAAATGCGATGAACTCTTGCAATCGGCATGACAGGCCCTCACCTCAGCAACACGGCGCATCGCGATAATGCGCGGCGATGACCTGCTCGAGCGCCGGCATGGCGGTAACGAGCCTGTCTTTGGCCAGGCCTTTGCGCATCACATCCAGCACCTCTTTCCGCGCCGCCAGGTAATCCACATTCGTCACGGTGCCTCGTTTGACGATTGTGCGTCCGGCCACGATCAGCTCGTCGATGTCGTCGGCAGATGCGCGGCCGAATAGGAGATCGAGCGGATCGATATCGGGGCGCAGCTTCTCATCGTCGATTCGCGACCAGTCGAGCAAAAGAATATCGGCGGGTGCGCCCGGCGACAGGACAACGTCACGCGGCTGATTCATGACGCTGAGATGGCCGTTGCCAAAAACCATCTGCAGAATTTTCTGACGGGAGACCTTGATGTCGAAGCCATTGCCCGCCTGCAACAAGGACGCCACGCGCATCTCGCGCAAAGCATCATCGTCTTCATCGAAGGCAATCGCGTCGATACCAAGCGCAACGCGAATACCGGCCTCGAGCATTTTTCCAACCGGCGCCACGCCGGAGCGCAAATGCAGGTTCGAGCTGTGATTGCAGGCGATCGTCACGCCGCGGGCGGCGAGCAGTTCGAGTTCGTCCGGCCGTGTCCAGATGCAATGAGCCAGAGTCAGACGCGGCGACAGGAAGCCGATCGAGTCAAGAAACTGGACGACGCCTTCGGGGTAATTCCGATCGAGCCAGTCGCGCTGATAGCGCGTTTCCAGGAGATGCATATGGATGCGACGACCCGTACGATTGGAGGCATCGGCGACCGCGTCGAGCAGCTCCTTCGTGCACCATTGCACGCCATTCGGCCCGTATTGCACTTCGAATGTCTCGCTCTGGGCCGCGGCGTGGACTGCGTCAGCCAACGCGATATAGTCCGCTGGCTTGAGCGGCGCACGGATGAAACGGCTTTCGATCTCGCTGCGCACATCGGGCGGCAACGCCGTCAGAATCGGCTCCGACGGGCCGTAGACAAGGGGATTGCGGTCCCGCATCGAGACCGCGAATCCGACGCGCACGCCGACGTCGCGTGCCGCGCGCGCAACGGTCGCAACCTCGGTGGGAAGATCGGTAAAGCCCTGCGCGCGCGTGTAATGCATCATGACAGTGCCGACGCCGCCCAAGGCGCTGTGCGACAGCGATACGAGGGATGCCAGATAGGGATCGACCGACGGAAACAGCGCCAGATAGTTGAGCCACGTTTCCAGCGGCTTGCCACCGCCTCCGATCGAGCTCACACGCACGGCGCGACCGTGGTCATGCGCATTGACCAAGGGTGGAAGCGCAAGGACGTCGTCTGGCGGATCGGCACAGGTGGCAAGAGCTGTGATGCTGTTCCCCTCCAGAACGATCTCCTGCGCCATTGATGGCGGCATGTGAGCACCCGCAAGAACATAGGCGCAGGAGATTTTCCGCATGGCAGTTCCGGTACTGACCGAGAGATTTACTGCTTGAGAGCCGGAGGCGTCCGCTCTGCCTTGGCCGGCAGAAAGGACCGGTTGAAGACCTCGGCCGCACCGGGCTTGCGCGGCAGCTCGTAGGACGTGACGATAGTCTCAATCGCATCTGCCATGCGCGCGTCCTTGACGTCGCCGATACCGAGTTCAGCGGCTTCCGTCGTCGCCACGAGATTCTTAACCACGTAGAGCAGGCGGCGTTTCTCGATGTCTTTGTTGATCAGAGGTTCCTTGACGGCCAGTAACTCGATAGCAGCGTCCGGACTTGCCATGGTTTCCTTCACCGCCTTGTTGATTGCTTTCACCAAGCCTTTCACCGCCTCCGGTTTCTCCCTGGCTAGCTTCGCCGAGACCATGACGCCGTTCGAATAAAGCTCAAGGCCCGCATCCGAATAATAGATCCAGCGGAAATCCTTGTCGGGATCGAGCTTTTGGGCGACGAAATTCATGTAGCTGGTCGCGCTGAAGACGGCAGAGATATCGACTTGTCCTTGCAGCAGCATCTGCTCCTGCAGATTGGGCGCCATGTTCATGACCTCGACCTTCGACGCATCGAGCCCGTTCTTCTTGCTCAGCGCCGGAAACAGCTTCAGCGCAGCGCCACCCGCAGGCGAGCCCAACTTCTTCCCGGCAATGTCCTTCACCGACTGGATTGGGCTCGAGGCCTTGGTCACAAGCGCGAAAGGCGCTTTCGAGTAGATCATGTAGACCATGACCGGTGCGTCGCCCGGCTTCAAAGCCGCGTTCTGAATGATGGCATTCATATCGCCAAAGCCTGCGTCATAGACGCCGGACATCACGCGCGTAACGGTGGCCGCCGAGCCTTCGCCCTGGTCGATCGTCACATCCAGCTTTTCTGCGGCAAAATAGCCCTTGTCCTGCGCCCAGTAGAACCAGGCATGCAGACCCTGGATCTTCCAGTCGAGCGTGAAGCGGATTTTGGTGTCTTGCGCCGAGGCGCTCGAGACCGACAGCAGTGCACTGACAGCCAGCGCACCCAGCAAACGTAACGAACGCATTATGTCCTCCTGACAAACACCCGGCACTCAGCCCATTGCGAACTCATCTTTGCGCGTGGCCCATCCCGTGACCCGCGATTCGATGAAGGAGAAGACGACGTAAAGCGACACACCCATCACCGCGAGAATGACAAGGCCGGCAAAGACGAGCGGCACATCGAAGCTGGAAGACGCGATCATCATCACGTTGCCGATGCCGCGATTGGAGGCGACCGTCTCGGAGATCACCACGCCGACGAACGCGAGCGTCACCGCGACCTTGAGCGAGGCGAAAAAGTAGGGCATGGCGCGCGGCAGTCCGACATTCCAGAGAATCTCAAGTTTGGTCGCGCGCAGGCATTTCATCACGTCCTCGAGCTCCGGCTCGGTCGTGGCAAGTCCGGTCGCGACATTCACCACGATCGGGAACATCGACATGATCATGGCGGTCAGGATCGCCGGCACAGCTCCGGCGCCGAACCAGAGAACGAAGATCGGCACCACGGCGACTTTCGGAATCGAGGCAAATCCGATCAGCAGCGGATAAGCGACGTCATAAGCCAGCCGCGAAGAGCCCACCAGCATGCCGACGAGAACGCCGATCAGGATGCCGAAGCCGAATCCGACGAGTGTCGTGTAAAGCGTCTGCAACGTATGCGGCCAGAGCTGAGGGAAACGCTGGACCAGCGTGACGATGATCTGGCTCGGCTTCGGCAGCACGATGTCGCTGATGCCGAAGGCGCGGCAGAGCAATTCCCAGAGCAGGAAAAAGCCGATGATCAGCGCGGCGGAAGCGATGCGGCGTCGCGATTGCGGGGTCATCAGGCGGCCTCCTTGACGGGGCGGGCGGAGACGATCAGTTCGCGCAGGCGCTGCGTCATCGAGACGAAATCGGGCGTATAGGCCATGTCGATGGTGCGCGGCCGCGCGTAAGGCACGACGGTATCGTCGATGATCTGGCCGGGCCGCGAGCGCATGACGCAGATGCGGTTGGCGAGATAGCCAGCCTCCTTCAGGTCGTGTGTCACCAGGAGCACCGTCGGTTTCCGCGTCAGCCACAGATCCTGCATGATCGTCCACAATTCTTCGCGGGTGAATTGGTCGAGCGCGCCGAACGGCTCATCGAGCATCAGAAGTTGCGGATCGTGGATGAGCGCGCGGCAGAGCGAAGCGCGCTGCATCATGCCGCCGGACAATTGCCAGGGATATTTGTCACCGAATCCGTCGAGTCCGACCTGCTTGAGCAGAGCATCGACGCGGTCGAGAAATTCCGTCGTGCGTTTGGTGCGATACTCGTGCCGGAACGGCGGCACGATTTTCAAAGGCAGCATCACATTCTTGCGGATGGTCAGCCAAGGCAGCAGCGTCGGGTTCTGGAACGCCATGCCGACCCGCATCGGCTCGGCGCCGACCTCGCGGCCGGCAACGAAAACATAACCGCTGGTGGCCTTGATCAACCCGGTGACAAGCTTGAGGATTGTCGACTTGCCGCAACCGGAAGGCCCCACCAGTGCGATGAAGTCGCCCTTGCCGATGCGCAGATTGGTCTCGCCCAAAGCCGGCACGGTCTTCTGGCCGCGGCCATAGGTCAGCGTGACATTCTGCAGTTCGACAAACGCTTCCGTCGACAAGAGCCGTTCGGGCGCGGCGAGGGATGTCATGCGGCGTGTTCCTTGTCGTGACGGGAGGCGGGATGATGAACGATGGCCTGCATGGTCTTGTCGAGATTGCGCGGCTGCGGCTCCGGCATCTGCTGGATCGCATGCACCGAGCGCCCCCAGCCGCGGGTCTGCGCAATGAGCGTGCGGTCGCGCATGACAAAGCGCCCGCGCACCAGGGTGTGCAGCGGCAGGCCCTTCACCAGGCGGCCGTGCCACGGCGTCACCTTGGAGCGCGATTGCAGCTTGGCGTCGTCGATGGTCCAGGCGCGGTCGAGATCGACAATCGCGATATCGGCGTCGGCACCGGGTTGAATGACACCCTTGTGCGGATAGAGCCCGAAGATCTTGGCCGGATTGGCCGCGCTCCAACGCACATAATCGCAAATCGAGAAGCGTCCGGCATTTACCTCGGTCAGCATCAGCGGCATCTGCGTCTCCACGCCTGGGAAACCGCAATCCACCGCCCAGATGTCGCTGCGCGTCTTCTCCTCGCGGGTGTGCGGGGCGTGGTCGGTTGCTACCATGTCGATCGTGCCGTCGATCAGCGCCGCCCAAAGAGGCTCCTGATTGAATGCCTCGCGCACCGGCGGATTGACGCGGATGATGCCGCCAAAACGGGCGTAATCGTCGGACGACAGCATTGTATAATGCGGACCGGTCTCGCCGGTGATGTCGACGCCGCGCGCCTTGGCCTCGCGGAGCGGGCGCAGCTCTTCCGCCGACGAGATATGAAGAATGTGGATGCGCGCCCCGGTCCATTCCGCAAGGATGGCGGCGCGGCTCACCGCCTCCACCGCAACCACCGCCGGGCGCGACGCGATATGCGCCAGCGCATCAATGCGGCCGGCCTGCGTCAGCCGCGTCTGCCGGCGTTCCATGATCGAATTGGTTTCGGCATGCAGCGAGATGCGCTTGCCGGTCGGCGCGACGACCTCGAAGGCTTCCAGCATCGCACCAGTTGAGGGAGAAGGAATCTTGCCGAAGGTATTGCCCATATAGAGCTTGAAGCCGATCACCCCGCCATCGATCAGATCGTGCACATTGGTAATCGTGTCCTCACCAAGCAGACCGTAAAGCCCGTAGTCGACATGTGCCTTGGATGAAGCGATCTTGTGCTTCTCCGCCAGAATCTCGGCATTGCCGGTTGGCGGAATCGTGTTCGGCATGTCGAACACCGTGGTCACGCCGCCAAACGCCGCCGCCGCGGTGCCGCTCGCCCAGTCTTCCTTGTGCGGATAGCCGGGATCGCGGAAATGCACGTGCACGTCGATCGCACCCGGCAGCACATGCAACCCGGTGGCATCGAGCGTCTCCTTGCCGCGCGGCATCGCTTCCGCCGCTCCGACCGCGAGCACCACGCCGTCTTTCACGGCAACGCTCGCCTTCACGGCGCTGTCGGGCGACACCAATGTGCCGCCGTGAATGACGAGATCGGCCATGATCGTCATGCCGCCCTCCTCACAGCATCGCCCAGCCGCCATCGACCGGCAGATCGACGCCGGTGATCTGGCGCGAGACGTCGCTCGCCAGGAACAGGCAGGCATGCGCGACGTCGTCATCGTGGGTCACGCGCTTGAGCGCGTATTCTGCGGCGTGCCGTTCGGCGGCCTCCTGCGGCGTGATGTTCAGCCGCTTCGCCATGTCGGCGCAGACCTTGTCACGAAAGCGGGGGCCGTCGACCATGCCGGGCGCGACGCAATTGACGTTGATGTTGTGCTGACCCACCTCCAGCGCGAAGCTCTTGGTAATGCCGCGCAACCCCCATTTCGAGGCGGAATAGGCCATGCGGCCGGCGCGGCCGCGCATGCCGAAGGTGCCGCCGACATTGACGATCTTGCCGTAATTCTGAGCGATCATGGCCGGCAGCACGCTGCGCATGGTGTGAAAGCAGCCATTCATGTTCAGGGTGACAATGTCGTCGAATTCTTCGGGCGTCGTTTCGACGCCGGGCTTGCCCACCGGGCCGGAACCTCCGGCGACATTCACCAGAATGTCGATGCGGCCGAAGGTCTCTTTCGCCTTGGCGGCAGCGGCGTCGCATTGCTCGGCCTTGGTCAGATCGCAGCGCACGATGATCGCCTCACCACCACCCTGCTTCACGTCGTCGGCCACGGGCGCGATGGCCGCTGTGTCGCGTCCAATCAATGCAAGTTTCGCGCCTTCCGCAGCGAACGCCTTGGTGATCGCCGCTCCCATTCCTTTCGCGGGTCCGGTGATCACCGCCACGCGCCCGTTCAATCCCAGATTCATCGGCCGTTTCCGTATTGTCTTGTCATGAGATGTTGCCTCCGCGTCACGTCGCCGATGACGCGGAGGCAACGTTGTTGCTCAGAACAGCTTCTTCGGCAGATCGTCGACCGGCGGCAGGAAAGCCGGGGTGAAGATTTCCTCCACCGTGGGCTTGCGCGGCAGGTTGTTGGCTTCAACCAGGATGTCGATGCCCTTCTTCAGGCGTGCGGCATCGATATTGCCAAGCCCGATCTTGGCGATTTCAGGATGATTCATTTCATCCTGCAAGGTGGCGTCGAAACGCTCACGCTCCACGCCCGTCTTGATCAGCGGCTCGCGCCTGGCGACGGCGGCGACAGCCGCGTCCGGCTCCTTCAGCGAATCCTGCAGGCCCTTGTTGATGGCCTTGATCAGGCCGGTCACCGCCTTTGGATTCTCCTTGATCAGCTTCTTGGAGACGATGATGGCGTTGGAATACAGGTCCATGCCGTAATCGCCGAAATTGATGTAGCGCAGCTTGCTGTCGTCAACGCCGATCAGCTTGGCCGAGAAGCGGATGGTGTTGACATAGCCGAACACGCCGTCGACCTGTCCCTGCATCAGCATCTGCTCGCGCAGATTCGGCTGCATGTTAGTGATGTTCACCTTGGTGCAATCGATCGCGGTCATCTTGCACAAGGCAGGGAACAACTTCAGCGCGCCGTCATTGGCTGCACCGCCGAGCGTTTTGCCGACGAAATCCTTCGGCGACTTGATCGGGCTGTCGGCCTTCACCGCTACCGTGAAAGGCGGGCGGTTATACATCACGTAAACCGCGACCGGCGCTTCTTCCGGTTTTTTCGCCGCTAGTTCGATCAGCGCATTGATGTCGCCGAAGCCGATATCGTAAGTGCCGTTCGCGACCAGCGGTACTGCGGCGCCGGAGCCATTACCCTGATCCATGGTCACGTCCAGCCCTTCGGCTTTGAAATAGCCGCGATCGTCGGCGAGAAAGAACCAGCCCTGCGGCCCCTGGTATTTCCAGTTGAGCACCATCTTCAGCTTGGTCTGTGCGGCGGCGGGCGTTGCGGCAAGCGAGGCGGTCGCGGCGACCGCTGCCGCCAGCGCGAACAAAGACGATTTCAGTCCGAAAGTCATGGCGCACTCCTGTTAGGGTTGGCTCGATCTTTGGAAGAAGGCGCCGGATCCGGCAGGCCGATCGCCGAGAGAATGGCGCCGCTCGATGCAACGGCGCCATGAAGCTTGCGGACGAGAAACAGAATCGCGTCACGCACGAAATCGGGAGAGACGGTCGCGCAGGCATCCTCAACCAGCAGGCAATCGTAGCCAAGGAAGCTCGCATCCTGCAGCGTGGAGAAGACGCAGCGATCAATATTGATTCCGGCAAACAGCAGCGTGGTGATGCCCTGTTGCCGCAACACCGAATCCAGTTCGTTGTCCCAGAAACCCGACAGTCGGTGCTTGTGCACGATCAAATCGTGATCGGCCACGGTGAGCTCGTCGACGATCGCCGCGCCCCACTCGTCCTGCACCAGAATGCGCCCGCGTCCCGATGGCGAGGGATCGGCATAGGTCGCGCCGCCGCCGCTGCGGCCACGGTTGATCGTGAAGGCAGAGAGATTGGCACGGTCCGCGCGCAAACCCCAGTTCAGCCAGATTACCGGCACCTCGGCGCCGCGCAAGGCTGCGGCCAGAGTCTCGACAGCCGGGATCACCGCGCGCACCGGCGCGCCATCGATGCCCCGGCTGGCGAACCAGCCCTCCGGATGCAGAAAGTCATTCTGCATGTCGATGACGATGAGCGCCGCCGCGGCGAGATCGAACTCCACGCTGTCAGCGCCGGAGCCGGCGCGCACAATGCGCTGCTGTTTCCGCGAGCGGACGAAGCTCACGCCCTGATCGCCGGAGGCGTTTCCGGCGCTCGGAGCAGTCCTCAGATGTCGAACTCGCGGAGGCTCACGCATGTCGCGCCAGACCTTGCAACGGGCCTGCCTGAGTGGCGGCCTGGATCGCCGCTCACGCTAGGTGAAAATAGTGCCTCTATCTGCTGCCGACTTTTTGCTATAGCGTTGCCGAAACGGCACCACCGGCCGGCTTACCGATCTGCTCTCCCAGGCTTAAGCCTATGCGACACCTACGCTTTTTGGGTTATTTCGACGAGGTTGCCCGCACCGGTTCGATCCGCAAGGCGGCCGCGCAGCTCAATGTCACAGCCTCGGCCGTCAACAGGCGGATCATGGATCTGGAGGAGGAACTCGGCACCCCGCTCTTCGAGCGCAAGCCGCGCGGCGTGCGTCTCACCGCGGCCGGCGAATTATTCGTGCGCTACATCCGCGAACAGAATTCTGACGTCGAGCTGATGAAATCCCAGATCGAAGAATTGAAGGGATTGCGTCGCGGCACCGTCAGCATCGCCTGCAGCCAGGCCTTGGCACTCGATTTCCTGCCGCGCCAGATCGCGGCATTCCGCGCCCGCTTTCCTCTCGTGCATTTCGACGTGCATGTCGCCGACCACGATTTCGCCATGGCCGCGCTTGCCGCATATGAGGTCGATCTTGTGCTGGTGTTTCGCCCGAGTTTCATGGCCAGCTTTCAGCCGCTGATGACCCTTGAGCAGCGCCTCGTCGCCATGATGGCGCCCGATCATCCCCTCGCGGCCGAGCCGTCGGTCCGCTTGCGCGATTGTGCGCGCTATCCGGTCGCCCTCGCGGAGCGCAGCATCGGAGGGCGGCAAATGCTGGAGAATGTGATGGCGCGCAGCAACCTGCGCTTCAACATCGTCGCAGAATCGAATTCGTTCGAATTCCTTCGCAATCTCGTCCTGCATGACAAGGTCATTTCATTCCAGATCGAAATCGGAACACTGGACAGCGAGCGCAGCGCGCTCACCGTACGCCACATCGACGACCGCGACCTACCGCGCGCCAATCTCGTTCTCGGCCAATTGCGCGAGCGCAATCTATCGGTGCCGGCCGCGAAGTTCGCCGATCAGCTCGTGCATACGCTGAGCGAGATGCGGGCTGAAATGTCCGCCAGTGCCGAGCGAGGCAAACGGTAGACAGATGGACCTGGTGCGGGGATTCGCAGGTCGCCTTTGAGCCAAATCGGGCCATTGGCACGAAAGCCCGGGATTTCGGTGTCCCGCACCGTTTCGCCCCGGAGACGTCCGCCGGTCTTTCCCGGCCCCGGTACCAGGGTTTAGCAGGCAGCTTCCCGGTTTCTGCCTTGGTGATCTTGACGACGAACACCGGCGATCGGCGTCGGCGACCTTTCGAATGCAGTCAGCCCTTGCGCGATTGCCAGCGGCGCTGCCTGCGCTCGTACGCCGATTTGCGAAGAGAATCTTAATTCGCCGCGCCGATGACGGCCGCCTTCGCGCTGCGCTCGATGATTTTCTGAGCAGTCGCCAAATTCGTAAGCACACTAATGTTTGCCTTATTTAAACTCGCTTACGGCATGATTTGATTCGGTTTTTCCTAAAGCTGATTGTCCGCAGAGTTATCCATGGCGGTTTACAAAGACGTCGAGATCGACGACGCGCTCGTCGGACTCATCAACCACATGCATGGCGTCGAGAGTTATCGCGAGGCGCTGGGCCGGCTGCAGGCGTCATGGGACACGCTGACATTGCTCGGCCAGTTGTCCGGCAGCGCGGCGGAAATGTCCGGAACCCGCGAGGCCTTCGAGCAACTGAGCGGGCAATTGCTCAACCATCTCGGCCTTGAAACGCGCAAGAAAGTGCTCGCCGATCTGCGCACCAAGGCACAGAACGGCATCGATATCCTGGTGCGCAACCTGTTCGAGCGCACCGCCGATATCGGCTTTCTCGCCGCCGACACCGATGTGCGCGAATTCCTCGCCTCCGCCGGCACCGACCGCGCTGCGCTGGAGGCGCGGTTCGCCGAATATGTCGCCAAGTATTCGGTCTATCGCGACATCGTTCTGTTTGACACGCATGGCCGCATCCGCGCGCGTCTCGTTCAGCACGCCGTCGAGGAGAGCACGCATGCGCTGGTGCACGAGGCGCTGACGACGCAGAGCGCCTATGTCGAATATTTCGGGTCGGCCGATTTCCTTCCCCACGGCGATCAGCTCGTCTATGCGTTTCGCGTCAACGACCTGAACGGCTATCCGCTGGGCGTGCTGGCGCTCGTCTTCCGTCTCGACGACGAGATGCAGGGCATCTTCGGCAACCTGATTCCGGCCGACGATTGGACGCTGCTTGCCTGCGTGACGCCGCAAGGCCAGGTGATCGCCAGTTCCTGCACCATCCAGCTGCCCGCCGGCTACCGGGTCGCGCCCGGCCTGCTGCGGGCAAGTGGCGAGGCCGTGCGCCTCGGCGGGCGGCAATATCTCGCCATCGGCTGCGCGCCGAACCCCTATCAGGGTTATGGCGGTCCGGGCTGGTACGGCCTCGGCCTGATCCCGATCGAGACGGCCTTCGATGACAACGGACGGAGCGAGGCGGACGAAGGCCAGCAGGATCTGATTGAAACGGTCATGCGCAACCCTGCCTTGTTCTCCGACGCGCTGCGCAGCATTCCGGTGCAGGCCGCGCGCATCCAGAGCGATCTCAACCGTTCGGTCTGGAACGGCTCGGTCCGGCGCATGGAGGCCAATGGCGTCAACGCCGCATTCTCGAAAACCCTGCTCTGGGAAATCTCCAACGCCGGCCGTCGTACCCAGGCCGTCTTCGAGCAATCGATCGGCAATCTGCAGCAGACGGTGATTGCCGCGATCTCGCAGAAGACCGCGGCGCGCGCCGCCTTTGCCATCGACGTGATGGACCGCAATCTTTATGAGCGCGCAAATGACTGCCGCTGGTGGGCGCTCGACACCACCTTCCGCCGTGTGCTGGCCGATCCGACGCCCGACGGCCTGCGCCGCTGCGGCGAGATTCTTGCCGCCATCAATGGCCTCTACACGGTCTACAGCAACCTTCTGCTCTTCGACGCCTCGGGCAAGATTGTGGCGGTTTCGAAAGACGAGCAGTCGCATCTGGTCGGCACCCGCCTCGAGGAGTCCTGGGTCGCCCGCACCCTGGCACTGCCCTCGACCCAGAACTACGCAGTGTCGGACTTCCTGCCCACCCCGCTCTATGGCGGCCAGGCGACCTACATCTATGGCGCGGCGGTGCGTCATCTCGAAGGCGCCCATGCGGTCGGCGGCGTTGGCATCGTTTTCGACGCAACCCCGCAATTCGCCGCCATGCTGCAGGACGCGCTGCCGCGCGACGAACGTGGCGGTGTCATGCCGCATTCCTTCACGCTGTTCGTGGACCGCAAGGGAACGGTGCTCGCCTCCTCGGACTCCCGATTTACGATCGGCAGGCCCTGCGGCCTGAAGCTTGATCTCGCCGATCTCGGTCGCGGACAGAGCCGTGCGCAGGTGATCTCACATGACGGTCACTTCTACACCGTCGGTATGACCCTCTCGGCCGGATATCGCGAATACAAGGTCCGCGACGGTTACGATCCGGATGTGATCTCGGTCTGCGCCGCCCAGCTTGGAAAGGAGGTCGCCCAAATAACGCGACAGACAATGGCGCGCGGCAAGGCCATCCACACGCACCGGGCGGGCGAGGAGCTGCTGGAGCTCGCGACCTTCTATATCGGCGAATACTGGTTCGGGCTGCGCCTGCAGGACGTGCTGGAGGCGATCGACGCAACCGGCATGACGACCGCGACAGGTGGCGGCGCCGGCGCGCTGATCGGCTACAAGATTCATCAGGATGTGCCGATCCCCGTGCTCGATCTCGCCCGCTACGCGGGCGTGAGCACGAAGCCCGGCGACGAACGGCATATCGTGGTCGCCCGCGCCGGCGGAGAGCTTGTCGGGCTTTTGATCGACGCGCTGGGCGATATTCCCGAGGTGCCGGTCTCGGACATCGTTCCGATCGAATCGCTCAAGTGGAGCGGACATCTGCCGGCCACCGGCATCGTCCGCAATCGCGCCGACGACGACCCCCGCGCACCGGTGCTGATCGTGCTCGATATGGCCCGGCTGGGTGAATTTCTCGGGTCCGCGCCGGCGCTCGTGGCCGCCGAATAGAAGTCCGGCGTCGATCGCAGGACGTCTCGCTTGCGCGTAAAATCCTCCGCAAATTCGCACAGTTAACCCGCCCTTCACTGCCGGAGCTGATATCGGGGCCATGACCGCCCCGGGCCTCTGGCCAATCCGCCTCGGCGCGCAAATCTGTAGTGACAGCGCGTTGCCACCTTGCGGGAGTTTGCTGTGAAGCGTTCGAGCGCAGCAGTCGCAGCCGCCGTGGATGATCCCGTGCGATTGCGCGCCGTCATTGCGGCCCAGGCGGACGAACTGACGAGACTTTACGCAGCGCTGGATCAGATCGAGCAAGGCATCATGCTGCTCGATCGGGATTTGCGCGTGCTGTTCATGAATCGTGCCATCAAGTCTTTCTTCGACACGCCGCCGGACCTCGCCACGCGCCAGCCGCACTATGAGGAATTGCTGCACCACGCCCTGCGCACCAAGGCCTATGCGGTGTCGTCGGGCGATCTGCGGAAATATGTGTCGCGACGTCTGGCGCGGGTGCGGGCCGGCGATCCGGCGCCGATGGATCAGCGCCTCAGCACTGGACAGATCATCAGGTCGCACTGCGCCGTGCTCCCCGGCGGCGGCCGGATGCTCTCCTATTCGGACGTCACCGACCTCGTGCGGCACGCGGAACAGCTCGAGCGGCTGGCGACGACCGACGGCATGACCGGTATTTTCAACCGCCGGCATTTCCTGGCGCTGGCCGACCGTGAATGGCGGCGCGCCAGGCGCTATCACCGGCCGCTCTCGCTGCTGATGATCGATATCGACTTCTTCAAATCGATCAATGATCGCTTTGGCCACGAAATGGGGGATCAGGTCATCATGCGGCTGGCGTCCATCGCGGGCGAGCGCAAGCGCGATTCCGACGTGCTCGCTCGCATCGGTGGCGAGGAGTTTGCTCTATTGCTTCCGGAAACAACTTTGCAGCAAGCCCATGTCGTCGCAGAAAGGCTGCGCGAGGATGTCGCGAGAACGCCCCTCGTCGCCGCCCAGGGCGTCGTGCCTACGACCATCAGCATCGGCGTGGCCGCCACGGGCCCGCATACGTCAGGCATCGCCGATCTCATGAAAGCGGCCGACCAGGCCCTCTACGATGCGAAACATTCCGGCCGTAACCGCGTCGTCTGCAATGCGGAGACCCTTGCGGCATCTTCCTGGCAGAACGACGCCAAGCATTGACGGCGCCGGCTCATTCCGCGAACTGCCCCGACCGTTCGATGATCGGCGTCCAGCGCGCAATCTCGGCGGCGAGATGGCTGCGCAGCTGGCTGACGCCGCGCCGCATCTCCTCGATCGGCCTTGTGCCGATGGCCGCCAGCCGGGATACAACAACCGGATCGTTCAAGGCGGCGGACAGCGCCTGCACGACCCTCTCGACAACCGGCAGCGGCGTATCCCTGGGCGCAAAAACGGCGTTCCAGTTGGTCATGTCAAGCCCGGGAAGGCCAGACTCGCGTGCGGTCGGAACCTCATCCAGTGCAACGATCCTCTGGGTGCCGGTGACAGCATAGGCATTGATCTTAGCGCCCTGAATTTGTGGCGCGGCATTGGTCACAAGATCGCAGATGGCGTCCACCTGTCCACTTACCAGATCGTTCATCGCCAGGCTGGTGCCGCGATAGGGCACGGTCGAAATCTGTGCATTGAGCTCGGTCATCAGGAGCAACGAACACAGATGCGAGGCCGAGCCGATTCCGGCATGCGCGACATTCAGCGTCCTTCCCTGCGCGCGCAATAGCGCCACGAACTCCGCCAGCGATCGTGCGGGAAAGTCCTTGCGCGCGACGAGCGCCATTGGCACTTCGTTCACCAGCGTCACCGGCACAAGATCGCGCATCGGGTCGTAGGGGAGCCGTCCGCGATAAAGTGCCGGTGTCGTCGCCATCCCGATGTGATACATCAGCAACGTATATCCATCGGCCGCGGCGCGTGCGACGCGCGTCGCGCCGATCGTGCCTCCCGCGCCCGAAATGTTTTCGATCACGATCGGCTGCCCGAAATGCTTGGCCATGGCGTCGGCTACGATGCGCGCCACAACGTCCAGCGGGCCGCCCGCCGCGAACGGAACGACCATGGTTACCGGACGCGCGGGATAGTCGGTCTGCGCTGCCGCCGGCGTGCCGGCCAGACAGAGAACAACGAGGATGCGAAGCACCGCGCTCATGACGCGGCCCTCTGCTGAGCGTGCAGGGAGGCGGCCGCCTGATCGACAAGTTTTTCCCGGTTGGCGCGGCGCTGTACCGACATCTGGCGTACGGCCTCGACGATATGCCGCGGTGAGGTGAACGGCGTTCCGCCGACAAAGGGCGGCTCCGGATCGTATTCGATCTGAAGCTGAATTTTCTGCGCAATGTCCGGCCCGGCGACGTCGCCGACGACACGCAAGGCCATGTCGATGCCCGACGTGACGCCGCCCGATGTGTAGTATTTTCCGTCGACCACCATGCGGTCGTCGCAGGGAATGGCGCCGAAGCGCGCCAGCAGATCGCGCGCCTGCCAATGCGCGCCCGCCTTGCGCCCGGTCAACAGGCCTGCCGCGGCGAGCAGCAGCGAGCCGGTGCAAATCCCGAACACATATTTTGCGGCGGCCGACTGATCGCGCGCGAAGCACACCCAGTCCGCGTCCACCATGGCCGTGTCGATGCCGGTCCCGCCAGGCACGACAAAGAGAGCCGGCTTTTTCGCGGTTTCGCGCGTGACCGTCGGCAGGATGGTGAGGCCGCGGTCGGTCCGCACCGGATTGAGCGAGCTGCCGACCAGTTCGACCTTCCACCCCGGCACGCGCGCTAGCACTTCGTATGGCCCGGCGACGTCGAGCTGCACCATGTCCTTCACCAGAATCATGTTCACCAGAAATTCGCCGCTCATCTGCGCTCTCTCGACAGGATGGAGCCTGGATGATAGATGATGCGGACGTGGCACGAATGACAAAGTTCAGGCAATTGCTGCCAAGCCGCACCGTCACCATCCTCGCGTTTGACGGCGTCCAGATTCTCGACATCGCCGGCCCGCTGCAGGCCTTCACGACCGCCAACGAGGAAGCCGGCATCGCCCGCTATGCCGTCGACGTCCGCAGCCTCAGGGGCGGCCCGGTCGTGACCGCCTCCGGCGTCCCTCTGCTGACCAAACGGCTGCAGCGCAATGCCAGGCTCGACACGCTGATCGTGCCGGGTGGCCCCGGTGTTCACGCCGCGCGGCAATCGCGGCAGGTCGTCGAGGCCTTGCGCCATCTCGCCGGCCGCGCCCGCCGGCAATGTGCGGTGTGCACCGGTGCGTTCCTGATGGCGGAAGCCGGCTTGCTCGACGGTCGTCCCGTCGTCACCCATTGGCGCTCCTGCGTCCGGCTCGCCCGCGAATATCCGTCGCTGCGGGTGGACGAAGACGCCATCTATATCCGTGACGGCAATGTCTGGACCACGGCCGGCGTCACGGCGGGGATCGACATGGCCCTTGCGCTGATCGAAGACGACAACGGCCCGGGCGTGGCGCTGCGGGTGGCGCGGCGTCTTGTGGTTTATCTGCGGCGCCCTGGCGGCCAGCGCCAGTTCAGCGAGCCGCTGGCGCTGCAAGGCGGCGGCGATGGGGTCTATGCCGGCCTGGTCGAGGCCATTGCCGACAAGCCTGCGCGGAACTGGCAGGTGGAGGACATGGCGGCCGCCGCCCGGCAGAGCGTGCGCACCTTCTTCCGCAGATTTCAGGCGGCCACCGGCAGCACGCCGGCCGCCGCCGTCGAACGCATCCGTTGCGAGCAGGCCAAGACGTTGCTGCAGACGACCGATCTTTCCATCGCGGCGGTCGCCCGCCGCGTCGGCTTCGGCACCGAAAGCAGCCTGCGCCGCGCGATGAAGCGGCTTTTTGGAATGGCGCCGACCGACCTGCGGCGCGCCGGAGCGTGATGCTTCGCCATGCACCGGCGATTCCGCAACGCAGCAGAAGAATTTCTCAAACTCGACGCAATGCAGCGAGGCAAATTCGGCTCAAATCGCCCCGCGCATCGGCAATGAATCCTCAAGACGTCGTGATACTGCCACAGTGACCGAGTAGCGTAAGGTCATCTGCGGATGGGGTAGCGCGAGACTGAAGGAGGATCGTCATGCGACTGCACACTGACGTCCCGTCAAGTCGTGCCAGTTTGGCCCTGCTCCCGTTCTCCCAGCGTCCGACCTGCCCGCGCTGCGGTGACATCATGTTTGCAGCGACGGCGACCGAATATTTCGGGCAAGGCCGCATCCGGCATTCGTGGTCCTGCGAAAGCTGCCAGCACGAATTCCAGACCGCTGTCGAAATGCCTTCGCATCTGCAATAATTGTGTGGTGATGTGATGTGTCTGCGCGGAATGATCCGCGCGCGTTGGGGTTTTCACATCGAAAGCCGCAAGGGGGATGCATCATGCACCGCACATTGTTTTGCACCGCAATCGCGTGTCTGGCCCTGTTCGCCATGTGGGCGACTCCGGCGCTTGCGCAGACGATCAACCTCAAAGCTGAGCTGAAGGGAAGTAACGAAGTGCCGCCGATCACGGTCAGCGGCAGCGGCCAGGTCACCGCCGTCTTCGATCCCGCCACCCGCAAATTGTCGTGGAAGGGCACGCTGGCAAATCTGACGGCGGCGCCGACCATGGCGCATTTCCACGGACCAGCGGAGCCGTCCAAGAATGCCGGGATACAAGTCGCCATCCCCGGCCCTGGTGCGTCGTTCAGTGGCGAGGCCACTCTGACCGAACAGCAGGCCCGCGATCTCCTGGCCGGCATGTGGTATGTAAATGTCCATACGGCGGCGCATCCGGCCGGCGAAGTGCGCGGCCAATTGCTGAAATAGGGTTTCTTCGCCGCCCCTTGTATACCGTCATTCGCTGCAAGAAGACCCGCCGGCGTTGCCCGGCGGGTTTTGCATTTGTGCGGGACGAGACGAGCCGTCTATGACTGCCTGCCCGGACGCGGAATAATTGCGGCGCGGCAAGAGCGGGAGACAAGGATGGCAAAGGCGAACGGCCACGATTTGCCCTTTTTGGTGGTGGGCGGCGGCATCGGCGGGCTGGTGACGGCCTATGCGCTGGCGCTCAAGGGCTTTCAGGTGCGGGTGCTGGAGCAGTCGAGCGAGTTCCGGGAGGTCGGCGCCGGCATCCAGCTCGGCCCGAACGTTTTCACGGCGCTGGACAAGATTGGCCTGAAAGAGGCGATGCTCGCGGACGCCTGGGTGCCGACCCGGCAGCAGATGCGCGACGGCCTCACCGGCAAGCTGATCACCGAGGTGCCGCTCGGCGACGACTTCAAGAAGCGCTTCGGCCAGCCCTATGCCGTGACCCATCGCCACGACATCCTCGCCGTCTATCTGAAAGCCTGCCAGAGCAGCAATCTGATCAGCCTGGAGACGAACCGCGAGGTCGTCGATTTCGACGATGACGGCCGCAAGGTCACCGCCATTCTCGCCTCGGGAGAGCGCATCGACGGCCGCGCCCTGATCGGCTGCGACGGGCTGTGGTCAAAAACCCGTCAGAAGATCGTGGGCGACGGCAAGCCGCGCGTCTCCGGCCACCTCGCCTATCGCGCCGTGCTGCGGCGTGACGAAGTGCCCGACGACCTCTGGGGGCCGGATGTCGTGCTCTGGGCGGGCCCCCGCACCCATTTCGTGCATTACCCGCTGCGCCGCGGTGAGCTCTACAACCTCGTCGCGGTCTTCCACTCCGACCATTACGTGGAAGGATGGAATACAGAGGGCGACAAAACGCTCCTGTACGAGCATTTCAAGGGCCAGAGGCCGGAGGTTTTGCGGCTGCTCGAGCGCATCAACACCTGGAAATTCTGGGTGCTCTGCGACCGCGACCCCGTGAAGAACTGGTCAAAGGGCCGCGTGACGCTGCTCGGCGATGCCGCCCATCCCATGCTGCAATATCTCGCGCAGGGCGCGTGCCAGGCCACCGAGGACGCGGTGTGGCTCGCGGAGAAAGTCGCGGCCCAGCCGGACGATCTGCCGGCTGCCTTCGAGGCCTATCAGCAGCAGCGCTATCTGCGCACCGGACGGGTGCAGATCATGGCGCGCGTCTACGGCGAGGTCTATCACGCGCGCGGCGTCACCGCGGAGCTGCGCGACTTGATGCTATCGGGCCGCACACCCGAACAGTCTTACGACAGCATCAGCTGGCTCTACGGAACGATCTGACGCCAAGCGTCAAAAGCCGTACAGCTTCGCCGGATTGTCGACCAGAAGCTTCTTCTGCAAGTCGGGCGTAGGCGCGATCAGCGGCACGAGATCGACCAGATCCGCCTCGTCGCAGACATGCGTTGGATTGGGATGCGGGAAATCCGTCCCCCACATGACGCGATCTGGAATGGTCTCCACGATCTTGCGCGCGATCGGCACCGCCTTGTCGTAAGGCGGCAGATCGATGCGTTCCGCGCCGCACACTTTGATCCAGCAGCGGTCGAGCCTGGCGAGGTCGAGCAGCGCCTTGAACGGTTCCTGATCGAGACCTGCCGCCGCCGGCACGCGGCCCATATGGTCGATCACGAAGGTCAGCGGCAGCGAACGGATCATCTCCAGCAACGGAATGATGTCCGAGCCGCCGAGATGCAGCACGACATGCCAGCCGAGCGGCTTGATACGCTTGATGACGTTGTTGAACACGTTCATGTCGGGCGTGCCGCCGAGATGCTTGATGAAGTTGAAGCGCACCCCGCGCACGCCGGCCTCGTGCATCTTCAGGAGATCGCCGCCCGAGAATGTGTCGTCGACAATGGCCACGCCGCGATAATGGTCCGGACGCCAGGCCAGCGCATCGAGCATCGCGGCGTTGTCGGTGCCGTGACAGCTCGCCTGCACGATGACGGCGCGCCGCACGCCGAGGTGATCGTGTAGAGCCGCGAGCGCTTCCTTCGGCGCGTCTTCCGGCGTGTAACGCCGGTTCGGCGCATAGGGAAATTTCGCGGCAGGACCGAAGACGTGGCAATGCGCGTCGGTCGCGTCCGCCGGCAACTGATAGCGCGGCTTGCGTCGCGCCGACAGGTCGTGTGCGCTCATTGGCTTTTGCTTGTCCGCCTCAGCGTTTCTCGATTTTCGCGTCGGCGATGACTTTCGACCACTTGACGATGTCATCCTGCAGCCGCTTGTGGATTTCCTGCGGTGTCGAGCCGCGCGCCTCGATGCCGAGATCCAGCGCCTTCTTCTTCACTTCCGGATCGGCCAGAACCTCGTTCAGCGCTTTGTTCAGCGTTGCGATCACGTCGGCGGGCGTGCCGGCCGGCGCGAAAATCGCGTTCCAGGAGGTGACTTCGAAACCGGGCACCGTCGAGGCAACGGTCGGTGCGCCCGGCAGATAGGCCGCCTGTTTCGGACCGGATGTGCCAACCGGGATGAACTTCTTGGCCTCGAGACCGCCGCGCAGAGCCGCGTAGAATTCCGCCGCCATCTGCACGTCGTTGCGCTCGAGCCCGACCAGCACGTCGCCGGACGTCTTGAACGGCACGATCACGACATCGATTCCCGCCGAGGTCTTGAACAATTCGGCGCCGAGATTCTGGCTCGAGCCAGCGGCGATGGTGCCGAGATTGAGCGAACCCGGCTTCTCCTTCGCCGCCTTGATGAACTCGCCCAGCGTCTTGTAGGGGCCGTTGGCGTTGGTCACGAAGATCAGATCAAAATAGCCCATGCTGGAGACCGGTGCGAAATCCTTGACCGGATCGAAGGGCAGCTTGTTGAACAGGCCGACGCTCACGGCGGTGCCGTTCGACAGCACGGCGAGCGTGTAGCCGTCGGGCGGCGACTGGATGACCGCGCGCGCCGCGGTGATGCCCCCGGCGCCGGGATTGTTCTCGACGACGAAACGCTGGCCGAGCTTCTCGCCGAGCTTGTCGGCGACCAGACGCGTGGTGATGTCGGCGACGCCGCCGGCGCCGAAGGGCAGAATGATCTTCACCGGCTTGTCGGGATATTTCCCCTGGGCCTGCGCCGAGAATGGCATTGCCACCACTGGCACGCCCAGAATGGCCAGCAGGGCCGCCTTCGCCAAAGCCCGGCGCGTCAGGAAATTCTTAGCCATGCAACGTCTCCTGTGGATCGAATTGGGCGGACCAAACAGTCTTCGTCTCCCCAATTCAAGTGCCAATGTCGCCGGTCCGGCATGCAGGCTGTGCACCCGGTTAATGCCCGTTAGCCTTGGCGAACAGGTATATCGCCTCGCTCCCAGCCCTCGCGGGTGCTGGCGCGAAATGCGGCAAATTGTCCGGCGGCAATGGCCTCCCGCATGCTCCGCATCAGCGCCTGGTAATAGGCGAGATTCACCGCCGACAGCAGCATCGCGCCAAGCGTCTCGTTGGCTTTCACCAGATGATGCAGATAGGCGCGTGAATAGGTGCGCGTGGCAGGATGCTCGCTGGTCTCGTCCAGCGGCCGTGGATCGTCGGCGTGGCGTGCATTCTTGAGATTGACCGGACCGAAACGGGTGAAGGCAAGCCCGTGCCGCCCGTTACGGGTGGGCATGACGCAGTCGAACATGTCGATGCCGCGCGCCACCGCCTCGACGAGGTCGTCGGGCGTACCGACGCCCATGAGATAGCGCGGCTTGTCCGCCGGCAATTCCGGCGCCACGGTCTCGATCATCGCCAGCATCACGTCCTGCGGCTCGCCGACCGCCAGCCCGCCGACGGCGTAGCCATGAAAGTCCATCGGCACCAGCTCACGCGCGCTTTCGACACGCAGCGCCTTGTCGTCGCCGCCTTGAACGATTCCAAACAGAGCACGTCCGATGGGCGCGCTCTCGAAGGCGCGCTTGCTGCGCTCGGCCCAGCGCAACGACAACTGCATCGCGCGTGCGATATCCTTGCGGTCCGCCGGCAGACGGATGCATTCGTCGAGCTGCATCGAGATGTCTGCGCCGAGCAGTTGCTGGATCTCGATGGAACGTTCGGGGGTCAGCTCATACATCGTGCCGTCGAGATGCGAGCGGAAGGTGACGCCTTTTTCGTCGATCTTGCGCAATTGCGACAGCGACATGACCTGAAAGCCACCCGAGTCGGTGAGGATCGCGTGCGGCCAGTTCATGAAGGCGTGCAGACCGCCGAGCGCCGCCACGCGCTCCGCCCCTGGCCGCAGCATCAGGTGATAGGTATTGCCGAGCAGGATGTCGGCGCCGGTGCGCCGCACCTCTTCCGGCATCATCGCCTTCACTGTCGCCTGCGTGCCGACAGGCATGAAGGCGGGCGTCTGGATGGGCCCATGCGGCGTCGAGATCGCGCCGCGCCGGGCGGCGCCGTCGGTCTTGATCAGGTGAAACGTGAAGGGGCTCGACATTCGCTTTTAACGCGCCGGATGAAGCAGGCAGGCGTCGCCATAGGAATAGAAACGATATCCGGCCGCAACCGCATGCGCATAGGCGCGCTGCATCAGGTCGAGTCCGGAAAAGGCCGAGACCAGCATGAACAGGGTCGAACGCGGCAGGTGGAAATTCGTCATCATCATATCGACCGCCCGGAAACGGTAGCCCGGCGTGATGAAAATGGCGGTTTCGCCGGAAAAGGCGCGCACCTGGCCATCCTCTGCCGCCGCGCTTTCCAGCAGCCGCAGCGAGGTCGAGCCGACGGCAATAATGCGGCCGCCGTCTGCCCTCGCTTTGTTGAGCGCGCTCGCCGTCTGCTCCGTCACCTCGCCCCATTCTGCATGCATCTTGTGCCCTGACGTGTCGTCCGCTTTCACCGGCAGAAACGTCCCGGCGCCGACATGCAGCGTCACCCGGTGCAGGGTCACGCCACGGTCCTTCAGCCGCGCCAGCAGATTGTCCGTAAAATGCAGCCCCGCCGTGGGCGCGGCCACCGAACCGTCATCGGTCGCGAACATGGTCTGATAGTCGGTACGGTCCTGTTCGTCGGCGGCGCGCCTGGAGGCGATATAGGGTGGCAGCGGCATGTCACCCCGTTCGGCTATCGCCTGATCCAGCACTGGACCGTGGAACGCAAATGCAAGCGTCACTTCACCGCCCTCGCCTTTTGCTTCAACAGCCGCGTCGAGCTGGCCAAGAAAACAAACCTTGCCTTCCTCCCCAAAGCGGAGCGTGTCGCCGACATTCAGGCGCTTGCCCGGCTTCGCAAAGGCCAGCCAGCGCGACCCGTCGAGGCGCTTGTGCAAGGTGGCCTCGATGCGCACCTCCTCGCCACGCCCGATTCTGCGGCCATGCAATTGGGCGGGAATGACCTTCGTATCGTTGACCACCAGCGCATCGCCCGGCTCCAGCAAGTCCGGCAGATCGCGCACCGAGCGGTCCTGCCATTGCGGCGTCTGGCCCGGCGTGACCACCAGGAGCTTCGCCGCGTCGCGCGGCGAGATAGGTCGCAGCGCGATGCGGTCGGGCGGCAGGTCGAAATCGAAAAGGTCGGTGCGCATGACTTAGAATATCGTCATGGCCGGGCTCGTCCCGGCCATCCACGTCTTATATCGCGGATGCATTAAAGAGGTGGATGCCCGGCACGAGGTTTCCACTCGGGTCGCGCTTCCCGCGGACCCGGGTGCCGGGCATGACGCAGTGAGGCAAATTTGGACGAGGGTTCAGGCATCCGCCGCAATCGTCGCCTTCACGATCTTGTCCGGGTTCTGCACCGGCTCGCCGCGCTTGATCTTGTCGACATTCTCCATCCCGGAGATCACGCGGCCCCACACGGTGTATTGCCGGTTCAGGAACGGCGCATCCTCAAAGCAGATGAAGAACTGGCTGTCGCCGGAATCGGGATTGGCGGCGCGCGCCATCGACACCGTGCCGCGCTCGTGCGGCTGGTTGTTGAACTCCGCCTTCAGCTTCTTGCCGGAACCGCCGGTGCCGGTGCCTTGCGGGCAGCCGGTCTGCGCCATGAAGCCGTCGATCACGCGATGGAACACGATGCCATCGTAAAAGCCTTCGCGCACCAGCTCCTTGATGCGCGCGACATGGTTCGGCGCGATGCCGGGCAGCATCTCGATGAGGACATCGCCCTGCGTGGTTTCCAGTTTGAGGGTGTTTTCGGGGTCAGCCATTGGAGTCTGCTTTCTATCTCGATTGGACGATCAGCGATTCGCGTCGGCCTGCACCGAAGCCTTCACGATACGGTCGGGATTGGGCACCGGCTCGCCCCGATTGAGCTTGTCGACGCTCTCCATGCCGGACACGACTTCGCCGATCACTGTGTATTGCCCGTTCAGATGCGGCGCGTCGGCGAACATGATGAAGAACTGGCAATTGGCGGAATTGGGATCTGTCGCCCGCGCCATGCCGACGACACCGCGCTTGAATTGTGTCGGCGTAAACTCGGCCTGCAGGTTCGGATATTTCGACTTGCCGGTGCCGTTGCCTTTGTCGCCGTCGCCGGTCTGCGCCATGAAGCCGGTGATAACGCGGTGGAACGGCGCGTTGTTGTAGAAGCCGTCGCGCGCCAGCGTCTTGATGCGCTCGGCATGCTTGGGCGCGAGATCGGGCCGCAGGCGGATCACAACCGGTCCCTTGGTGGTCTCCAGAAGGATGGTGTTTTGCGGATCGCTTTTCTGCGCGGCCGCGGGCCAGGCGCAGACGAGCGCGGCCAGCATGACAAGAATGCGGATCATGACAGCTCCTTGTTCAGGACTTTGGATCGAGGCCAAAAACGGATCGGCCTATTTCGGGAATTTCTGCTTCAGCCGCGCTGCGACCGAGGCCGGCACGAATTGCGAGACGTCGCCGCCCATCGCCGCGATCTGCCGCACGAGTGTGGCGGTGATCGGGCGTACCAAGGGCGTCGCCGGCAGGAACACGGTCTGGATATCCGGCGCCATCGCTCCGTTCATGCCGGCCATCTGCATCTCGTAGTCGAGGTCGGTGCCGTCGCGCAGCCCGCGGATCAGCAGCGTCGCCCCCGCCCGCTTAGCAGCGGTGACGACGAGGTCGGCAAAGGTCACGCAGGAAATATCGCAGCCCGCCGTCTTGGCCACCTGCGCGCAGGTTTCCTGCAGCATGGCGGCACGATCTTCTGCCGAGAACAGCGGGGTCTTGCCGGGATGCACGCCGATCGCCAGCACCAGCTTGTCGGCCAGGCGCGTGGCCTGCCGGACGATGTCGATATGGCCGTTGGTGACGGGATCGAACGAACCCGCGTAAAGGGCGACGCGCATGCTTGCGGTCTAGCCAATGCCAAGTTGAGCCGCAAGCAAGATAACGCATTCACCCTCCATTAAGTTCAATAACGAAATCAAATATATAGCTTGACTCAAATGGGGCATGTTCGAACCAGGAGCCGCCTTGACGCGTCTACATGGCTGGAAGCGGCCGCCAGGCCGTCAGGCGCAACAGGGACCCCGATCATGTTCAAAACCGTTTCAGCGATCGCGGCTCTCGCCGTCCTTGCCGGAGCGGCCATGCTGTTGCCGGCCATGACCCCGGAAGCCGCCGCAGTCGTTCCCATCCCGGCCGCCAAGAGCGACCGCGCCGACAATCCGGTTTCCTGCGAACGCCAGGGCTGGCCCTATTACGAGGCAAATTGCCTGCGCGACGAGAACCGCAATGCCGGCCGCGTGCCGCAGGTGCGGATGGTCACGACCGACCGCGTGCCGCTCACCCAGCCGGACGCGCCGGTTGTCGCGCCGCTCCCGCAGATGCACGTGGCAACGCTCGACCTCCCGGCGAATCCCTTCGCCGTCCCCGCCTGGCCAGAATATCTCGACGACCTGAAAATTCTCGCGATCCGCTGAGCCGTCACCCGTAACGGATGATGACGCTCTTGGTCTCCAGATAGCCATCGAGCGCCGCGCGGCCGTGTTCGCGGCCGATGCCGGACTGTTTCATGCCTCCGAACGGCACGTTTGGGTCGAGCGTGTTGTGGCTGTTCACCCAGACCGTGCCCGCCTTCAGCGCCTTCACCACCTTGAAGGCCTTGCCGAGATCGCGCGTCCAGACCGACGCCGCAAGCCCATAGCGGCTGTCATTGGCCACCCTGATAGCCTCGTCGAGATCTTCGAACGGCAGCGCGGCGATGACGGGCCCGAAGATTTCATCGCGCACCGCCTCGTCCTGCGGCTTCAATCCCGCGAGAATGGTCGGCGCGACGAAATAGCCGCCACCGGGCACACTGCGCTCGCCCGCCACCAGCGTCGCGCCGGCCTTCTTCGCCCGCTCGACAAAGCCCGAGACGCGATCCTGCTGCGCCTTCGACACCAGCGGGTTGATCTGCGCCTTGGGATCGAGGCCGGAGCCGAGCGACATGCCGTCGGCCACGGCGCCAAGCTTTTCGAGCGTCTGGTCGTAGATTTTCTTCTCGATCAGCACGCGCGTCGCTGCGGTGCAGACCTGGCCCTGGTTGAAGAACATGCCGAGGCCCGCCAGCAGGCCTTCCATGCCCTCGTCCATGTCGGAGAACAGGATCATCGGCGATTTGCCGCCGAGCTCCAGCGTGAACCGCGCGAGATTGTCGACCGCCGCGTGGCCGATCAGCTTGCCGACCTCGGTCGAGCCGGTGAAGGTGAGCTTGTCGATGCCGGGATGTTTGGCGAGCGCGGCGCCCGTGGTCGGGCCATCGCCGGAGACGATGTTGACGACGCCTTTCGGGAATCCTGCTTCATTGACGAGCTGGCCGAGATAGAGCGCAGTGAGTGGCGTCTCTTCCGCCGGCTTGAGAATAATCGTGCAGCCGCAGGTCAAGGCGGGCGCGATCTTCCAGATCGCCATCAGCAGCGGAAAATTCCACGGCACGATGGCGCCGACCACACCGACCGGCTCCTTGATGGTGCAGGCGAAATGCTGCGCGTTGCGCGGCACCGCGATGGCTGTGGTATCGAGTGTCTCGCCTTCGATCTTGGTCGCCCAGCCCGCCATGTAGCGCAGCCATTGCACCGAGCCGGTGACGTCCACGGCGCGCGAATTGCCGATGCTCTTGCCGTTCTCCAGCGTCTCCAGCTGCGACAGCGGCTCGATATGCTGCTCGATGAGATCGGCGAGCTTTTGCAGCATGCGCTCGCGCGCAGCCGGCGAGGTCGCGGCCCAGGCGCCGTTCAGCGCCGCGCGGGCGGCCGCGACCGCCTGGTCGATGCCGGCGGCCGTGACATTCGGCACCTCAGCAATCGACGTGCCGGTCGCCGGATCATAGACAGCAATGCCGCCGGCTGCGGGCAGCGCGCGATACTCGCCGTCGACAAAGGACTGGATCGGGCCGGACAGAAAGCTCTTGGTTTTTTCGTTCAGTCCGGCGGCGGCTGCGATGTTCATGACGACCTCCCTGTGGCGGCTGCTTTGCCCTAACCTGCACTATAATGCATGTCCGGGCAAGGCGCGACACCTGCGGGAGACAGGCTGCCTTGGTGCTTCTGCGTGACGCGGCGAGGGGTCAACTCAGGAAAGGCACCTCGATCAGCAAGGTGAAGCCGTTGATCATCAGCAGCGTGCCGAGGATGCCGAGCGCACCGCCGACGAAGCTGAGCCAGACGAGGTCCGCGACGATGGCTACCGAAATCAGCACGATCGCGATCTGCAGCAGCGCCTCGGCATAGTCGAAATAGGGATCCTGCTTCAGTGCGTGGTCGCGCAATCCCTCATAGTACTTGGCGCGCTGGAGCAGTTCCTTCTTGCCTTCCTGCGTGTCCGGCTCGGAATCGTAGCGGGCGACGGTCTTGCGGTAGGCGTCGGCCTTCGCCTTCAGCGCCGCCTTGGCCTCCGGCGGCAGGGCGGAGTCGTTCATCCACGCCAGTTCGAGCTGATCGGCAGCGAGCACGAAGCTCGTTTGCCGCATATTCTTGGCCTGGAAGAAATTCCAGTAATTGGAGGCCAGCACATTGTTGTTCACCGCTTCCTTGCCGGCATTGGAGCCGCCCAGGCCGGTGATCGCCAGGATCATGGCCAGTATGGCGATCGCAACCGCGGCGCGCTGCTTGAAGCGGTCGCGGGTCTTTTCCTGATCCATCATGTCCGCTGCGTCTTCGGCTTTCATGACATCCCCCTCCTGCGCGGCGCCAAGGGCGCCGCGGTTCCTTTGCATGTGCGATGTGACTGAGATGTGAATGGACCGGGCTCGCGCGCCCGCTTACGACCCGGACTCGTCGTCGCCCTCTTCCGACAGCCGCTCGACCGACACCACCCGCTCGTCCTCCGCGGTATTGAACACGATCACGCCCTGCGTCGAGCGGCCGGCGATGCGGATGCCGTTGACCGGGCAGCGGATGAGCTGGCCCTTGTCGGTGACCAGCATGATCTGGTCGGCCTCCTCGATCGGGAAGGAGGCGACCAGATGTCCGATCTTCTCCTTGACGGTCTTGGCGCCCTTCTTGCCCTCCAGGATGTCCATGGCGACGATGCCTTTGCCGCCGCGTCCGGTGATCCGGTATTCGTAGGAGCTGGTGCGCTTGCCATAGCCGCGCTCGGAGATGGTCAGCACGAACTGCTCCGCCGCCGACATTTCCACGTAACGCTTCTCGCCGAGTTCGATCGCGCCTGCGGTCTCCTCCGCGTCGGGGTCGGCCGCAGCCTCCTCGACCTCGGCCCCGCCGCGGCGCACCGCATTGGCGCGCTTGAGATAGGCCGCGCGCTCCTCCGCCGTCGCGTCCACATGCCGCAGGATCGACAGCGAGATCACCTTGTCGCCCTCCGCCAGCTCGATGCCGCGCACGCCGCGCGAAGTGCGGCCCTGGAACACGCGCACGTCCGGCACCGGGAAGCGAATGCATTGCCCGCCATTCGCGGTCAGCAGCACGTCGTCCTTCTCGGTGCAGATCTGCACGTCGACGATCGACTCACCCTCTTCCAGCTTCATCGCGATGATGCCGGAGCGGCGCACATCGACGAAATCCGACAGCTTGTTGCGGCGGACGGTGCCGCTCGTCGTTGCGAACATCACGTCGAGATTGGCCCAGGTGGTTTCGTCCTCCGGCAGCGGCATGATGGTGGTGATGCTCTCGCCCTGCTCGATGGGCAGGATGTTCATCAGCGCCTTGCCGCGCGCCTGCGGGGCGGCCACCGGCAGCTTCCAGACCTTCTCCTTGTAGACCCGGCCCTTGGAGGAGAAATACAGCACCGGCGCATGCGTCGAGGCCACGAACAGGCGCGAGACGAAATCCTCCTCGCGCGTCTGCATGCCGGAGCGGCCGCGGCCGCCGCGGCGCTGCGCCCGGTAGGTCGAGAGCGGCACGCGTTTGACATAGCCCTGGTGCGACACGGTGACGACCATGTCCTCGCGATGGATGAGGTCTTCCTCCTCCACCGCATCCATCTCGTCGATGATCGCTGTACGGCGCGGGGTCGCGAATTCGTCGCGCACCGCCATCAGTTCGTCCTTGACGATCGTCTGCACGCGGGCGCGCGAGCGCAGGATGTCGAGATAGTCGGCGATCTCGGCGGCGAGCTTGTCGAGCTCGCCCTTGATCTCGTCGCGGCCGAGTGCGGTCAGGCGCTGCAGGCGCAGATCGAGAATGGCGCGCGCCTGCGCGTCGGACAGGCGATAGGTGCCGTCGCTGCTGATACGGTGGCGCGGATCGTCGATCAGCGTCAGCATCGCCTCGACGTCGCGCGCCGGCCAGTCGCGCCCCATCAGGGCTTCGCGCGCCTCGGTGGCGTCCTTCGACGCCCGGATCAGCTTGATCACCTCGTCGATATTGGCGACCGCAATGGCGAGGCCGACCAGGACATGCGCGCGGTCGCGTGCCTTGTTGAGCAGGAACTTGGTCCGCCGCGACACCACCTCTTCGCGGAAAGCGATGAAGGACGTCAGCATGTCCTTCAGCGTCATCACCAGCGGACGGCCGCCGTCGAGCGCCACCATGTTGGCGCCGAACGAGGTTTGCAGCGGCGTGAAGCGGTAGAGCTGGTTGAGGACGATGTCCGGCATCGCCTCCTTCTTCAGTTCGACCACCACGCGATAGCCTTCGCGATTCGACTCGTCGCGGAGGTCGGCGACGCCGTCGATCTTCTTCTCGCGCACCAGTTCGGCGATGCGCTCGACCATCGTCGCCTTGTTCACCTGATAGGGAATCTCGGTGATGACGATGGCTTCGCGTTCCTTGCGGATGGTCTCCATCTCGACCTTGCCGCGCATCATGATCGAGCCGCGGCCGGTCTCGTAGGCGGAGCGGATGCCGCCGCGGCCGAGGATAAGGCCGCCGGTCGGGAAATCAGGCCCCGGAATGATCCGGATCAGATCGTCGAGCGACAACGCCGGATCGTTGATCAGCGCGATCGTGGCGTCGATCACCTCGCCGAGATTGTGCGGCGGGATGTTGGTCGCCATGCCGACGGCGATGCCGCCGGCGCCGTTGACCAGCAGATTCGGAAAGCGCGCCGGAAGGACTGCCGGTTCCCTCTCGCTGCCGTCGTAATTCGGATTGAAGTCGACGGTGTCGCTGTCGATGTCGGCGAGCAAAGCCAGCGCCGACTTGGCGAGACGCGATTCCGTGTAGCGCATCGCCGCGGGCGGATCGCCGTCGACCGAGCCGAAATTGCCCTGCCCGTCGATGAGCATCAGGCGCATGGAAAAATCCTGCGCCATGCGCACCAGCGAGTCGTAGATCGCCTGGTCGCCGTGCGGGTGATATTTGCCCATCACGTCGCCGACGATGCGCGAGGATTTCACATGCTTTTTGTCCGGCGTGTAGCCGGCCTCGTTCATCGCGTAGAGGATGCGGCGATGCACCGGCTTGAGGCCGTCGCGCACGTCCGGCAGCGCCCGCGACACGATCACGCTCATGGCGTAATCGAGATACGAGCGCTTCATTTCCTCCGTGATGGAGACGGGGCGGATATCCGAGGGATGGCCATCCCCCGGATTGGGATTTTCGGGCTCAGACAAAGAAGAAATCCTGGCGAATCCAGAGGGCTGCTTTCTAGCCGATTTGGATTGTGAAAGCCAAGCAAAAGCGCACTCGATGCCCTGTTATTTCGTATTATTTTTCAAATACTTGCTGGCAATTTTCGAGGCGGCGTCCAGCCGTGCCACAATCGGAGCCATCGCGGCAAATTCCGGGTAGATTGCCCACCTCGCCCGGCCCTTGCGGACCCGTCATGCCCCTCGAATTTGTGATTTCTGCATTGGTGACCCTGCTGGTCGTGGTCGATCCCGTCGGCCTGGTGCCGGCCTTCGTCGCCATGACCGAGCGGCTGCCGGCCTCGGCGCGGTCGCAGGTCGCTCTTCGCGCCTGCCTGATCGCCTTCTCCATCCTTGTCGGCTCGGCGCTGATCGGCGACTGGCTGCTGAAAAATCTCGGCATCGGCCTGCCGGCTTTCCGCATCGCCGGCGGCCTGCTGCTGTTCTGGATCGCCTCCGACATGGTGTTCGGCTGGCGCGTCAGTCGCGAAGCGCAAACCGCCGAACAGGCGGTGCAGGAGCATGTCCGCAACATCGCCGCCTTCCCGCTCGCCATTCCGCTGCTCGCCGGTCCCGGCGCCATCACCGCCGTCATCCTGCTCGCCGGCCGCGCCCGCGGCGACCTGACGATGCTGGGCGGGCTTCTCGGCGTGATCGTTGCGGTGATGCTGGCCTCGATCCTCGTCTTCCTCGTCGCCGGACGGCTCGCACGGCTTCTCGGCGTCACCGGCAGTATTGTGCTGTCGCGCCTGCTGGGCGTTATCCTCGCCGCGCTGGCGGTGCAATTCGTGATCGACGGTGTGAAGGCCGGCTGGGCCTGAATCCTAGTTGCCGAACATCACCGCATGCATGATCCGGCCGGGCAGCAGCGTGAACAGCCCGGCGATCAGCAGCGCACCGGCGAACAGGCTGATCATCGCCCGCTTGTGCTCTGCCACCTGGTGGCGCTTGGCGCGCAGCACCGCCAGCGGCAGCATGATCAGCGTGAAGATCGCCAGCAGATGAATCGGGCTCCACGGACCCCAGATCCGCAACTCGTGAATGAAGAAGGCGCTGACGCTCACCGCCAGCATCAGGCTCACCCAGATCCAGCCGATGGTCCGGTGCGGCAGCGTTCCCTTGGGCGCGGCGAATTGCACGAGCCCGAGCACGAAAGCCGCGAGCGCGGCGACGGCATGCACCTGCACCGCCAGGTCGGCCCGCAGCAGCGGCTGCAATGTCATGACACGCCGCGTCTCTTCGCCGCCGCCTTCTCGCGCGCGGCCTTGAAGCCGGCGACGAAGCGTTCAAGGGTCTTCGATGTCACACCGCGCGGCAGCATCACCTCGATCAGCGAAAACTGCTTGCGCCGCTTCACCGCAGCTTCCAGCGCATCGACGAGTTCGCGCCGCGTGGTCACGCGCACGCCATGCCCGCCCATGGACGGAGCCATATCGGCGAAATGCCAATCGTCGAGATCGTTGAATTTGGATTCCGGCTGGAACACGCGCAGCATTTCCCAGCTCGCATTGTTGAACAGCACCACGATCGGCGCGAGGCCGTAGCGACGGCAATTGCCGAGCTCCCAGCCGGTCATCTGGAAGGCGCCGTCGCCGACCAGGATCAGCGGGCGGCGTTTGGTGGCGGCCGCGACGCCGATGCCCGCGGGCACGCCAAAGCCCATGCCGGCATAGTAGCCGGGCGCGGCCAGCGCCGTGTTCTCGATCTCCATGGCGGTGAACAGGCAATCGCCGATATCGGCCGTCATCGGCATCGGCCCGTGCCGGTCGAACAGGTCGTTGATGGCGCAGGCGATGTCGGAGGGCATCACCGGCGTGTCGTCGGCCTTCAGCCCGCGCGGATATTTCACCGCCTTCGCCGGGCTGGTCATGCGGGCGGGCGCCTTGGGCGCACGCGCGATCAGGGCATCGACCAGGTCCTCCAGCGGCAGATCGGGATACTGGTGATGCCCCACACGCACCTGCCGGTCGATGGCCAGCATGGTGCGGCGCGCATCGAGCTTGCGCTGCGACAGCGCGAAATTGGTGTCCGACAGAATGACGCCGAGCAGCAGCAGGGCGTCGGCCTGCTCGACCAGCTTCGTCACGCGCGGATCGCCGGCGGCGCCAAGATAGGTGCCGGCAACCACGTCCGGCGCGTCTTCGAGAAGGCCGCGCCCCATGAAGGTCGTCACCACGGGGATGCCGAGCTTGCGCGCGAGCGAGGCGACGCGCTTCTCGATGCCGTAGCGGCGGATTTCCACGTCCACGATGATGACCGGGAATTTCGCGGCTTTCAGCCTGTCGAGAATTTCTGCCGCGCATTCCGCCAGCGCCCCGCGGTCCGCCGGCCGGCGCGGCAGCACCGGCACTTTCTCGCATTGCGCCGCCACCATGTCGCGCGGGAATTCGATATAGACCGGCAGCGAGCGTTCGCGCGCGCTGCGCAGCACCCGTGCGATTTCGCCCGGCGCAGTCGCTGGGTCGGTAAGCACGGCCTGGTCGCAGGTGACCTCGCGGAACACCGCGAGCTGGGTGTCGATGGTTTTCGCCTGGTGATGCAGCATGAAGCCGCTTGTGCGTTCCGCCGCGCCCGGCGCGCCGGCGATCACGACAACGGGCGAGCGCTCGGCATAGGCGCCGGCCACCGCATTGACCAGATTGAAGGCGCCGGCGCCATAGGTGACGACGGCGACGCCGATGCCGGAATGATAGCGCGCCGCCGCATCCGCCGCGAAACCCACGGCGGGTTCATGGCTCAGCTGAACATGCGGCAGAATCCCGCTCTCCTCTATCACCTTGTAGAACGGCAATACGAAGTCGCCGGGGATGCCAAAAATCTCTTTCGCGCCGTGATCCTTCAGGCCTTGCAGCAGCGCGGTGGCGAGGGTGGGCATGACATCAGTCTGCGCGACAGGCGCGCCATTGCCAAGCGGCCCCTTTCAAGACGATCAGAACGGAATCTCGTCGTCCATGTCGCCGCGGCCGCCGCCGGCCATGGCCGGCTTGCGCGCGGAGGTCGGGCCGCTCGAGCCGAAATCGTTGCCGCCGGAATAGTCGGACGAGCGCTCGCCGCCGCCCTTGCCGTCGAGCATGGTGAGCTGCGAATTGAAGCCCTGCAGCACCACTTCGGTCGAATATTTCTCGATGCCGTCCTTGTCGGTCCATTTGCGGGTCTGCAGCGCGCCTTCGATGTAAACCTTCGAGCCCTTCTTCAGATATTGCTCGGCGATGCGGCACAGGCCCTCGTTGAAGATGACCACGCGGTGCCACTCGGTCTTTTCCTTGCGCTCGCCGGTATTCTTGTCCTTCCAGCTTTCGGAGGTCGCGATGCGCAGATTGGCGATCGGCCGGCCGTCCTGGGTGCGGCGGATTTCCGGGTCGGCGCCCAGATTGCCGATCAGAATGACTTTGTTGACGCTGCCTGCCATCGCACGCTCCCGTAGCTGTTCGCAGTTTCCGTAATCTGGCGCACCCTAAGCCCAAGGCGGCCGCCAAGTCGCCTGCAATGACCGAAGCGGACCCCTCCTCGGCGCCTTTTCCACAACGCGCAACACGGACGCCGCGCGCCGCATCAATGGGGATATGTTCGCGGTTTGTTCTATCATGGTGCCAACCTGGATGGCAAGCCCGTGCATGCTGGCAGCCGTCACGAATTCCTTTGCGGTTGCGGTCATTGTCCTCAACCTTCGAAGCACCAGCGCAAGGTGATTCTCCATGAACCGGCAGCAGCGGCGGCAAATGAAACGGCAGAGTCAGGGGCCGGCCGGACAGACGGGCAGCGCCGCCGCCGCGCGCTATTTCACGCAGGCGGTCCAGCATTTTCAGGCCGGCCGTCTGTCGGAGGCGACCGACCTCTACCGCCAGGCGCTCGTCGCCGATCCACGCCATGCTGCCAGCCTGCATCACCTTGGCGTGCTCGCCTTCAATATCGGCCATGCCGATGCCGCCATCGATATGATCGGCCGTGCGATCGCGATCGAGGAAGCCAATCCCGCCTTTCACTATGACCTGGGGATGGCCCTGCTCACCCAGAAGCGTTACGCGGACGCCATCCGCCACGGCGAGCGCGCCGTCGCGCTGAAGCCGGACAACAGCAATGCGCATATGCTGCTCGGCGACAGCTTTCTCAGCCAGGGTCAACTGGACGAGGCGATTGCGGCCTACCGCAAAGGTCTTGTTCTGGATCCCGGTCGTGCCGCCGCACACAGCAACCTCGCCCAGGCGCTGCATGCGCGAGGGCATCGCGGTGAGGCCGCCCGGCATTATGAGGAGGCGCTGAAGCTCGAACCGTCGCTCGCCGCCGTCTATCCGCGGCTCGCGGAAATCCATGTCGCCGACAACGACATTGCGCGCGCCTTCGATGTGACGGTGCGCGGATTGACGATCGAAGACACCGCCGAGGCGCGCGCGGTCTTCATGTATTGCCTGCCGCGCCTGAAGTCATTCTCAGTCAACGCACCGCTGCGGCAATTGATTGTCAGGGCGATCTCCGAGCCCTGGGGCCGCCCGGTCACCATGGTCAAGGCCTGCCTGGCAATCATCAAGGCCGATCCCGACGTCGCCGCGCTCATCGCACGCGCGGCCGCTGTCTGGCCGCAGCGTCTGTCCTATGCGGACATTTTCGCTTCTCCAGCCTTTGCACGTGTCGCCGCCGACCCCCTGCTGGACGCGCTGTTGCGCAACACGCCGGTGCACGACCTGGAGATGGAAAGGTTCCTGACGCAGGCCCGCGGCGCGCTGCTCGAGATGGCGGCGGCGACGACTCCGGCGCCCGCCGACGAACATCTTCTGGGTTTTGCCTGCGCGCTCGCCCGGCATTGCTTCATCAACGAATATGTCTTCGACATGCCGGCCGACGACCGCACAAGGGCATCAATCCTGCGCGAACGCGTGGTTGGCGCTTTGCATTCCGGAATGCGGGCCGACAGCGTGTCACTGGCCGCGCTCGCGTCTTGCGAACCGCTGTCGGCGCTGGCCGGCTGCGAGGCATTGCTTGCGCACAGCTGGCCTGCGGCCGTGGACGAACTGCTGACCCAGCAAGTTCGCGAGCCCCTGGCCGAACGCGCGCTCCGCGCCAGCATTCCCAACCTCACCCCCATCGAGGACGAGGTATCAGTGCTGGTGCGTGCGCAATACGAGGAAAATCCCTACCCCCGCTGGGTCAAATGCGCGCTGCCGGAAACGCGCCAGACCATCGACGCCTATCTGCGGGAAACCTTCCCCCAGGCGCCCTTCCGACCCCTCGGCGAAAGCCGGGACATGTCACTGTTGGTGGCGGGCTGCGGCACCGGCCAGCAGGTCGTCGAGGCCGCCCGGCGCTATGCCAACGCGCGCGTGCTCGCCGTCGACCTGAGCCTCACCAGTCTTTGCTATGCGAAATACCGGACTGATGCGCTCGGTCTCGACAATGTCGACTACGCCCAGGCCGACATCCTCAAGCTCGGCGAGATCGGCCGGCAATTCGACGTCATCGAGTGCGGTGGCGTGCTGCATCACCTGCGCGATCCGCTCGAAGGCTGGCGCGTTCTGGTATCGGTCCTGCGTGACAACGGAATCATGCGGCTCGCCTTCTACAGCGAGATTGCGCGCGCCGATATCGTGGCGGCGCGCCAATTCATCGCCGGGTACGGCTATGGCACCAGCATCGACGACATCCGGCGCTGCCGGCAGGACATCTTCGCGCTCGGCGAAGACAGCCCCGTTCACGCCGTGTCGCGGCGCGCGGACTTCTTCAGCACCAGCAATTGCCGCGATCTTTTGTTCCATGTGCAGGAGCATCGCTTCACCCTGCCGCGGATCAAGCAGTTCATGAACGAATACAAGCTTCAGATGCTGGGCTTCGATACCGATCTCGCTGTTCTGCAACACTACAGTGAAAGCTTTCCGGACGATTCCGCTCGCACCGATCTCGATAATTGGCACATCTACGAGCAGCAGAATCCGCACACCTTCGCGCGCATGTATCAGTTCTATGTGCAGAAGCAGACATAGTCATGCGACTGCGTGTTACATTTTCCCCCTCGGCAATCCCTGCCGCAGCTTGAAATAGCCCGGCCAGGGATCGCGGCTGCCGAGAAAGCGTTTTGCCTCCCCGACCCGCACCGGATGCGCATTGTCCATCCGCGCAAGCTGCGCCCATGACACCGGCATTGCAACGAACGCACCGGGACGCGCCCGCGTCGAGAAAGGCGCGATAGCGGTGGCGCCGCGCGTGTTGCGCAGATAGTCGATGAATATCTTTCCGCGCCGCCTGGCCTTCGACATATTGGCGACATAGCGGTCCGGGCTTTCCTCCGCCATCACCCGCGCCATCGCTTCGGCGAAGTCGCGGTGCTCGTCCCAAGTGTGTCCGCGCCGAAGCGGCAAGATCACATGCACGCCCTTGCCGCCGGTGACCATCGGAAATGACTCCAGCCCGGCCTCGCGCAGCCGCTCGCGCAATTCCTTCGCCGCCGCGCGCACATGCACAAAATCGACCCCGGCATCGGGATCGAGGTCGAAGATCAGCCGGTCCGGTTTTTCGATCTCGTCGATGTGGCAGGCCCACAGATGCAGCTCCAGTACGCCCATCTGCACGGCGGCGACGAGCCCGCGCTCGTCCTCGATATACAGATACTGGTCGCTGCCGGACTTTTCCCTGATCTGCACCGCCTTGAACTCGGCGGGAAAGCCGTCCGAGGCGTGCTTCTGGAAGAAACATTCGCCGCCGCTGCCGCGCGGACAGCGCACCAGGCTGATCGGCCGGTCCACGACATGCGGCAGCATCTCCCCGGCGATCGACAGATAATGCCGGATCAGCTCGCGCTTGGTCACGTCCTGCGCGGCGAACAGCACGCGGTCGGGATGGGTGATGCGGACACCCTCGATTTCCTCCGCTTCATCGCGCTCTGACCGCAGCACGGTTTTGGCTGCGCTGCTCCGCGCCGCTTTCGACGCTGCTTTCGTTTTCGTTCGTGTCGCCTTCTTCGCGGATGCTGCTGCCCGTCGCTTTGCCATCGGCCGCTCCCTGACAACTTCGCTCGCCGGCTTGTCGCCGCGCAATCCCTTGAAGGCGCCCTGCCGCACCAGACCGTCACGGGTCCAGCCGCGAAACTCGATCTCTGCGACCAAATCCGGTTCGATGAAATGTGCGCGCCGCGCAATGGCCGGCGGCACGTCATTGACGGGCGACGTCTTGCGCGCGCGCTTCCTGAATTCCCTCGCCAAATGGTCGAGCCGCGTTTCCGTATAGCCGGTGCCGACGCGGCCGGCATAGCGCAGTTGCCCTCCCTCGCGCACCGCAAGAAGGATCGACGAGAACGGCCGGCCTGCCTTGTCCGACGGCCGCCAGCCAATGATGACGAATTCCTGCTCCATGCCGCATTTGCTCTTGAGCCAGGCCTTGCTGCGGCCCGAGCGATACGGCATGTCGGCGCGCTTGGAGATGATGCCTTCCAGATGCAGGTCGCAGGCGTTCGAGAACACCTCGTCTCCATGCCCGAGCACGTGGTCGGAATAGGCCAGCGGCCCGCCCGGCGCACTGGCCATGATCAGCTCTTTCAGGATCTGCTTGCGTTCGATCAGCGGTCTTTTGCGCAGATCCTCGCCACTCAGGTGCAGGATGTCGAACAGGTAATAGGCGATGCGGCCCTTGCCGCCCGACAGCGCGTCCTGCAGCGCGCCGAAATCGGTTCGCCCCTGCGGGTCGGCGACCGCCATTTCGCCGTCCAGAAGCGCATTGCCGCAATCCAGACGCGAGAGTTCCGGCACGACCGGACGGAACTTGTCGGTCCAGTCAAGGCCGTTGCGCGTGTAGATGACGACACGGTCTCCGGCGACCGCGGCGATCATGCGATAGCCGTCGAACTTGATCTCGTGCAGCCAGTCACCGCCTTCGGGCGGCGCGTCGACCAGGGTTGCGAGCTGCGGTGCGACGAAGGGCGGGAGCGCGAAGTTTTTTTTTACGCGGCTTGGCTTGCTGGTCTTGCGTTTCGCGGGCCGCGATTTCGCAGCCGCATTTCGCCGTCCGACAATCTCGATCTCGTCACCGCGCGCTGCCCTGCCCGGCTTGTTCGAATGCCACACGCGCGACTTGCCGCCGGCGATCTCGTCCATCGTGCGCCCGGTGGCGACGCTGGTCAGCTCGCGCTCGACCGTGAGTTTGCCCCTGCGCCGGACCTCGTCGTCGGTCTCCTTGATCAGCAGCCAATTGTCCTTGTCCTTCGGGCTGCGCGCGCGCAGCCGGACCAGCGCCCAGTTGCCGTGCAGGCGTTCGCCGTGCAGTTCGAAGCTGAGTTTCCCCTTCCGCACCGCGTCGTCGACGTCGTCCTGGTGCGGCACCCATGTGCCGCGATCCCACAGCATGACGGTGCCGCCGCCATACTCTCCCTTCGGGATTGTGCCTTCGAACGAGCCGTATTCGATCGGGTGGTCTTCGACGTGAACCGCGAGACGCTTGTCGTCGGGGTTTTCGCTCGGTCCTTTCGGAATGGCCCAGCTCATCAGCGTGCCGTTCCATTCCAGCCGGAAATCGTAATGCAGGCGGGTGGCCGCATGCTTCTGGATCACGTAACGAAGCTTGCGGCCCGACTTGCGGGTCTTGCCTTCAGGCTCCGGCGTACGCGTGAAATCGCGCTTGGATTTGTAGGTGCGCAGCCGGTCCGACGCCATCGGTCACGCCGCCGTTTTCTTCCGCACGGATTTGCGGCGCGAGGTCCTGGGCGTTTTTTTCTTGGCAGCGGAGGACCGCCGCTCGCTGCTGGCGGTGCGGGGCGCGGCCTTGCTGCCGGCCTCCTTCCCGACGCTGCGGCGCAAGGCATCCATCAGATTGATGACATTGCTGGCCGGCGGCGCCTCCTCGATCTCCTTCGGCGGGCGCTTCTCGAGCTTGGCCTCGATCAGTTCGCGCAAGGCCACCGTATAGGTGTCCTTGAACTTCTCGGGATGGAAGTCGCCGGCTTTCTTCTCGATCAGGTCTTCCGCCAGCTCGATCAATTCGGGATCGGCTTTCTTCGCCGGAATGTTGTCGAAGGCGGTGTCCGCCTTCTTCACCTCGTCGGCGTAACGCAGCATTTCCATCAGCAGCCCCTTGCCATGCGGCTTGATCGCCACGATGGAGCCCTGCCCGCGCACCACGATCTGTCCCAGCGCGATCTTCTTCGTTTTCTTCAGCGCCTCGCGCAGCACGATATACGCTTCTTCCGCGTCCTCGTCGTCCTCCTTGGGCAGCACGAAGAACGGCTGTTCGAAATAGATCGGGTCGATCGCGTCTTCATCGACGAATTGAACCAGATCGATCGATTTCTTGGCTTCCAGCTTCACGTCGTTGATTTCGTCGTCGGTGAGGAGGACATACTTCCCCTTCTCCACCTCGTAGCCCTTCACGATATCCTCCGCCTCGACCGGGCCGAGGCCGGGCACCACCTTCTCGTAGCGGATGCGCTTGCCGCTCGGCGCGTGGATCTGGTTGAAGGAGATGCGGCTGGACGATTTGGTGGCGGACACCACCTCGACCGGGATGGACACCAGGGCCAGCCGGATGCGGCCGGACCAATACGCACGCGTTGCCATGGCTTTAAGTCCCCGCTCACTCGTCACAAAAGGGGCCTGAGTGAGAAGGAACGGCCGGACCCCGGTCCGGTTCCCGGTTGTCATTAAAGCTGTGGTGTCGCGTGCCAAATGGGGCGGGCGACGGCGCCCATGTGCGATCTCATTGGCGCGCCGGCGACCGAGGAAGACCCAAGGTTCGTGTTATGTTCCTCAGGCGGCCTTACACAGGCTCGGATATCCGGAGGCTAACGCCGCCACCCTCCCCGCACGCCGCTTTTGGCCGCCTGTGCTGAAATTGCTACAGCCGCCGACGCCGGTACTGACGTAGATGGCGGAACTAGTGACGGGTTGATTTCGGAATCGCTTCTTTGGGGGCCTGAATGCAAAACTGGATCAGAGCTGCCATTTTACCGGCAGCTGCCGCTGTGACGTTCGCCGGCGCGCAAGCTGCAGATCTGGCACGTCCGGTCTACAAAAGTTCCGCGGCACCTGTCTTCCATATCTGGTCCGGCCTTTACATCGGTGGCCACGTCGGCGGCGCCTTCTCCGATTCCACCTGGGCCACGGACGCCACCAACAACGGCGACTTCATCACGGAGAACCACAGCAAGGACAGCTGGATCGCCGGCGGCCAACTGGGCCTGCGGTATCAGTTCCCGGCAAATTGGGTCGTCGGCATCGAAGGCATGTGGTCTGGCGTCGACCTGAGCACCAACGCGGCCTCGCCAACCCTTGCGGCAAATGGACTGCCGAACCGCTTTCGCGGGACCGACATCAGTTCTCTCTACTCTGTCACCGGACAGGTCGGCTACGCTTGGGATCGACTGCTGGTCTATGCCAAGGGCGGATGGGCCGGCGCGGACGTCGAACTCAGCACGCTGAACGCCAATAACGGCGTTGCGTCCTCGGTGTCCGGCGAGGCGCGCGGCTGGACGGTTGGTGGCGGCGCTGAATATGCCTTCGCTCCGAACTGGAGCTTCGCGATCGAATACGGCTACTACGACCTCGACATGGACGACAAAGGGACGATCCAATCGAACGGCAGTCCGGCGATCTATCGCAATTTCGAGACCGAGATTCACACGGTGACGGGCCGGGTGAATTTCAGTTTTGACTGGGACAAAGCGCCTGTGGTGGCGAAATACTGACGCCCAATTTTCATTTTTCATTCCAGCGATTCACAGGGCCGGCCATGGGCCGGCCCTTTGCTCGGGAACTGGCGGTTTGTCCCCAGATGGCAGCCCTGTGCGCCAGGCACTGGCGGATCGTTTCCGTTCTCACTATGTTCTGACGTCCGTCTGACCGACTCGTCGCGCTGCGCCGCTTGGGCGTCGCGCAGGTAGTTTTGTCCTCGCGCCCAAGTAGATGCAGCCATGAACGACCTGTTCGACAAGAAGAAGCCCGCCCCCGCCACAAGCCGCCCTGACAGCCGCGTCATTTCGATCCGCGGCGCGCGCGAGCACAATCTCAAGAATGTCGATCTCGACATCCCGCGTGACAGCCTGGTGGTGTTCACCGGCCTGTCCGGCTCGGGCAAGTCCTCGCTCGCCTTCGACACCATCTATGCCGAGGGTCAGCGCCGCTATGTCGAGTCGCTGTCGGCCTATGCGCGGCAATTCCTGGAGATGATGCAGAAGCCGGACGTCGACCAGATCGACGGCCTCTCCCCCGCCATCTCCATCGAACAGAAGACCACCTCGAAGAACCCGCGCTCGACGGTGGGCACGGTCACCGAGATCTACGACTACATGCGCCTGCTCTGGGCGCGCGTCGGCGTACCCTATTCGCCCGCCACCGGGCTGCCCATCGAAAGCCAGACCGTCTCGCAGATGGTCGATCGCGTGCTGGCGCTGCCCGAGGGCACGCGGCTCTACATCCTCGCGCCGGTCGTGCAGGACCGGAAGGGCGAATACAAGAAAGAGATCGCCGACTGGATGAAGCGCGGCTTCCAGCGGCTGAAGATCGACGGCCAGTATTACGAGATCGCCGAGGCCCCGGCGCTCGACAAGAAGTTCAAGCACAATATCGACGTGGTGGTGGACCGCATCGTCGTGCGGCCGGACATCAAGCAGCGCCTTGCGGAAAGTTTCGAGACCGCCTTGCACCTCGCCGAAGGCATGGCGGTGGCGGAGTTCGCCGACCCTGTTTCGTCATCACCGGGCCGCCGCGAAGCGGCGAGTCCCGGTGATCCCGATCAGGAGGAAAAGAGCGTCCCTAAGCGGGATGGCCGGGACAAGCCCGGCCATGACGGGAGAAAACTGCTCAAAGGCGCCCATCTGGAAGAGCGCATGATCTTCTCGGAGAAATTCGCCTGCCCGGTCTCCGGCTTCACCATTGCCGAGATCGAGCCGCGCCTCTTCTCCTTCAACAACCCCTTCGGCGCCTGTCCGAAATGCGGCGGGCTCGGCGTCGAGCAGCATATCGACGCCGATCTCGTCATCCCCGACAAGGACGCGACCTTGCGCAAGGGCGCGATCGCGCCGTGGTCGCGCTCGTCGTCTCCCTATTATCTGCAGACGCTGGAGGCCCTGGCCAAGCACTACAAGTTCACCCTCGACACCAAATGGAAGACGCTGCCGAAGAAGACGCAGAACGCCATCCTGTTCGGCTCCGGCGAGGACGAGATCAAGTTCGTCTATGACGACGGCATGCGCTCCTACACCACGAAAAAGCCCTTCGAGGGCGTGGTGACGAATCTGGAGCGCCGCTTCCGCGAGACCGAGAGCGACTGGGCGCGCGAGGAGCTGGCGAAATATTTCACCGACATTCCCTGCGAGGCCTGCAACGGCTATCGCCTCAAGCCCGAGGCGCTCTGCGTCAAGATCGACAAGCTCCATATCGGCCAGGTGGCCGAGATGAGCATCAAGCGCGCGGCGGAATGGTTCGCCGCTGTGCCGAAATCGCTCACCCGGCAGCAGAACGAGATTGCGGTGCGCATCCTGAAGGAGATCCGCGAGCGGCTCACCTTCCTGGTCGATGTCGGCCTGGAATACCTGACGCTGGCGCGCGCCTCCGGCACCCTGTCGGGCGGCGAGAGTCAGCGCATCCGCCTCGCCTCGCAGATCGGCTCCGGCCTCACCGGCGTGCTCTATGTTCTCGACGAGCCGTCCATCGGCCTGCACCAGCGTGACAATGCCCGACTGCTGGAGACGCTCAAGCGCCTGCGCGATCTCGGCAACACCGTGATCGTGGTCGAGCATGACGAGGACGCCATCCGCCTCGCCGATCATGTGGTCGATGTCGGCCCCGGCGCCGGCGTGCATGGCGGGCGCATCGTCGCGCAGGGCCGGCCGGACGACATCATGGCCGACAAGCATTCGCTCACCGGCCGCTATCTCACCGGCGAGCTCGGCATCGAGGTGCCGGAGCGGCGCGCGCCCGACATGCGGCGCGTGCTGCGCGTGGTCAATGCGCGCGGCAACAACCTGAAAAACGTCACCGCCGAAATCCCGCTCGGCCTGTTCACCTGCGTCACCGGCGTTAGCGGCGGCGGCAAGTCGACGCTGCTCGTCGACACGCTCTACAAGGCGATCGCGCGCAAGCTGAACGGCGCCAGCGACGCGCCCGCCCCGCACGACCGCATCGAGGGGCTGGAGCATCTCGACAAGGTCATCGACATCGACCAGTCGCCGATCGGCCGCACCCCGCGCTCCAATCCCGCCACATACACCGGCGCGTTCACGCCGATCCGCGAATGGTTCGCCGGCCTGCCGGAGTCAAAGGCGCGCGGCTACGAGCCCGGCCGCTTCTCCTTCAACGTCAAGGGCGGGCGCTGCGAGGCCTGCCAGGGCGACGGCGTCATCAAGATCGAGATGCACTTTCTGCCCGATGTCTATGTCACCTGCGAGACCTGCAAGGGCAAGCGCTACAACCGCGAGACGCTGGAAGTCACCTTCAAGCAGAAATCCATCGCCGACATTCTCGACATGACGGTGGACGAGGCCGCCGAGTTCTTCAAGGCGGTGCCGCGCATCCGCGACATCCTCACCACGCTGCAGCGCGTCGGCCTCGGCTACATTCATGTCGGTCAGCAGGCGACCACGCTGTCCGGCGGCGAGGCGCAGCGCATCAAGCTCGCCAAGGAACTGAGCAAGCGCGCCACCGGCCGCACGCTCTACATTCTCGACGAGCCGACCACGGGCCTGCATTTCCACGATGTGGCCAAGCTCCTCGACGTGCTGCACGAACTGGTCGCAAGCGGCAATTCGGTCGTCGTCATCGAGCACAATCTCGAGGTGATCAAGACCGCCGACTGGATCCTCGATCTCGGCCCCGAAGGCGGCGACGGCGGCGGCGAGATCGTGGTGGCCGGCACGCCGGAAGAGGTGGTGAAGGAGAAGCGCAGCTATACTGGGCAGTTTCTCAAGCCCGTGCTCGCGCGCGGCGGACCGAAGAAGAAGCGCATCGAGGCGGCGGAGTGACGGCACATACCTCCCGCTGCAAGGGGGAGGTCGTCCGCCGAAGCTCGCACAGCGAGCGTAGGCGTGACGGGTGGGGGTCAGCGGGGGGCGAGATATGAGCGAAACTCTGCGCCGCATTGTGACGCTCGTCTTGGCCGGCGACTATCTCGTTTCCGAGCATGGCTTTGATGAACTCGATGACGATGGTATCGTGCCAAGCGACGTCATTGCTGGCATCGTCACGGCGGTGGCCATCGAGGACTATCCCGACCGTGCCCGCGGACCGGGCGTTCTGGCCCTGCAGCATGATAAAGAGGGCCGCCCTGTCCATGTGGTGTGGGCCATGGGGGCGAACGCCGTCCGGCTGTTCTGGTGACGGCCTATCGTCCCGACCCTGAATTATGGGATACCGATTTCAAACGACGGACACGAGAATGACGACGCGCAAACGCACCAAGCTCATTCACGAAGGCAAATACGCCGCCGAGGTCCCGGTCGAACTGATCGAGGACGAAACGGCCTGGTCGCCTTATCTGTCGCCCGAAGACGTTCGCAAACTTGAAGCCGTCCGCCTTGCGCTCAAGCGCGGCGACGTGGCGGAGGCGGCGAAATACGGGAATGTCTTCGAATTGAAACCCGTCGCGGCCGAATGAGAGTGGCGACGGCGGCGGCGAGAAAGCCTGCCCTCGGGCTTGACCAGGGGGCTGGCCCGCCGGAAGAGGTGGTGAAGGAGAAGCGGTCCTATACCGGGCAGTTTCTGAAACCCGTGCTGGCGCGCGGCGGCCCGAAGAAGAAGCGCATCGAGGCGGCGGAGTAGTTTATCGCTCCATAATATTCTTTAGTCTTGCCCAACTGGCCTCAGGCAAAGTTCGCAGTATGCGCAGCAGTTTTTCGTCGCCGCTCTTAAGTATCTTCTCCCTGACTTCAGCGGCGATCTCTTCTCCTTCTCGGGCCTCATCCTCATCAATATCCATGCCTCTCACTATCACGCCAGTACGCAACGCCTCTTCAAGCGTCAGGTGAAACTGCGCTACAAAGGAATGCCCACAGTTCTGGCACTTCCTCGCCGATAAAGGGCTCTCATGCTGGCAGTTAGCGCACTTCTTGGTTTTCGTTTGCCTCTTCGGAAACTGATATCCGCAATTCTCACAATTCTCCGCAGTTCGTTCGCATTCTGCATGACAAACTGGACATCGCTTCTTGGTCGGCGGCCGAGGATCGGCGCGCGCTGCAGAGGACATTTCCTCCTCAACTTTAAGCGCAAACGCCTCAAGTATTTCAAACGACGGCATAACAACATGGGCGTGAGTGTCGTCGTCTGGACCAAATGTCCGAACGATGCGGCCGATCGCTTGACGGAAGGCAAGCTCAGTTAGCGCTGAAGATAAGTAAACCAACACGCGCAGCCGGGGTATGTCTACCCCCTCTGAGACCATTGCGACCGAAACCAGCCACCGTTTGTTGGATTTGCGAAACGCGTCAATTTTGCTATCCGCGCTCGGCATCTGACTGTGAACCAATATTGGAGTTTCGTTCTCCAAGAGCTCAATAAGCGCCACGAAATACCTTGCAATCTCAATTGACGGCGCGATGACTAGGCCGCCAGCCTCGGGCATCCTATCGCGTATCTCGTCTAACCGATGCGACGCGTAGTCAACCATTGTCGCCTGATAACCCGAGGCCAGTGGCGTCTTACCATCCTTCTCGTACAGGGGCGTACATGCAAGTCTGTAGAAGTTCAACGCAGACTGCAGTCCTGGCACGCGCTTCAGATCGGGTGAAAGCTCAGCAGGCTTCTTACTCGAAACGTTGATAAATTCGCCGTCTTCCAAGTCCACATTGAAGTGGCCCTCATGACGATGAAAGGTAACAGGCCTACAATACTCCAGTTCGACTGCAGTCCCATACGTCAACGTATAAGTTCCATCTTCCGGATGAGCTATCGCCCCCTCATCGTCATACGCAAGCCACACCGATTTCTTGCCGTCAGAGCGGATCGGAGTTCCTGTCAGAACCAGCACGAAAGCCGCATCGAAAAATGCGCTATCAGCACTGGAGCCCCACGCCGCTTGGACTGCGGCATGGTGATGTTCGTCGCAAATTAATAAG
>Ga0209172_10001549_pt1 | contig 47559 bp, 41 predicted proteins | sample LarsenN4metaG_FD_184113 | JGI IMG/M metagenome (GOLD analysis project Ga0209172, IMG submission 184113) | Hot spring sediment bacterial and archeal communities from British Columbia, Canada, to study Microbial Dark Matter (Phase II) - Larsen... ... | reverse complement strand
TATAAACCAACTTTGTGTCAACTGTCCCGTAGGGACCTTATTTTCTGGGCGTAGTCCCAGAAAATGGCTAGTACCTTATGAGTCAGATTCTTGTACAGTGAGCAAGAAGTTATTACACAGAGGGACAGGGAGAAGTCACAAAGTCCCACAGAGGAATTTTTATCGCTTCTCTGGGTGTCTCTGTGAAATCTCTGTGTAACTCTGTGTTCCTTTTTGGGTCTGGCTCGTCCAGGTTAGGAGAAAGTTATGGAATTGAGCTTTCAAAAGAGTCGCGCCGAAAATGCTGCTGCTACCGGCGATACCCTGCTGCACCAGTTGGCTGTTTTGTTGGTTGGAACTCTTTTCGGCATCGTGCTGGTCAAATCAGAAGTGGTGTCGTGGTTTCGCATCCAGAAGATGTTTCGCTTTGAAGAGGCGCATATGTATCTGGTCATCGCTTCGGCGGTGATGGTGGGCGCTCTGTCCATCTATCTCATCAGGAAATTCCAGCTAAAGACGGTTGACCAACGGGAGATTCAGATTGAAACCAAGCCCTTCCAAAAAGGGATGATTATCGGCGGCGCCATTTTTGGCATGGGCTGGGCCATTACCGGCGCTTGCCCCGGCCCCATCTATGCCCAGCTTGGCAGCGGCGAATATCCAGCAATTGTGACCCTGATCGCGGCCCTGGCCGGCGCGTATACTTACGCCCTGCTGCAATCCAGGCTGCCCCACTAATCAATTTACGATTTACGATTTACGATTTGCGATTGACACCGCTAAACCCTGCTTTAATCCAAAATCTAAAATCGTTTAGTCCTTACACAACTCTTACTTTTTTCTTATTCGCTCTTTACACAAAAGTGGTAGGGTAGGACTATCAATCCAGCAAATTTTTTTAGTCAGAAGGAGAAAAAAGCAATGCTGCTGAGATACTTTTACGATGATAAAATAGCTCATGCTTCTTACATGGTCGGCTGCCAGGCCACCGGCGAAGCCATTATAGTTGACCCGGCCCGCGACGTTGACCCTTACTTGCAAATTGCCGAACAAAACGGGATGAAAATTGTGGCCGCCACCGAAACCCACATTCACGCCGACTTCCTCTCCGGCAGCCGGGAATTGGCCAGGCGCACCGGGGCCAAGCTCTACCTCTCCGACGAGGGGGATGAGAACTGGAAGTATGAATTTACGGAAAAGTTCGACTACCAACTGGTCAAGGACGGCGACATCTTCAAAGTCGGCAATATCAAATTTGAAGTGATGCACACCCCCGGCCACACCCCGGAACATATCTCGTTCCTGGTAACGGATACGGCCGGGGCCAACCAGCCCATCGGCATTTTCACCGGCGATTTTGTCTTTGTCGGCGATATTGGCCGGCCCGACTTGCTTGAAGAAGCCGCCGGCATCAAAGGTACCGCCGAACCCGGTGCGCGTCGTATGTTCCACTCACTCAAACGCTTCAAGGCGTTACCCGACCATATCCAGGTTTGGCCGGCGCATGGCGCGGGCAGCGCCTGTGGCAAGGCCCTGGGCGCGGTACCTTCCAGTACGATTGGTTATGAAAAGCTGTTTAACTGGGCGATGGCTTATGAGGATGAGGACCAGTTTGTGAAGGCACTACTCTCCGGCCAGCCGGAAGCGCCTTACTACTTTGCGATGATGAAGAAACTGAATAAAGTTGACCGGAACGTGCTCGATGGACTGCCCCAACCGGCCAGATTGGGCCTGGCCGAATTACAGCAAGCTCTGGTTCAGGGCGCAGTGGTGGTTGATACCCGTTCCGCTGACGAATTTGCCGCCGGCCACATTCCCGGCACGGTAAATATCCCGGTTGATAATTCCTTCACCAATTGGGCCGGCTGGCTGTTAGGGTATGAGCAAACGTTCTATCTACTGGGCAGCGAGGCGACCGTGCGTCAGGCCGTGCGCGACCTGATCTACATCGGCCTGGACAACATCGGCGGCTACTTTGACCCCTCTATCCTGGAAAGCTGGCCCGATGAGTTGCAAAGCTATCAAACAACAACCCCAACCGAAATTGCCGACGAGATTCTTAAAGGCAAAGTCACTGTCTTGGATATCCGCGCCTTGAGCGAGTGGAACGAGGGGCATCTGCCTGGGGCCAAACATATCATGCTAGGTTATCTACCCAAACGTATCACAGAAATTCCCACTGACAAGCCGGTGGTCGTCCACTGCCGCACCCAAAACCGCTCGGCTATCGGGGCCAGTGTTTTGCAAGCCAAAGGCATCCCCAACGTGGTCAAAATGGAGGCCGGTTATCAAGGTTGGGCCGCCGCCGGCCTGCCGATTGAGCGCAACGGCAAGTAATCCAAACAGATCAGTTTTAGAAAAGCGCAGCGAGGGACCGGTCAATAACCGGCCCCTCGCTTGTTAAGTACCTATCCGAAAACCCGTAGGTTGGCATCCCTATGCCAGCCGATGACACATCCTATGCGTCATCTACAGAGGTTTTCGGATAGGTACTTAGTGGATGGGGTGAGAGTAACAAATAAGCCAAGCTACGCCTTTTCCCGTTCGACTGTATTCTTCAAGTCGGCAATCATCGTCAGGGTGACGTTCTCGTCCCCCTTTAACCGAAACGATTATCTTCTTGGCCGGTCCTCACGCCGCCTTTGTTTCCAGTTGCAGCACCGCTTCGCGCACGGCGTTGGCGGCGGCCTGCCAACTGGCCCGGTTCTTCAAATCGGCTTGCAGATGGAGGGGGGGGCCAAAACAAACATGGACGGTGCGCGGGCGAGGGAGGGCGGCCCCTTTGGGCATGGCTTGAGCGGTGCCAATTAAGCGCATGGGGATGACCGGAATATCGGGAAACAGGGCAATCAGCCGGCCAATGCCGCGCCGGAAGGGGCCAATTTTGCCGGTCTGGCTGCGCGTGCCTTCGGGGTAAATCACCACGCCGTAGCCTTCATCCAGCGCCCGGATGACGTGGCGCAGCGGGTCTTCCCCCTTGACCGTCTCCCGATCTACCGGGATAGCGTTGAACAGGATACGGGCCGTGCTTTGCTGCCAGCCGCCTTCAAAAAAGTAATCTCGGGCGGCAGCGGCAACCACTCGCTGGCGCAGCGGTGATGGCAGCGTGCTAAAAATAATAGCGGTGTCGGCATGGCTGGCATGGTTGGCCGTCAGCAGAAAAGCGCCCTCGAGCGGAATATGGTGTGCACCGCTGATGTGGGGCCGGAAATAGAGCCGAATGTAGGTAAAAAAGAGTTTGCGGATGATTTCGGTGAAGGGGTAATGACTGGCATAGAGACTCATCTTCCATCCTCCCTTTCAGTTATTTTTTAAACGAGCCAGCCAGTGAAAATCTTTCCGCAGGCGGGGGTAGAGCTGGGTAAAGTGAGCATACATTTCACTGTACTGAACCTGACGGCTAGGGTTGGGGGGAGTGACCGGGCCGTAACGCACAGTTTGCCGGCAGGCGGTGGGCAGGTCAGGGTATAGCCCCGCGCCCACGCCGGCCAGCAGCGCCGCCCCCACACCGGCTTGTTCACTCAGTAGGGATTGCTGCAAGGGCAAGCCAAACACATCGGCCTGGATTTGCCGCCAGACTTCGCTTTCCGCGCCGCCGCCGCCGGCAATGACCCGCTCGACCGGCCCGCCCAGGCTCAAGCTGATTTCCAGGGTTTGGCGCAGGGCAAAGGCGACTCCTTCCATCACCGCCCGCGCCAGGTGGCCGCGAGTGTGGTACGCGCTCAGGCCGATAAAGCCCCCTCGCGCCAGAGGGTCCATGTGCGGGGTGCGTTCGCCGGAGAGATAAGGCAGAAAGATCAAGCCATCCGCGCCGGGGGGAACGGCGGCAGCCTCGGCGCTCAAGAGGGGGTAGGCATCGGCGGTTTGGGCCAGGCCGGTCACATGGCGCAGCCAGCGCAGCGACAGCCCAGCCGACAAAATGGCCCCCAGTACATACCACATCTGGGGCACGGCGTGGTTGAAAACGTGAAGACGAGGGTCTGACGGAACTGAGGGAACGGATGGAATTGATGGAACTGAAGGGGTTAAATTTCCCTCAGTTCCTTTAGTTCCCTTAGTTTCTTTAGCCGGCTGGAGCGGCACAAACACCTGGCCTCCACTGCCGGTGGTGACAGCCGCCAGGCCAGGGGCGACCAAACCGTTGCCGATAGCCTGGGCCGGCTGGTCGGCGCAGCCGGCAATAACCGGGATACCGGCGGACAGGCCCAATTTGGCGGCAGCCTGGTGGGTAAGCTGTCCGGCTACGGCAGTTGAGGCCAGAACCGGCGGAAAAAGGGTTTCGGGCAGGCCAACCCCGGCCAGAATTTCCGTGGCCCATCTCTGGCGGCTGATGTCAAAGACGCCGGTGCTGGCGGCGTCGCTGACCTCGGTGGCGATTTCGCCGGTCAAGCGCAGGCGGACGTAATCTTTGGGCAGGATGACCTGGTGAGTATGGGCCAACAGCGCCGGCTCGTGTTCGGCCAGCCAGACCAACGTCGCCCCCTGAAAGCCGACAGCCGGCAAAGTGCCGGCTACGGCGGCGTAGCGTTCCGGCCCCAGGGCAGCAGTCAGTTTGGCGCAGGCAGCGGCGCTGCGCTGGTCTGCCCAAATAATGGCGGGGTGTAGTGGCACGCCCGCCCGATCCAGCAGTACTGTGCCGTGCATTTGGCCGCTGAAACTGATCGCCGCTACATCGCTGCGTCCGGCCTGTTCCGTGGCCCGGCGCACAATGGCAATTGTCGCCTGCCACCAATCCTCCGGGTTCTGCTCAGCCCGGTCTGGGGCCGGTTTATGCAAAGGATATTCCTGGCCGGCGGCTGCCACCGTTTGGCCGGTTTCCGGGTCAAACAAAACTGCCTTGGCGCTTGATGTGCCAATGTCAATACCGAGGAGGAGGGGCATAGGAACTCCTAAATTATCGCAGAATTTCGGGGGATACGTGTTGCGTGTTGCATATTCCGTTTATGTTACGGAACACGCAACACGGAAATTAATTCACCGCCCGCCCCCATAGAATCATCCGTTCTTCCGTTCAAACTCGTGCATAAAATCCACCAGCGCCTGTACTCCTGCCAGGGGCATGGCGTTGTAGATGGAGGCCCGCAGGCCACCAACAGAGCGATGGCCTTTCAGTCCGCTGAGGCCGGCGGCTTCGGCTTCTTTGGCAAATTTCTTTTCCAGCTCTTCGTTGTTGCCCTGGATGCGGAAATTGACATTCATATAAGAGCGGTCTTGTTTTTCCACCGTGCCGGTGTAGAACTCGGTTGCATCAATGGCGCTATACAACAATTTGGCTTTAGCCTCGTTGCGCTCCTCGATGGCGACCACGCCTCCTTCGGCCTCAATCCAATCCATCACCAAGCCAATCATATAAATGCCAAACGTGGGCGGTGTATTGTAGAGCGAGTTGTTTTTGATGTGGGTGGCGTATTTGAGCATGGTCGGTGTGCTGGCCGGGGCGCGCTCGGCCAACTCTTTACGCATAACCACTAGGGTAACACCGGCCGGGCCGATATTTTTTTGCGCCCCGGCGAAAATCAAGCCAAATTTAGACACATCCACCGGCCGGGACAGGATATCGGACGACATATCGGCTACCAGGGGAACCTCACCTGTATCGGGAAAGCTGCGCCACTGGGTGCCAAAGATGGTGTTATTGGAGCAAATATGAACATAGGAGGCGTCGGGATTGAACTCAATTTCGTCGGGCCGGGGTAGCCGCCGGAACTTCTCAGCCTCGGTTGAGGCGGCCAGGCGACATTCGGCTACTTTTTTGATTTCCTCAATTGCTTTCTCAGTCCATGCACCGGTGTGGAGCACATCAATGGGCCGGCCGAGGAGATACAAATTCATCGGAACCATCGAAAATTGCAAGCTGGCCCCGCCTTGCAAAAAGAGTACCGCGTAATCGTCAGGGATGCCCATCGTCTGGCGCAGGCCACGCTCGGTCCGGGCCAAAATCCCCTCAAATTCCGGCGAGCGATGGCTCATCTCCATCACCGACATACCGGAACCCTGAAAATTAAGCATCTCGTCGCGGGCACGCTCCAAAACCGGTTCGGGCATCACTGCCGGCCCGGCGCTGAAATTAAAAATCCGGTCAGACATAATAATCTCCTCAAAAAAGATGCGATGGCTCGTGAGGCGAGGACGCGAGGAGATGAGCACTTCGCGTCCTCGCCTCACGCCTCATTATACCGCAGCCAAGCGTAAAACGTAAAAAGCGAAGCCGGGGGACTTTTAGAGATACCGAATTTTGCCAAAATAAGGGGCTTATGGGAAGATAGGCAGTGTGAAAGGTTGGAAGATTAACAATCTCCGTGTGAGTTCAGGAACCTGAGTCATACCACCAACAATGAAAATCTTTTGCCGGTGATGACCGGAGACCGAGGACCGATGATCTGGTATTTGTCACTGGTCCCCGGTCGTATATACAGAGGAGGACATTAAATCATGACAAACAGACCCCGTGTTACGGTCTGGAATGAGTACCGGCACGAAAAACACAATGCTGTTGTTGCCAAAATCTATCCCGATGGGATTCATCAACAGATTGCCCGTCACCTGCAAGGGGAGGGGTTCACCGTTCAGACCGCTACCCTCGATGAGCCGGAACATGGCTTAACCCAGGAGGTTCTCAATCAAACCGATGTGCTGATCTGGTGGGGACATATGGCTCACCAGGAAGTGACCGACGTGGTGGTGGAGCGGGTCCGCCAGCGAGTCTGGCAGGGAATGGGCTTGATTGTGCTGCACTCCGGCCATTTTTCTAAAATTTTCAAAGCGTTGATGGGCACGTCGTGTGACCTGAAGTGGCGCGAGCTGGGCGAAAAGGAGCGGATTTGGGTGGTCGAACCGGGCCATCCCATCGCCGCCGGGCTGCCCGAATATTTTGAAATCCCTCAGGCTGAGATGTACGGTGAGCATTTCGACATCCCCGCGCCCGATACCCTGGTCTTTATCAGTTGGTTCCAGGGCGGCGAAATTTTCCGCAGCGGCTGCTGCTTCCATCGCGGGCGGGGCAAAATCTTTTATTTCCGCCCCGGCCACGAAACTTACCCCATCTACCATCAGCCGGAGGTACTGCGGGTCATCAGTAATGCCATCCATTGGGCTGCTCCTGTCGCCGGGCCGGAGGTCAAGTTTGGCAATTTTCCGGCGCCGTTGGAGAAAATCTAAAGGGAACTGAAGGAATTGAGGGAACTGAAGGAACTTCAAAAAAGTTCCCTCAGTTCCTACGAGTTCCCTTAGTTCCCCTTAATCTTGGGAGGTGTTAGACATGACCAACAACATTCGTTGGGGAATTTTGGGCACGGGGGTCATTGCCCGCAAATTTGCGCTGGGGTTAAAAGCTGCCCCCGGCGCGGAACTGGTCGCCGTCGGTTCGCGGATAGAGGCAACAGCAGACCAATTTGGCGCTGCTTTCGCTGTGCCGCACCGCCATGCCAGCTATGAGGCGCTGGCGCATGACCCCGAAGTGGATGTCATTTATATCTCGACGCCCCACTCGCTGCATAAAGATAACACTCTGCTCTGCCTGGAGGCCGGTAAAGCTGTTTTGTGCGAAAAGCCGTTTGCCATCAACGCCGCCGAAACGGAAGCGATGATTAAGCTGGCCCGCCAAAAAAAGCTGTTTCTGATGGAAGCCATGTGGACCCGTTTTCTGCCGGCGGTGCTCAAGGTGCGACAATTGATTGCCGAAGACGCCATCGGCGAAGTGCGTATGCTCATGGCCGATTTGGGCTTTCGGGCCGAATTTGACCCCAAAAGCCGCCTGTTTAACCCGGCCCTGGGCGGCGGCGCGCTTCTCGATGTGGGCATCTATCCGGTCTCTTTTGCTTCGATGTTATTGGGGACGCCGGTCAAAGTGACCAGCCTGGCCCATCTGGGGCAGACTGGCGTGGACGAACAATCGGCCATGCTGTTGAGCTACGCCGGGGGCCAACTGGCCGTCCTGGCCGCAGCCATCAGAACCGACATCCCGTCCGAAGCCATTATTATGGGCACAAAAGGGCGCATCAGGGTCCACGCGCCCATCTACTGCCCGGTTCGTCTCACCTTATCCCGGCCTGAGCAGGGCGATGAAATTATTGATGCGCCGTTTGAAGGTAACGGCTACAACTATCAAGCCCTTGAGGTTATGAACTGCCTGCGAAATGGGTGGTTAGAGAGCGCCACCATGCCCCTGGACGAAACCCTGTCTATCATGCGCACGATGGACGAAATCCGCGCCCCGTGGGGCTTGAAATATCCGATGGAGTGAAAAGTGATGCGTGATGTGTGACGCGAAGCGTTCTCACGTATCACGCATCAACAAAAGATTTATTATGAAATACGGACATATCCCTGCTATCAACAAACCCATCTCCCGCCTGGTTCAGGGCACGGTGATGATTACTTCGGACGAAGCGGAGCGGAGTTTCACCCTATTGGATGAGATTTTTGAGTTGGGCTGCACCGCCTTTGACACTGCGCATGGGTATGGCAATGGTGACTGCGAGCGCACCTTTGGGCGCTGGCTCAACGAGCGCGGGCTGCGCGAAAAGGTGGTTATCATTGGCAAGGGGGCGCACCACAACCAAGACCGCCAGCGGGTAACGCCTTTTGATATTACTTCTGATCTGTTTGACTCGTTGGCGCGGCTCAAAACCGATTTTATTGACCTTTATCTACTGCACCGCGATGACCCGACGGCGCCGGTCGGCCCGATTGTGGAGGTGTTGAACGAGCATCGAGCGGCGGGCCGAATTCACGCCTTTGGTGGTTCTAATTGGAGCCACGAACGGATTCAAGCGGCCAATGAGTATGCCGCAGCGCACAGTTTGGTTCCGTTTGCTGCCAGCAGCCCCAATTTTAGCCTGGCCGAGCAGGTCAAGGAGCCGTGGCCCAATTGCCTCAGTATCAGCGGCGCGCAGGGCAAAACTGCCCGCGCCTGGTATCAACAAAATGGTTTGCCGCTCTTTACCTGGTCGAGTTTGGCGGGCGGTTTTTTCTCCGGGCGTTTTAACCGGGACAACCTTGACTCGTTCGACAGTTATCTCGACCGGTTGTGCGTTGAGAGTTACTGTTATGAAGATAACTTCAAACGGCTCGACCGGGCGCGCCAGTTAGCCGAGGAAAAAGGGGTAACTCTGCCGCAAATCGCCCTGGCTTATGTGTTCAGCCAGCCGCTCAATATCTTTGCCCTGGTGGGCTGCCAGAGCGGCCCTGAGTTCAAGGCCAATGTCGAGGCCAGCCAGGTTAAGCTGTCGCCGGAAGAAATCGCCTGGCTGGATTTGAAACGTGACGATCTATGAGAATGGTTGAACAACAATGAAAAACGCGCTTATCGTTTGGGGTGGCTGGGAAGGCCACCAACCTCGGCAGTGCGCCGAGTTGTTTGCGCCCATTTTGCAGGATTGTGGCTTTGCCGTTGAACTGGTTAACACGCTTGATGTTTACCTGGATCAAAGCAAAATGCAGAGCCTGAGCCTGATCGTGCCCATTTGGACCATGGGCGTAATCACCCCGGAGCAGGAAAGAGGCTTGCTCGATGCTGTTGCGAACGGGGTGGGGATTGCCGGCTGGCATGGGGGGATGGGCGACTCGTTTCGTAATAATCCGGCCTATCAATGGCTGGTCGGCGGCCAATGGGTGGCCCACCCCGACAATATCATCGAGTATGAGGTGAATATCATTGCCCCTGCCGATCCGATTACCCAGGGCCTTTCTGATTTCACAGTGAAATCGGAACAGTATTACATGCACGTTGATCCCTCCAACGAGGTCCTGGCAACCACAACGTTCCACCCCCGCAGCGCCCCGTGGGTGGATGGGTGCGTCATGCCGGTGGTTTGGAAACGGCGCTGGGGTCAAGGCCGTGTCTTCTACTCTTCGCTGGGACACGTCGCCAGCGATTTTGAAGTGCCCGAAGTTTTAGAAATTCAAAAACGCGGGATGGTCTGGGCCAGCCGCGACTGAAAATAATCAATCAAATTAACCTGAATTCGGAGTTTCAACTAAAATAGACAAGATTTACAGGATTAACAAGATTTTTGATCAATTTTATCTTGTATAGGAGTTACGCAGTTTAGATATTTTTAACCACAGATTACACCGATTTCACACTTTTTTCGTTATTTTCTGTGTAATCCGTGAAATCTGTGGTTGGTTTTTAGACACAGTTCTTCAACTGTGTAAGTTCTATTGTAAATCTTGTTAATCCTGTCGAAAAATAAAAAACTCTGAACTGAGGTAAATTAGGTAAATTTCTGTAGACAGGAGTTTCTATATCGTGACCAAAAAACTGGGCGTTGCCATTCTCGGCTGCGGCAACATTGCTGAGCCGTATGCCGAAACGCTGGCAACGTATCCCGAAATCGAGCTGATCGGCATGGCCGATTTGGATGTGACCCGCGCCGAGGCGCTGGCGGCTAAATTTGGCTGCCGGGCCTATCCTTCCATCGAAGCGATGTTGGCCGACGAGGCGGTGGCGTTGGTGGTCAATCTGACCATCCACCACGCCCACGCCGCCACGACCACCCTTTGCCTGGAAGCCGGCAAGCATGTTCACTGCGAAAAGCCGCTGGCCCTGACCTACGAGGAGGCGCGGGCGGTGGTCGAACTGGCCCGCCAGAAAGGGCTGCGCCTGGGCTGCTCGCCTTTTACCTATATGGGCGAGGCCCAGCAGACGGCCTGGAAAATCATCCGCGAGGGGAAACTGGGCCAGATTCGGGTGGCCTTTGCCGAGGTCAACTGGGGCCGCATCGAGTCGTGGCATCCCGCGCCCGGCCCCTTTTATCAGGTTGGCGCATTGTTTGACGTGGCCGTTTATCCCTTGACCATGCTAACCACCTTTTTTGGCCCGGCCCGCCAGGTTTGGGCTTACGGCAAGGTGGTCCATCCCGACCGGGTGACGCGGGAAGGTATTCCCTTCCATATTGATACCCCGGATTTCGTCGTCGCCCTGATCGAGTTGGAAAACGGCCCGCTCGTCCGGCTGACCAGCGATTTTTATGTGTCACGCCACAGCAGCAAACAGGACGGCATTGAGTTTCACGGTGATCTGGGTACGCTCTATCTGCAAAGCTGGCACGATTTCAATGTGGCCGTCGAAGTGGCCGAGTTCGGCCAGCCGTTACAACCGGTGGCTCTGCTCAAACCGGGTTATCAGGGCAAGCGCAAAGTCGAGTGGGGCCGGGCGGTGCGGGATATGGCTCAAGCCCTGGCCGAAGATCGTCCCCACCGCGCCACCGGCGAACAGGCCGCGCACGTGGTCGAAATCCTCAATGCAGTTACTCAATCTATCGAAACCAGCCAGCCGGTAGCGGTTCGCTCCAGCTTCACCCCGCCCGCGCCGATGGAATGGGCTTTACCGTGACCGGGGAAAAATTTTCGCTGTTATGACACTCTCTGCCCGAAAACTGCCGGTTTTGCTGGCCGGTGCGGTCATTCTGGTTATTTACCTGGTTTGGCCGCTGCCGCAAGGGGTCAAGAATCAGGTTGAGCCGTCCGGCACACTTGAGCGGCGTCCGACCCCTACGCCTCTGGCCTGGTCCATCCAATTGCCGCAGTCGAAACGATTGGCGATGCGAAGCGGGCGGGCCGGATTGGTTACGATTGTCGAACCGCTGGCTGTCTCACCGCCGGAGGGGGTAGGGGATACTATTCCAGCCGGTCTTTATGACCGAATCCGCTTGGAAATCAACGCCGCTCAGTCGCAGGCTAAATGGTTGGCCCAGCAGTTGATCCAGCCCGTTGAGCTAAAGACGCCCCTCCTGGCAGCCAGCGCGGTTGTGGCTGCTCCGGTGGAAGTGGTTTCCCCGGCCGGTGCGGCCAACACCTATGCCCTGATTCCGCTCGAAGGGGCGCGGGAGAACCGTCCCGCCGAAGCCCACGGCGATCTCAATTTAAAGCTGCGTGATCCCCAACCCATCACGGTAGATTTAAACCTGGTTGAGATTAACGGCTCAGGTTTAGACCCGGACGCGCCCAACCTGGCCAGCATTTTCAAACCCGACTTTACGCAGGCGTACACAATTCACGATTGGGACTGGAACTGCAATTGCAAAGGCCAACTCCTGCACGATGAACATTTGGTGCTGCTGGGAATTCGGACGACGCCGGGTGAGCCGGTCTATATTCCGTCCCGCCAGCAGAATGTTTACCGGGGCAGTTATTATGCCACGCTCCTTTATGCCGCCGAGGATACCTTGACCTTTGTTTATACCAGGGCCGGCAATGTGGCCCGGGGTTACACCGTGCATTACCTCGGTCTGCAAACCGACCCCAATCTGGTCGCTCTCTTCCGCCAAAGCCGGGGGGGCCAACTGCCCGGCCTGACCCTCAACACACCCGTTGGCATTGCTACGAGCGAATTGATTGTCGCTATCCGTGATAACGGCACCTTTCTGGATGTCCGCTCCCGCCACGACTGGTGGGAATAAGCCCCCGTTCATTGCCTCTTTTCCCCCGAAAAATTTTTACCCCTTGATTATGTCGGGAAAGTGTGATATTATGTAAAAGCTTAACTTTCTTAAAAATATTAAACCTTCACGGAAGTATGGCTGAGTATAATCCTCGAGGCCTATTTTTTTATGCAGTGGTGGTTGGTATCACGCTCATTTCGCCGATCACGCTGGCCCTGTGTGGCTGGGGCCAGACGGTTAACGTCGAAGCGACCGTCGCTGCCGGTGTGGCTGCTACCCAGCAAGCCGTGCTAAATTTGCAAGCTACGGTTGATGCGGCCATCGCTGCCACCCAGGCGGCTAATCCGGCGCCCCCCAATCCGCCGCCTATATCTACCCCTGGTCTCAATCCGCTTCCGGCCACGTCCATTCCCTCAAATCTGCCCACCGATCCTGAACAGGTTAGAGCTGTGATCCTGACCGAAGTCAACGCCACCGTAGCCCAAGACCTGGCCCTTTTAAAATCGTTATATACCCCTGATGCCATTGTAGTAGATCACAACGGCACCCCCGCCGACCCCAGTGATGACACCACCTGGCAGGGCTGGGCCAATATTGAACGGCGCTATCAAACCTTCTTTTCCAGCAACATTACCTCTTTAACCCTGGTAGATTTGGCGATTCAACTCGACGGCGGGCGGGCTGTAGCTACGCACCAGGGGGTGGTTTTGGATGGAACCCTTTACCGGGATCGAGGCCTCTACACCCTGATCAAACAGGGTAATCAATGGCTCATCAGTGGGCTGGAATACGGCAACGAGCAAGGTTACAGCGCCCAAGCAAGCAGCCCACCAAGCCAGGACGATGGCCTGTATGTACTCAAGGTTGGCAACCAACACCGTTATGAAGAGCCATGGGGCTGGGACCGCGGCGACCCGTGTAAAGCCTGGGAAACGGGTGACTTTGACGATACCAAACCCAATTATCGCGGCTTTAATGTCGAACTGCTGCTGACCAACAATTCCGACGTCAAGCTGCCCGATGCCTGGCCGATCAGTTTTACCACCGCCAAAGGTAAATCGGTCAAGGCTTGTTTCTACGGCTACGAAGGTTCGGGGCCAGAGCCGGGCGCAACCAGTTCGGTCACTTTTTTTACGGTGGTTGAAAAGGGTGATTACGTTGAAACGATTACCTTTAGCCTTAACGGTCAAGCGGTTCGGCTTTGCCTGGATGGTCAGGGAGGCTGGTCGCGCTGTTAAAAATGGAAGGTTGGAGGATGGAAGATTGGATACCGCTTAATCCAGCCTTCCAACCTTCCAGAATTACCACCAATCTGAATAATTCCTCAGTTAATAAAATAATTCCTAACCCAATTCTAATTTTTTTTCGATTAAACCTTTAGTTTTTGGGGTTAGGATATTTGAAAGTGGAGGAGAGGGGTATGGCCAACGAAGCCGAAACATCTGCCGCCGAAGGCCGCATCGGCGGCTGTCTCTTATGGTTTTTCTGGGGGGTGTCGTTAAGCTTTATGACGATTCTCTCCCTGGCGTTGCTCATCTTGCTGGCCGCGTCTGTAACCTTAAATGTTTACCTGGGCTGGGAATTATCGGGGCTGGAAGTTTCGATCAGCCGCTCAGGGGCGGGCGGTCTGCCGCCGCTGGCAGCCACTTATATCCCCACCGACGTGTTGGCGGGAATCCCCACCCAAACCCCCGTACCCACCAGTACCGCTACCCCTTTCGCTACTGTTTCGCCGTTGGAGGAACAGGTCGCCACGTTATCGGCGCTGGCAACTCAAGTGGCCGGGCCATCAACCGGCGTTGCCCCTGTTCAGGGAACGCCGCTGCCGCCCGCCGTCCCCATTCAGCCGCCGACCAGTATCCCGGCGGCGGTCCCTATCGGTACACCGCAGGCCCAAGCTGCCGCTCCCCAACCCACTGACACAGCCGCATCCGCGCCCGCAACAACAACCGCTCCGGTAGCCACGCCTGCCGCAGTATCCGCTGCTTCCCAGGAAGAAGCCGCCGCTGAATTTGTTCCCCCGGCTACTTCCTCGAACACTTATAGCCTGATCCCGCTTGAGGGCCAGCGGGAAAGTCGCCCCGCCGAAGAACACGGCGATCTCAACCTGAAACTGCGCGACCCACAGCCCATCGAGGTGGATCTCTCCCTACAAGACCTGCCCGGCTCCGGGGTAGACCCCAACGCCCCCAACTTTTCAAAAATATTCAAGCCGGAATTTACGCGGGCTTACACCGTGCATGATTGGGATTGGGGCTGCAACTGCAAAGGTAAACTGATCCAGGAAAAGGACGTGGTGCTGCTGGGCTTAAAAACCACGCCGGGCCAGCCTATTTTTATCCCCCCCAAGGAGGGTGATATTTATGGCGGCAATTATTATGCCACTGTTCTGTACGCCTCGGAAGACAGCCTGACCTTTTTGTACGCCCGCGCCGGAAGTGTGGTCAAAGGTTATACGGTTCATTACCTGGGGTTGCATACCGACCCCAACCTGGTGGCCAAATTCCGCGAGAGCAAAGGGAATGAGCTGCCCGGCTTAACGCTCGACACGCCGGTAGGTGTGGCCGGGGATGAATTGATTGTCGCCATCCGCGACAACGGCAAATTCCTGGATATGCGCTCCAAACGGGATTGGTGGGAATAATGCGTCCATTCTGGCAGACCGGGTTCGGCAAATTGGTGATTGGTGGCTGCGGCGCGCAGCTTGGATTGCTGCTGTCCCTGGCCGGATTGATGTTTGTGCTGCTGTTTTGCGCCGTGTGCGTGACCACCAACGTTATCATCATGGGTCTAGCCGGCCAGCCTGTCGAAACCGGTTCGCCCAACGCCTCTGCCCCGGCGTCTGAGCCGCCCGCCGATGTGCATTCCCTGCTGGCCGAAGTTGACCTTTTGCTGGCGCAGATCGAGGCGCTGCAACTCCAGGAGCCAGTAGCGCCGCCCCCGATTTTGCCGGCTGGCGGAAAACCTATTGTCAGGGCCACTCAGAATGAAGTCACTCTGTACAGCGGCCCCGGTATTGATTACGCCCCGGCTGGTCGCCTGGCCCTTGGTGAAAGCGCCGAGATTGTCGGGCGCAATGTCAATTCAACCTGGTGGCTGGTGGCTCTACCCAACGGCAGCTTTGCTTGGGCCTTCAACGCCCTGGTTACAGCTATCAATATCAATGAGACCATTCCGGTAGTTACCACCCCGTCTGAACTGGTCCAGCCAGCCTCTTTTGGAATAGTTGCCGCCGTGACGCCTCCGCCCGTTCAACCTGCGTTGCCGCCTACACCCACACCGACGCCAACCCTGCCGCCCGGTACGCCCACGCCCGCCGCCGAGGTCAGCCGCCAGTACGTTGAAGACACATCGGCTTTCCAAAGGGTCAAAGCCAGCCTGTTGACTCCGCCGGGCAGCGCCAGTTTTTCACCGGATGGCAGCCGCTTTGCCATGACCGAGCGGATAAGAATCTACACCGTGGGCCTGGCCGGCGCGCACACCGACATCTGGCTGGAAGACAATGATAAAATGGGGCCGATGGATGGGCTGGTCTGGTCGCCCGACGGCCAATACCTGGCCTTTGTGGTCGGCTTTAAACAAAAATATTGCCGCCCTTGCCGGGCAGTCGGCCTGCTCAACCTGGCCGAAAAGAGCATCACTTACCTGACTCCGCCAGACCCGTCACTCGATACCGATATGCCCCGTTGGACTCAAGATGGCCGTTTGCTTGTCAACGCCCACCCCGGCGAGCCGGCCGACGGCGTCGCCTACGTTTATAACATCTACGGCGAAAGCCAAAAGGCCGAAGGTATCTACGTTTTGAGCGCCAGCCACGAGGGGCAAAAATGGTTCCCCTGGCGGCCCGGCCGAATCTGGCAAGCCGGCGTTTCCGAGCGGGCTGACAGTTACAACAGTGATTAAGAAATAAGAAATAAGAAATTAGATAACTGTCGCCTCTTATTTCTTAAGCCAGTTCAGCTTCTTGCTGTTGATACCAGGTAACTACTCGGCCTTCATGTCATTTCGAGGCTGAAAGCCGAGAAATCTTTGAGACCGTTGTCTGCAAACCACGGATTAGGAGATTTCTCCCTTCGGTCGAAATGACATGCCTGAGCAGTTACGATACAAGAATTTGATGGGGATAGAACAAATGCACCCATTTTGGCACACTAGACTGGGCAGATTGGTCATGGGCGGCTGTGGCGCTCAGGTGGGGCTACTGCTTACCCTCGGTTTTTTGGGGGTGACGCTGCTGTTTTGCAGTGTTTGTCTCCTGGTCAACGTTCTGAGCTTGGGGCTAACCCAGGAGTTGGTCGGGCCAGACGACTCCGCCCAAGCCCGGCCCATTCCCGAAGAAATAGCCTTATTGCAACAAAAAGTAGACCTATTGACCGGCAAGGCCATTGCCGTTCGGGCCAATGCGCCCTACCTGCCCACCTCCACTCCACTGCCCCCTCCACCTCCGCCCCGGCCCATTGTGTTGGCGCACGAAGGGGGAGTCAATCTGCGCAGCGGCCCCAGCGACGCATACTTCAAAGTGGGCCGCATGGCCAAAGGTGAAAGCCTGGAAATTGTTGGGCGCAACCCCGACTCGTCCTGGTGGCTGGTAACGGCCCCCGGCGGCGCGTTGGCCTGGGTGTCCAATGAAGTTGTCAGTACCTACAACATCACCAACAACATCCCGGTCGTGACCATTCCTGGCCTGTTGGTTCAGCCCGGTGGTAGCTCCGGGATAATTGCCTCAAACGTGCCCGCTCCCGCCCCTGCCGCAGTAGGCGTGTCCCCACCTGGGGTTGCCCCTGCGCCGGCGTCCCTGCCGGAACTCGGCATGCCCGCCGGAACGCCGACCGCTCCCGCCAGCGCCAGCCGGCGCTTTGTGCAGGACACGCTGGGCTATAAGCAGGTCATTCGCCGGCTGCTGCTGCCCACCGTCAGCGAGAGTTTTTCGCCCGATGGGACGCAGATTGCCATTACCGAAAAGATTAGCCTCTATACCATTACCACTGACGGCGCGAATCAACGCATTCTGTTGGAGGATGATGACAGGATTGACCTGGTGGGCGGCGTGGTCTGGTCGCCCGATGGCAGCACCCTGGCCTTTGTGGCCAATCGGCTGGGCAGCAATTGCCAAATCTGCCAGACGGTCGGCCTGGTGCGCCTGGGCGACGGCAAGGTGACGTTGCTCGACCCCCCAACCGGCCTCGGTCTCGACCAGCCTCGCTGGACCCAGGATGGGCGCTTGTTAGTCAATGCGCGTGGGGTTGAGCCGGATCAGGGCACAGTTTATGTGTATGATACGGCCGGTCAGGGTCAGCCGGCGGGTGGTAGCTATCTTTTGAGCAGCAGCCACGACGGGCAAAAGTGGTTTCCCTGGCAGCCAGGCCGCGTCTGGCAGGTTGGGGGGCAGGGGGCCGGCTATTACGGTGACGAGTGACCAACCGATTTGCGATTTTAGTTACTACTCAGGCTCATGTCATTTCGAGACCGAAGGTCGAGAAATCCCCAAGGCGCAACACATAAAAGTAAGGTGTCGGAGATTTCTCCCTGCGGTCGAAATGACATGGCTGAGCAGTTACGATTTACGATTGGACTGAATCAACACTTTTAATCGTAAATCGTAAATCGTAAATCTTCGGTCTTGGGGCGTGGTTTTCAGGGGGTTTGTGATAGGTAAATTTTATCTTGCTCTTTTTGTTGTGACCCTCAGTAGCCTTGCCTGTGTGAGGATTGATCTGTCTCCGCCGCCCGTTGCGCGGCCCTTACCTGTCGCCGCTCCTTTGCCTACCCCTACCCCGCCGCCGACTCCTCTCCCCCGGCCTACCGTGACGCCGCCGCCCATCTTTGTCGCTGTTGCGCCCGGCCCACCTGCTTGCTTGCAGCCCAATTTAGCCAAAGGCGAACACATCTCTGCCAGCGGGAGTTACTCCGAAACCGAGCGACTGGCCTCAACGCCGATGCTCTGCCACCTGGAACGCGACTCGTGCGGCTACAATCAACTGGTTGGCATTCTGGATCCCACCCTTAAATTTAAGCAGGAAGAAAAGCCCCCTTTTGATACAGAAGATTTTTTGATGCACCCGGCCATGATTCTTCCGTTGACCCGTTTAAATCACCTGGTTCAAACCGAGTGGGGCGGTGCTTTCCAGGTGCGCATCACCGATGCCTACGACTCGCTGTTGGAGCATGACCCCCCTGAGTCGGAACCGGCCACCCGCTATTCGCTGCACTACGAAGGCCGGGCCATTGACCTGACCCTCTGGCCGGTTGACCAGAGCCAGTATGGCCGCCTGTGCGCCCTGGCTCACTGCGCCGGATTTGATTGGGTGCTCAACGAGGGCACTCACTGTCACGCCTCCATCCGGGCCGAAAGTTTGTGTCTGGCCTGCCAGGGTCAAGGGAGCAAGGTAACAAGGTAGCAAGGCTGCTAACAGCGTATGAACTGCTACCCTGCTACCTGTTTCAGCGCCGGAAACTCCTCTGGTAAACCACATGTGCTGCCCCATTTAACCGCTTAAATGAGCCTCAAATTTGTTGCAATATCCGGCAAATGATAGTATATTGATACGGATTTCTCAAAGAAACACCCATTCAGCGGAGGAAGCAGTGAAGCTGCCCGAAGTCATCTCAATGGGGACGCTGCCGGTCGAAGTTAAACGACCGAACCGGCATGAACCGTTTGATCAAAGCGGAATGTTTGCTGGCCCCTTTCTTGGCAATACGCCAACCGATTCTAACATACTGGCTCACTTGAGTCATACTGTTGCCGGAAAATTAAGCTCTAACCTTATTCAATCTGAATATTTGACAGAAACCAGATTGCTATCCTTGACCGGTTATAATTTGGCTGTCATCACGTCAGCCGGTCAAGCCTTGAACTTGACCGAAGTCGGTCATTTAACCAATGCCGTAGGGCCGCTGAAAATGCTTGACCTCTTCAAGATGGATGAGGTTGGTTAAAGTTTGATTTTGGAAGGAGGTGAGAGATAGCTCGTAGTTTTTGTTGGACAGGCTTTAGCTTGTGCTATCAGTAAGAGGACAAACTTCAATTTGTCCTCACGTGTCCTAACTTTATTAAAGGAAGATAGAGGAGATTTACCATGAAAAAAGCAACAAATTTGCTCAGCATTATGGCCGTCCTGGCCTTAATCTTGACCTTCAATCCGGCGGCGGCGCTGGCCCAAGAAGTGACCTGCGAATCCGATGTGGTGGTCCAGGCCGATGACTGGCTGTCGAAGATTGCCGAGAAAACCCTGGGCAACGTGTTGGCCTATCAGGCTATTGCCGATGCGACCAATGCTGTAGCCGCTTCGGATAGCAGCTACAATAAGATTGATGATGTCAACGTCATTGAACCGGGCTGGAAGCTGTGCATTCCGCCGGCGGAACAAGCCGGGGCGCTTCTGGCCGCTGGGGAGAAGCCGACGATCGCGTTGATCATCGGGGTGAAGGGGGATGCGTTTTATGTGACGATGGAGAAGGGGGCGCGGGCGAAGGCCGAGGAATTGGGTGTCGAGTTGATTGTGGACGGGCCGGCGCAGTTTGACCCGGTGCAGCAGACGCCGATATTGGATGCGATGATTGCGCGGGGGGTGGATGCGATTTTGATAGCGGCGACGGACAAGCAAGCGATGATTGAGCCGTTGCAGCGAGCGAATGACGCGGGGATCAAGGTATTGTCGGTGGACACGTTCATTGGGGATGGGGATTATGCCAATGGGCCGGTGACCTTCCCGCTGTCATACCTGGGGTCGGACAACACCGAGGGTGGCAAGATCGCCTGCCAGGCGATTATTGATGCGATGGGCGGCACGGGCAAGCTGTACATTCAGAACGTGCGGCCAGGGATCAGCACGACCGACCAGCGGGAGCAAGGTTGTAAGGATGCGATAGAAGCGACGGCTGGGGCGGTGGAGTTGGTGGGCGTAGATTACAACGACGACAGTGCGGCCAAAGCCGCCGAGCAGACGGCGGCGGTGTTGCAGCGCGTGCCTGACTTGGGTGGGATTTTTGGAGCGAACCTGTTCAGCGCCGAGGGGGCCGCGCAAGCGGTGAAGAACGCCGGGCTGAGTGGAGTGGTCAAGGTAGCCAACTTTGATGCACCGGAGCAAGCCATTCAGGATTTGCGGGATGGGTTGGTAGACATTGTGATTGCCCAACATCCGGCAGAGATGGGCAGTGTGGGGGTGGAGTATGCGGTGCAAGCCCTGGGCGGCAACACGGCGGGCATCCAGAAGCGCTACCCAACCGGTTACACGGTCATCACCCGTGACAATGTGGATACCCCCGAAGCTCAGGCCGCGATTTATAAATCGTCTGTCGAAGAAGCCCCCGCTGGGGAGAAGCCGACGATCGCGTTGATCATCGGGGTGAAGGGGGATGCGTTTTATGTGACGATGGAGAAGGGGGCGCGGGCGAAGGCCGAGGAATTGGGTGTCGAGTTGATTGTGGACGGGCCGGCGCAGTTTGACCCGGTGCAGCAGACGCCGATATTGGATGCGATGATTGCGCGGGGGGTGGATGCGATTTTGATAGCGGCGACGGACAAGCAAGCGATGATTGAGCCGTTGCAGCGAGCGAATGACGCGGGGATCAAGGTATTGTCGGTGGACACGTTCATTGGGGATGGGGATTATGCCAATGGGCCGGTGACCTTCCCGCTGTCATACCTGGGGTCGGACAACACCGAGGGTGGCAAGATCGCCTGCCAGGCGATTATTGATGCGATGGGCGGCACGGGCAAGCTGTACATTCAGAACGTGCGGCCAGGGATCAGCACGACCGACCAGCGGGAGCAAGGTTGTAAGGATGCGATAGAAGCGACGGCTGGGGCGGTGGAGTTGGTGGGCGTAGATTACAACGACGACAGTGCGGCCAAAGCCGCCGAGCAGACGGCGGCGGTGTTGCAGCGCGTGCCTGACTTGGGTGGGATTTTTGGAGCGAACCTGTTCAGCGCCGAGGGGGCCGCGCAAGCGGTGAAGAACGCCGGGCTGAGTGGAGTGGTCAAGGTAGCCAACTTTGATGCACCGGAGCAAGCCATTCAGGATTTGCGGGATGGGTTGGTAGACATTGTGATTGCCCAACATCCGGCAGAGATGGGCAGTGTGGGGGTGGAGTATGCGGTGCAAGCCCTGGGCGGCAACACGGCGGGCATCCAGAAGCGCTACCCAACCGGTTACACGGTCATCACCCGTGACAATGTGGATACCCCCGAAGCTCAGGCCGCGATTTATAAAAGTGAATAACCTGTAATGAGATAGGGGCAGGTCTTAGACCTGCCCCTATTAAAATAAAACCACATTTCATAGGGACGCCACACACTTGAGTCTCTATATTCAGGACCGAAGATGGAAAAGACGGAAGCTTTAAGCGGTAGTACCAATCGTCCCGTACGGGTTATTGAATTTCTTGGTCAGGCTTGGGCCTGGTTATTTTTGTTAGCGTTGATCGTGATTTTTTCGATCACGGGCCAGGGTTTTTTTAGCCTGTTCAATTTCCAGAGCATTGGGGCCAATATGGCCATCATTATGATTATGGCGCTGGGCCAAACTTTTGTCATTATTGCCGGCGGGATTGATCTGTCAACCGGTTTTGTGATGGGCATGGCCTCTGTGTTTGGGGCGATGGCCATGACCAGTTGGATTGATCCCACGACCACGCCGCTGCCTCTGGTAGTGCTGGTTGGATTGGTGGCGGGGGTGGGGGCGGGTATGGTGGCCGGCCTGATTAACGGCTGGTTGATTGCCCGCTTGCAGGTGCCGCCCTTTATTGTCACCCTGGGCATGTTAGGCATCAGCCGGGGAGCAGGGTTTCTTTTCTCCGGCGGCATGCCCGTTCCGGTAAAAGTTGAAGGGTTGGGCCAACTGGGGAATGGCTATTTATTATACTATCATGCCAACACCGGGCTGACCTTTCTCAGTCCAGGGCCGGGCCTGAGTGGGGCCGATTTGCGCCAGTTGGTTGGCATCTTGCCGCATCCGCTGACATTGATGATTGTGCTGGTTTTAATCTGTCACTGGGTTTTGTCGCGCACCAAATTTGGCCTGTATACCTACGCCATCGGCGGCAACCGCGAAGCGGCCCTACGGGCCGGTATCCCGGTGGAACGGCACACCATCAGTATCTACCTGCTCTCGGCCTCGCTGGCCGCCATGGCCGGGGTACTTTATAACATGCGCTTTACCAACGGCGCGGCCAACGCCGGTGATGCGCTTTTGCTCGACTCCATTGCCGCCGTTGTGATTGGTGGGGCCTCCATGTTTGGCGGTGAGGGGACCATTATTGGCACGCTCATCGGGGCGCTACTGATTGCCGTGATCCAGAACGGCCTGGTTATCCTGGCCATCAATCCTTTCTGGCAATTTATCGCCGTCGGTATCGTCATCATTCTGGCCGTGTTGGTTGATCGGGCCAGGGCCAAAGTAGTTAAATAAGCCGGGAGAATAAGTTATATGACACCTTCACAGCAACCCATTTTACAAACCATCAACCTGGAAAAACACTTTGGTGGTTTGGTCGCGGTCAACAATGTCAGCCTTGACATTTACCCCGGCGAGGTGGTCGGCCTGGTGGGCGACAACGGCGCGGGGAAGTCTACTTTGATAAAAATGATCTCCGGGGTTTACCGGCCCGACGGCGGTAAGATTTTGCTGGATGGGCAGGAGGTTCACTTTGCCACCCCTATGGAAGCTCGCCAGCGCGGCATTGAGACCATCTATCAAGACTTAGCCTTATGCGAGAATCTCGACGCCCCGGTGAATATTTTCCTGGGGCGCGAGCCGGTGCGCCGGACGCTGGGCCTCTTCACAGTGGTCAATCGTTCTTACATGCACGACGAGTCGCAGCAGGTCTTGGATAAGCTGGATATTCACATTCCCAATCTGAACCGGCCCATCCGCGAGATGTCGGGCGGCCAGCGCCAGGCCGTGGCCATTGCGCGGGCCGTTTATTGGAACGCCCGGCTGATGATTATGGACGAGCCAACCGCCGCCCTGGCCGTGGCCGAGCAGCGCAAAGTGTATGAACTGGTGCGAACCCTGCGTGAGCAAAACGTGCCGGTGATTATCATCAGCCACAATCTACAGGATGTTTTCGCCGTGTCCGACCGCATTGTGGTCATGCGGCGCGGGCGCAAAGTAGGCGAAGTCGTCACCGCAGAAACGACTACCGATGAGGTCGTCGGACTGATTGTCGGGGCAACTGCCGTCGCGTAGTAGTCGTTGTTATCCTCGCAGCTTTCGCAAGGCCGGGCGATAAGAGACTAAACGATTTACGATTTACGATTTTGGATTTACGATTAGGTTGAGCCAGTACCTTTTTCTTTGGCCTGGACCGGATTAAAAGCAAACACCGGCCCGTCCAGACATGTTAGCCAACCCTGGCCCACTTCGCAACTGCCGCAAAGGCCAATGCCGCAGCGCATATGCGCCTCCCAACCCACCTGGATGGGCAGGTCGGCTTGAGCCGCCATGTCCGCTACAGCCCGCAACATTCCCACCGGACCACAGGCAAAAACGGCCTGGGGGCGTTGGGAAGACCCGGCCAGGAGCAGCCTCAAAGCATCCGTCACCCGGCCTGGCTGCCCCGCCGAACCATCTTCGGTTGTCAGCAGTGGGGGCAACCCCAAGGCGGTAAAATCCTCGACCAGGAGCAGGCTGGCGGCTGTCCGCGCACCAATAATGGCTGAAACTTGCAGCCCTAGCGCCTGGGCCTCTTGCGCCAGAAACAGCAGCGGTGCGACCCCATACCCCCCCCCCACCAGGGCGATGCGCCTGACCCCCTGAACCGGAAGGTGTAGCTTATATCCCCGGCCCAACGGCCCGCGCAGCCAGAGCGAGTCGCCCACCTGCAAACGGTGCAGCGCCTGGCTTAACGGCCCTACGGCAGCAATTGTTAGGCGGATGGGGTTAGCATTAGCCAGGCTGAAAGGCTTGTCCTCGTAGCCGGGCAGCCAGACCATCACAAATTGGCCCGGCTCCGCCGCCAGCGAGCCGGCCAGGCTGAAGGTTTTAGTAGCAACGTTTTCTGTTTTGATGGCTGTAATGGTAAAAGGCTGAGGAATTCCAATCGTTGGCATAGACTCTCAACTTGTAGAGTAAGGCTAAGGCTGAGGCTAAGGCTGAGTAGAATTCTTCTTTTTCTTAGCCTCAGCCTTAGCCTCGTACTCTCAGCGCCTCCACTGACCATATACGCTGTTCTTCCATAAACGCGGCCAACTCCTGGCCGATTTGCTCCAGCGCTGTCACCCCGCGATAGTAAACCGCAGAGCCGACTCCCACCACCGTAGCCCCGGCCAGGAGCATTTCCGCCGCATCCTTGCCCGTTGACACGCCCCCTGTGCCGATAATCGGAACGGAAACGGCTTGAGCGATTTCATACACACAGCGCAGGGCAATCGGCTTGAGCGCCGGCCCGGAAATTCCTCCGACCCGGTTCGACAAAACCGGCCGGCCGGAAACCGGCTCGATCACCATGCCCGGCATCGTATTGATAGCGGTAATGGCATCGGCCCCCGCCTCGACAACGGCGGCGGCAATCCGGGCAATATCGGGTACATTGGGCGCTAACTTGATGGAGACGGGGCAGGTAACGGCGTTTTTGACCGACTCCGTCACGGCGGCGGCGCTTTCACACGTACCGGCAAAGGGAGTACCAAACTCATCACCCACGTTGGGGCAGGAGATGTTGACCTCAAGCAAATCCGGCTGCGCGCTCGCCACGGTTCGGGCCACCTGGGCAAACTCGGTCACGGTTCCGGCAAAGATGCTGGCAATCAGCGGGACGCCCAGAGGCCGGAGTTGCGTCTGGGTTTCGGCCAAAAGCCGGGCTTCCTCTTCCGCGCCGGGGTTGGTCAAGCCGATGGCATTGATTAACCCATGCTCCCAATCCAGGGCTACCGGGTTGGGGTGTCCTGCTCGTGGAGCCGGTCCACAGCTTTTAGCCGTGATCATACCCGCTCCATGCCGGGCCGCCCGCGTCATCAAGCCGGCGCTGGTGCCGATAATCCCTGAAGCTAATACCAACGGGCTGTGGAGTTTAAAATTTAAAAAATTGCACGCCAACGCGGGATGAGCCATCACTGTTTTTTCTGCTAAATATGTCATTTCGACCCGCCAAGCGGGGAAAAATCCTCTGCTACATTTACCTAAAAATTGGTAGAGACAGGATTAATTTATCCAGCTAATATATCTTTTGTTACTCCAGCGGGATTTCTCGGCCTCTGGCCTCGAAATGACATGGTGGATGGTTACGCCTTGCCTAAAACCGCCGCCAGCAGCGCCATCCGAATGTACATCCCATTTTTTACCTGGCGGAAATAGGCGGCCCGTGGATCGCTGTCTACACTATAATGAATTTCACCCACGCGAGGCAGGGGATGCATGACCACCATCTTTTGCTTGGCTTTGGTCAAAAGTTCGGGCGTAATTTCGTAAAGGTTTTTAACCTCCTCGTACTGGGCCAAGTCAGAAAAGCGCTCTTTTTGCACACGGGTGACATACAGGACATCGGCATCGCCAATGACATCGGCCACATCATGCGTTTCACGCACGTCGAGACCGGCGTCAATGACTTCATTCATAATCACCAGCGGCAGCCGTAAAATCTCCGGCGATACAAAACGCAGGCTAACCCGATATTGGGTCAGCAACTTGGTCAAAGAGTGAACCGTGCGCCCGTAGCGCAAATCGCCGACCATGGCAATTTTGAGACCATCAATTGTCCCCAATTCTTCTTGGATGGTGAATAGATCCAGCAAAGCCTGGGTGGGGTGCTCGCCAATGCCGTCGCCGGCATTAATCACCGGTACATTCGCATAATCAGCGGCTATTTGAACCGAGCCGGTTTCGGGATGGCGCAGCACAATCACATCGGCGTACTGTTCCAGGGTACGAATGGTATCGGCCAGGGTTTCGCCTTTGCTAACCGAGCTAAATTGTACGCCCTGGGTAATGGGAATGACGCTGCCGCCCAGCCGTTCCATCGCGGCGATAAAAGAAGCGCTGGTCCGGGTACTCGGTTCGTAAAAAAGACAGGCCAAAATAAAGCCCCGCAGCAAATCGGTGCTGCCCACCCGCCCGACCATTTCCCGCATTTCGTGGGCGCGGCTAAAAATATAGGCCAGCCTGGCCCGGTCAAACTGGGTCACAGAGATAATATCCTGGCCGGTCAGGCCGTTGCTGTGGTGAGTGGGTTTGACCAAATTTTCAAAGTTGAACAAAGGCTCTAATATGGTTGTTTGCATTATAAATCCCCTTCATTTTAGTAAGCGGTTAGCAGCGTCCTGAGTAGGTGAGCGAAGCGAACCGTATCGAAGGGCGCTGCTGATTTCATGACATTGACTGATAACTGTTTTTTACCTGGGCAACCTGCTCCCCGGAAATACGACCGGCCTGGTGCAACGTCTCCAAAATTTGGGACAATTGAAGAACGGCGTGCAGGCGATACCCCTGGGCCGCCAACGCCTCGCGCCCGCCCTGTTCCCGGTCAATCAAAACCACCACATCTGACACCTTCAATCCGGCGGCCTTGAGCGGCTCAATGGCCTTCAAAACGCTGCCGCCACTGGTAACTAAGTCTTCCAAGACTACCGTTAGTTCTCCGGCCTGGAAGACGCCCTCAATAGTTTTGCCGGTACCGTAACTTTTGACTTCTTTGCGTGGGTACAGCAGCGATTTGGATATGGTTAATGCTACCGCCGTCCCCAAGGGCAGCGCGGCATAGGGCACCGCCGCCAGGTGATCGAAGGTAAGGGGGCGCAGCAAGTCAGCATAAGCCTGGGCGGCCCGTTTTAGCCAGCCGGGGTGCGAGATCAGCCGGCGCAAATCCAGATAGATCGGCGAGAATTGGCCGGAAGCCAGCGTAAATTGACCAAACTGGACACAGCCCAACTCGTGCAAACCGAGAATCAACGCCTGCTGCTCATCGGACACTTTGGGAGATTGGGCGGGGCCAGTTCGATCTAATTTTGTCCAGTTGACGGTTTCACGCAGCGCCAGCAGTGCGGCTCGCGGGTCCTCGGCATAGATAATGCTGCGGGAGACGGGAACGATCAAGCCTTGCCCGTTTCGATCCAGCCCGGCGGCCAGAGTTGCAGACAGGTCGCCGCCCTGCGCTCCCACGCCGGGAGCCAGCACCCAGTAATTCTCGGCAGAGGTCAGCCGACGCAGCCGGGCCAGCGCGTGGGGCTGCGTTGCGCCAACCACAAAGCCAATCTGAGTCTGGCTGCCCCACGTTTGGGCCTGTCGAAGCACATGTTCAAACAACGGTTTGCCTTCCGGTCCAAATTCCTGGATTTCATGGGCCGAAGGGTTAGAGGTATAACAGAGCACAAAGGCCATTTTGCCCGGATAAGCCAAAAACGGGGCGACTCCATCCCGGCCCAGGTAAGGATTGACAGTCACGGCATCCGCGCCCCAGACCTCGAAGGCGGCGCGGGCATAGGCCGCGGCGGTGCTGTCAATATCGCCGCGTTTGGCATCCAGCAAGATTGGAATATTATCGGGTACGGCGGCAATGGTGCGGCGCAGCGCTTCCAACCCGGCCGGCCCATATTGCTCATAAAAGGCAAAGTTGGGCTTGTAACAGCAGACCAGATCGCTGCTGGCCTCGATCAAAGCCGTCCCCCAAACGACTAGGGAGTCGGCGTCAACCGGCTGGCGAAAATGGCCGGGAAAGCGCCGGGGGTCGGGGTCAAGCCCCAGGCACAGCAGCGAATGATTGCGCTCAATCGCGCCGGTCAATTTGTCAACAAAACTTTGATGTGTCATGGCAGTAAACGACCTGTCCCCGCCGGGGCTAAGATTTTGTTTTCCTTACTAGACCGGCTGGCATTGTAAACCGGCTGGCCGCGCAGCACAACCCCCATAACTCGCCCCTTGACAGTCATCCCGGCAAAAGGAGTCCAGCCGCATTTGGTCTGTAGGTCGGCATTGTCCAGGATGTAACTGGTCGTAGAGTCCACTTCGATATAGGTGTCGGGCTGGTCGGGCAGCTTGAAAATGCGCTTGGGGTTGGTGTGCATCAGGGTGATGAGCCGGTCCAGGCTGAGCCGTTTTTCTTTGACGGCAGTTAGCAGCAAGGGCAGCGAGGTTTCCAACCCCGGCACGCCGGGCGGAGGCGTTGCGGCGGCCTTTTCGGCCAGGGTGTGGGGCGCGTGGTCAGTGGCGATGCAGTCAATGGTGCTGTCCAGGTGCTCCCACAGGGCAGCCTGGTCGGTCTGTTCGGCCAGGCGAGGCCGCATATCGGCCAGGGGACCGAGGCGCGGGGCGTCGGCCTGGGTAAGAAAGAGATGGTGCGGGGTTACTTCACAAGTGACCGGCAGCCCTTGCCGCTTGGCCGCCGCAATGAGTTCAATTTCATCCTTGCGGCTAATATGGCAAAGGTGGATGGGGCGCTGGAAAGCCGCCGCCAGTCCAATCCCAACGGCCACATTGGGGCCTTCGGCGTGCAGGGCGATAACTTTAGTCCGCGGCCAACGCCGGCAGCAGGCCAGCAGGGTGGGCAGGTCTTCGACTCGCAGCGGGCCAAAGGTTTCGTTGAGGTAGATTTTTAAGGCGACGGCCCGGTTGGTGAGAAGGGGCAACTGGTCAACCAGGGTCGGACTGGCCCCAGCAAAAAGCCCAACGTCACAATAAATGGAACGTTGGGCTTGCTGTCGAGCGGCCTCTAACACGGATAGGGTAGCCAGAGGAGGGTTGGTGTTGGGCATTGCCAGAATAAGGGTGATACCTCCGGCCAAAGCAGCGGCAGTGCCGCTGGCAAAGTCCTCCTTGTGTTCGCCTCCCGGCGTCCGCAAATGGGTGTGTACGTCAATCAAACCCGGTAATTTGAGCAATTGAGCTATCCCTTTGGGTTAAAATAACGGGCAGTACCTTCCCCTTACTCCCTACTCCCTGTTCACCAGGCGCAAAAAAACCCGATTGGGGGAAATCGGGTCATTGATTTCTGTAAGCTGGCTGAAATGGAAAGATACGTTTGCCCGGTCGGATGTGACCCACCGGAAGCGCATTATAATATGATTGGATGCAGGCGGCAAATTAAGTTTACAGCCTCACCAAGCTATGTTAAAATGGATAAAACCTAACTATCTGGATAGGATAAGCGATGCTGGCTAAAGTCACCAGTTGTGCCGTCGTTGGATTGGAAGGTGTGCTGATTGAAGTTGAAGTGGATATTGCCCGTGGCCTGCCTTCGATGACGATTGTTGGCCTGCCGGATACAGCAGTGCAGGAGAGCCGCGAGCGCGTTCGCGCTGCTATCAAAAACTCGGGCCTGTCTTTCCCTGCCGAGCGAGTCACGGTCAATTTGGCCCCCGCCGACATTCGCAAAGCCGGCCCCGCCTACGATCTGCCGATTGCGGTTGGTCTGCTGCTGGCCTCGGAGCGGATTTTTGGCGATGTGAGCCAGGCTATTCTGATGGGCGAGCTCTCTCTGGACGGTGGGGTGCGCCACGTGAGCGGGGTGCTGCCCATGGCTAATCTGGCCCGGCAAGAGGGCTTTACCACCCTTTTTGTTCCCGCCGAGGATGCCGCCGAAGCTTCGCTGATCGAAGGGCTGACCATCTACCCTGTTGAGACTTTACTGCAACTGGTTGACCACCTGACCGGCCACAAAAAGCTGGCCCCACACCAGGCCAACTTCTCGCTGGAGGTAGAAGATTTTCCCTCCTTTGCCACCGATTTGGCCGAGATCAAAGGGCAGGAACACGTCAAACGGGCGCTGGAAATCGCGGCGGCTGGCGGCCATAATATGTTGATGAGTGGACCACCGGGTGCAGGCAAAACTCTCATTGCTCGCTCGATGCCGGGGATTTTGCCCAAACTGACCATTGAGGAGGCGCTGGATGTCACCCGCATCTATTCTGTAGCCGACCAACTTTCGCCGGATGAGCCGCTGGTGCGCCACCGGCCTTTCCGCGCCCCGCACCACACCGTCAGTTATGCCGGCTTGGTCGGCGGGGGACGCTGGCCCAAACCGGGCGAGATCAGCCTGGCCCATCGTGGTGTTCTGTTTCTGGATGAGCTGCCGGAATTTGGGACGCGCATGCTGGAGATGCTGCGCCAGCCGCTGGAGGATAAAATTGTGGCCATCAGCCGTTCCGCCGGCTCGCTGACCTATCCGGCCAATTTTACCCTGATTGCCAGTATGAACCCTTGTCCCTGCGGCTACTTTGGCGATTCGGTCAAGGAGTGTACCTGCTCGGCGGCTATGGTCAAAGCCTACCAAAAGAAAATATCCGGCCCGCTTATGGACCGGATTGATATTCACGTCGAAGTGCCGCGTGTCCCCTTTGAGAAGTTGAGCAGCCAGCGCACCGGCGAACCCAGTATCAGAGTCCGGGAGCGGGTCGAGACGGCACGGGTGGTCCAGAGGCAGCGGTTTGAGGGAACTACCCTCCAAACCAACGCCGATATGGGACCGGCTGAAATCCGCAAATTTTGCCCGATTGACGAGACCAGCACCAACCTCTTGAAGGCGGCTATGCAGCAGATGCAGTTGAGCGCCCGCGCTTATCACCGTATCCTCAAGCTGGCCCGTACCATTGCCGATTTGGCCGGGTCAGAACAGATTAAAACGGCGCATATCGCCGAGGCCATTCAGTATCGGCCTCGGCTGCGGGTGTGATCTTGACCCTTAGACTGTGGTATCGTGGGGATATACAGTTAGCGATATCCTCTTAACTATCGCCGCCCGATTCAACAAGCCTATAATAACCTGGGCGATGCTTCTTTTTACCTGGGTGAAATGGAACAGGCTGAACGATATTTCCGGCTGAGTCTCGAATTTTCAGCTGATATGGGCCAAACGCGGGAGACCCTGGGGACGTTGTACGATCTGGCTAAAGTCTGGGCGGCTCAGGGCAAACAGGTCGAGGCAGTTGAACTGTTGGCGGTTGTCTGGCGCCATCCCCTTAGCCACTTACCGTTGTTCCTCAGAACGGAAAGCACCCTCATCAAAGAGGCGGCAGAGCGACTTCGGACCAGTTTAGAAGCTGCTCTTGAGCCACAGAGCTATCAGGCCGTCTGGGCGCGGGCACAATGTAGCAGCTCGATACGGTGGTGGTGGGGTTGCTGTGGTAGGTAATGTTACGCTAACAGCTCCAGCGCCTCATCCACCGACCTGTTGTGGTGAATGATGGCAGCCAGGGCGGCGGCCATTTGAGCCGGCTTCTCGGCCTGCCAGATGTTGCGGCCAATCGTCCCCCCAACCGCGCCGGCTTCGACGGCGGCTTTGAGCATTTCGAGGGTCGAGCGGGGACCGGCTTTGACCGGGCCGCCCAGGACTACCACGGGGACGTAGCAGCCTTCAATCACCCGGCGAAAACCTTCGACGTAGGGGATTTTGACCCAATCCGCGCCCAACTCGGCGGCCACGCGGGCGGCCACGCTGACGGTTTCGGCGGAGCGGAACTCCGGCCCGCTGTCAAAGCCGCCGGGAACCATCTCGGCCATCACCGGGACGCCCCAGGCGTGGGCCTGGCGGATAACCCGCGCCAGCATTTCCAACGTGGCCTCTTCGAGCGGTGAGGCCGGAAAAGCCGACACACACAGGGCGTCAGCGCCCAGGCGCAGAGCATCCTCAACGGTGTAGAACTGCGCGCCCGGCCCCGGCGTGGGGCTTAAGCGGGTCCCGGCCCCGTCAATACGCAGCACCAGTCCCACCCGGGCCAGCTTGGCCGCGAAGCGGGTCGCCGTGCCGTAGCTGGCCATGACCGCGTCCACGCCCCCGGCAATCATCTGGTCCAGGGTTTGGCCCAGGTTTTCGATGCCCTTGTCCGGGCCGGAAATCATACCGTGATCGCAGGCGACAATTAGTGCCCGACCATCCGGCTGGAAAATTCGGTTGAGACGGCGAGTGACCATTGAATGTAAACTATCCTTTCAGGTGTTATGGGGGTAGACAATCAACATCATTAACTTAAGCAGCCGCCCGAGTAGGTGAGCGAAGCGAACTGTATCGAAGGGTGCTGCGCCGTCAGGATATCCTCGCTAACTCGCACCCTTCGATATGCGCTCCACTTCGTTCCGCGCTACTCAGGATGCTCAACTTAACGACATTGGGTAGACAATGATGGTAATTTCCCCCGTCTACTGTCCGCTTCGCGTGTCTGCCAACGCCTGGTACGCCGCAAAGCGTTCATCATAAATGGGCCGCTGGCCGGCATCCGGCTCCAGGGGACGGACGGGCTTTTGCAGGCGAGACTGCCCGGCCTCAACCGACTCGAAGAGGCCCGCGCCCCAGCCGGCCAGGATGGCCGCGCCCAGAGCCGACCAGTGAGCGTACTCGGTTAGGGTCAGGGGCACGCCGGTCACATCGGCCAGGATGCGCGTCCAGACCGGACTACGGGTAGCGCCGCCGGCCATCCACAGCCGCTCGACCGGCAGGTTGGCCCGGCGCATGTCTTCCAACGCGCCGCGTAGTTCAAAGGCGCAGCCTTCGAGGATGGCCCGGCTCATGTCGGCCCGGCTGTGGTCGAGGCGCAGACCGGCAAAGCCGCCGTAGGCGGTATGGACCGGTAGAAAGAGCAGGTTGTTGCTGCCGGTCCGGGTCTGGGCCAGCGCCCGGTTCATAGCCGCATACAGGTCGGCCCGAGGCAGCGGCGGCTGTGGTTCGGCGTTTTGCCAGACCTCGTTGAGCCACCACTCGACCGTGGCCCCAAAGCCGCCCAAAAAGCGCGAGGGCGCCCAGCGCTGCGGGGCCACGTGAAAGTTGAGGTCCATGCTGAGCGGCAGCGTCGTCAAGTCGGGCCGTTCCATGACCCCGGTAATGACCCAGGCGGTGCCGCAGGTCAGCATCAGTTCACCCGGCGTAATACCCATAGCCAGGGCTTCGCAGCAGTGGTCGTGGCCGCCGTTAACCACCAGAGTCGAGGTGGGCAGGCCGGTCTGGCGGCTGGCCTCGGCGCTGAGGGGAGCAATCACCGCGCCGGAAGGGCGCAGTTCCGGCAGGCGGGCCGGAGTAATCCCGGCCAAATCGCACAATTCCTGGCTCCACTGGCCGCTGGAGACATCGGCCAGGAGCATTTCCGTGCCGCAGGAGTAATCGGTGCAAAAGTGGCCGGTGAGCCGGTGAACCAAAAAGTCGTTGATGCCCAGAAAGCGGTCGGTGGCGGCAAAGACATCGGGGCGATAGCGGCGCAGCCAGGCGATAAAAGGCAGGGGCAGGCCAATCTGCAGCGACCAGCCGCTGATGCGCCGGACGGTCGGTTCGACGCCCTCGGCCCGCCAGGTGTTGACCAGTTTTTCGGCCCGCCGGTCCATCCAGGTGATGATGGGATAGGTCGGTGTACCGTCGGCCTTGACCGGGATAAGCGAGCCGGCCTGCGCCGACAGGGCCAGGGCAGCGATGCTCGCGCCCACCTCCGGCCCCACCTGGGCCAGGAGGCTGCGGACGGCCTGTACCAGGGCTTGCCAGACCGCCTCCGGGTCCTCTTCGACCCAGCCCGGCTGGGGCGTCAGGAGCGGATAAGGCTGTTCGGCGGTGGCCAGTTCGTGGCCGGACAGGTCAAACAAAACCGCTTTGGTGGCGGTGGTTCCAATATCTAAACCGAGGATGGTTGTGGTTGGCATAGTCACGCTCGCAACAAATTGGCTCTTGGGAAAATTTGCAGCCTGCATTATACTTGGGGGCGTAAGGGATGACAAAAGAATGGAGGACGGGAAGAGTGGAGGAATGGAAGGTTGAAAGTCGTGAAGCTTTCTAAACCTTCTATGTTCCAACCCTCCCCCTTCCAACCTGCCAACAAATTTATTTCATAGGGGGAAATCTTCATGATTACTGCTTTGGTCCGCAGCCGCCTGCACTATGCCTGGATTGTGGTGGCGGTGACATTTCTGATTATGCTGCTGACAGCCGGCATTCGTTCGGTGCCGGGGGTGTTGATTTTGCCCCTGGAGGAGGAGTTTGGTTGGACGCGGGCGACGGTGTCGCTGGCCGTTTCGATTAACCTCTTTTTGTACGGTCTGTGCGGGCCATTTGCCGCCAGTGTGATGGAAAGAATAGGCATGCGGCGGATGATGGCTGCGGCCCTGGTGTTTATCACCGGGGCCGTTCTCCTGACCACCCAGATGACCGTGCCCTGGCAGCTATACTTGTTGTGGGGTGGAGTGGTTGGCCTGGGTACCGGGGCGATGGCCGGCTGGATTGCCGCCACCGTCTCGAACCGCTGGTTTGTGGCCCGGCGGGGAGTGGTGGTCGGGCTGCTGACGGCCAGCAATGCCACCGGCCAGTTGGCCTTTGTGCCACTGCTGGCCTGGTTGGTAGTAGCCTATGGCTGGCGAGCGGCGGCGCTGCTGGTAGCAGGGGTGGCCCTGGTGCTCATTCCGCTGGCGATTATGTTTATTCGTAACTTTCCCCAGGATGTTGGGTTAAAGCCGTATGGGGCCACTGAGAAGGACGAAGACCCGCGCCCGCGCTTGCATTTGGGCAACCCCTTTAGCGGGGCGCTAAAGACCTTAACCCAGGCCTTGCGCTCGCGGGACTTTTTGCTGTTGGCCGGCAGTTTTTTTATTTGCGGCCTGACCACCAGCGGCCTCGTCGGAACGCATTTGATTCCCTTTGCCCGCGAGTGCGGCATCCCCGAAGTGACCGCGGCCAGTCTGCTGGCGGTGATTGGCGTTTTTGATATTTTGGGCACGATGGGGTCGGGCTGGCTGTCTGACCGGTTTGACAGCCGCTGGCTGCTTTTCTGGTATTACGGGCTGCGCGGGCTGTCGCTGATGTTTTTGCCGGTGGCATACGATTTTGGTTTTTATGGGTTGATGCTCTTTGTGGTTTTTTACGGCCTGGATTGGGTGGCAACCGTCCCGCCGACGGTGCGCTTAACCGCCGACATCTTTGGCAAGGCCAACGTGGGCACGGTTTACGCCTGGATTTTTGCAGCGCACCAACTGGGTTCGGCGGCGGCGGCATACGGAGCGGGTCTGCTGCGAACTTGGCTGGGCGATTATCAGGCCAGTTTTGTTATCGCTGGACTGTTTGGGCTGATGGCGGCCCTGATGGTGCTGCGTATCGGGCGGGTTTCACCCAGGGACATCTTGCCTATTCGCCAGCCTGATCTGCCGGCGACGCCGGCTCGCTGAGATGTAAATAAAATTCAGATGCTCATGTATAGAACAAGTGCAATTTATCAGAGGCGGCTCCCACGCCGCCGAGGGCCGAGCGTGGGAGCCCGGCTTGCTTTGCACTAGTACTTAACATGAGCCAATTCAGATGCTCATGTCATTCCGACCGCAGAGCGGGGAGGAATCTTCCTGATCAGGGCAAAAATGTTATGCTCAGCCAGAAGATTTCTCGCTGGCGCTCGAAATGACATGGCCTATGGCTCCAGGTTTTCGGGGCGGGGTTCAAGGGTGACGGTAAGCTGCTGCTCCTGGCCATCGCGGAGGACGGTTAAGTCTACGGTATCGCCAGGGTTTTTATAGGCGACCCGTACCAGTAGGCTGGCAAAATCGGTAACGGGTTGGCCGTCGGCTTCAATCACCACATCTCCACCGACCGGAACTTCAACCCCATCTACTTCCTCAATATGAGAGGTACCCTGTATCCCGGCCTCTTCGGCGGGACCATCGGGCACAACATCGGCAATGTAAGCGCCGGTTTGCTGAGGCAAATCGTTGGCTTCCATGATCGCTAGGCTGACATCTCCCCCCTGCACGCCCAGCCAGGGCCATTGATAAGAGCCATTTTCAATCAGTGCGGGGGCAATGCGCCGGACCACGTTGGCCGGGATGGCAAAGCCAACGCCGGCATTAGCGGGAGCGCCCCGGCTCAAAATTTGGGCGTTAACCCCAATGACTTCACCGCGCAGGTTGAGGAGTGGCCCACCCGAATTGCCGGGGTTGATGGCGGCGTCGGTTTGGATGGCCTGGGGAATGACAAACGGCGTGCTGCCGGTGGGAATCGTCCGGCCCATGGCGCTGACGATGCCTACGGTCATACTACCGCCCAACTGGAAGGGATTGCCAATCGCCACCACCCACTCACCCACTTGAACCTGATCGGAGTCGGCCAAAGGTAGAGGGTGGACTCCTTCAACCAACTGCGCCACCTTAAGCATAGCCAGGTCGCTCTCAGCATCAACGCCAATCACTTCCGCCTCGGCTTCCAGGCCGTTGAAGAAAATAACCGTGACTTGGGTGGCGTCGGCAACCACGTGATGGTTGGTAACAATGTGGCCTTCGTTATCCAAAATAAAACCTGAGCCGGCCCCGACCCCGCTGAGGGTTTCCCGCTCTACATAAACCTGGATATTGACCACGCCTGGATTGAGTTGTCGGTACAAGGCGGTCAACGAATTGGCTTCCAGACCAGGCAGGGTGGAGATAGCAGCCGGCGACGAGGTGACTTGAGGTTCGACACCTTGAGTAGCCGGGGTGAGAGTCGGTAGCAGGTCGAAGGTTTGCTCCTCACTGGGCGCAGCCGGTTGGCTGACCTCCCTGACCGGCATGGCGATGGTATTAAATAAAGGGAACACCAGCGAAAGCGCGATCACAAAAAGTAACACTAAAATAATACAACCCGCGCCAACGGCTAAACCCACTTTATTTCTGTTCATGGCGGCATTCTCTCGCTATCAAGATTTTAAAAATCTTATCACTTTTGCCGTTTTACCTCTACACCAAAACGGATAGTTTAAGCCAGCAAAAAGGGCTATCTTTTGATAGCCCTGCCAGTTACGCTTGTTATTAGATTGCTTGACGGCCTATGACGACCCCTTCTGGCGCTACTTTTGATACCGTAAAATAACCTGAGTGCCCTGGCCGGGAACGGTGTTAATCTCCAAAGTACCGCCGACACTTTCGACCCGCTCGCGCATGATTTGCAGGCCAAAGCTGGCAGTCTTTTCCTTGATTTTGGCCGGGTCAAACCCCCGGCCCTCATCCTCGATACTGATACGAATCTGTCCGTTTTCCTCACCGAGGCGGATTACCGCCTGATTGACCTGGGCGTGTTTGCGAATATTGATCAGCGCCTCCTGGATGGTCCGCACCAGTTGAGAGGTTGTTTCGGGGGTAAAGTCAAGCACAGACGGGTCAACTTCGTGGATAAGCTGGATGTCAAGGTTGTAAAAACGGCGGTATTTATCAACGTAGCGATTCAGCACTTCCATAAATCCTAAGCCTGATAGGACTTTGGCTCGCAGGTTAAAAATCTCTTCGCGTACATCGGTATAGGTTTCACCGATCACCTGTTTCAATTCGCGAAAGTTGGCCTGAGCCGCTTCGATCTTTTCATCTGCCAGCAGGCTCTCGGTGATGCCGAGCTTCAGGTTCAAGTAACCGAGGGCTTGAGCGACGGTATCGTGCAGCTCCTGGGCCAGCCGGTTACGTTCGCGCATTTCGGCCAGTAAGGCCAGCCGCTGCTGATTGGCTTCGGCCTCGGCCCTGGCCTGCTGCTCAACTTCATACAGCCGCGCCCGCTCCAACGCCTGGGCGCACTGTTGGGCCAAAGCCAGGAGAAAGGCGCGGTCTTGAAGGGTGAAGGCTTGGGGCTCGGTGAAGCTAAGCCCGATAGCGCCTAAAGTACGTCCCTTTACCACCAACGGAGCAGCCGCCCAGGCCCGGAAGTCGGAACGGATTTGAGAAGGGAGGCGACCATAACGGGCCTTAAATTCTTGGGGTGACTCCACAAAAATGGCCTGCCCCGTTCGTACCGCTTCGGGCGCTGGCCCGGCGGCGGTTACAGGATAACGCCGCCACGGTTCTATAGCTTCAGGAGGATAGCCAATGTAATCCACTGTTTCCAGGGTTGCCCCATCCGCATCCAGGAGCATAACTACTCCTCCTGTAGCGTCCAAAACAGGTAAGGCGTGTTCTATTACCACCCTGGCGACTTCGGCTGAGGTTAAAGCCTCGGAGAAGGCGGCTGTAATATCCTGCAAACTGGCAATTCGGGCGGCGTTTGCCTCGGCCTCCTGCCTGGCTTTTTGTTCGGCGGCGTAAGCCTGGGCATTATCCAGGGCAATAGCTGCTCGGCGGGCCAACTCTTCGGCCAGAGCCAGGTCTTCCTCGTCATAGCGCCGGTTCGACTCGGCCCAGAAAAAGGCCATAATGCCTAAAACCCGCTCACGGGCCACCAACGGCACAACCATCGCCGAGCGCAAATTCAAACTGCGCAAAATTTCATAATGTTCGGCATCCTGCGCGCCGGCCTCAAGCATCGCCTCGGTAATTTCCGGGTAAAGCTGCGACTGCCCCTTTTGCCAGGGCTGGTCCCCTTTGAGCAGTTCCTCCCGCCGGGGCGGGTAGCGGCGCTGTACTTCTTGAGCCAAGGACACTTTGGCCGGGTCTACGTGAGCCGCAGCCACGTGATGCACCGTCCAATCTTCCTCATAGAGGTCTACCGCGCACCAATCGGCCAGGTTGGGCACGGCCAGCCTGGCGATATTGGATAATTGGGTGGCCGGGTCCAATGAATGAGTCAAAACCTGACCGGCCTCGGCCAGAAAGCGTGAGGCCAGTTCGGCCCGTTTACGCTCGCTGATCTCCTCGGCCAATTCCTGGTTGGCTGCTTCCAGTTGGGCCGTGCGCTCGGCTACCCGCTGTTCCAACTCGCTATTCAAGCGGCGAAGCTGTTCTTCCATCGCCTCGCGTTCGGTAATATCGTGGCCGGTGCCTACCATCTTAAAGGGCCGGCCCCGTTCATCCAGCATCACTTTGCCCTGGGCGTGCAAAGTTCGTATCGTGCCGTCGGGCCGGACCACCCGATGTTCAAAATCAAAAGGCTGGCCGCTTTCAAACGCAGCGGACACCAGGGCAGCCACTCGATCCCGGTCTTCGGGATGAACCCGCGCCAGGAAACCTTCATAATTAATCTCGGTGCTTTGTGGGGGCAGCCCGTAAATACGGTACAATTCATCGGACCAGGAGACCTGATTGGCGGCAATGTCCCACTGCCAACTGCCCAAATGCGCAATTTGCTGGGCTTCGAGCAACTGTTGTTCGCTCTCCCGGATGCGCCGGTCGGCCCGCCGGCGCTCGACGACCCGGCCCAATTGGGTACCAATCTGGGTGATAGCTTCTAAAAAGGCGCCTTCCGGTTCGACAGTTTCCGGTGAGTAAAATTCCAGTACGGCCACAATTTCCTGGCCCACCCACAACGGAAAACCAAAACCGGCCCGCAGACCGGCCTCAGCGGCCTGCGCCGCACGAGGAAAGTTAGCCTCATGGGTCACATCGGTCAGCCAGGTTACCTGGCCGTTGGCCCAAACTTGGCCCGGCAGGCCAACCCCCGACGGGAGGCGGGTAGACTCGCTGGCCTGGCGAAACGCCTCATAACGCTCTGGCTGGTCGAGATGCCAGAGGGAACTGGAGATTAACTCAGCCAAGTTCTCCCGGTTTAGCCAATAGACATGCCCCACCGGCCAGCCGGTATAGGCGCAGACCCGGTCGAGGGCAAATTGGAGCGCCTCCTCAACCGTTTCGGCCTCGTTGGCTGCCGCCGCAATCTCTTGCAGTAGTTGGATCAGGGCTGTTCGCTCGTAGACCCGCTGCTCCAGGGTTTCATTGAGCTGGGTCAAGGCAGCCTGGGCCTGTTTGCGCAGGGTAATGTCGGTGGCCACGCCCAGAATCTGGTGGGACAGGCCATCCGGGCCGATGATGGGCCGTTTGACCGTTTGCAGCCAGCGGGTCTGGCCGGCGGCATCGGTGATGGTTTCTTCGGGGATAAATTTCTCCTGAAGTGAGTTCATCACTTCGAGGTCGTCACGCCGAAAATGCTCGATCTCAGCCGGATTGGCGCTGAAATCAGCGTCGGTTTTGCCGATCAAATTCTCGAGGTTGGTCCCATAAACATCGGCCACCGCCTGATTGACCAGGGTAAAACGACCCTGCCGGTCTTTGACAAAGATAAGGCTGGGGTTTAAATCAATTACCTGGCGCAGAAAGGCGTGTTGTGCTTCCAGGTCAAATTCGGCCTGGCGCAGCCGCAGCAGCGCCCTGACCGTCGCTACCAACTCGGTTGGCTCCACCGGCTCGACCAGGTAGGCATCCGCCCCACCTTCTAGACCGGGTATTTTATCAGAGCCGCTGAGGTGGGAGGTTGAAATTTGAAGCACCGGGGTCAAAGCCAGCTCCGGGTTGCTTTTAATACGACGGCATACTTCCAGGCCGTTGATATCGGGCAGACCGACGTCGAGCAGGACCAGAGAGGGATGCTCCCGCTGAAGCAGTTCCAGGGTTTCGTAGCCGCTACTGGCCTCTTTAACCTCAAAGCCGGCCTGTCGCAGCACCCGGCTTTTGGTATAACGGCTGATTTCTTGGTCGTCTACATTAAGAATGGTAATGGGCGGAGCGGGCATATTAGCCATTAATTATGTACCTGACTCCCCATTCATAATAGTTAGCCGTACTATTCCTCGGATAAGGTATCTTTAAACAAAATCACCTGGACATCCTCAACCAGTAATAAGGTTAGGGGCCAACAATTAAAAGGTTGCGTCAATCCCTGATGAGGCTTGAGTTGTCAATTTAGACTCAGCTTCGGAAGTCAATGATTCGGTTAAAGTTCACTGATGGCGATTCGATTAGCCCTGGGGGAGTTGCTAGGGGCAGATGGTGTTTAGTAATTGTTTGATTTTTGCAAGATTTGAGTGAATCAGGCTGGACGAAAGGCCAATACCCCCTGGGCCGAATTATGCTTCGTTTCTTTATAAAAATCAAGTAAAGAATTCTGGACAATCTGGGGGATTTACTCACTCATATGGGTGATAGAGGGTAAGTTGCCGGGGTAAGCAGAGCTATCAGAAAATAACCCTCTTTTGAGAAAGGCAACTGCCCACCTTAGTGTAGGGATAGGTGTCCAAAATTGGTATAGTTTTAGCTAAAAGGTAGCTTTGTAAAGAGCGTTAAATGGGAAGAAAGCCAATGATTAGAGCATTTATTGTTGAGCAAAATCAACTTATTTGCAATATTATTTCGGCCTTTTTAGAAAAACAGGCGGACATGGTGGTGGTCGGCTGGGCCACGACGCCAGAAGCAGCATTAGAGCAGATAGGTGGGTGTGATATTGTGCTGCTGGATGGTAAACTGCCGAACCCGCGCAAATTTACCCTGATCCGCTTGTTAGCCAAGATAGCGCCCCAGGTAAAGGTGGTAGTACTGAATTTAGAGCCATCGGAAAGGGTTATCTTACAACATCTGGAGGCAGGCGCGGCCGGATATGTACCCAAAGATGGATCGGTGGATACACTTTTAAGAACCATTCGGGCGACGCACTGCGGAGAGTCGCTGGTTTCACCCCGGTTGACCACCATGCTGATTGCCCGCGTGGCCGAACTGAAACAACTACTGACCAAACAGGGTGTATACCCCAATGTTTTGCCCGCCTTAACCGAGCGCGAACGGGAAGTGCTGGATTTGGTTAAATTGGGCCTGGGCAATCGGGAAATTAGCAAGCGCCTGGTGATTGAAGTGGGTACCGTCAAGAACCACATTCACAATATTCTGCGCAAGTACAAAGTTAACAGCCGCCGCGAAATCCCCAGCCTGGTAGAAAAAGAGGAAGAGATCCACCTGGATTTTAAAAGAATCGTATCGAGCGAGGTGTAATGACCAGCCGCTGGGCTTTTGCTCTCCGGCAGTAGAGGCTATGCCGTTTTTTGCTTTAAAAGGGGTAAACCCGTAGTTGTGACCAGCCGCCGTAACAACAGCTCTGTGCCCCGTCGAGGATCCTTGCAGGACAGATCAGTCTTCGCGGACTGCGCCGGTTCGGGTTGGGTCAAAGTTGGCCGGCCAAATCGTACCCTGATCATACCGGGCGGCGCTCAGATTTACCCCACTGAGGTTGGCCTGTTTGAGATTAGCCTGTTTGAGGTTGGCCTGCCTCAAGTCCGCGCCGCTCAAGTCCACTCGACTCAGGTCGGCTTTGCTAAAATTCGTCTCTCTCAGGCTACCCTGTCTAAGATTTGCATCGCCAAGATTGACCTGACTCAGGTTGGCCTGGCTGAGATCAGCCTCGCCCAGATTAGCCCGGCTCAGGGTCGCCTGGCTCAAGTTAGCCCCGCGCAGATTGGTCTTGATCAGTTTGGCCTGGCTAACATTAGCTTTACTGAGGTTGGCCTCACTCAAGTTGGCCATAAAAAGATTGGCCCCGCTGAGGTCAGCCTGGCTCAGGTCGGCTTCCTGAAGGTTGGCCCCAATCAGGTCAACCCCGCGCAAGTCCATTCTGCTGAGGTCGGCCCGCAGCAGTTCCGCCCCGCTGAGCCTGGCCCGGCGGAGTTCCACCTCGCTGATCTTCGTTCCACCCAATTTCGCCCGAAGTAGTTCGGTTTCACCCAGGCCGGAGCCAAAAAGTTCTGGCTTTTCACCTCTTTCCCGGGCCGAGGCGACGATTTGGATGACTTGTTCTCGGGTCAATTTGGTCATATCAACCTGTTTCTGTGTACCGGGCTGTCAAGAGCAGAGCGTCAATTTCTTTGATAGCCTCGGTGGTGGAGACGCCTGCCGCCGTCGCCCATTCCTGATAGAGACTTCGCCGGGTCTTTTGTAGCAGCGCGGTATCGGTCTGGCCCAGGGGTTTACGCCAGCTCCAGGCGGTTAGGTCTCGCACTACCTCACAGATGATCTGGAAGGAGCCTTGTTTCAAACGGCTGACCAGTTCCAGGTGCCGCCGGTGGTGGTTTTTTTCCAGGGGTACGGGGGAGCTTTTCAATAAGGCGCGGTAGTCATTAAGCTCATCCTTATCCGTTACCAGCCGAAGCCCACTCTCCTCCTGGGCTTCGACTGGTATCCAAACGCTGTGTTTTGAAAGAGCAATCTTGTAGTAGAGGCGTGTCCCCTGCTCAGAAAAATCTTTTTCTTCAATCTCTCTAATGTGCCCAATCCCGTGGGCGGGCAGCACCACCGGGTCGCCAATTTTGAATTGCATCAGACGCTCCTCCATTCTGCTTCTCTTAGCGGCGGCTGCCGCTGCGGTTGCCAAAGCCACTGCCGCCACGATTGCCAAAACCACCGCGCTCTTCCCGGGGTTTGGCCAGATTAACCTTCAGTTCACGATCCTCCAGGCTGGAGCCGTTTAACATACTGACCGCTTTTTGGGCTTCTGCCTGGGTGCTCATTTCCACAAAGGCAAAACCTTTGGAATTGCCGGTATCCCGGTCTTTAATGACCGCTACCGAGGCCACCTGACCTGCTTTGGCAAACAACGTGCGCAGGTCATCCTCTGTGGTTTGGTATGATAAATTTCCTACATAAAGCTTTACTTCCATAATTCTGGGTCTCCTTGAGACTGGCTCGGTGAGCCGGTAATAAAAAATACTGACCTCCCATTTTGGGTACTCAGTTTAACCAAAACGATCACGTTCTATCGAAAAAAGAGCGCTTCGTTGTCAGGTTCAAAAGAGGATTGGGCGGGGCGAATTAGCTTGATTGGGCCGGGGCAGACCCCGCATTTTGTTTAAGCTGCTCAAATAACTTTGGAATTTGGTCAAACTCGGTTGACTTATCCAGAAAGAAGTCGGCCCCGGCGTTCAGGCAGCGCTGCCGATAGCCTGAATACGGATAATTGGTCAGAATAATGACCATAGGCGCCGGCTGATCTTGTTTGATGGTCTGCAATACATCAATCCCGCTGCCATCGGGAAGCCGAATATCCAGGATCACCACATCTGGTTGAAGCTTACGAATTCCACTAATGGCCTCGGCCACATTGCCGGCCTGGCCCACAATTTCAACCCCAGCCAATTCATCCAGCAATGTGACCAGATGTTCCCGCACGATGAGCGAATCATCGGTGATAAAGACTTTGATCTGGGAATTCGGACGTGAAAATATCATAGACCTATACCACCAGGATACCCGATTAATCTTCTAAAGACTATCGGTGAAATGCTGACACTTATGTAGGCGATGCGCTGATTTCTCTGTCGGTATTTGCCCTACAATACCTCATCCACTTCTTATGGCGCCTTCTTCAATGGGGTCAAAATTCGCTGGCCAGAGGGTGTTATCATTAAATTTTGCCCGGCGCAGATTAGCTCCCCGCAAGTCAGTTTCGCTCAGGTCGGCCTGGCGCAGGTCGGCCTCGTGCAGGTCAATTCCACCTAATTTTGCCTGGCGCAGATTGGCGCCCCGCAGATCAGCCGCACTCAGGTCGGCTTCGCCCAGATTAGTTCCTTGCAGATTGGCCTGGCTCAAGTTGGCCCGGCGTAAATAAGCCCGGCTTAAATTGACCCCCTGTAAATTGGCCTCGGTCAAGTCAATTCCCCACAGGTCGGCCAGGTGCAGATTAGGTATTTCACCATTGCCATGCGCAGATTTGACGGTAGTTATCACTTGTTCGCGGGTCAGTTTCATAATTTGTATTCCGATATAAAATAAGTAATCCTAAAATAAGGGCAAAAGAACAGGCGTTATATCTGTAGCCATGTTTTTTATCAGTCTTCAGGGCTATCGGCCACCAGAACCTCGATGGTCAGGATCATGGCCGCAATGGAGGCGGCATTTTCCAACGCGCTGCGGGTAACGTGGGCTGGGTCCATAATACCCGCCTGAACCATGTCTTGATACTGCTCCAATATCACGTTGTAACCAATCCGGTCATTCCGTTCAGCTTGCTGCCGGCAGCGCACATTTGCCACGATTACTGCCTCTTCCAGGCCGGCATTGCGGGCAATAAGGCGTAGCGGCTCTTCTAAGGCTCGGCGCACGATATTCACCGCCGTAGCTTCCTCAGGGTTCTGAGGGGTCAGCCCGGCCAGGGCACAGGCGGCATTAAGGAGCGCGATGCCGCCGCCAGGGACAATCCCTGCCTCAACCGCAGCTTGAGTGGCGCTCAGGGCATCTTGAACCCGCTGTTTCTTCTCTTTGAGTTCGACCCCACTGGCTGCTCCAACCTTAATAATGGCGATACTGCCGGTCAGATGAGCCAACCGCTGTTGCAGTTTCGCTTTGTCGTAGCCATTGGTTGAGTATTCAATCTCGGTTTTGAGCTGGCTGACCCGTCCTTTAAGAACTTCGGCATTGCCGTACCCACCCATGAGGATGGTCTCATCTTTGCCGACTACCACCCTGGCGCAACAGCCCAGGTCGGCTAAGGTGGCTAACTCGAGCCTGTGACCCATGCCTTCGCTCACAACCGTGCCCCCGGTAAGGATGGCCATATCCTGAAGCATGGCTTTGCGCTGCTCGCCAAAGCCGGGGGCTTTTACGGCCACCAGGTTCAAGGTTCCCCGTAGCTTATTGAGTACCAGGGTGGCCAGAGCCTCACCCCCGATATCATCCGCAATCACCAGGAGGTTGCGGTTACTAAGCCGGACCAACTTTTCCAGGAGAGGCGTTAAGTCGTTGGCGCGACTAATCTTCTGGTCATAGAGCAGCAGATAGGGTTCCTCAAGCACAGCGGTCATCTCTTCGGCATGGGTAATAAAAAAAGGAGAAAGATACCCCCGGTCAAACTGCATCCCTTCCACATATTCGGTTTCAAGGTTCAGCCCCCGGCCATCCTCGATAGTCACCACACCGTCCGGGCCAACTTTGGCCAGCACTTTGGCGATCAACTCTCCAATCGCTCGATCCTGTGCGGCAATGACAGCCACGTTAACCATCTCGGCCCGGCTGCAAATAGGTCGTGCCTGCGCTTGGAGAGCGGCGGATACAAGCGCCGTCGCTTTTTCTATGCCTCGCTTCAAGAGCATCGGGTTGGCTCCAGCCGCCAGATTCTTCAAGCCCTCGCTGACCATAGCATGCGCCAGTGCGATAGTCGTTGTTGTGCCATCGCCGGCCATCTCGTTGGTCTTAACAGCGGCTTCCTTGAGCAGTTGAGCGCCCATATTCTCAAAAGGGTTTGTCCAGGCCAGCTCTTTAGCCACCGTCACCCCATCCTGGGTGATGAGGGGCGCTCCCCACTTTTGGTCGAGGGCAACATTGCGCCCTTTAGGGCCAAGCGTGATGGCTACAGCCTGGGCCATTTTATCCATGCCGGCTTTCAGACGGCGGCGCGCCTCATCTCGAAAAATCAGTTGTTTGGCCATCCTCGTTGTTTTTGCTCCCGGTGCTTTACAGGTCTGACTCTTTTAGAAATACAAAATCAAGCGGTATTGATTTGAGTTGCCCGAAGCTGATCAAGCGGCCCTGGTCTTCATCCCACAAGCTTAAAAAGTGGTCTTGAAACTCGACCATATATAGCTTTTCAGAAAAAGATTTTGAGTTTGTAGTGACGACTTCAGTCGTCTAGACCAGTGAAACGACTAAAGTCGTTACTACGATTCAAAAACATTATCTGAACATCTATAGTTGTTTAGAGGTTGCTTATGGCGACCAACAAGCCGTAATAGGCGTCGGTGGCCAGGTCTTCATGACTCCCTCGCGGAGCCAGAACGTGGACGCGTAATTCAGACTCATCACTGAACGTAGTCACATCGTTAATTCGCCGCCGTAAGGGGCGAGGGACTGGAACAGTCGTTTCCAGTTCGTTTTCGATCAATACGGTGGCCAGCTCAATGGTAACAGCTTGAGTCGAGCCAGTATGGCCACCGAGCCATTGTTGTAATGGCAGGAAGTCACCAGACCCCATCACCTGGGGCATGACCTGTTCGATGAGCTTGACCAGATCAATCGTTATCTTACTCACGGGGTGAGTTTCGATTCTGCTTGTCGAGAGGAGAAAAACTGCAAAGCACTGGCCCGGCTCATGGTGCTCTTGTGTTCCTTGCTCCGGTTCCACTCCTCCATATAGGCAATCAAATCAAGCCACACCCTGAAAGTTGGTTTGTCGGTCGCCAATAACGTGGCCTGGTTATAGACCTGCCTGGCCTGGGCTTCTGTTTCGGCTGCAACATAGTCAAAAGCCAGTTCAATCAACCTTAAATCATTTTCGCGCATCGCTTATCGTGTTCCATTATAATTTTTTGGTAGGTTATATGTTTCCGTAATCCTTCATCAAATTGGGGGTTTATGGGGGGCGAGGTCCTCAACGGAGGATTTCGTCGAAATGATCCCCCTGAACAATGTGATAGACAACTTTTATCCTCATATCTCTGTCCTCGCAAGCCGATATAAAATGGCTCACCGTCGCCCTGGTTGTTTCATCACTCACCAGGGCATAGATGGAGGCTCCATTTAGCCCTCTTTTTACGATAAGTCCGCTCTCTGTTTTCTTTAAAATAAATCAGCAGCAGATGGCCCAAAAATATTAATTGAAAACGACAGCACCTTAGTCGACCTCTGGTATCATGCGGAGCTCAACACTCCGAAAGATAACAGGGGGCAAGGAGCAT
>Ga0209172_10001548_pt1 | contig 47607 bp, 47 predicted proteins | sample LarsenN4metaG_FD_184113 | JGI IMG/M metagenome (GOLD analysis project Ga0209172, IMG submission 184113) | Hot spring sediment bacterial and archeal communities from British Columbia, Canada, to study Microbial Dark Matter (Phase II) - Larsen... ... | reverse complement strand
CGCCGCCTCATCATCCGAAAGCGTCGCGAAGCTTTCGATTCCGACATCCACCCCGACACTCTCTTTCGGCGCAAGGGCGACTTCCTTCTTTGGCTCTTCAACCGCGAAGATCGCATACCAGCCGTCGGCCTCCCGCTTGATCGTGCAGGTCTTGATCTCCCCCTCGATTGGGCGCGAGAGATGAACCTTGACTTTGCCGATCTTCGAGAGATGCAGTGTCCCACCTTTGAGCGTAAAACCGCTTTGTGGATAGGTCAATGAATCATATCGAGAGCGGGAACGAAACCGGGGAAAGCCCGCCCTTTGACCTTCTGTGACTCGACGAAAGAAATTGTCAAAGGCGAACTCGACGCGCTTCAAGACGTTCTGTAGGACCTGGGAATGAATGCGGGCAAATTCCGGACGATCCTTTTTGATCTCCGGCAACTGGTTCGCCTGAGCCTTGTAATTGATCGAAAGATGGTTGATGCGATAAGCGTCCCGACGTTCTTGGAGGGCGGCATTATATAGCTCGCACAGAAGAGCCAGCCAGGATTCGAAGACGGCGACGATTTTAGCCGACGGCTTTAATTTGTACTTGTAGGCCTTCACGATCAACACTATACTTTAGTTCTTATGGCAACACAACAATTATAAGCACTACATCATTGTGTATTTTCGCTTCACTTCCACTTGGTTCTAGTGACTAAATATCGCCGTAAGGCGACTGGCGAAGGCGATGCTCTCCCGACTCAACGTGATCTTTCGGGAGACGCTCAAAAAATGGGGTTCCGAACTGATCGAGTTCAACGGCGAAGCATTAGAGAATGATGCCAGGATGAATATATCACTAATTGACAAGATTGTTGCCTTTGCTCAGGTGGAAGAAAACATTCGCGCCGTAATCCTGGAAGGCTCTTTTGCAACTCATTCCCAGGTTGATGAGCTATCAGATTACGACATCAACATCTACGCCCTCGACTATGAACATTATCTCTCGGATGACCGATGGATGAGCCAGATCGGCGACGTGCTGCTATATCAGAAAGAGCACTTTCAATTCTACGAGACCATAATCCCGACGCGCTTGGTCCTGTTTCGTGATAGGCAGCGCGTTGACTTTAGTTTCTGGCATCTCACGCTGCTCAGTGAGATGATCCGAGGCGAGGAGCATTATGAGAGTTACAGTAACGGCTATCAGATTCTGGTTGATAAAGATCACCTCGCCGAGCAGCTTAAACCACCAGATGGCGTCGGGTTTCTCATCTCCCTGCCAGGTCGTGATGAATTCTTGCAGACTATCTATGATTTCTGGTTCGAAGCCTATTGCGTAGCCAAATACCTTTCGCGGGGAGACCTATGGTATGCCAAGCTAATTGAGAATAGGTACATTAAAGATCATCTATTTCGGATGGTGCTTTGGAATCATCAATCAGCAAACGGGTGGCAGTCTGACCACATACTTCATAGAGAGGGAAAACGATTTGAGCAATGGGCCCCCTCAGAATTCATCGATGCAATATCGCAATGCTTTTCCCGATATGATCTGGATGAGAGCTGGAGCAGTCTTTTTGCTATGGTGGATCTGTTCCAGTGGCTGGCGCGCCAAACATCACACCGGCTACAGATTGAGTATCCTGATCGGGTTGAGCAAGAGATGATCAACTACCTGCGATATCTAAAGGGATTGGGTAATCAGGCCATGCTAAGCTAACACATAAAGACATTCCGTATTACTCTGTTCCGATCTATATTAGCTCGATTTAAAAGCATCGATATATGTCTAGCATCGCGGTAGCTTTTGCGGCTATTACACGCTCAGACAATGGCGAATGCGCAACCAGAAATCAATATATGTCTAGCATCACGGTAGCTTTTGCGGCATGGATCTTGAGCAACCGAAGGGACATAAAAGGTAAGATCGATATATGTCTAGCATCGCGGTAGCTTTTGCGGCTATTACACGCTCAGACAGTGGCGAATGCGCAACCAGAGATCGATATATGTCTAGCATCACGGTAGCTTTTGCGGCATGGATCTTGAGCAACCGAAGGGACATAAAAGGTAAGATCGATATATGTCTAGCATCGCAGTAGCTTTTGCGGCTGTGCCACTACGGATGTGCGGCGAGTCTGCGACTCGCCGGAAGTAGGCCCCGCGAACCTTTGGCGGCTACGCCGCTGCGTCACTGTGCCCCAGCCTTTCACTCAACCGCGGCCTCAGATATTATGTACTTATGATCATCATTCCTGCGATAGACCTTAAAAGTGGTTGTTGCGTTCGCTTAACGCAAGGTGAGAAAGACTCTGCCAGAGTCTACAGTGGGGACCCTATTGAGGTGGCTCATCACTGGCGCAAATCAGGCGCACAGATGCTCCATCTGGTAGATCTCGATGGGGCCTTCATTGGCGGGCGCTCACTCAACAGGCAGATTGCCAAAGAGATCATTCAAGCAATACCGATCCCGGTTGAATTTGGCGGCGGCATCCGCTCTGTCGAAGACGCTGAAGAGCTTATCAAAGCAGGCGCAGCTTATGTTATCATAGGCACACTTGCGGTAGAGAGACCTGACCTGCTAGAAGAGTTATCAGCAACCTTTGGCAGTAAGATTGTCGTCGGCATAGACGCGCGCGATGGAATGGTTGCAGTTCGCGGCTGGGAGGTCGGCTCTTCAGTGAGTGCTCTTGATCTGGCCCGTAGAGTTGCTGATGTAGGTGTAGAAAGGATAATCTATACTGATGTAGCGCGAGACGGGATGCTGAGCGGGCCGAATATAGAGATGACTCGGCGAGTTGCTGAGAGTAGCGGCATTAAAGTGACTGCTTCAGGGGGCATCTCATCGCTCGATGATATTCGTCGAGTCAAAGAGCTTGAGCTGAGCGGAGTAACCGGCGTGATAGTTGGCAAGGCGCTCTACGAGGGCCGCTTTACGCTGCAAGATGCGGTGAAGGTTTAGGTGGAATTCATCTATGCTTCAAACGGGCTATAGACCTCAAGAGGAAGATTACACAGGGTTCGGGCCCCCAAAGCGACTGAGGCTACCTGAAGATAAGAAAGATATTTCGGCAGATACCCTCGGCTTCAGCCGCATGGAGCTTCAATTTCAACCTTTTGCTAGGCTGAAATTGAAACTCCACGCGGATAAATCCGGTGGTATCTGATTAGGCTGAAACCGAGCCTCCACGCGGATAAATCCGGTGGTATCTGATAAGTTGTTGAGGTGTTAGGTTGAAATTGAGTCCTAGTGAGGTTTGCTAATTCGCCGCTCGCAGCTCCGGCAATCTGATAAGTTGTTGAGGTGTTAGGTTGAAATTGAGTCTCCACGCGGATAAATCCGGTGGTATCTGATAAGTTATGCTAGCTAAACGAATCATACCCTGTCTTGATGTTGACAATGGCCGAGTGGTCAAAGGGATTAACTTTGTCAATTTAATCGATGCTGGGGACCCAGTAGAGCAGGCCAAACGCTATGACGCTGAGGGTGCGGACGAGCTGGTCTTTCTTGACATCACCGCTTCATCGGACAACCGCAGGACTGTAGTCGATATGGTTCGCGCAGTCGCTGATAATGTCTTTATTCCTTTCACCGTTGGCGGAGGCATTCGCAGTGTTGAGGAGATTCGCGCGATATTGCTCGCCGGCGCCGATAAAGTCTCTCTCAACACAGCAGCAATCAAGAACCCCAATCTGGTGAGAGAAGGCGCGGAGCGTTTCGGCAGCCAGTGCCTTGTAGTAGCGATAGACGCGCGCAGGCGAATTTCGTCCGATAACGGGGCGTATTTCCCCCCATCGGTGATAGAAGCGCCTGATTGGGCCAGGGACAGGCGAAATTCGTCTGATAACGGCGAGTGTTCTACTGGTGGTTATTTTGCTAACGGTGAATGTGTTACCGGTTGTTGGCAAGGGAGTGAGCAGTTGTCTCGGTGGGAGGTTTTTATCAATGGTGGTAGAACTCCGACCGGGCTTGATGCGATAGAGTGGGCGCGGAAGGTGGAGCAACTGGGAGCAGGGGAGATACTCTTGACTAGTATGGACCGCGATGGTACACAGGATGGATATGATATAGAATTGACGCGGGCTGTTGCAGAAGCGGTTAATATCCCTGTCATCGCATCGGGTGGAGTAGGAACGATTGAGCACCTGTACGAAGGGTTGACCGAGGGAAAGGCCAGCGCAGTGCTGGCAGCTTCTATATTTCATTTTGGCAAGTATTCTATTACCCAGGTAAAAGAATATCTCAGGCAGAAGGGGCTGGTCATTCGTTGAGTTTTGTTCCGATACAGCGCAAGCGCGCTGATCGTGGCCCTGCGCACTTGCGCTGTTGTTCTGAATGCGCTACCTTCAGGCAAGTTGTTGGCGCTGTGATGGCGACCCGACTGAGGGGCCGGAAGCAAGCTTCTTCGATTGGTTGCTTATGGATATTCAGAATGTAAAGTTCGACGAAAACGGGTTAATTCCCGTTGTCGTGCAAGATGATAAGACAAGCGAAGTATTGACGCTCGCCTATATGAATGCCGAGAGCCTGGCAAAGACGCTTCAAACGGGCGAGACATGGTTTTGGAGTCGCTCGCGCAAGGAGCTATGGCATAAAGGGGAGACATCGGGCCATGTTCAGCGAGTGGTCGATATCAAAGTCGATTGCGATGGCGACTCGCTTGTTGTGCGAGTTGATAAAGCCGGTCCTGCTTGCCATACCGGCGAAGAGAGCTGCTTCCACATCGACCTGAGACAGACCCAGTTCGGCGCCCAACAGGGGCTCTCTCTGGTCAATATCAGCTCGATGGAACTTGGCATTCTGCTCAACGATCTGTATACTCTGATCGAAGAGAGGAGAAAGGAACGGCCGGAAGGGTCTTACACCACTTACCTATTCAACAGCGGATTGGACAAGATCCTTAAGAAACTCGGCGAAGAAGCGGCTGAGACTATTATCGCAGCTAAGAACGGTTCTACTAAAGATATAGTCAACGAAATATCCGATCTTCTTTATCATCTGCTCGTATTGATGGTTGAGCGCAATGTCAAGCTCAAAGATATTCTCAGTGAGCTGGCCGACCGCGCCGGCAAAGCCAATCCGAAATATGCCCAGGAGAATAAAAGCTGATGTCCGATGCGAGCCCGCAAACCTACAAACAATTTTTGGATCTGGCCGGTAAGGGCAATGTGGTGCCGGTCTATAAGCGCATCATCGCAGATTTGCTCACTCCCGTCTCGGCCTACCTGAAGATTGCGCAGCACGGCCGCCGATCATTTCTGCTTGAATCGGTAGAAGGCGGCGAAAAGATAGCTCGCTATTCATTTCTGGGCATCGATCCTCACCTGGTCATTAAAGGGCGGAAGAATCGAGTTAGCATAATTTCAGGCGGGGAGGCGCTGGAGAAAGAGGGGAAGTTTATCGCTGAACTCCGCAGACACACATCGCAATATCGCTATGTGGCGGTTCCCGATCTTCCCCCATTCGCCGGGGGCGCCGTAGGCTATCTAGCTTATGACGCAGTGCGATGGTTCGAGCGCATTCCCGATAATAATCGGGACGACCTGCAACTCGATGATGCCGAGGTGATGTTCTTTTCAAACATACTCGCCTTCGATCATCTCAAGCATCAGATACTGATAATTTCTAATGTCTTCACCGGCGGCGCCGCCGAAGGGTTGGAGAACGAATATGAACTTGCTATGCAGCGGATTGAGCAGATGGAGCGATTGCTCGCTGCGCCCATTCCTGAAAAGCCAAAGAGGATCAGACAGCACAAGCGCGAAGTGCGCCAGACTATTACTAAAGAAGAGCACGAGAAGGGGGTACTGGCGGCAAAGGAGTATATTGCCGCAGGCGACGCTTTTCAAATTGTCTATTCATTGCGCTTTGATACCGATGTTACTGCCGATCCGTTTCAGATCTACCGCGCTTTGAGAATGGTCAATCCATCGCCCTATATGTTCTTCCTGAAGCTGGACGACGCGGTTATTCTAGGGGCCTCGCCAGAGATGCTGGTCCGGTGCAAAGGGCGCGAGCTGGAATATCGCCCGATTGCCGGCACCAGGCCGAGAGGGAAGAGCGAAGAGGAGGACCTTCGACTTGAGCAGGAGATGCTTGCCGATGAAAAAGAGCGCGCCGAGCACGTAATGCTGGTTGATCTGGGCCGCAATGATCTGGGGCGAGTCTCCGAGTATGGATCGGTTAAAGTTGAAAAGCTGATGTTTGTCGAACGCTATTCCCATGTGATGCACCTGGTCTCTTCATTGCGCGGACGGTTGAGAGAAGGTCTGGATTGCTATGACGCGCTGGCTGCCTGTTTTCCTGCCGGGACGCTCACCGGCGCGCCGAAAGTGCGCGCTATGGAGATAATAGATGAATTAGAGGTCACAAGAAGGGGGATCTACGGCGGCGCAGTGATGTATCTGGACTATTCCGGCAATCTCGATTCATGCATAGCTATTCGGACGCTTATGGTGAAAGACGGTCGAGCCTATGTCCAGGCGGGGGGCGGTATAGTCGCTGATTCTGTCCCTGAGCTTGAATATCAGGAGATAATCAACAAAGCGCAGGCTGTCTTGCGCGCAATTGAAATAGCTGAGACAGAGTTGTGATATCTGTCCGATCCTTTGTCAATTGCAGGCCGTAAAGAGTGTCGGGCCGCCGGCAAAGGGGGAAGAAGGTCGAAATCTTATGTTTTGTCCAACCTGTGGAAGAGAGAATTCGCGCGAGCTTAAGTTCTGCGCTAGCTGCGGAACCAATCTGGCCGCCGTTTCCCAGGCGCTCTCGGGAGTAGAGTCCGAAGGCTTTCTCTCCAGAATCGATTCCGCCCTTGATCAATTCATAGGCCGCTATGCCGAGCGTATTTTCAAGGATGCTTCGCTGACCGCTCTTGATCGGGGAATAGCTAAATCGTGGAAGCTTTTTGGGCAGGGTGTTATTACTCTTGTGGTCGATCTATTCCTCCTCGCCTTGATGTGGAATGTCTTGCCTCTCAGGTTGATCATTCTTCTGATTTCAACTCCGATCAGACTGCTTTCGGGGCGGAGCCAAGCGCGGAAGAGAGTGACCGCAGAGCTTGGGGGGGCCAGGCACGCCGGCTTACCGGAGCCTTCGATAGGGGAGCTTATGATTGGATCGGCGGGCAGCGTTACCGAGCATACAACCGAAAGGCTTCCCGAATACCTTCCGCCAAAGCAGGAACAGGGATTAAAGGCTGGTCATTCTGAATGAGAGGCAGGGAGCGCAACCGTCCCGGTTGCTTGGCCGCCCCAGGAGGTTTTTACATGAATTGGATGAATGTGCAGCAACCTGCTAAGTTGCTGGCAGTGCGTGCAAGCAACAACCTGATCGCCGCAAAAGTTAAGAGGTCGATAATCCTTCTGGCAATCTTCTTCTTAGCTTCAGCCATCGCAGTTTCGGCGCAGCGCCGAGCAAGCAGGCCATCGACTGCCAAAGAGCCGGAAGCGAAGATCAATATTGAAGAGTTAAAGAACATCCAGGCAGTGATCGAAACCGATCGAGGCAACATAATCCTTGAGTTCTTCCCTGAAGCTGCGCCCAATCACGTAGCATCGTTCGTCAAGCTTGCGCAGGAAGGCTTTTACAACGGAACTACATTTCATCGCATTATCAAGTACGGCATTATTCAGGGAGGCGACCCGCTGACAAAAGACCCGGCTAAGCGTTCGCTTTACGGCACCGGCGGGCTCAATCGCTTAAAGGCAGAGTTTAATCAGCATAAGCATGTTCGCGGCGCTCTATCGGCAGTGCGGATTCCCGGTCGGCCTGATAGCGCGGGTACCCAGTTCTTCATCTGTGTGACCGATCAGCCTCAACTCGATGGCGAATTTACCGTCTTTGGCGAAGTCATAGCGGGCATTGATGTAGTGACCAGGATATCAGAAGTCCCGGTTGATGATAAACAACTGGCTACTGAGAGAGTGGAAGTCAAAAGCATCAATATTCGACCAGCCACAGCCTTTGAAGAGCCAAAGCCAGCGCCCGCCCATCAAGTCGCTCCAGTGATCAAATACGAGCCTGAAGAACTTGAGCTTACGATAGAAGAGATGAAACGTCTGCGCGTGGTGATGGAAACTTCAATGGGAGAGATGACAATTGAATTCCTGCCTGAAGTTGCCCCCAATCACGTGAAGCACTTCGCCAAATATGTCAAGAGCGGTTTCTACGACGGCACCACATTCAGCCGCATTGTTCCCGGTTTTGTGATTCAAGGAGGGGACATCTCGACCTGGCCTCAAGATAGCCCTAATAGAAAGCGATACTGGAAGAAGATCGAGCCGATCAAAGCTGAGCTGAACCAGACGAATTTCGAGAAGGGGGTGCTGGGGCTCGCTCACGGAGAAGATCCCGACAGCGGCACAATACATTTCTTCATTGCCGTTGGGCGCGTCTCAAGCCTCGATGGGAAATATACCGCCTTCGGCAGAGTTGTAGAGGGCCTGGATGTAATCGATAAGATTGCTGCTGTGAAAGTAGATGGAGAGAGACCGCTGGAGCGAATAGAGATAAAGAGGGCTTACATAAAATGATTATCGTAATAGACAACTACGACTCTTTCACCTACAACCTGGTTCAATACCTCGGCGAGCTTGGCGCCGAGCTTGAGGTTTATCGCAATGATCAGATTACCACCTGCGAGATAGAGGCCAAACGCCCTGAGAAGATAGTGATCTCTCCCGGGCCGTGCACGCCTGATGAAGCGGGAGTTTCGCTGGATATATTCAAGAACCTCGCAGGCCAGATCCCCATCCTGGGCGTGTGTCTCGGCCATCAGGCAATGGGCCAGGCTTTTGGCGGTCGCGTCATCCGCGCCCCTTACATAATGCACGGCAAGACGAGCAAGATTCTTCACGACGGTCAGACGATCTTTCAAGGGCTCGATAATCCTATTGAAGCAACCCGCTACCATTCGCTGATTGTAGAGAGAGAGACTCTGCCCGATTGCCTGGAGATCTCTGCTACTACATCGGACGGCATAATTATGGGGCTGCGCCACCGCAAATTTATCTGTGAAGGGGTACAGTTTCACCCTGAGTCGATTATGACTGTTGAAGGTAAACGCATTTTGCACAACTTTCTATCATTGAAACCGTGATGATCAAACCGCTCCTCGCAAAATTAATCTCCCGCCAGAGCCTCACCCGCGCTGAGGCTGCCGGTTTGCTGGGTTCCTTGATCCAGGATGAGGCAATAACAGAATCTCAGATTGCAGCCGTCTTGACTGCTTACGCAATTAAAGAGGAGACGGTAGATGAGCTGGTCGGTTTTGCCGAGACTATGCGAAAGCATTGCTCGCCGCTCAGGACCAGGCATTCTCTCTTCGTTGATACTGCCGGTACGGGCGGAGATGGAGCAATGACTTTTAATATCTCCACAGCAGCGGCGTTTGTCATAGCCGGCGCAGGCGTGCCGGTCGCCAAGCACGGAAATCGAGCAGCATCGAGCAGATCAGGGAGCGCCGATGTGCTCTCTGCGCTTGGAGTGAAGATAGACGCTCCGGTTGAGATTGCTGCCAGGTGTTTGGACGAGATTGGCATCTGCTTTATGTTTGCTCCTCTGTATCATCCGGCGATGAAGCGCGTTTTTGATGTGAGACGCCAGCTCGGTTTCAGGACTATTTTCAATCTGCTCGGCCCATTGACCAATCCTGCCGGGGCGCCGCGGCAGGTTGTTGGAGTAGCAGAAGAGAGGTTCGTTGAGATGATAGCCGGCGCCCTTGCTGCTCTTGGCTGTGAGCGCGCGTGGGTAGTGCATGGCGAGAGCAAGCTCGATGAGATCAGCATCTGCGGGCGCACTCGTGTGGCCGAAGTAATTGGCAGTGATGTTAATGCCTTTGATCTGGCTCCTGAAGATGTGGGCTTCCCCAGGTGCTCGATAAATGAGATAATCGGCGGCAGCGCCGAAGAGAATGCTGAAATTGTAACGAATGTTCTATCCGGCAAGCGCACCGATGGGGCCCGCAGAGTTGTCCTGCTCAATGCGGCGGCAGCACTGGTTGTAACTGGCAGAGCGCAGTCTTTAGCCGGCGCTATAGAGTTAGCGACTGAAGCGATCGATTCGGGGAAGGCACTGGAGAAGTTGGAAGCTTTAATTGAGTTGAGCAATTATTATCGTTAGCAATCTTATTGCCGGGCGCTAGACGACGACTCGCGGGTTAGAGGTAAATAGTCTGATCGGAAAATTATCTGTGAAGATTGTTGCGCAATGAGCGCATTTCACTGATTCGCTCAAATAAGTTATAGTTAGAGGGTTTTTTAGCATGGCTTCTAACAGATCAGGTTTAACCGAAGAACTTGAGCAATTAATTCGCCAGTCGCCGGTTCTTCAACGTGCGGTTGAAGAGGGTGTCGATCTTACTTTATTGATTGAGAGATTGTCTTTGTCTCCCACTGAGCGGCTTATCAGGCATCAGGAGGCACTGGCAGTCTTTGAAGAGTTTAGAAGAGCAGGTCAGCGTAAACGTGGTGAAATTTGATCTCTTTTTCAAACTATTGACTGAGCACAATGTTAAGTACGTTGTAGTTGGTGGTTTGGCCGCAAGCGCACAAGGGTCATCTTATTTAACTGAAGACATTGATATTTGCTATGCTCGTGATAAAGAAAATCTGCTGAGATTGGCTGAGGCTCTACAACTATTGCATCCTGCCCTTCGCGGTGCGCCTGCTGGGTTACCATTTAGACTTGATTTTTCCACTTTGAGAGCGGGTCTCAATTTCACTTTAACGACGGATTATGGTGACATCGATCTATTAGGAGAGGTGGCTGGATTGGGTATGTATGACGAAGTAGTAAAATTCTCTGAAGAACTCGAAGTCTTCGGGGTTACCTGCCGGGTATTAACATTGGAAGGGTTAATTGTTGCAAAACGAGTAGCTGGACGCGCTAAGGATCTGCGGGTTCTGCCTGAGCTGGAAGCGTTGCTGGAATTGCGTCGATCTCGAAAAGAATAGCAGATGAAGTAACAGTAACTTGATCGGTCTGTGAGGCTGTAGATGACCAGAGAGATTTTGACGAGTAAAAATCGCGTTGGTATTGAAGTAAAGAACAGCAGGCCCCCCATCCAAATCTCTGTAGTGAACCACCAGGGGAGCTAATGTGGATATATTAACTCGCATAGTTGAAGTGAAACAGCGGCGACTGGAAGAAGCTAAGAAAAGGCGCTCACTAGCCGAGTTAGAGCGATTGTGTTCAGAAGCGAGGGCGGCTTATCCCCGGCCAGGCTTCGGCTCCGCATTTAATGCGTCTGATAACGTAAATGTTGTTGCTGAGGTGAAGAGAGCGTCGCCGTCGAAAGGGATAATTTGCGCCGACTTTCGACCGGTTGAAGTTGCCCAGGAATATGAGCAGAATGGGGCAGTGGCAATCTCGGTATTGACCGAAGAAGATCATTTTCACGGTTCGCTTGAGTACTTCAGTCAGATTCGCAATGCGGTTAGTCTCCCGTTGCTCCGCAAAGATTTTATCTTCGATAGCTATCAGGTTTATGAGTCAGCGGCAGCAGGAGCAGATGCTCTGTTGCTGATAACTGCTATACTGGATTCCAGATCGTTGCGCGATCTGCTGGCGCTCTCGCAGGAGGTCGGCATTGATGCTCTGGTTGAGGTTCATACTGAAGATGAGCTGAGAAGGGCCAGCGATTGTGGAGCGAGGATAATCGGCGTCAATAATCGCAATCTCAAGACTTTTGAAGTTAGTCTCGATGTGTCTTTGAAGCTTGCTGCTGGTGGGGCCCCTGATGAGGTTATCCTGATTAGTGAAAGCGGCATCAATTCCCGCAGCGACATTGAGCTGCTGCGCCAGGCGGGATACAGAGGATTTCTCATCGGCGAGCAATTGATGAGAGCCGGTAGCCCGGGCAGAGCTTTGAAGGAGCTGCTTTCATAATGAGTGTAAAGGTAAAGATCTGCGGCATCACCAATTCTGAGGATGCAGATGCTGCTGTTGAAGCCGGCGCCGACGCCATAGGATTCAATTTTTATCGGCTGAGCCCGCGCTTCATCGAGCCTGCCGCGGCGCGGAATATTATCGAGGCTTTGCCGCCTTTTGTCTCTGTTGTTGGCGTCTTCGTAAATGAGCCTGAGCCGGCGCGGGTGATTGAAATAGCGGATATATTGAAGCTGGATGCGATTCAACTTCACGGCGATGAGAGCCCTGAATACTGCGCTCAGCTTTCGGATTGGAAAGTGATAAAGGCATTCAGAGTAAGAAATGAAGCTGTCATCGCTCGCATTAGCAGGTATGATATAAACGCAGTGTTGCTTGACGGATATAGCGACCGTGCTTTTGGCGGGACCGGCGAGAGATTCGATTGGCAACTTGCCCGCCAGGCTAAGAAGCATTGCCGTGTAATCCTCGCCGGTGGACTCACCTGTGAGAATGTCGCCGATGCGATAATAGCGGTTAAGCCTTACGCAGTTGATGTTGCCAGCGGCGTAGAAATCAGGTCCGGCAAAAAAGATCATGACCTGATTAAGAGGTTCATTAAGGAAGTCAGAAAGAGCGATTATGAATCAAACGGAGAATAGAAGGGGGCCGGACATATCAGCTTTACCGGATGAGATGGGGCACTTCGGCATCTACGGTGGGCGGTTTGTGCCTGAGACATTGATGCACCCGCTTGAAGAATTGACCGAGGCGTATCTTTCAGCGCGGGATGATCCTGAATTTCATAAAGAACTGGATCGGTTGCTGAGAGATTATTGCGGGCGTCCCACGCCGCTCTTCTTCGCCAGGAGGCTCACCGAACATCTGGGCGGCGCGCGAATCTATCTCAAGCGCGAGGACCTGAATCATACCGGCGCGCACAAGATAAATAACGCTGTAGGGCAGATATTACTGGCCAGGCGAATGGGCAAGAAGCGCATCATTGCTGAAACCGGGGCAGGCCAGCACGGAGTAGCTACGGCTACAGTCTGCGCGCTCATGGGACTTGAGTGCGTGATCTACATGGGCACTGAGGACATGAAGCGCCAGGCGCTCAACGTCTTTCGCATGCGGTTGCTGGGCGCAGAAGTAATAGGCGTTGACGCGGGGAGCCGCACGCTCAAAGATGCAATAAACGAGAGTCTGCGCGATTGGGTAACCAATGTCCATACCACTCATTACCTGCTTGGCTCGGTGCTTGGCCCCCATCCCTACCCGATGATGGTGCGCGATTTCCAATCGGTAATCGGACAGGAAGCGCGGAGGCAGGCGCTGGAAGCGGAAGGGCGATTGCCTGATCTGCTGATCGCTTGCGTTGGAGGAGGCAGCAACTCTATCGGCCTCTTCTTTGAATTCTTGCCGGACCTTTCGGTGAAGATGATCGGAGTCGAAGCAGGAGGGCGGGGAATCAAGCTGGGCGAGCATGCCGCCCGCTTCCTCCCCCAGGGTGGAGGCAAGTTTGGCGTTTTGCAGGGAACAGCAAGTTATGTGCTTCAAGATGGGCGAGGCCAGATCGCTCCAACTCATTCAATCTCTGCCGGACTGGATTATCCCAGCATCGGGCCCGAACATGCCTATCTCAGAGATACAGAGCGCGTCTCCTATGTCAGCGCTTCAGATGAAGAGGCGCTGGAAGCGTTTCAGTTGCTATCGAGATTGGAGGGGATTATACCTGCGCTTGAGAGCGCGCATGCAGTTGCCCACGCGATGAAGATCGCTCCGCAGATGAGTCGCAGTCAGATTATCATCGTCAACCTTTCCGGTCGTGGCGATAAGGACGTCAATACCGTTGCCGAGATATTGGGAAGATGAGCAGTCGTATAGCAGAGAGATTTCGCAAGCTTAAAGAGCGAGGGCAGGGGGCCTTTATACCGTTCATCACTGCCGGGGATCCTGACCTGGAGACAACCGAGCGATTGATCGTCGGGCTTGATCGGATCGGAGCCGATGTGATTGAGTTAGGCGTGCCATTCTCGGATCCAATGGCAGATGGGCCGGTGATTCAGCGGGCAAGCGAGCGGGCGTTGCATAATAACTTCGGCCTGCGCGAAGTCCTCGATATGCTGCGGCAAGCGCAGCGCCGGAGGGAAGTCCCGATAGTGCTCTTCAGCTACTATAATCCGCTGCTACAGTTCGGCCTCGACCGCCTCGGCGAAGAGCTGGCGCAGGCGGGAGTTGATGGAGTGCTGGTAACCGATCTTGTGCCTGAAGAGGCAAGCGCATTTGTAGCAACGATGCGAGGGAAGGGAATTGATACAATCTTCCTCATCGCTCCGACAAGCACAGATGAACGAATCAAGTTAATTGCCAGGATGAGCACAGGATTTATCTACGCCGTTTCCCGCACAGGCGTGACGGGAATGAGAGAGACTATTTCTGAAACGGTTCCGCAACTGGTCAGGCGCGTGCGCCTGGTTACTCAGTTGCCGATTGCCGTCGGATTTGGCATCTCAAGGCCGGAGCAGGTAAAAGAGGTATGGCAATATGCTGATGGGGCCGTAGTCGGAAGCGCTATTGTAGCCGAAATAGAAAAGAACATCGGCAACCCGTATCTGGTGGAGAAAGTTTGTAAGTTCGCCAGCTTTCTCAGAGGAGTCTTTCAGACGGCTCGTGCGACGCCCGGAAATAATGAAAATGGGCGCGATATACAGTAAGGCGGTCAGCCTTGCTGATAGTGCGCGACAGGCAGCAAGCTAAGATGTACAGCCATGGCGGTCAGCCTTGCTGATAGTGCGCGACAGGCAGCAAGCTAAGATGTACAGCCATGGCGGTCAGCCTTGCTGATAGTGCGCGACAGGCAGCAACCTAACAGGTCGCTGTACATTTTCTGAGGAGTCTTTCAGACGGCTTGAGCGACGCGAGAGAAACAATGAGAACAGCGCAGTTGGAAGAAGGAGCGCCTGCCTTCTGCCTACTGCCTTCTGTTCTCTGAGGAGCATAATAACGTTCTATGTTCTACGTTCCATCTTAAAGTAGCGATAAGAGGCGAGTGATGAGCCATTCTTGTTGCTCATCAATGGCCATCGAACATCCAGCGTTGGAGAACATTAAACGTTGAACATCGAACGTAGAACGCAGGTAGCAGGAGAGTTCTTGTGGACATAAGCGATTGGCGTGAGAAGATAGACGCAGTGGATGCGCAGCTAGTTGAGATGTTGAATCAACGGGCTCGTTACTGTATTGAGATAGGCAAGATCAAGCGGGAGCGCAATATGGAGATATATTCACCTGAACGTGAAGCGGAAGTGCTGCACAATGTCGTGCGCGCCAATAATGGTCCGCTTGATAACGATGCTATAAAGCGGCTCTTTGAGCGCATTATAGACGAATCACGCAGGACTGAACGCCTGGCAGTCGAAACAGAAAGCAATAGAGATACTGCATAAGTCTTGTGCGTATCAAGGAGTGAAAAGTTGTAATAGGAGATTTGAGCTTATGGTCATAGTAATGGAAGAAGGCGCAACTGAAGAGCAGATCTCTCGCGTGGTGGATAAATTGATGCGCCTGGGATTCGATATCCACCGCTCGACGGGGGTGAAGCATACAGTGTTAGGCGCCGTTGGAGGGAAGATAGTCGATACCAGTGACCTGGAGGTGCTTGATGGCGTAAAGGAGGTGCTGCGAATCTCTTCGCCTTATAAGCTTGCAAGCCGCGCTTTCAAGCCGGAGGGGACTCAGATAAAGATCAAAGATGTTGTTATTGGCGGCAATCAGGTTGTCATGATGGCCGGCCCCTGCACCGTTGAAAGCCGCGAGCAGGTCGAAATAATCGCGGAGAAAGTGGCTGGCTGCGGTGTGAGAGTGCTGCGCGGCGGGGCGTTCAAACCTCGCACTTCGCCTTATAGTTTCCAGGGCTTAGGAGAAGAAGGATTGAAGTATTTGCGCGCGGCGGCCGATCGCCAGGGGATGCTGGTAGTGTCTGAGGTGATGGAAGCAGCACAGATCCCGATGTTTATCCGATATGTCGATATACTTCAGGTGGGCGCGCGTAATATGCAAAATTTTAATTTGCTTAAAGAGCTTGGGCGATTAAACAAGCCGGTTCTACTCAAACGTGGACCTGCCGCCACTATCGAAGAGACTCTGCTCGCTGCTGAATACATTATGTCGGGCGGGAACCACGAAGTGATAATCTGTGAACGGGGCATACGCACATTCGAGACCTATACTCGAAATACGCTCGACATATCGGCAATTCCTGTGATTAAGAAACTGTCGCATCTGCCGGTCATTGCCGATCCCAGCCACGGGACGGGCCGCCGCGATAAGGTGCCGCCAATGGCCCGCGCAGCAGTGGCAGCAGGCGCAGATGGCTTGCTTATAGAAGTGCATCATGATCCCGATAATGCTCTGTGCGATGGGGCTCAATCTCTGCTGCCAGAACAATTCAAGGCTCTGATGGATCAGTTGAAAATGATCGCCGCTGCTATAAGTAGGGCTATGATATAGGGTAATGCGTGATGCGTATTGCGTGATGCAGGATGCGCAAATGGGTTCATAGCCCAACTCCAAACGGTATAACCAAGCAGTTTACTGCTGAGAGCTTTGTCCCGAAGGGACGGCTGACAATAGCCCAGCAATAAATTGCTGGGAGAAGGTAATAACGGATCTGCCAGTCTTATCCATCATCTACTGAGAAATGGCATTCAATCAAGTAACTATCATCGGTGTAGGGTTGATTGGGGGCTCGTTTGCGCTTGCTTTGCGGCGAGCCGGCTTCGATGGGATTATTACCGGATGGGGCGGTCAACGCTCGTTGAGCATCGCTCTGGATAGAGGCATCATTGATAGCGTTGAGGAGAGTTTTAATTCAGGAGAAATCTGCCGATCCGACCTGATCTACCTCGCCTGCCCTATAAACTCCATTATCAGTTTTATTGAGACTTATAACAAACAGTTAAAACCGGGCGCGCTCCTGACAGATGCCGGTTCCACTAAGCAGAAGATATGTGAATCTGCTCGATTACATCTTCCCCGATCGATAGAATTCATCGGCGGCCATCCTATGGCCGGGAGCGAAAAGACCGGAGCCGAAAATGCTTCTGCTGACCTATTCGATGGAGCAGCTTATATCATCACGCCCGATGAGTTTTCTCACCCTGAGCCGGTTGCTCAACTGGAAGTGCTTATTAAAGAGCTGGGGGCTCGTCCGATAACGGTTAGCGCGTTACACCATGACCGAGCAGTTGCTCTGGTGAGCCACCTTCCGCAGCTACTCTCCACTGCTCTGGCCGCTGCTATCTTAAAGCGAGGTGAAGCCGATCGGTTGCTTCTGTTATCGGGGCGAGGTTTTCAGGACATGACCAGGCTCGCCGCCAGCGATTGGTCGATCTGGGGAGATATTATCTCGACAAATCGTGAAAATATTCTAGAATCAATTTCGCAGATGATTGGTAGTTTGGAAGAGGTGAAAGCAGCTCTGGAGCATTGCGATTACGAGAGTTTAAAACTACTCTTCAAAACGGCCAATCAGGCGGAGAAGCAGTGCCGAGCGGTAAAAACAATGCTGGAAAGCTCCACCGAAGATTGAAGACAAGAACTTATGTCTGTCGCCGGAGGCGCGGATGAAGACCTATGTGATAGGGGATGTTCATGGCAGACTGTGGCTGTTAAAGCGACTCCTGTCCGAAATCCCAATTGATTGCAAAAGCGATAAGATCATCTTCTTGGGGGACCTGATCGATAGAGGAGAGAACGCCCCTGGAGTAGTAGAAGAGGTCATAAGATTGCGAAAGGGGAACCCACAGGTCATCTGTATTCGCGGCAATCACGAGCAGATGCTGCTCAATTTCATCAAAGAAGGGGATCTGGTGTGGCTGCTCCCGGCCAATGGAGGGATGAAAACTCTGTCGCAGTATGGATGTAGAATTGAGGAGACAGGGGGATTCTCTAACTTGCGGATACCATCAAAGCATATTGATTTCTTTAATTCATTGCCGCTCTATCACGAGGATGATCTGGGGCTGTATGTCCATGCTGGCGTAACCCCCGGTCTGCATCCAGCAGACGAAGATGCTGAGTTCTTGCTCTGGAGTCGCAGCGCGGACTTTTACGAGAACTATAATGGGAAACGATGCTTCTTTGGCCATACGCCTGCAATGTATTTGCCCAACGCTCATACGCGCAATAGATCGGATATATACATCTGCAATAGAGCAATAGGGATAGATACAGGATTTGGCGATGAAGATCCTCTCAGTTGCCTGGAGCTGGAGACAGGGACGCTTCATCAAGCGTTTCCCGACCGCCCGGTCGAGTCGAAACAGGTAGTGCTTCCCGAAATTTCTTAGCAGATGTAAGGGCCCCCATGACCGGTTGGAGCTTAGACGATGGAATTGACAAAGACAATAAAACCCGGTTCTTGCGTCGTGGCATATCTACAGAACCCGCGCGAGAAGTTCTGGGGCCGCCTTGTTAAGATAAGCCTGGCGGGAGTGTATATTCACGGAATCGAGCTGAATGCTTTTGATGGACTGGTGCAATCAGTATGCGCCGGAGATGGCGCTGTAGGGCCGAGCCTGAATTTTTTTCCTATGTGGCGAGTAGAGAGAATCTTGCTTGATGAGAGAGTCGGCCAGGTCCCATCGCTTGAGGAAGAGTTTCGCTTGCGCACAGGAATTGGGGTTCAAGAGATTATCTTGTGAGAGTTCCGTACCTTGAAAGGCGCAGCTTGCGCACTTGCTGCTATCACCCGAGCTTCTATGAGGTTGCGCCAATGGATTGTCGCCTTAATTCAAAAACTATCTCGTTCAGTCGCCTGATTGGGGGCAGGGAATTGTCGGTTGATTCAATAGCTCTGAAAAATCCTCTCATCCATTTTGCCGCTATAAGTAGCGGACGTAATCTTCACTTCCTGAACAAATTTCCCATCTTGAATAGTGGTGATCTTGCCCGGTATTAAGATGTTGTGAAATGTGCGAAAATCAAGAAACGACTCACGGAACTTTACCGGCGGATCAATTGATGATAAAGCCAGATCATATTCCAGGTGGAGAATGCGAAAAGTCCTTCCACTGATGTAGTAGCGCGTCTTCGAGCCGTCGTTATGAATCAGGTCTAGAACCTCTGTATCTATGCCGACGATCTTTTCACTGCCGATATATTCAAGCTTAGATTCATCCTCTTTGTATCTGAGCAAGGAGTCATAAGTATGAATCAAGCGGGCGCGAAACAGCTTCTCATCTTCAGGTCGCGGCACTATGGATTTGCCGTTCAATGCCCCCCATACCGAAACTCCATCGAACCCTAGAGTAAGAGTTCGATTGGGAAGTTCCACGTCGATTCGCTTATGGTCAAGCCACGATTTCTCTTTTCTCATGAACTGGATTGTTATATTGCCGACGGTTTCGCCCCGGTCTCCCGCCAGGCGAATGGTTCCTCGCTCAACTCCATTCTTCTTGACAAATTGCAAAGTATTGCGACCGCCGAGCCCGCCGTGAGCCAGTATCACCAGCTCCGCTATCTGCTCGGCAGTAAGTTGTTGTTTCTTTTTCTCATTCTTCCCCTGCTGGCTGTGCGCTCCCGCTGGCAGCAACAGGAGAGGGAAGAGAATAGCTGCGATTGAAGCTTTAAAGATCAAGTTTCGCATTGGGGGACGAGCCAATTGGGCAACACCTCCATATCTATTTCCAATTACCTGGTGATCGGCTGGATAAACATATATTTAATGATGTTTTAAGCTTATGCTTATTTGCTTCATCCTGTCCTGAGTAGATCACTCCGGCATTGATGCGGTCCTGTTCCCTGCCGATTTTGTCGGCCTGCCGACCTTTGACCGAGAAAGAGCAATTCTCAGGCGTCAGGCGGCAATCAAGGCAGATCGATCTACTCTTGAGCGCCGCTTAATGCCTGAACCGAACCAACCAGCCTTTTTTAAAGCTTTAAAGAAGCGGTCAGAATGGGATATCGTCATCTGTTATCTCATCTTGCTCTTGAGCTATCGCAGTTTTCGCCGGCTCAGCCGCTGGCTGGGCGCCCGCTCTCATGCCCTGGGCGGCGGAAGTCTCTTCAGCGCGTGATCCGATGAAATGAATATCTGTCCCATGGACTTTCAGGGTTTGCCTGCGATTGCCATCACGATCCGTCCATTCTTCCAGAGACAGTCTTCCTTCGACATATACCTGTCTTCCTTTTGTCAGGTACTGGCTTGCCACTTCAGCCTGGCGCCCCCACAGGGTCACTCGAAACCATGTGGTTACGTCCTGCATCTCTCCGGATTTATCTTTTCTCTTTTCATTTGTCGCCACGCTGAAATCGCATACTGCTGTTCCCTGTGGCGTGTAGCGCAATTCTGGATCAGCGCCCAGATTGCCAACTAGTATTATCTTATTGAAAGACATAATGGTATCCTCCTGGTCTAGCGTCTCCGTCTTGGCTCTTCAATTGGAACTCCAAGTTCAGTCAATTTCTGGCGAGCTTGTTCTGCTTCCGCGCTATTGGGATGGAGTTTGATAAGGGATCTAAATTCGCTCACAGCCTCATCCTTCAACTGCGCTTGAAGCAGCGCCAGAGCTTTCTTCAGTCGCGCCGCGGGGGCCCTATCTCCCTTGGGATAGTTAGTTATAACTTTGTCGAATTCAGCGATCGCCTCCGGCAATTTGCCCTGGCTCAACAGCGCCTCTCCTATCCAGAACTGAGCATTATCAGCAGCTTCTGATTGATTGTAGATCTCCAGGTAGAGTTTAAACTCGCTGATTGCCAGATCGTAATTGCCGCGAGCGTAATCGCTATAGGCGGCAGCGAAGAGCTGTTCGGGATTCGATGGATTGGGCTCTAATCGCGGAGTGACTTTCTCATCGATGGAGTGCTGCAGCTGTATGAGCTTTTCCGAGAGTCGCTCCAGGCGATTATTGGTTGCGATTAGCTTCTCATTGACCTGAGCAATCTGTCCATTAGAAGCATTTATTCCGGCGGTGAAGTCGCCCTGAGATTTCTGTATTATCTCTTTTATTTGACCGACTGCGCTTGCTGTGCTCGACACATTATCGAGCATTTGAGTGATGAGCGTTGTGACCTGGCCGTTATATTTAGCATTCGATTCTTGCAGGTCTCTTATCTGGCGTTGCAAAACGGTGACCTCATTTTGTAACTGCTGCAACATCTGCTTCTCCTCTTTATCTGCCGAGGGGTAAGAGGGAGCTGTTATCAAGAGAAGAGAAAGAACTCCTGCTAAAAGCAAGCTGTTTCTCATAGCTGTAGATAGGGGAGAGGATACTCGACCCCCTCCCTTTATTCCTCCTGTTGATAAAGATCACTTGAATAAGATTACCACAGGAGCCGTTGGTCCTCTAGAGCCGCCGCCGCTCAGGTAGACGAAATCGTCTCGTCTGTCATGCGCCCAGGATGGAGGGCTATCCGGCGAGCCTTCTGATGTCCCCTGCGCGCGCTGCTCCCCGTAGCTGATGGTCTTTATCCGGCTGGCATCTATGCCCAGGGATACCAGGAACTCTTTTGCTGCATTGGCTCTCCTATCGCCCAGTGCAAGATTGTACTCTTCGGTTCCGCGAGGATCGCAATTCCCTTCAATCTGAAATACCATGGTTGCGTTCTCGCTCCTGGAGAGCCAGCTAGCGGCGTTGCGCAGAGTATCCTGCGCTTCCGGACGCAGCTTGGCGCTGTCAAAATCGAAAAAGATTGGTTTTACGTTCTGGGCAAACAGTGCTCCCCAATTAGGCGCTGGCGGAGGCGGCGGTTCCGCCTTTGGCGGCTCCGGTTTAGGCGGCGGAGGCGGCTCGGTCACAGTAATACGGGTGCTGGCTGTCCTGCTGCCTCCCGGCCCGGTGGCAGTTGCAGTATAAGTTGTAGATTCAGTAGGTGAGACTTGTCTCTGGCCAGAGGCTTCAACGGAACCCAGTCCGGTGATCTCCACTCTCTGCGCATTTGCCGATGACCATCTTAAAGTTGTGCTCTGACCCTTCTCTATTGCGCTTCTATCGGCTGAGATACTTATTTCAGGTGGAGGCGGTGGAGGCTCAACATCGATTCTCTCGCTATCTTTTGCCTCTTTCTTTCCTCTCCTTGCGATTATCTCGTAAGTGGTAGTGCGATCTGGTCTGACTGTCTGTGCGCCCTTGGGAGCCACTTGCTGTCCATTCAGCTCTACCGATTTAGCATTCTTTGATTCCCAGGTTAATTGAACCTCTTCGCCTTGCTTTATCTGATTCTTCGATGCCTGTAGTGAAACTCTTGGCTTGCAGGCCAATCCAAGTGCCAACGCAAGCAAAACTATACTGAATACAATAATACGCACTCTATACTTGCCCATATCCTCACTCCTTTCTTTTAGTTCTATTTAGACCATGATGGTGTATGACCACCATTGTTAGTTATTCTCTTTGCGCCTGTGCCGTCGATATGCATTATCCAGATCTCAGAGCGTCCCGTTCTACTCGACTGGAAAGCTATATGGCGGCCATCAGGCGACCAGCTTGGACTTTCATTATCTCTTTCATTATTGGTTATCTGGACAATCTGTCCGGTGGCGACATCCATTACATAGATATTGAAATTAGCTTCCCTTGATGGCTTCCAGGTGTAAGCAATGAACCGGCCGTCGGGCGACCAGGAAGGCGAATCCGCCTGTCCACCATTCGATAGCAGTCGCCTGGTATTAACCCCATCTATATCTGTTACGTAGATCTGCGGCGTACCGCTTCTATCAGATATAAATGCTATCTCGCGTCCGGTCCGTGGATTCCATCTAGGTGAGGTGTCTATGATACCCAGGTTATTTGTCAGCCGGCGTATCCTGCTGCCGGCCAGATCAGAGACGTAGATTTCAAAAGCATTGCTATTCCTGCTGGAGGAAAATGCTATCTGGCTGCCGTCGGGTGAAAAGACGGGGGAACTTGTTGTTGCCTGAAGGTTAATCGAGCTTATCAATGCTCCATCCAGAGTCGAGCGGATCTCTATATGTGGGGAGCCGCCTTTGAATGAGACATAAGCCAGGCGCTTGCCATCAGGAGATAAGTTAGGGAGCATGGCCATGGAACCGTCGCGAGTAAACTGCCTTTGATTATAACCGTCGTAATCGGCAAGGAATATCTCTCTGCCGGAGCGGAACGCAATCTTGGAGGTGGCTATGCCATCTACTCCGGTCAATATCTTCACAATCTCATCGGCGAATTGATGAGCGAACAGACGCGCCTGATCCATTCTACCGCGATAACGACTGCCGAGTAACCGCTGCCGCGTCTTCACATCGTATAGATAAGCATCTACAAGCAGTTCATCGTTCTGGGATTGAATATTGCCGAATGCAACGTAATCTGCTTTCGTCGGCTCCTGGCTCCATTCTTCAAAGCGCAGACTGGCCGGGTCGGCAACTCTAGTAGTCGGGTATAAACTCTTACCGACCATTCCGGCAACGCTTGCAAAGGCGAGATCATTCCAGAGAACCTCATTAAATGTGGAGATTGATGGAGCAACGCCTGAAGAACGAGGCTGAAAATCTGCCACTGCCAGAGAGGGGCCGCTGCCGGGAGTGACGATTATCTTGCCCAGCTCGCTCTGTAAACTACTCTTCGGCTCCTGGCTACTGCTACTACCCGTTTGGGAAGAGCTAATTAGCAGGACAAAGCTAAATAAAAAGATTAATGAATTGGGTCGCTTACTTCTCATCGAATCACTTGCCACTATCGCTTAATGAATAATCTATTGCTTCTCATCGAATGCTTTAACCGGTTTCATTTAGGGTACTTGAACCAGACCTCGGCCACTGCCTCGGAACTACCGGCTAAGAAGCCGGCAGGGAATGGAGGCAGAGGATTGGAGGCCAGTATTGCCCGTTCCGCTGCGTTATTGAGCAGTGGGTATGGGCTCGACCTTTTAATGTATATAGGAGCAACTCGCCCATTTTGAATTGAAAGTATATTCCCATCGCGGCTGATGCGAAGCAGGATAACGACAAACTGGGGATCACCGATGTTCGGAATGCGGGGTGGATTAAAGTTCCTTCCCAGGATCAACTGTATTCTTCTTCCATATTCCGAACCGCCCGGAAGCCCCGTCCCCAGGCCTGCTCCTGCTCCCGTTCCTACTCCGATTCCTCCCTGAATCTGTGGGATAGGTGAACCGGAGGTTGTGCCAACCATAATGCTGGAGCTGGCGGATGCGCCGGTCTTAATCTCGCTGGAGTAGATCCGCTCTTTTTTGCCGGTGGTCGGCCTGTCCGTCTTTATTGCTCTTAAGTCGGGTTTTGCCTCCTCTTTCTTGAGAATTAACTCCGCTTCAGACTCCTCTGCCGACCGCTGCTCTGTCTCCACCGGAGCATTGTTTATCTCATCGACCTGGTTACCGATCGTAGAAGCAGCTTGGGGTCTGGAGAACCCCAGTATGCCCGATGGTTCGACCAGCCCAACTTCAATAGCTTCGCCACCGCCGCCGCCTTCGCCCGGTCCGGCAGCAACAAACTGAGTTGCCGATCTGTCGCTAAAAAGAGCAAGAAACAGAAAAATAGCAATGTGTCCAATGAGCGAGATTGCCAGAGAGGCGGAATTCTGCTTATCAAGAAACTGGTTTAATGATGACCCTCTAACAATTGACTCCATTGGAGTTATCTCTATGATTTTTTTAAGGTTGGCTCCGTTACCAGGCTAACATTGGCGCCAGCCTCTTTGCATTGACTGAGCACAAAGGCCACTACGCGATAGGGAGTATCCCCATCACCTCTAATATAAACTTTTTTATTAGTTGAATTAGCCAATTTTTGTTGTAGTAGAATTGGAAGTTCATTGACGTTCACCGGCTTTCCTTGAGCCGTCCCGCTAAAGTAGACATTGCCATCTTTGTCGATACTGATAATAACGGCGTCAGGCACAGGCGACTCTGCTTTAGCCTCTCTAGTTTTAGGTAGATTGACCTGAATACCGGTTTGAAGAATCGGAGCCGTAACCATAAAGATCACCAGCAGGACAAGCATCACATCGACCAGCGGAGTTACATTGATCTCCGATAGAGAGGTTTGAGTTCGGCCCTGTTTGTTAATAAACGCCATAAGGTTTTTCTCTCAACGCTAAGAACTGACAAAGCTATATTCTATAAGATTGAGAAATTCAAGGGAGAAATCGTCCATTTCTGATATAACGAGCTTCGTCTTATTCAGATAATGATTATAAAAGATTGCTGCTGGCACGGCGGCAGCGATGCCTGCCGCTGTGGCGATCAACGCTTCGGCAATTCCAGGGGCCACTGCCTGGATGGAAGTGACGGTAGTCGTGCTCAATCCCTGGAATGCCAGGATAATTCCTACCACTGTTCCAAAGAGGCCAATAAAAGGAGAAGCATTGGCTGTTGATGCCAGCCAGGCGATATCTTTTTCCATACGATTTGTTTCGGCAATAGCCGCTCTTTGCAAAGCGCGCTGAACCGCTTCAACATTGATAGAAATATCTTGGCCAATGGCTTTATTCTTCTTCCTGCGCAGTTGTGATTCGATTTCACTGTAACCTGCCAGGAAGATAGAGGTAAGCGGGCTTTCTCTGAATTCTTTGCAATAGACCTGAATCTGGCTCAGATCGCCTCTCTGTCTGAATATCTCCAGGAAGCGTTCTGTCTGTTGTGAAACCTTTTTGAAGTACCGTGACTTCCTTATTATTATTGCCCAGGAGAAGATGGAAAACAGAGACAGTAGCAGTAAGACCCCCTTGGCAATAGGACTGGAACGAAGAACCAGATCAACCAGACTGAGATGATTCGAGATTTGTTCTTGTAGCGTCCAGAGGTGAACTATTGCTGACAACCCAGTCCCCCCTCCTAAAATTAATTGAGACGGCTATCTTAACTTAGGCCAGCAATCTGTGTCAAATAAAACCGGAATTGGCCTACAATCTTCTTGCTGATTATTTGATCTTAGTGACTGTGAAATCTTTTTGTGTTAAACTCAGTAGCATATCAGGAAAGCTCAGATTAGCGGCGATTGAGAGAGAGTGCTGAATCCCATGTTGAGGCTACTGAGTATCTCAAATATAGCTGTAATCAGCAGAGTCCAGCTTGAATTTGGAGAAGGGTTGAATCTTCTTACTGGAGAGACTGGTTCCGGCAAATCTATCATCGTAGATGCGCTAGAACTGCTCTTTGGCGCGCGCGCCTCTCAGGATATAGTGCGGTCAGGAGAGTCATGTGCTTACATCGAAGCTCTCTTCGATCCTGGATTCAATCCGGCTTTGCAAAAGCTGCTTGCCAGCGCAGGAGTGGAGTTTGAAGATGAGATTATAATCAGGCGAGAGATACCGGTTAATGGTCGAAGCCGAATCTTTATCAATGATCGGTTATCCACTGCCTCCGTTCTCAGGTCTATAAGGCCATTCTTGCTGGATATACATGGCCAGGGGGAGCAACAGACCCTTTTGGACAGGGATGCGCACCTGGACCTTCTCGATACTTATGCCGGGCTGAATGATTTGAGAGAAGAGATTTCCTTCTCTTATAAAAGATGGAAAGCCGTTCGGGATGAGTTGAACTCTTTGCAGCAAGACGAATCAGAGAGGCTGAAACTGCTCGATATGCTGGAGTTTCAGAAGAGCGAGATTGAGCGGGCGAAGCCGTTTGTTGGAGAAGATGCTCAATTGTACGAAGAGAGGAATATTCTGGTGAATGCCGAGAGGATCGCCGATTTGGCTTCGGAAAGCTACGCAATTCTTTACGAACAAGAGGCTTCGCTTCTGGCATTGCTTGCTCAGGTTAGAAGACGAGTAGAGGAGCTATCGGGGCTGGTCTCGGGGTTTAATAGTTATATAGAGCGCCTTGACTCTATGAAGTATGATCTTGAAGATATAGCCTTCTCTTTGAGGGATTATCTTGAAGGAATGGACTTTTCTCAGCAGAGGCTAAGAGAGGTTGAAGAGCGCATCTTTGAATTGGATAAGTTGAAGAAGAAGTATGGCCCGACGTTGAAAGACGTGTTGGAGCATTACTCCAAATTGCAGAGCCGCTTGGATAGTCTCAATTTCCATGAAGAGAAAGAGAAGCAATTGCAAGAGGAGCTGGAGCGGGCAAAGGGGGAATATCTCTCTTTGGCAAAGAGACTGAGGGAGGAAAGGCAGCGCGCAGCATTAAAATTTGAAGGCTTGGTTGTGCGAGAGCTGGCTCAAGTGGCGATGGAGAAAGCCCGCTTCAACGTCAAATTCGATTCTACTGTGGGCGATGAAGATGAGAGAATAGATGGCTTTACTGAGAAGGGAATTGATAGGCTGGAGTTCTTGATCTCCGCCAATGCGGGAGAGGAGCTGAGGCCGCTCTCTCGGGTCGCATCGGGCGGGGAACTTTCGCGCCTTATGCTGGTGTTGAAGACGATAGCGACCCCTGCCCGATTTCCCAGAACCCTGATCTTCGATGAGATCGATTCAGGAATTGGAGGAAGAGTAGCAGAGGCGGTAGGACTGCGGTTGAAGAAACTTGCTGCCAGCAATCAGGTGCTGTGCGTCACTCACCAGGCGCAGATAGCTCGGTTTGCCGATGTTCATCTTTCAGTAGCCAAGATTGAGACTAACGGCAGGACAGAGACGGTGGTTATGAAACTTGATGAAGACGGGCGGGTAGAAGAACTGGCCCGGATGTTAGCCGGGAGCAGCGTCACTACTACAACACTGAAACAGGCGAAAGAGTTACTTGCTGCAAGTACGGTGAAAGGGACAAATGCGAGAGTAGGAGGGAGGAAAAGCTCAGTTTAGCACAATGTCGGCATGCCGACATTGTGCTAAACTGAGCAGCATAGCTGGATTAAGGGATTCTGTTTATGGCAGAAAAGAAGAAGTTCTATATAGAGACATTTGGCTGCCAGATGAATGTGCACGACTCGGAAAAGGCAGGGTACCTGTTGTCTTCTATAGGCTACGAGGCGGGCAGCTCGCCGGAGGAGTCCGATCTGGTCATCTTGAATACCTGTTCTGTGCGGGAGAAGGCAGCGCAAAAAGTTTTTGCTCGTATTCGCGAACTAAATGCCAGGAGCAAGAAGAGTTTTGGCCAGAGAAAGATATTTGGAGTAATGGGGTGTGTCGCTCAAGCTGAAGCCGAACAGATATTTGAGAAGGCTCCGCCGGTGAGGATTGTGCTGGGGCCCAGATCAATATCAAAACTGCCTGAGCTGGTAGACCAGATCAACAAAGGGTTCCCTCGCGCCATTGATGTCCGCCGAGATCAGGACCCCGACTTTTTGCAGCTCGATCCATTACATAGAAATTCGCCTTATCTTGCTTACATAACGATTATAGAAGGGTGCAATAAGTTCTGCACCTACTGCATTGTTCCATTCACTCGAGGCCGGGAGCGCAGTCGCCCGGCAGCCAGTGTCCTGGCCGAGGCCATCAGCCTGGCGAAAGCAGGATATAAGGAAGTTCATCTGCTTGGGCAGAACGTCAATAGCTATAGAGATGAATTAACTTATGGCCGCCAAAATAAGCCGGGAGAACACTTTGCTGCATTGCTGAGAACGGTTGCTATAAGGTCCGGTCTGCCAAGGATTAAATTCACAACCTCTTTTCCAAGAGATTTTTGCGATGCAATAGTTGATGTAATGGATGAATTCGATAATCTCTGTAATTGGGTTCATCTGCCGGTTCAATCAGGGTCTAACAGAATCCTAAAATTAATGAAAAGATATTATACCGTAGAGGAATATCTCAGGAAGGTGGAGAGGATTAAGAGATCAAAGAGAGATATTGCTTTAACTGGAGATATTATTGTCGGCTTCCCTGGAGAGAGTGATGAGGACTTCAAGCAGACATTGGCCTTAGTCAAAGAGGTTGAATACGATGGATTATATATGTTCAAGTATTCTCCCAGGCCCTATACGAAGGCTGCTATGATGCCTGATGATGTTTCTCCTGAAGTAAAAAGTGAACGATTTGCGGCCCTGGAGCAGGTACAGACCGAGGTTCAGAAGAAACGTTACCAGAGATATTTAGGAAGGACCCTTGAAGTATTAGTTGAAGGAAGGGCGGCCAAAGGGCAGGGCCAATTGACAGGACACTCCACCTGTCACAGAGTAGTGAATTTCTATGGTGAAGAGAGCCTTATTGGCAGTTTAATTGATGTGAAGATTACCGAGCTGCATCGCAACAGTCTATTTGGTGAAATGGTATCAGGGCGACTACGCGACACTCTGCGCAGTAGCCCTGCGGGAGCAAGCGGTTGATATTTGATAAGCAACCGTTATGGTGCTTGAGTAAGCCGGAATAGTATAATCAAACAACTGGAGAGCATTATGGAAGTTGAAATGAAGATTCGTGGTTTGATGATGGACCCAAACACAAACTCGCCGATTGTGATCTTGAAGGATGTGGATGGGGACACCATGCTTCCAATCTGGGTAGGGCATTTTGAAGCGCATGCGATTGCCCTGGAGATAGAGAAGATCGCGCCCCAGCGGCCGATGACTCATGACTTGCTGAGAAATGTTATTAACCAGTTTGGCGCAACGGTTAATAGGGTTGTGGTTACCGACCTGATTGATAATACCTTTTATGCTGTCATCGAGTTGAAGCTTGATGGCCGGACGATTCTGATCGATTCGCGTCCGAGCGATGCTATTGCCCTGGCGCTGCGAACCGATTCGCCAATCTACGTCAATCGCGAGGTTATTGAGAGCTCTCAGAGCGCGATAATCGAGAGGGCAGAAGAAGAGGATTCGGAGATAGAGGGCAAGGATGCGGATACTATCGAATGGCCTGATGAACTCGATGATGACATAAGCAAATACAAGATGTAATCCGACAAATCCTATTGACAGAAGCAACGGCTTAATCTAGGATCTTGCGCGAATCCTGCCTGCTTGGGGAAAAGGAGATGATAATAGCGATTGCCAACCAAAAAGGCGGAGTTGGCAAAACTACGACTGCGATAAACCTGGCAGCCGCATTAGCTCGTCGTGGCAAACGGATACTATTAATGGACATGGACCCCCAGGCAAACAGCACCCTGTCCTTTCTCAATCCGGAAGACATTCATCTCTCGGCTTATGATGCGCTGGTGACAGACGAGGCCAAGATCAGCGAGGTCATAGTGCCGACTGCGGTTGAAGGTCTGGATATATTGCCTGCTCGTATCAGTCTGGCGAAGTTTGAGAGCAAATTGATCGGCGAACTCGACGCGCCTTTTCGCCTTAAAGATCGAATAGAATCGTTGAGACCCAGCTATGACTTTATAATCATAGATACTCCCCCTGCGCTCGGATTGATAACAGTCAATGCTCTGGTAGCAGCCAACTATCTTATTATTCCCATTCAGTCCTCATATTTTGCTCTGGAAGGGACAGATGATCTGCTGGAGACGATTGAGAAGGTCAAAGCGCGCTCCAACCCCGGCCTTCAGGTGCTGGGTGTAGTAATAACTCTCTTTGATAGGCGGACGACGCTGGCCAAAGACATCTACGAGCAGATCTGCCAGGTCTTTGGGCCCAAAGTCTTTGAGACCATCATAACAAAATCCGTGCGATTGGAAGAGAGCCCGGCTTACAAAGAATCTATCTTCACCTTTGCTCCGACTTCAAGCGGGGCAATAGAATACTCCAAATTATGCGAAGAGGTGATGCGACGTGTCTAAAAGAGGACTGCCATCGACGCTGAAGATGCGCCATGATTCCCACTATGTTGAAGAGCTTGCCAGCCGCAGTGGCGGGCCGATAGGGAGGATGATCCCGATAGATCGCCTTGAGCCCAACCCGGACCAGCCGCGAATCGAGGTAGGGGACCTTTCCGAGCTGGCCGCTTCGATCAAGGAGAAAGGGGTACTGGAACCCCTTCTGGTCAGGCCCAGCCAGGTGGGCGGACGCTTTATGATAATTTCAGGGGAGCGCAGATACCGGGCAAGCTTGATAGCCGGGCTCAAAGAGCTTCCCTGTATAGAGATGGAAGTCGATGACAGAGCAGTAGCCGAGATCGCCTTGATCGAAAATCTCCAGCGCAAGGACCTGACTGCGTTTGAAGAGGCAGAAGGGCTCCAGGCGCTGGCCGACCGGTTCGGCTATACTCACGAAGAGATTGCCAGAAAGATAGGCAAATCCAGGACATCGGTAACCGAGGCGCTCTCGATAAATAACATCCCTGCCGACATCAGAGAGCAATGTCGGCATGCCGACATAAGCTCTAAATCTATGTTATTACAGATAGTCAGGCAGCCAGATGCCGAATCTATGCGAAGACTGGTAGAGAAGATCATCCAGCAGGGGATGACCCGCGAGCAGGTCAGAGAGATCCGCCGCTCGCCAAATGTGAGGCCGAAGCCGTTTGTCTTCCGGTTTCAGTCCCCGACCAGAGACTTCTCGCTGGAACTGAAATTTCGCAAATCGGAAGTAGCGGTTGAACAGATAATCAAGGCATTGCGAGAGGCAATAGCCAGTCTGGAGGCAAACGACTCCAATAAAAGTTAAACTAAAATATGAACTGTTCCACGTGGCGCAATTTCAAGCTTAATTATCAATTAGCAGATAGAGAAGAGAGTTCACCTAAGCTTTCTGCCTCTTTTTCATCTCCCGCTCATACCTTGCCCGCAGCCTCTTGGAGATCTTTTCCAGCCAGGGTTGAATTGGCTTAAACAGTTTAGTTCTGATTCTGTAAGTCTTTTCCCGCCAGATCTTAAAGTATTTCTCTACATAAGATTTGACCGCTGCTTCCATCTGGGTCTTCTTCGTCCCTCGCGCTAAGGTCATATAATAATGCTGGCCGACGAGAGAGAAGGTCACTTGAGTCAGGTTGGATTTTAGCACAAATCTATAGGCTATCCTCTTGAAGAAGGAGTCTTGAGGGAGAATAACCCCCATTGCTATTTGAGCGTAGGCCTGGCTGCCGGGCAGCTTAGGCATATAGAGCGCCGGCAGTTCCGCCTTCTGTTGGGGAGTCAATCGAGAAGTCAGTCGCTTGTCATCAATATGATCGACCAGCACGATCTTGCTGAGGCCGCGCAGATGTTCGATCGGGATTACTTCCAGAGCTCTGTTGATTATCTGCTCCGGCTTTGACCCCAATTTTATATTCGATAGATTCTCTACTTTAATGGGCATCGCTAACTATGGCTCCTCTGGGGAAAAAATACTTGATTAACGCTTCCCACTTGACTATAGTCTCTTCACTGAGAAGTTTTTGCCTGGTAGTTTTCCAATAAGTGGTTGCAACTGTCGGCAACCCCAGACTGTCAATTACAAAATGACTGAGAAGAGTTGAATCGCTACCAGGGGGTCTTTTATCTAAGCATAGATTGGCGAAGGAATTCAATAGCCCGGGTTATAAACCCGCTAATAAATTCCCAGAGCTTGCCCGCGGGGGCAGGCGCAAGACCAGAATCTTATGACCGGGAGGTTTCTATAGAATAGACGCGCAGATCAGAACTCTTCAGGAGAAGATAGCTATGCCAAGAGATTTGCTCGAAGATTTTCTTAATTATCTAAGAGTGGAACGCGGCCTGTCGGCCAATACGCTGGACTCTTACAGGACGGATCTAAAGAAACTCCTCGCCTTTGCTCAAAGTAGAGATAAGGAACTGGTCTCCGTTGAGCGAGCCGACATGACCGATTTCCTGCAACACCTGAGGCAGATGGGGCTTGATCCCAGGTCTATTGCTCGCATCCTGACCGCTGTGAGAGGCTTCTACAAGTTCTTATTGCTTGACGAGATAATAGCTTACGATCCGACGGTTAATATCGAATCTCCAAAACAGTGGCAGACGCTGCCTAAGTTTCTCACGCCTGAAGAGATTGAGAAATTACTTGAACAACCGGATGAGAAGACGGACATCGGGAAGCGCGATAGAGCAATGCTTGAAGTCTTATATGCGACCGGGCTTAGAGTATCTGAGCTGGTTTCATTGAAGATGTCTGACGTAAATCTGGAACTGGGTCTGGTCTCTTGTTTAGGCAAAGGGAGCAAGGAGAGGAACATACCGCTGGGAAGATCGGCAATTGCCAAGGTCCGTTCCTATCTGCCGGCAAGGGAGAGTCTGCTGGCAGGCAATCGCTCTCCATTCCTGTTTGTGACCTCTCGCGGGGGCCAGGTGACTCGCCAGGCTTTCTGGAAGATTATAGTCGATTATGGCCGGCAAGCAGGGATTGGGCACGTCAGCCCTCACATGCTTCGCCATAGCTTTGCGACTCACTTGCTGGAACACGGGGCCGATCTTCGCTCGGTTCAGTTGATGCTTGGTCATAGCGATATAAGCACTACGCAGATCTACACTCACGTGACTAATGAGAGGCTAAGAGAGGTCTTTCAGAAGTACCATCCGCGAGCCTGATCTGAGCCAATCGAAAGTTGATCCATGCCGCTTAGAACATCCGAGGCATTCGTTTTAAAGACATACAAGCTGGCCGAGGTAGATAAGATCTGCGTCTTTCTAACCCGCTCGTTTGGCAAGGTGAGAGGAGTGGCCAGGGGGGCGCGCAAGCTCAAGAGCATCTACGGCGCCAGTCTTGAGCCATTCACCAAAGTCTCGCTAACTTTCTTTGAAAAAGAGGGCCGCGAGTTGGTTTCCATCAAGACTTGCGATATACTTGCTTCTTATTTCGGCCAGGCTTCAGATGTCGAGATTGTTACTCAGCTCTCTTATCTCTTTGAATTGCTAGATGAGTTTCTACCTGAACATGAGCCCAACGAAAAGCTTTACAGGTTGGTGGAAGCCGTGTTGGATGCGATTGGCGGGGCCGGTCGGGGAGAGCCTGTTGTTCGAGAAGAGGTTGAAGCATTAGCGCGATATTTTGAGGTCTGGCTGCTGCGACTCTCCGGCTTTTTCCCCGATCTAAAGTCCTGCGCTATTTGCGGGAGCGCCTTTTCCCCTCAGCAATCACTCTGGCTGGCAGGCGATGGGACGCCTCAATGCGAAAAGTGCAGCGGCGGAAGAGGCGAGAGAGTGGCCCCCAATGTGCGGTCTGTGTTTCTCAAGATGTTTGGCAGCCATCCGGTCGCATTCTCTAAAGCGGCCGGCGATGCGGCTGAATTGGCTCGAATTAAAGAGATCAATCATCAATTGATTCGTCGCTGTATAGAGCGCGATGTAAGGTCTTACGGTGTGTTAAAACAACTTGATAGTAAAACTTAATGCGTAACAGGCAGGTAAGAAGCCGGTCGGTCCCGGTTTTAATTTACGCTATTTGCCGGGAGCGAACAGAGCAGTTCAGGGTAAGCTCGAAGAAGCCGGTCGGTCCCGGTTTTATTTACGCATTACGCATCACTCATTACGCAAGATGATAGAACTATATAAATGGAGATCAATCTATGAGTCAAAAATATGTCTATTTCTTTGGCGACGGCAAGGCAGAAGGTAGCGGCAATATGAAGGATCTGCTCGGAGGAAAAGGAGCAGGTCTGGCAGAGATGACCAATGCCGGGCTGCCTGTGCCGCCCGGATTTACTATAACTACCGAAGCTTGTAATCAGTACTATGCAGCCGGTCAGCAGTTTCCCGCAGGAATGTGGGAACAGGTTATAGAATCGCTGAAGCGGGTTGAGCAGGTAACGGGGAAGAGATTTGGAGACAAAGGGAACCCGCTTCTGGTCTCCGTCCGTTCGGGCGCCAAGTTCTCAATGCCCGGCATGATGGATACGGTATTAAATCTGGGACTGAATGAAGAGACCCTTCAGGGGCTGGCACAGCTTACCGGCAACGAGCGATTTGCTTACGATGCTTATCGTAGATTCATACAGATGTTCGGTAAGATAGTTCTCGGAGTAGACGGCGAGCTTTTCGATCATGCCTTCAGCGAGCTGAAGAAGAAGTACAATGCCAGTCAAGATACCGACCTCGGCGCCGATGCTTTGAAAGAGGCTGTCGAAGAGTTCAAGAAGATTGTGAAGCGAGCGACCGGAAAGAACTTTCCCACAGACCCTTATGAGCAGCTAAGAGAGGCCATTCAGGCAGTGTTCCGCTCCTGGAACGGAGACCGCGCAATAGCCTACCGCCGCCGGGAGAAGATACCCGATAATCTCGGCACAGCGGTCAACGTAGTGACAATGGTCTTCGGCAATATGGGCGAAGATTCGGGTACCGGAGTGGCCTTCACTCGCAACCCGGCTACCGGAGAGAAGAGACTGTTCGGCGATTATCTGCCCAATGCTCAGGGTGAAGACGTAGTAGCCGGCATTCGCACCCCCCTGCATATTGACGATTTGAAAGAGAGGATGCCGGAGATCTATAACCAGTTCTCTGAGCTGGCGGAAAAGCTGGAGCGCCATTACAAGGACATGCAGGACCTGGAATTTACCGTTGAGCGCGGCAAGCTGTGGATGCTTCAGACTCGCAACGGGAAGCGCACCGGCCCGGCTGCGGTAAAGATAGCGGTCGATATGGCGCGTGAAGGATTGATCGACGAGCGCACGGCAATCAATCGTGTTCCACCGGGCGATCTCGATCAATTGCTGCACAAGATGGTTGACCCTAAAGCAGAGGTCGAAGTCCTCACCAGAGGCATTAACGCCAGTCCGGGCGCTGCCGTAGGCCGTATAGTCTTTACCCCCAAGGAGGCTGAAGAGTGGGCAGCGCAGGGAGAATCGGTCATCCTTGTGCGCCGCGAAACCTCTCCAGAAGATGTCCGCGGGATGGATGCTGCCAGAGCCATACTAACGTCAACTGGGGGCCCCACGTCCCATGCTGCTGTGGTAGCGCGCGGCTGGGGCAAACCTTGCGTGGTAGGCGCAGGCGAGATACAGATCGACTACTCAAAGAATGAATTCTCTGTAAACGGCGCAGTACTCAAGCGGGGAGATTGGATCACAGTCGATGGAACCACCGGGCGCGTCATACGCGGCCGGGCCCCACTCATTGATCCTGAGATCGGAGAAGAGTTCCGTCAATTAATGGAATGGACTGATAAGTATCGCACATTGAAAGTCCGCACCAATGCTGATACTCCCGGCGATGCAACCGTTGCGCGTAGCTTCGGCGCCGAAGGCATCGGCCTCTGCCGCACCGAGCACATGTTCTTCGAGGGGGACAGAATAGATTATGTGCGTCAGATGATTCTCAGCTCGCTTGACTACAAACGGTTGGAGAGAGAGATAGCCGTCCTGGAGAGCGAGCTGGCCAAAGCTACGGCTGCCAATAAAAAGGCGGAGCTTCGCCGAAGCTTAGCCAGGAGAAAGAGAGCAATTGCAGAACCGGAGCGGCTTTACATAGGTGGACTTGATAAATTACTTGAGCTTCAGCGGAAGGATTTCGAGGGGATATTCCGCGCAATGAATGGATTTCCTGTGACCATTCGCACATTGGATCCGCCGCTTCACGAGTTCCTGCCCGCCGATGTAGAAGGAACAAAGGCCCTTGCTAAAAAACTTGGAGTCTCCTGGAAGAACCTCTGGGCGCGTGTGCAATCGCTTCACGAAGCGAATCCGATGCTGGGGCATCGTGGCTGCCGTCTCGGTATAGTCTTTCCTGAGATCACCCAGATGCAGGCCCGTGCAATCTTTGAGGCAGCAGTCGAAGTGGCCAGGGAAGGCATTGAAGTCTTTCCTGAGATCATGATCCCCCTTGTGGCCCACGTGAACGAACTCAAGCTGCAGGCCGATCTGGTGCGCCAGGTTGCCCGGGATGTGCAGGAGAAGTCTGGGGTGCCGATCAACTATCTGATTGGCACGATGATCGAATTGCCGCGCGCCTGTGTGACCGCCGATCAGGTTGCTAAGGAAGCGGAATTCTTCTCCTTCGGCACGAACGATCTGACTCAAACCACATTCGGCATCAGCCGGGATGATTCCGGTCGGTTCTTGCCTTTCTATATTGAGAACAAGATTCTCAAAGATGATCCATTCCAGGTGCTGGATAGAGAAGGGGTAGGCAAGTTGATCGAAATGGCAGTGAAGCTTGGACGCTCGACTCGTTCTGATCTGAAGATTGGCATCTGCGGAGAGCATGGAGGCGAGCCGTCAAGCGTTCAATTCTGCCACAGCATTGGGCTCAATTACGTAAGTTGCTCGCCATATCGTGTGCCGATAGCGCGTCTAGCGGCAGCGCAATCGGCTTTAGGGAGCGGCGATGAAGCCCGCAGCCGCACTGCTTGATAAGCAGAATGTGTAGCATAGCTCTTGGGGCCTGATCGGATAGGCAGGACATGCAGCGCAGCTTTTGTGGCCCAATTCGCTGGCTATAGCCCTCAAGAAAAGGATTACAGCAGGTTCGGGCGCCAAGCGCCCTCAAAACAGGTTAAGTTTAGGAAGGATTAAATTTAAAATCGTTTTGAGGGCGCTTGGCGCCCGAGGCGCGCGGATTCTGGCATAACGCTCCTGATGACAGATTAAATTTAAAATCGTTTTGAGGGCGCTTGGCGCCCGAGCGGAAAATATTCTTCTCAAAAGCTATGCCGCAAGTCATCTGGCATTAGCTTTCAATCTCCTGATGGACTGTAGCAAAAGCAATATTACATATCCTGTTGCAGCACAACCAACAGATTATGAGTCTGCTGCTCTACCGTTCTGTAGCAAAAGCAATATTACATATCCTGTTGCAGCCGACTACGTTTTCACAGGCGATTTCGACAGTAAAATGAACTGCTTTTTCTTGTGATGACTACAAAGGCCCGGCTAATTTGCTCAGCAGTTGTCTTTCTCCTATCGCTCGCACTCTACACCTTGACCCTTGCTCCAACCGTGACGCTGGTTGATAGCGGTGAGTTGATTGTTGCTGCATACACTTTGGGAGTCGCGCACCCGCCTGGATTCCCGCTTTATACTTTGCTTGCTCATGCAGCAACGCTATTGCCGATTGGGAATGTGGCTATGCGAGTTAACTTTGCTTCGGCTCTGTTTGCTGCGCTGGCTGCTGCAATGCTGACTCTGGTAGTTGCCGAAGCATTGCTTACTATTTCTTACTTGCCGTCGATTAAGAGTAAAGCGGAAAAGGGGAGCAAGCGGAAGAAGCAAGTGAAGAGGACAGAGGGACAACGGGCAAATTCTAGCGCCGATCTTAGCGCGCTTCAGCCCGGACTTGTGCCTGCGTTGATTGCCGGACTACTTGCCGCCTTTTCTCGCACTCTGTGGTCGTATGCGACGATTGCCGAAGTCTACACACTCAACACACTGCTTATTCTCTGCGTATTTTTTCTGGTACTCCACTGGCGGCGGAAGAGTCTTGACGCAAAGATAGAGAAACGGATGGGCAATGAACTGCAATCAGAATCTCCGCGTCATTTGATTGCAGATTGTGACGTTCGACGTTCGACATTCGACGTTCGACGTTTTATCTCTGCGTCTTCGTGTTGGCGAAGGCGTCTCCGTACCTCCGCGTTTCCGCGTCATATTGCAAACTGGATTCAAGCCGATGATCGACTTCTTTATCTTGCATCTCTGGTCTTCGGCCTGGCGCTGGGTGTGCATCACGTCACAATAGGACTGATGTTACCGGCGCTGGCTCTGCTCGTCTACTCAACAGAGGGCCCCAACTTTTTCAAGAGCAAGAGACTACTACAGGCCGCGCTTTTTGCATTCTTGAGTCTGATAACAATCTATACCTACTTGCCGGTTGCGGCGTTGCGGTCGCCCGTTGCGATGAATTGGGGGGATCCACGGACGCTGGAAAGGATCTGGTGGCACATAACGGGCAGGCAGTATCAGATCTTCTTCTCGCTTTCGCCAGAGATAATAAGCCGCCAGGCAGGGGAGTTCATCACGCTTGTGCTGAGAGAGTTTGGCCCCCGGTGGTTGCCAATCGGTCTTGTGCTTGCCTGCGCCGGTCTTATTTTTCTGTTTCGGTGTGACAGGAAGATGTTCTACTTTTTGGTGCTGGTTATCGCCGCTGATCTGGGCTATGCGTTCAACTACGAGATTGCCGAGGACAAAGATGCATACTATCTGCCCGCGTTCATGGCGATGGCAACGGCGGCAGGATTTGGCGCATTGTGGGTAATGCCTGGGGCCCTTGCAGAGCGTCTGGGTTCAGGGCGCATGCGGCGCTCTGCGCTTGTGGCGATTCTTCTTCTACTCCCTGTTACAGCCCTTGCTGCCAATTACCCTTACAACAATCGCCGTTCGTATTTCATCGCGCAGGATTATGTCAATAGTATTTTGAGCACAGTAGAGCCTAATGGGATGTTGCTCACGCTGGATTGGCAGGTCTATTCGCCTCTGTTGTATCTGCGCGAGGTAGAGCGTCAGCGCCGCGATTGCGTGGCAATTGATGCCAACTTGCTTCGGCGTTCCTGGTACTTTGATTATCTTAAAAGAGAATACCCGGCATTGATGCAGCGGACGCGCGAGCAGACGGACGCCTTTCTTGAGGATCTCAGGCGTTGGGAGCGGGAACCAGAAGCCTACGAGCGCAGCGTTGCGCTCAATCAGCGGATCAACACTCGCTTTTACCAGATGATCCTTGCATTTGTCGCTGCTCATATTCAAACCGCGCCTGTTTATGTCACACTTGACGTTGCTGTTAGCCGTAAGGCTCAGGACAGTCAGTTAACTCAATCGCTCTCTGCGGCCTATCAGTTTGTGCCGCAGGGCCTTGTCTTTCAGTTGGTATCCGACAGATCGTTCCATGAGATAGTTGAGCCGGAGCTACAACTGCGAGGTCTTGCTGATGGCGCACTGAAGTTTGAAGAGACAGATGTGGTCAAGGTCAAGGTGTTGCCTGTTTATCTGAATATGCTTGTCAATCGCGGGCGCTACCTTGCGTCTCATGGTCATCATCAACGAGCTATTGAAGCATATAAACAGGCGCTGGTGATTGACCCGGGCTTTCAGATTGCCCAGGAATCGCTTGTGCAGAGTGTTGAAGCTTTGCGCCGCGCCTCCGGCGCGCCTGGGGCCCCGCAAAGCAGATGATTGCAGATGGGTTTAGTCGGTTGCCCTTTGAATTGGAGCTAGGTCTATGGCAGTAAGTCTTGTGGCCGGGGAGCCGATTGTGTGACCCAGAACCTCCAGATAGACCTGCAACGTTGATCTGATGACCTTTTCCCAGAGGAAGTTCTGGCAGATGTGCTCGCGCAGCTCATCTCCATTGTGCGGTTTACTCAGTGCTGTCAAGATGGCTGAGCGTATATCCTCTTCTGAAGTAGGGTCCAGGTAGGTCACCAAATTGCCGAAGTAGTCTTTCGTTCCACCATTTTTAGTAATGGCTATGCGGGCGCCGGTAAGCCCGGCTTCGAGCGCGGCAATCCCGCAGGTTTCGAAGATGCTGGGGACGGCGAGGACTCCGGCTGCCGCATAGGCTGATGAAAGCAGATCTGAATCGTGCTCGATCCTCTCTATGAAAAATGTTTCCTCGGTGGCCACCTCGCGGCATCGCCTGTAGTATTCACTCGCTTTAGAGAGTGGGCTGCCGATTATCACTACCTGGAGCCCTGTTCCTCGCATTGCTTTCAGGAAGGTGAGCTGATTCTTGACCGGAGCTATCCTGCCAACTACCAGGACGAAGTCGTTCAGGCCGAAACGATCGTGGAAAATCGAGGGGTTTGAATTGAGAAAACGGGAGTCCACTCCGTTGGGAATCACTCGGATCTTGCTCCTGGGCACGCCGAAACAATCCATTATTCGCTGAGCTTCGGCATCTGAATTGGGCAATAACAGGTCGGGCACATGAAAATCGGTAAAATGCTTGAAGGGATTGCGCGGGTGCTTCCAGACGTGTCTGGCTATACGGGCGACCCTTTTGCCTATGCGCTTCTTCCAGTTCAATTCAGGCCAGATGATCGGTGTGACGACCAGCTTGACGCCTTGTGCCTTGACCTCTTTCCAGAAGCGGGTTTCAAGGGAGCCGAAGCAATGCACTACATCGAAGAGCTTTATCTTTGTCTTCCATTGATCGAATAGTTCTACATCAGCGCCGAGCTTGCGCAGATGCTCGTAGTGTTTGAGGACGACTATCTCGCCACCCCCAGGGTTTTGAAATGCCGTCTGATGAATGTTGAGTAGAACTCGCATACTTTTTGCTCTACGTTTTACGTTCTACATTAAACGTCGAATGTCGAGCGTCGAACGTCGAATGTTTTTACATCTCCAATCACTCTTTGAACTTCTGCCCACACATCTGCAACGGTGATCTTGCTCAAGGTGCGTTCGGCGCGGCAATCGGGATGGTGGCAACTGCCTCGTGCCAGGTGGCAATGGGGGTCCAGGTGGCCGGGGAAATCGGGCCCCGCCCATCTGCGGACCACGGCCATCTTTTCTCCCGGTTGCAAGCCTATACGGATCGGACTATCTGCGCCGAAGAGAATGACTGCCGGGGTCTTCTGCGCCAGCGCAATCTGAGTCTGTGCGCCGTCAACGCCGACGAGCAGTTGCGCGCCAGTAATACAGTTGACGAAATCGAGCAGGGAAGTCCTTCCCGTAAGATTGATTGCTGGCTTCTTCATCATTCCAACTATCCGCCGCGCTTTGGGAAACTCTTCCTGTGTGCCTGTTATTACAATCCGGCTTCCGATCTGCTCCTGGACAAGGTCCCCCAGCTCGGCCCACCGTTCATCTTCCCACTCATTGCAGCCCCAATGGCAACCGGGATGAAATACTACGTAGGGACCCGACACTCCGTAGCGGGCCAGCAGCGCGCGCGTCTGTTCTTTGGCCGATTCCGAAATCCAGGATATCGGGTCGTAATGTGGACTCGTTGGTATGCCTAGAGCCTGAAGTGGAGCTATGCTCCGCAATCTATCCGACATTGTTCTCTCGGCAACACCCAGGTTATGAGTGAGCAATCGCGCGAGTCGTCCGAGATCGCTTCCCGGCCCCTTCTCGAAGCTCAATATCTTGCGCGCGCCTGCCAGATGGCTCAGCAACAGGATGCTGCGAGGCGGCGGCGTCAGCATTATCACCATGTCGAATCTTTTCAGCGGCGCTAAGAACGTCCGAGCTGCGCGCCAGTAGAAACGCAATCTGGCCAGCGGAGTCTTGTTGTAATCGATGTCGAATCCCTTCACCACCCTATCGATGTATGGGCATCCTTCAAGCAGAGAAGCAGGAAAAGAGTTGATGAATGCAGTAATATGGGCCTGCGGGTAGGCGTTGCGCAGATCCCTCAACGCGGGGAAGGTTTGAATCAAATCTCCTATATGCCACTGAGTCACTACCAGTATGCTGAGGCGCGATTCGGGGCCCGACGCCTTTAGTCGTTTGATAGAAGTTGGGAACTGCTCCGTATCGGACATCAAGCGTCGAGCCTCAGATCGCGCCTCAATCGGCAATCGGCAATCCATAATTATAGAACATAGAACGTCTGATGGGAGACGTAGAATGCGGCCTCTATGCATCCCGGTAGACCTCTTGTATCGGCTGGCATACCTGTGACCAACTGTATCGGCTCTCGACCAGCGCCCGCCCGTTCCTTCCCATCGCTGCTCGCAACCGGGAGTCGTTAAGAGTCTCTACCACACAGTCGGCAAATTTAGAGGGAGCGTCGGCCATCAACACCACCTCTTTATCTGTGATGTCGATCCCCTCGACTCCCACGGAGGTAGACACAATTGCCTTCCCCATTGCCAGCGCCTCAAGCACCTTCAGCCTGGTGCCGCTCCCTATGCGAAGGGGGACTACAACAACTGTTGCTGACGCAATCAAGCTGCGGGGATCATCAACCTTCCCCAGGACCCCAATCCCATCGATGGCTGCCAGATCTCGAACTATCTTGGGCGGATTGGGGCCCATTATGTTGAGAGTTGCCTCCGGCGCCCTCTGCTTGATTCTGGGCCAGATCAGATTGGCGAAGTAGAGCATAGCATCTACGTTGGGATAGTAGTTCATGGCGCCGAAGAACAGCAAGGTGTTGGGGCGCTCGGCTCCTTCTCGCGGAGAGAAGAAGTTGGTGTCAACTCCGTTGGGCAGGACGGCTACGCGGTTGCCCAGATGAGGGCGCATGATCCGGGCGTCCACTTCCGAAGGATAGAAGACCGTGTCAAACCGTCTAGCAATTGCAATCTCGTCTCTTCTGAATTTGATCCATTCGCTGAAGTTGTAGAGCTTTCTTAGCGGATTGCGCTCAGTTTTGAAGACCCGGTAGAGCAGTTGATATTCGACGTTATGTTCATCAAGAACTTTTAAGAGCGAGTCGCCGAATTTGAAATAGCCCATAAATGATGATTCCACGTGCACGGCGTCTATGCGCTTGTCTCTTATAACTTCATTGATAGCGTTCTGCATCTCCTCTCGGTAGAATTCGCGCCGGGCGTAGCTGGCGAGTCCGAAAGCGGAAGTTAGCTGATGGAGTCGCTTTCTCAGGCGGCTGGGAACGGATCTGGCTACCGGAGGTATGATCTCGCAATACTCCGCCAGGGGGTCTAACTTACCAACCTCTGCATTACGCCCGTACTCCTCGGTTGAGTGAGAATTAGCGTTGCCGTTATTGGAATAGGTCAACAGCCACACTTTATGCTGTTTCGAGAGTTCCTTCACTATGTTGAATGTCCTGGCTGCCGCGCCGTAAGTAACCGGAAAGGGCGGCGAAGGAGCAATTACTAGCACCCTCATTGTTCTATGTCCTATGTCCGTAACGTCCTACGTCTACACGTCCCATGTCCGTAATGTCCTATGTCCGAGTTTTGCTTATGGACGTCGGACATCGGACGCTGCGGACGTCGGACGTTAGTATCTCGTCAGCGCCCTCGTCAAAGAGATGCCCAACGTCAGCAGGCTCAGGGAGCCGTTCTGCAAAAAGAGCCTGAACTTTGACATAGTGGTTGATGGGACGATGATGATATCTTGATCTTGAACCACGATATCGCTGGAGAAGTCCCCCGTCCGCATCATCCTCTTGAAGTCGATGGTCAGGATAGTCGGATTTTTATCCATCGGATCTTTTCTGCGGACGAGGAGCACCTTTGACGTAGCGGCGCCATCCCTGAATCCGCCCGCAGCAGCAACGATCTGCCAGACAGTGGTGTTCTGCCTTGCCACAGGCACTACCGATGGCCTGTTGACATAACCCATGCAGAAGACCTGGGGCTGCGTGTTTGGGGGTACAAAGATAATATCTTCATCCCTGATCGGCACATCCATAGATAGGTTGGCGCCGTCAATCAACTCTTTGAGATTGATTGTGATCAGGGTATCCCTACTGTTTCTCAGAATATATGCCCGCGTAGGAGTGAGCGTGCTGCCGTTCTCCTGTCTTGGGAGCCCTCCGACCAGTGATAATGCTTTGAGAAATGTAGTTGGCGCGGTGAATTGGATCACCTGCGGATGCGCCACCTCGCCCATTACGAAGGCGCGCATAGGAGAATACTTCAAGACAACTACACTCACTATCGGATCATAATAGAACTGGCTGAGCCTGGTTTGGATTGTGCGCGAGAGCTGTTCTCTTGTCTGGCCTGCTGCCGCAATTTCGCCGGCATAAGGCATAGAGATATAGCCATCGGGTCCCACCAGGTAGGCTCTGCTCAGCTTTGGCTCGACTGAGACGAATACTTCAAGCTCATCGCCGGGGCGAACCGAATAGGTTGGGGTCAGCAGCGGCCCCCCTATGATCTCTTCGACTTCGGCTCTGGAGATTCCCACCGAAGGCCCTGTCTGTGGCTCGGGCTGTTGGGGACTGGAATTTACCGGGGGGGGGACGCCTCTGCGCTCGATAGTCTTGCGTTTGGGCTGCTGCGGCGCAGGGAAACAAGGAAAAATTAAAAAGGAGAAATTAAAAAGGAGAAGCAGTGCTATTACCGTTCGACGTTGGATGTGCGCCGCTCGACGTTTTATTTTCAACGTAGAACGTAGAATGTAGAACGTAGAACGTATAGCGGACGTCGGACGTACAGACGTCGGGGCACCCTCTGGGTCGGGGACGTACAGACGTCGGACGTGTATCGAACGTAGAACGTGGTCGATCGCTTTTGCCCTTTGCCTTCTGATCATAGCTATTCCTTGACAATATCGGCATAAGGGATGGATGCTTTATGGGTTGGCAGGTCGGGTAAACATCGCTTAAGTTTTGGGATAACTGGTCGATAATTGATACGTTCTTACGTTCTATGTTCGGCGTTAAAACGTAGAACGTAGAACATGGAACATAGAACGTAGAAGGCAGAATGGCAGAAGATAGATATACAATCGACCTGAGATACGTCCTGGGCATCTTCTTTCGCAGGAAGGTTGTGATAATACTAACGACCTTGCTTGTGACCGGGCTCGCCGCTGTTGGGGCCCTCATGCTGCCGAAGATGTATGAATCGTCCACAAAGCTGTTTCTTGATCGAGTTGACCCGAAGAACCCCCTTGATGGAGCAATGCCGGGTGAGAAGTTCACCGCCAAACTTGAGACGCTCACCGAGCTGGTGCGCAGCGATCCGATTCTGACTGAATGCATCAACCGCATAGGGGCCGATAGAATGCTGGCGGCGCTCGATGCGAAAGATATGGCCGGGGCCATCCAGGAGTTGCGTGGGAGAGTGGCGGCAACTGCTGACAGCAGCTTTAGCTTTACTATCAGCGCCAGCATGGAGGATGCAGAGCTGGCCAAGCAGGTGGCGGAAACGCTGGCGCAGCTATTTATGGAAGCGAGCTTGAAGTCTGATAAGGCCCCTACCACCAGCACCGCCAGAGTGCTGAAACAGCAAGTGGATGAATATAAAGAGAAGACAGACCGCCTCAGAGAAGAGATAAGGCAATTCAAAGAGCGGCATCGCGATACTCTGCCTGAGATGTATAACCTGTACACCGGCCAGCGCCAGAGCTATCAAAGCATGCTGATGGCTGCCGAGCTTGATCTGAAGAGGGCGCTAGGCGAAAAGATTACCTATCAGAGGCTGCTTGAGACCGATCCATCATTGAAGATCGATGTCGATTCCGCCGCCGCCAGAGAGCTGGAAGCGGCTAAGCTGGAGCTTGACCGGCTGCAGGTCACCCACAGAGACAATCATCCCGATGTAATTCGCGTGCGCGCGCGCATCCGCGCATTAGAAGAGACGTTGCAGAAACGAGCGGTCGAGAGCCAGACAAACTCGCTGATAAAAAGCCAGGGCTACCGCGCAGCAGAATCGCGCGTCCGCGATTTAAGTTTGCAAGTGGAAGCGTTGCAGCGGGCCATCGCTGAATACAGGGCGCAGATAGACAGGTTGACGGGGCTGCTGGCAACGATCCCTGAAACCGAGAAGCAGCTGGCTCAACTGGAGAATCAGTACAAATTGAGTCAGAGCTTTTATGATAGAGCAGCGGGTCAGTATGCCGAGTTGAATCTGTCGGAGAAGCTTATTGAAGATTCTCAGCAGAATCGATTCTCAGTGCTGAGACCGGCTATCGTGCCTGGGAGCCCCAAGCCAAGCACGAAGCTTATAGTTGCAGCAGGTGCTGCGGCCGGCCTGATTCTAGGGATAGTGCTTGCAATTCTATTTGAGTTTATGGACCCGATGGTCAACCATCCGCGCGACCTGGAATTGCGATTTGGCAAGCCGGTGCTTGCTACGATACCCGGGATTGAGAGCAGAACGGCCGGAGGGTTAGCGGGAAGAGTGAGAGGGTGGGAGAGCAAAGAAGCAAGGGAACAGGGGAGCAGAGGGGCGTGGGAGAATGAGGGAATGGGAGAATGGGAGACGCAAGGACGCGCCGACGCTTTCGCCGACGCGGAGACGGAAACGCCCTACGTTGGAACGTTAGAACGTCCGACGTCCGTAACGTCAGACGCGGGACGTGGTGACGTCGGATATAGGACAGACGTCGGACGTGGGACGGACGGACGTCGGACGTATATCGAACGTCGAACGTCGAACGTCAATCCGCAATCCGCAATCAAAAAGGGGCGGGGTTGGCAGACGAATGAAGAGCAACAAGTATTTCCCGGCTATTGGGAAGTGGGGGCAAACGGATGAATCAATATCATTATTCCAGCGCCTCATCACCTGATCACCTCAGCGCCTCATCACCCTGGCATCCCGGCGCCTCGGCGCCTCGACACCCCGGCGCCTCCTCTCTCTATCATCCTATAGCCCCGGCGAGGCAGCGCCCCGGCTTTCCTGCTTCTCAGTTTCCCGGTTCTGCTCTGCAAGCTTACAGGCAGCTTGCAGCGGCGCTGCTTGATAGCGATCTGCAAACTCGGTCGCAAGTCGGCGGCTCAAGCTTCGGGCTCGTCAGCTCTAATAGGCGAGAAGGTTGTTCATCGGTTGCTGCCAATCTGTCTATCACTCTGGTTAGCGAGACTACCAAAAATGTGTTGCTAATTGACGCCGATCTGGAGTCGCCTGGGGCAGCTTATATACTGGGCGCCCATCAGGGGCCAGGGCTTTGCGAGATAGTGCGAGGAGAGGCGTTGCTCGATCAGGTGATAGTTCCGACCGATGCAGACAGGCTCTGGGTATTGCGCGCGGGTTATCTTTGTCAAGGCGAGCGCGCCGGAAATGTGCTTGATGCGCCGGAAGCGCGAGAGTTATTCAAGCAGGTAAAGCAGCTTTTCGACATGGTTATCTTCGATCTTCCACCGGCCGATTCGGGCCCCGGCGCCAAGCTCGTTGCGCCGCATCTAGATGGAGCAGTGATAGTCATAAAGTCGCGGTCTACCAGGAAGGTTCAGGTTGAGAAGACAATGGATCTGGTAGGAAGGAGCAGAGTCATCGGTTTTGCAATGAGCTTCTGCACCGACGAAATTCCACGCTGGCTGAGCGAAAGGCTCTGAACGTCCGGTATTCTACGTCCCACAGTCGTAGTCTCAACAATCTATTTTTGGAGTGCGCTGACTTGTCAGCGCTTTGATCTATTTTTGAGATCTGTTTTTGGAGTGCGCTGACTTGTCAGCGCTTTGATCTATTTTTGAGATCTGTTTTTGGAGTGCGCTGACTTGTCAGCGCTTTGATCTATTTTTGAGATCTGTTTTTGGAGTGCGCTGACTTGTCAGCG
>Ga0209172_10001547_pt1 | contig 47664 bp, 47 predicted proteins | sample LarsenN4metaG_FD_184113 | JGI IMG/M metagenome (GOLD analysis project Ga0209172, IMG submission 184113) | Hot spring sediment bacterial and archeal communities from British Columbia, Canada, to study Microbial Dark Matter (Phase II) - Larsen... ... | reverse complement strand
TGCTTGGAGGAGCAGGGCGCACGCGCGTGCCGTGCTACGCTTCATCAGTGTACTTCGATGACATCCCGAGGATGGTGGCCGACGCCAAGAGCCAGATTGCTGCCGGGCACACGAGCATCAAGGTCAAAATCGGCCGGCCGCCGCAATTGGGCGGCCGGCGACAGGATGTCTCTTCCGTGAAAGCGATCCGCGAGGCCGTGGGTCCGGACGTGGACATCATGCTCGATGTGAACAGCGCCTACGACGCGGCGACGGCGATCAAAGTGTGCCGCGAGCTGGAAGGGGACGACATCACGTGGATCGAGGAGCCGGTGCCGCCGGATGATCTGGACGGGTACCGGAAGGTTCGGGAGGGGCAAGGGATCCCGGTCGCGGCGGGAGAAAGTGAGTTCGGAGTGTTTGGGTTCAGGGAACTGATTCAGCGTGGTGCGATCGACATCGCTCAGCCGGACGTGGCGCGCATTGGAGGGTTTACAGGCGCGCGGCGAGTTGGGGCCCTGGTACATGCCCATAACCTGCGGTACGCTCCGCATACCGGGTTCTCTGCCGGGGTGTCCCACCTCGCCGCGCTACACGTGGCCGCCGCCGTGCCCAACCTGATGACCTACGAGTATTTCTTCGCGCCGAATCCCCTGCGTGATCTGTTCACCGAGCCGTTTCCCATGCCGAGTGCGGGCTTCATTGACGTGCCGCAGAGACCGGGATTGGGACTGGAGCTCGACGAACGAACCGTCAGGAAGTTCGAAATCACATAGCAATGCAAGAAGAAGAGGATCGCGCGGCGCCCTGCGCGCCGCGCGATGACATATGCCCGCAAACCTCACGCCCGAATACATGGCCGCCGACAGGAAGTTCAAGGCGGCGGTCACCCCCCAGGACAAGCTGGCCGCGCTCGAAGAGATGCTGGCCACGATCCCCAAGCACAAGGGCACGGAGAAGATGCAGGCGGACATCAAACGCCGCATCGCCAGGCTGCGGAACGAAGCGCAGCGTCAGCGGGGCGCGTCCCGGGGCAAGCCTTTCTACCACGTGGACAAGGAAGGCGCGGGGCAGATCGCGCTCGTCGGCGCGCCCAACACGGGAAAGTCGGCGCTCCTGGCGGCGCTGACGAACGCCGCCCCTGAGGTGGCGGACTATCCCTTCACGACGCGCGTGCCGCTGCCGGGGATGATGACCTACGAAAACGTGCAGGTCCAGCTGGTCGATCTCCCGCCGATCACGCCGGACCTCACCGAGCCGTGGCTGTATGCGATCATCCGGACGGCGGATGCGGTGTTGCTCGTGGCGGACCTGGCCGCCGACGATCTCCTCGAGCAGACCGAGCAGGTCCTGGCGCTGCTGGCCCAGGCGAACATCCAGCTCGTCGGGCAGGTCCGGGAGAAGAACCAGAAGCCGGCCATCCTCGTGGCCAACAAACTCGACGCGCACGGCGCCGGCGACCGCCTCGCCCTCCTCCGCGAGTTCATCGGCAGCCGGCTCCCGGTGCTCCCGGTATCCGCCCAGGTGGAGACCGGATTGGAGACGCTGCGCGAGGCCGGCTTCAGGCTGCTCGGCGTGATCCGCGTCTACAGCAAGCCTCCCGGCAAGAAGGCCGACATGTCGGCGCCGTTCATCCTGCCGGGAGGCTCCACCGTGCTCGATGCGGCGGAGGCCGTGCACAAGGACCTGCGCGAGAAGATCCGCTATGCCCGCCTCTGGGGGCGCCAGGGCTTCCAGGGGCAGATGGTCGGCCGCGATCACGTCCTCGCCGACGGCGACGTGATCGAGATCCACGCCTGATCTACCGTGCGTGATACGTCCCGCAGAAGGATGCCCCTCCGCAGCGGAGTAGGGTGATAGGCGGTGCTGTTCGTATTCGCATCCAAAGGGGGTGGCAGATGCCCCAGTCGCTGGTGAAGTCATTGGTGGCCGAGGCGGTCGGGGCCCTTGGCCTGATCTTTCTTGGCGCAGGATCGATCATTGCGGATCAACTCAGCGGCGGCAAAGTGGGCCTGCCCGGCATCGCGTTCGCCCACGGGTTGGCCATTGCCACGATGGTCGCCGCCGCCGGACATGTCTCCGGCGGGCACTTCAATCCCGCAGTCACTCTCGGCTTCCTGGTGACGCGGCGGCTGCCGGTGGGAGCCGGTATCGCGTACATCCTCGCCCAACTCGTCGGTGCCTCGATCGGTGCGCTGCTGCTTACCGCGACCTTCCCGGAGGGGGCGCGGCAGGCCGTGGCCCTCGGTACGCCGGCGCTCGGTGGGGGCATTTCGGCCGGCACGGGGATCGTCGTCGAAGCGGTCCTGACTTTCTTCCTCGTCTTCGTCATCTTCGGCGTCGCCGTTGACCCGCGCGGGCCGCGCGCCGTGGCTCCTCTGGCCATCGGACTTGTCATCACCATGGATATCTTGGGCGGCGGTGTGCTCACCGGCGCGGCAATGAATCCGGCCCGGGCCTTCGGACCGGCGCTGTTCTCCGGCCTCTGGGCCAACCACGCCGTCTACTGGATCGGCCCGGCCCTGGGCGGCGTGCTGGCGGGCTGGATCTACACATCCCTGATGGACCGGGCAGGGGGACAGGAGGAGGAGGTCGGATGAAGCTCACCTACTACGGGCACGCCAGCTTCTTGCTGGAAAGCGACGGGACGTCGATCCTCATCGATCCGTTCAACGAGAAGTGCGGCTACCCGCTCCCGAAGGTGGCACCAACCGCGGTCGCCATCTCCCACGAACACTTCGACCACAACTACCTCGAGGTCGCCGGGGGCTCCCCCAAGGTGATCCGCGGGCTGCGCGCCGAGGGCAAGGAGTGGGCCGACGTCACCGAACGTGTCGGTCCGATCGCGCTGACCACGGTGAAGACGTACCACGACCCCGCGCAGGGGAAGGAGCGCGGGCGGAACGCGATCTTCATCTTCGACGCGGAGGGACTCCGCGTTGTCCACGCCGGGGATCTGGGTCACACCCTCTCTCCGGACCAGGTGAAGGCCGTGGGCCGCGCGGACCTGTTGCTCATCCCGGTCGGAGGGTACTACACGATCGGCCCCAAGGATGCCGACGCGGTGATCAGCCAGCTGCAGCCCCGCGTGGTCGTTCCGATGCACTACAAGACCGATGTGAACAAAGACTGGCCGATCGGCCCGGTGGATGACTTCCTGCGGGGCAAGACGGGAGTGAAGCGGCTGGGACGCACCGTCGCGGTGTCCAGCGCCGCCCTGCCCAAGACGCAGGAGATCTGGGTCCTAAGCCACGCCTGACAGGTAGGTGAGGAGGGTGCGGACCCCATAGCCCGTTCCGCCCTTGGGCAGATAGGGGCCCGTGCCCTCCTCCTTCTCTAGGAACGCCGTAGGCGCGATGTCGAGGTGCGCCCACGGCAGGCCGGCGGCGAACTCCCGCAGGAAGATCGCGCCCTTCTCCGCGCCGCCGTACCGGCCGCCGGAGTTCCGCAGGTCGGCCACCGGGCTCCGCATGTCCTCCAGGAACTCGTCGTACAGCGGCAGCCGCCACAGCCGTTCCCCGGCCGTCCCGGCCGCCTCGAGCAGGCGGGCGGCCAGCGCGTCGTCGTTGCTCATCAGCGCGGCGGAGTGGTAGCCGAGCGCGACAATCGCCGAGCCGGTGAGCGTCGCCAGGTCCACGATCTCGTGCACGCCCTGCGCAGCGGCATAGGCCAGCGCGTCCGCCAGGATGACGCGCCCTTCCGCGTCGGTGTTGTTGATCTCGATCGTCTTCCCATTCATCGCCCGCACGATATCGCCGGGCTTCACCGACCGGCCGCTCGGCATGTTCTCCACCGCGGCGACGATACCGAGCACCCGGGCCTTCGGCCGGAGGACCGGCAGCGTCTTCATCGTCGCGATCACGGCCGCGCCGCCGGCCATGTCGCTCTTCATCCACTCCAGATCGTCCCGCTTCAGGTTGATGCCGCCGCTGTCGTAGCAGACGCCCTTGCCCACGATGGCCACGGCGCGCTGGGCCCGTGGCGGCGCGTACTCGAGGACGATCAGGCGCGGGGGCTGATCGCTGCCCGCCCCGATCGCCAGCAGCGCACCCATGCCGAGGGCCCGCATGGCGTCTTCGTCGAGGACCGAGCATCTGAGGCCGGCTCCTCTGGCGGCCTCCGCGGCGATCTCCGCCAGCCGGGGCGGGGGCAGCTGGTTGGGGGGCTCGTTGACCAGGTCGCGGGCGAAGACCGTCGCCTCGGCGAACAGGACGCCTCGCTTCTGCCCTTCCTCCACGTGGCGCCGCTGGGTGTCCCCGGAGGCGAGCAGGGTCACCCGCCCGACCGTCCCGGCTTCGTCCTTCTTGTAGCGCGTGAACCGATAGGCGCCCAGGAGGATGCCCTCGACCCGCGCCTGGGTGACGGCCTCGACCGAGGCCGACGGCAATGCGGCCGGCGGGAAGGCGACATGCCCGGCGTGCATCCCCGCGGCCGTCCGTACGACGGCGGCCGCCGCCTTGCGGAGCGTCTCCAGTGAGGTCTCCTCGCGGGGTCCGAGGCCGACGGCGACGACGCGCTTTGCCGGGATCTTGCCGTGGGTGTGGAGGACCAGCGTGCGGGCCGGCTTTGCCTCGAACTTCTCCTCGCCCAGCACCGCGGACAGCATGCCACCCAGGGCCCGATCCACGCGCGCGGCCGTCCCGTCCACCTCGCGTCCACCGGCGAAGACTGGGACCGCCAGCGCGTCACAGGCGATCGACTCCGGCCCCTCGGTCGAAACGGCGAACTCCATGGCTCCTCCTTTGGTCAGCTCCGGATCGTCTCTCCAACCCGCTGCTCGCGGGCCAGGTCGTAGACCAGCTTCATCGCGGCCACGTCTTCCAGGGCGATGCCCTGCGACTCGAAGAGCGTAACCTCCTCAGCCCTCCCGCGGCCGGCAGCCTCGCCGACGACGATTCGGCCGAGTTCCACCACCTGATCCCAGGAGACGGCATGGTTGCGCACCCCGCCGATGAGGTCGCCGCATTCCCCCTTGGCCTGTTCCAGGTCGTCCACGGCGATCACCGCGGCCCGGGCCATGGCCTCCGTGTCGAGCTCCCGGCGGGAGGCGGCGTTCGACCCCATGGCGTTGACGTGCATCCCGGGCTCGAGCCACTCCCCGCGGAGGACGGGCTCGCGAGCGTTCGTCGCGGTGATGACGATGTCCGTGCCTTCCACCGCCTCGCGGCCGGAGTCCACGGCCACGACCTCGGCCCCGAGCTCCTGGACCATCTCCGCGGCGAAGCTCTCCCGCCGCTGGGGCGACCGGCTGAAGCACTTCACCAGGGCGACCGGCCGCACGCGGCTCACCGCGACGACCTGGCTGCGGGCCTGCCAGCCGGTGCCGATGATCCCGACGCTGCCAGCCTCGCGGCGCGCCATGTACTTCGTGGCCACCGCGCTCGCCGCCCCCGTACGCATCTGGCCCAACCGGTCCGCCTCGATGACCGCGAGCAACTCTCCGCTCTCCGCACTGTAGAGATGGGCCAGGAAGCGCGTCCCGTGCTGCGCGCTGGTGTAGGCCTTGAACCCCATCACGCCGAGCGAGGGCAGCCCCGCGGACATGACGTGCAACATGCTGCGCCCAGTCTCGACGCGCTGGCGCGGCCGGTTCACCGCCTGCCCCCGGCCCTGCTGGCGGAAGGCCTCTTCCACGGCGGCGATCACGTCCTCCATGCGCAGCAGCCGGGCTACGTCGGACTCGCGGAGGTAGAGGACCATCGGTGCACCAGTGCAGTTCTGCGCGCGGGCTTGCGCGCCTGCTCCTCGATGTGAGACTGTGTAGTCTGTCATGGCGATCGATGAGTCGTGGTACCGCCGCCCGCCCGGTATTCGCGCGCACACCGCCGCGGGAGGCGTCGTCGTGCGGCGGGAGGGCGAGACCGTCCTCGTGGCGCTGGTGCGTGAGGGGGAGCGCGACGCCTACGTGTTGCCCAAGGGACACGTGCACCCGGGTGAGCGGCTCGAGGACGCGGCCCGGCGGGAGATCAGGGAAGAGGCGGGGCTGGAAGACCTGGAGCTGCTCGGCCTCCTCGGCGTGCGCGAGCGGCTCGACTTCGGGAAGACGTCGTGGAAGACGACATGCTACTACCTGTTTCTCGATCCATCGTCCCGTGCGACCGCGCCCGGCAGGCCCGCCGACGACGCGGCACGTCGAACATGGGCACTCCTTGATGATCTGCCGGCGATGTTCTGGCCCGAGCAGCGCGAGCTCCTGACGGCATCGCGGGAGCGGATCCGCGCCGCCCTTCTCCGGCACGACGTCCAGGCGCAGTTCGGTCGGCAGGCCGCCTCCTACGCCCACAGCGAGAGCCACGCGCAGGATCGGGATCTCACCCTGCTCGTGGAGCACCTGCGGCTGGGGGCCGACGACCGGGTGCTGGATGTGGCTACGGGCGCCGGATTCACCGCGCGTGCGCTGGGGGAGATCGCGCGCTCGGTGGTCGGGCTGGACCTCACGCTGCGGATGTTGCAGGAAGCCCGGCGGATCGCTCCGGGCGGCCACATCCGCTGGGTGACCGCGGACGCGTGCGCCCTGCCTTTCGGTGACGGGGTGTTCGATGTTGTCACCGTGCGCAGGGCGCCGCATCACTTCCCCGACCTGGCCGGTGCGCTGCGCGAGATGCTGCGCGTGCTGCGTCCGGGCGGCCGGATCGGGATCGTGGACCAGGTGCCTCCCGACGGAGCCGGCCATGCGCTGATGGAGCGCCTGGAGAGGCTGCGCGACCCCAGCCACGTCGAGGCGTTGACCCAACAGCGGTGGCGGCACCTTGTTGAGGCGATGGGCGTGGTGGTCACCTTCCATGACGTGGTGGAACGGAGGATGACGTTTGAGGCCTGGCTGGATCTTGCCGGCGCCGATCCTTCCCGGCGGCGGGCGGTCGAGGAAGCGCTGGCCCGGGCCGCTCCCGCGGCGCGGGCGGAGATCGGAGACGACCAGAGCCGGCCGCTGTCGTTTATGAAACGGTGGATTGTGCTGGCCGGGACGAAGCGGTGAAGAGGGCGGTCACGAATCCCGTCCGGGCCTCGAGGGCCGGAGCCCCCGTCTCGACGAAGCGCTTCCAGGCCCTGCGGATCTCGTCGGTCTGGGTCTGGGCCAGCATGTCACCGCAGGGCGGCTCGCGCCACGCCCTGACGTCCACCTCCAGGGCGAGGTCGTCGCAGTAGTCCAGGCAGGCGTCGAGGAACTCCTCCGGATCGCTCAGCTGGCCGTCGCCCAGTTCGAATGTGGTGGCGGTCCGATCCGTGTACGCCGCGAGCAGCACCCTGGTCATCGCGGCCATCGCGGCCAGTGCCCGGACGTCCCCCCAGCGTGCCTGGATACTCCGGCCTTCGTCCGCCGCCCAGCGCCCCAGGATGGTGACCCATCGATCGACGACGCCCAGGCACGTTCCCGCGGCACGCCGCAACCCGGCGTCGTCCGGGCCGGCCTCCACGAGCACGGCTACGGCGCCGTCCCGGGCCTTGCCTTTCTGGACGGGGGTGGCGATCCGCGGCATCACGACGTGCCGGTCGAGCAGCGCGTCCACCATCAACTCGATCTCCGGGCGCGTCCCGTAGCGATCGGCCCGCCCGGCCGCCGACGCGGCGAGCCGCCGGCGCAGGGCGGGGCCAAGGGTCTGGGCCGCCTCCAGGAGAATGCGCAGCGGCACATAGACGAACAGCGCCCAGACCAGGAGGACGAAGAACCACTGGTCCGCCCCGCCTCCGGAGGCCAGCAGGACGACCATGGTGAGGACAAAGCCCGCGGCGGTCACGAGGGCCAGCGCGCGGGCCGCGGCCTCGCGGGTGTTCGGGCTCGCCAGCCTGCTGATCAGCAGCCGCACATCCATGGAGATGGAGGAGTCTTCGCCGCCGTCCGGGCTCTCCTCCTTGACGGGCTCGAGACGAAATGTGACACCTCCGTGACCGGAGCGGTCACAGGATAGGTCCTGGGATGAGGCTGGTTGCTTCCCTGGTTGCTGCTGCCGCAACTGCCGCAACAACGCTGCTCCCGGTCGGGTCCTTCGTCGCCGACCCGCAGGCAAGCCGGATCGAATTCTTCGTGCGCGACAATCGCGGGGGGTTCACCGGCGTCGCCCGCAACGTCGACGTGCGTGCCGCGGTCCGTGAAGAAGGGGATATGTTCACCGCCGGCGTCGAGGCCAGCCTCGACGCGGCGAGCATCACGACCGGGATAGGCCTGCGGGATACCCAGATGCGCCGGGACTTCCTGCAGACCGATCGGTACCCGACGATTACCTTCCGCGGGACGGCCGCGCCGCGCGACCGCCCGGGCGGCCTGCCGTTCGCCACGGTGCTCCGGGGGACGGTCACCATTCGTGGGGTGAGCCGCGAAGTTGAGATCCCCTTGCGGGTCACGGCGCTGGCGGACAGCTACGTCGCCGAGGGCCGCCTGACCCTGCGGTTCTCGGAGTTCGGCATCCCGATTCCCCGCTTCCTCATCTTCGTGGCGGAGGATCCGATCGCGGTCAGCCTCAAGATCCGCCTGCAGCGCCAGTAGGGCACACGCCCTCCTCGTCGAAGCCATCGAAGGTCCCCACGTATAAGGCGGCCCTACGGAGGTGAGCCATGAGCGCACGGTCCTACGCCCAGGAGCATCACGCCCGGTTCCTTGAGGAACTCAAGGCCCTGGTGCGCATCCCGAGCATCAGCGCCGTGCCGGCCCACCGGGACGACGTGCGGGCCGCCGCGCAGTGGCTGCTCGATCATCTGCGGGGACTGGGATTTGACAGCGAGCTCATCCCGATCGAGGGCGGGCACCCCATGGTCTACGGCGAGTGGCTGCGCGCGCCGGGAAGGCCGACGGTCCTGTTCTACGGCCACTACGACGTCCAGCCCGTTGATCCGCTGGACGAGTGGATTTCGCCGCCGTTCGAGCCGACAATCCGTGGAGACAACCTCTACGCCCGTGGCGCCAGCGACGACAAAGGCCAGGTGTTCGCCGTAGTCAAAGCGCTGGAGTCCTGGCTGCGGGGAGAAGGCCGGCTGCCGCTCAATGTCAAGGTCCTGATCGAGGGAGAGGAAGAGATCGGCAGCCCCGGCGTCAACCGGTGGATCGAGCGGCACGGCAGGAAGCTGGTCTGCGACTTCGCCTGGGTCTCCGACGGGCAGCTCTTCGCCCCGGGCCTGCCGACAATCGTCACCGGCCTGCGCGGCCTCTGCTATACGGAGGTGGAGGTGCGCGGTGCGTCGCACGACCTCCACTCCGGCCAGCACGGCGGCGCGGCGCCCAACCCGATCAATGCGCTCGGGGTGATCATCGCGGGGTTGAAGGACAAGCGCGGGCGCGTGACGGTACCGCGCTTCTACGCGCCGGTGAAAGCCCCGGCCCCGGAGGAGAAGGCCTCGTGGGAACGGCTGCCCTTCAGCGACGACGCCTACCTCAAGGAAATCGGCACGCCGCTGGCGCCGGGGGAAGAGGGCTACGGCATCCTGGAGCGGCGCTGGGTCCGACCCACCCTCGACGTGCACGGCATCGCCGGCGGATGGACCGGGGCCGGTCCCAAGACGGTGATTCCGGCGAAGGCCACCGCGAAGATCAGCATGCGCCTGGTGCCGGAGCAGCGGGCGAAGCTCGTCTTCAAGGCGTTCGAGAAGCGGGTGCGCGCACTCGCCCCGCCGGGGGTCGACGTCGAGGTGCGGCTGCTGTCCGGCAGCGACGCCGTCGTGGTCGACCCGGCGGCGCCGCCGATTCAGGCCGCCGCGGAGGTGGCACGGGAGGTGTGGGGCCGCGATCCGGTCTACATCCGCGAGGGCGGCAGCGTCCCGGTGGTCACGCAGTTCTCGCGCGTGCTCAAGGTGCCGACCGCGATGTTCGGTTTCGGACTGCCCGACGACAACCTCCACGCCCCCAACGAGAAGTACTACCTGCCGTACTTCGAGCGCGGGATCGAGACGGTGATCGCCTGGGTGGACCGCGTCGGCCGGTAGGATGCCTTCCATCGGGGAGACCGCGCTCGAGATGGTCCAACTCGTCCTGCCCGGGCACGCCAACGTGCGCGGCACGCTGTACGGCGGCACGATGATGAACTGGATCACGGTCGCGGCCACGATGGCCGCGATGCGCGTCGCCCGCGGCCCGGTGGTGCTGGGGAGCATGGACGACCTGGACTTCGTCGCCCCGGTCGGGATCGGCGACCTCGTCACGCTGCGCGCCCAGGTGGAAGACGTCGGCCGGGCCTCGCTCGAGGTCGGCGTCGAGGTCCGCTCAGCAGACCCCCGTCAGGGTGTCCATCGGCTGACCACGGCCTCGCACCTGGCGATGATCGCCGTCGATGACGCCGGGCGCCCGCGGCCGGTGGGCACATCGATCGCGCCGGCCGGCCGGGCGGAGGAGGAGGTCGCGGCGGCCGCGCGCGCGCGAAAGGCGCAGCGTCAGGCCGCTCTGACCGACCGGCGGGAGCAGGCCTCCCGCGTGGATGCTGACGATCGCGGCCTCACGCACGCCGTACAGGTCACGCGCATCGTGTTTCCGGAAGACGCGGTGCTGGGGACGCTGATGTTCGCCGGACGGCTGATGATGCACCTGGACGAGGTCGCCTCGATCCTGGCCCTGCGGTTTTGCCGGTGTCCGATCGTGACGGCCTCGATCGACGCGCTGGCCTTCTACGCCCCGATCCGTGTGGGGGAGATCATCACCTACCAGGCCGCGCTCAATCATGTCGGCCGCAGCTCGATGGAGGTCGGCGTGCGCGTCCTGGCCGAGCATCCCCTGCTGGGCCAGCGCCGCCACACCTGCACCGCGTTTCTCACGCTCGTCCACCTCACGCCGGAGGGCCCCCAACCGGTTCCGGCCTTCACGCCCGGCACCGAGGCGGAGCGCCGGCGCTGGGCGGAGGCCGAGCAGCGGCGCGCCAGGCGGCAGGCGCGGCGGGCACGCTTACAGTCTCGAAGCCCGTGATCTGGGACCTGCTCCTCCTGGTGGCCATCACCGTGGTGCCGTGGATCGAACTGCGCGGCTCGATCCCCGTCGGTGTCGCGATGGGCTATCATCCCCTGCTGGTTCTTGCCCTGGCCGTCATCGCCAACTGCCTCGCCATCTTCCCGGGCTTCCTGGCCCTGGACCTGTTGTACGACCGGTGGCTGTCGGGGATTCCGTGGATCCGCCGCCAGGTGGAGCGCGTGCGGGTGAAAGGCGGATCATACCTGGAGCGCTACGAACTGATCGGCTTGACGCTGTTCGTCGGCGTGCCGCTGCCGGGCACCGGCGCATACGCCGGGACCCTGCTGGCCTGGCTCACGGGCCTGGAGCGGCGTCGCGCGGCACTCGCGATCGCCGCGGGCGTGATCGTCGCCGGGGTAGCGGTGACGCTCGTCGCCACCGGTGTGGTGGCCGCCCTGCGACGCCTGTTCTAGAGCTTCATCCGGGGGTCCAGGGCGTCGCGCAGGCCGTCCCCCAGCAGATTGAAGGCCATCACCGCCAGGAAGATCGCCAGTCCCGGAAAGGTCGCAATGAACCAGTAGGACAACAGGTAGGTCTGCCCCTCGCCCAGCATCGTTCCCCATTCCGGGGTCGGAGGTTTCACCCCCAGCCCGAGGAATCCCAGGCCGGCCGCGGTGAGGATGGCGGTTCCGAGCTGTAATGTCGACTGCACGATGACGGGCGCCAGGCAGTTCGGCAACACGTGGCTGGTGATGATCCGCCCGTCGTTCCCGCCCAGCGCCCGCGCCGCTTCCACATAAGCCTGGGCCTTCACGCTGAGGGCTACCCCTCGGACCAGGCGGATGTAGATCGGTACGGCGGCGATGGCCACCGCCAGAACGACGTTGGCCACACCCACACCGAGTACCGCGATGAGCGTCAGGGCCAGCAGGAATCCCGGGAAGGCCAGGAGCAGATCGGTCAGGCGCTGGACAATCATATCCACTCGTCCGCCGAAGTATCCCGAGATCAGTCCGACGGGCACGCCGATCGCGACCGCCAGGATCACGGCGAGGAACCCGATGAGCAGGGAGACCCGCCCGCCGAACACCACTCTCGTGAGGATGTCGCGTCCCAACTGGTCCGTGCCCAGCGGATGTGCCCACGTCGGCGTCTGCAGCACCAGGGCAAAGTCGACGCCGTTGGGATCGTACGGTGCGGTGAACGGGGCGGCGAGCGCCCCGGCGACGAGGACGGCCAGGACAGCCAGGCCCACCAGGGCCGTCCGCCGGCGCACCAGGCGAACCCAGGCGGCGCGAGCCGGGCCGACCGGTGCACGCTCAGAGACCGGGCGGTCAGCCGTAATGGAGGCGCGGGTCCACATAGGCGTAGAGGATGTCCACGGCGAGGTTCACCAGCACGAAGAGGGCGGCGAAGACGAGCACGATGCCCTGGATGACGGGATAGTCCCGGGCCGTGATCGCCGAGATGAGCAGGCGGCCCAGGCCCGGCCAGGCGAAGACGGTCTCCGTCAACACCGCGCCACCCAGCAGTGTGCCGAACTGCAGGCCGACCACCGTGATCACCGGAATCAGCGCATTGCGCAAGGCATGGCGGACGAGCACCACCCGCTCGGCGAGACCTTTGGCCCGCGCCGTGCGTACGAAGTCCGTGTTCAGCGTCTCGAGCAGGCTGCTTCGCGTCATCCGGGCGATGATCGCCGTGGAGAACGCGGCAAGGGTCACGGCGGGCAAGATGAAATGCTCCGCCTCTCCGTATCCGCCGGCCGGGAGCAGGTGGAGCCCTACGGAGAAGATCAGCATCAGCATGATGCCGAGCCAGAAGACCGGCAAGGAGACTCCCAGCAGGGCCACCGTCATCACGGCATAATCGAGGGCGGAGTTCGCCGACGCGGCGGAGAGGATGCCGGCCGTCATGCCGACCGCCGTGGCGAGCGCCGTGCTGGTCAGGGCCAGGAGGAAGGTGGGCCTGAGACGGGTGCCGATCTCAGCGATGACCGGTGTGCGCGTCACCCCTGAGAGGCCGAGATCGCCGGAGGCCACGTCGCCGAGGAATCGCAGGTACTGGACGTAGAGCGGGCGCTGCAATCCCAACTCGAGCCGCAGGCGTTCGACCTCCTCCTCGGTGGCCAGGAGCCCCGCGATCAGGCGCGCCGGATCGCCCGGGATAAGCCGCACCACGAGAAAGATGATCACCGTGACGCCGAGCAGCGTCGGCACAGCGTACATCAGCCGCCGCAGGATGTAGATGCCCAGCGCCGAGCGCATCGCCGCTGGTTATCCCGGGGGAAGGGCGACGAAGCCGGGGCGGCCGGCCTCGTCGCCCGATGGAGCAGTCACTGCCAGGTCGCGTAGATCGCGTCCCACTTCTCGATCGGCGTGATGGTGACCCCCTGCAGGTTCTTGACCGTGGCCAGGTACCACTTCTGCACCCAGAGGAAGATCCAGGGGGCATCCTGCCAGATCAGAGTCTGCGCCTCCTTGTAGAGGGCCTGCCGCTTCTGAACGTCGAGGGTGGTCCGCGCCTCGTCGAGCAGCTTATCCACCTGGGGGTTGCTGTAGAATGCCGGGGCCAGCCCTCGCGGTGGGTGCTGGGAGGAGTGGAACTGCCCGAACAGCACACCATCGCAGTCCAGGACCACCCAGGCCCATCCCAGGACCAGCATCTGCAGGCGTGTTTTGTCCGGCGGCTGCACGATCTCCGCCACATAGCTCGGCCACTCCATTGTGCTCACGTTGGCGCGTACTCCGACGTTGCGGAGCTGGGCGGCCACCGCCTGGGCGAACTGGAAGTCCTGGATGTAGCGGCCGGTCGGGGTGATGAAGTTGATCTCGAAGCCGTTGGGGTACCCCGCCTCCGCGAGCAACTGCTTGGCCCGGACCGGATTAAACGGCCATCCGCCGGCCTGCACCGGCGAATAGCCGAACATCCCCGACGGACATGGCGAGTCCACCACCGTGCCCAGGTCGAACAGGACGCTGGCCAGGATGGCTTTCTTGTTCACGGCGTAGTTCAGGGCCTGGCGGACCTTCGCGTCCTTGAGCGGTCCGTACTGGGTGTTCATGACGATGAAGATCACGCGATCGGTCGGGGCCTCGACCAGGGTGACGTTAGGATTCGTCCGCAGCCGTTTGGCGTCAGGCGCCGGCGGCAGCATGGCCATGTGCACGTCGCCCGAGAGCAGCATCGTCTCGCGTGTGCCGGCGTCGGGCACGATGCGGAATAGCACCTCGTCGAAGACCGGCTTCTTCCCCCAGTAGGCGGGGTTGCGCGTGACCAGGATGTGCGTCCCGCGGACCCACTCCTTGAACGTGTACGGACCGGTGCCCGCGCCCGAGGCGTCGCGCGTGATCGCCGCGCCGAGTCGCTGCGCCGCGGCCGGCGAGATGATCGCGGTTGTCGTGTAGGTCAGATTGGCCAGGATCGTCGGGTTGGGTCGGCCCATGACGAAGCGGACGGTGTGTGGATCGACCACCTGGACCTCTTTGATGGCGTCGACCAGGAACCGCGTCGGCACCCTGGTCTTGGGGTCGAGCAGGCGGTCGAAGGTGAACTTCACCGCGTCGGCGTTGAACGGGGTGCCGTCATGGAACGAGACACCCTGGCGCAGCCGGAAGGTGAACGACATACCGTCCCGCGCCGCGGTCCAGCTCGTCGCCAGGAGCGGCACCACCTTGTTCTGCTTGTAGTCGAATGCCAGGAGTGTTTCGTAGACGTAGTCCACCATGTTGGCCACCGTGGTCGTGGTCTGGCCGGCCGGGTCCAGTGTGTCCGCATCGATCCCCACGGCGATCCTCAAGGTGCGGGGCGCCCCCTGGGCCCCCACCCCGGCAGTGAAGGCGAGGGCGATCGCGGCGATCAGCATGAATGCGCTCAGGCGCAACATGACCATCGTCTCCCTCCTCGGTTCGCAGATTCTTCCCAGCGCGGGCATCCGGCTGACGATGTGTGCCGGGTCTGGTGGTGTGATGGTCGCGACGGCGTGAGGGGCCGGAGTCAGGTAGATGATACGGAGCGCGGCCGCCCCGAACCTGCCGCGCCGGGGCAGGACCACTCTGGAGTGCTGCGAAGGTATTCCACGGCGCAGCTGGCGCTGCTAGGATGAGGGTCGCGCCTGTGCGCAGCCCGCCCGTTCGCGAGGGCGGTGGGGAGGTGGACGATGGAGACGATCGGGCACCACTATATCGCCGAGGCCTCTGGCTGCAACCCCGAGACCATCGGGAAGGTCGAGCTCGTGGAGCAGATCCTGGTCCGCGCCGCGGAGATCGCCGGGGTCCAGGTCTGGTCGATCTCCTTCCATCGCTTCAACCCGAACGGGGTCTCCGGCGTGGTGGTCATCTCGGAGTCCCACCTCTCCGTCCACACCTGGCCGGAGGTCGGGTATGCCGCCCTGGATATCTTCACCTGCGGCGATACCAACAAGCCCGAGAAGGCCGTGGAGTGGGCGCTGCAGCAGTTCGGGGCCACGAATGTCCACATCACCGAGGTGACGCGGGGGCTGGAGGAGGGGGACCGCGTCTTCTTCCACAGCATCGTGACCTGGGAGGAAGAGCTCCTCAAGCGGGCGGTGAACGGGCAGCCCCAGCCCCGCTCCCGCCGGCGCCGCGCGCCCGCCAGGCCCAAGGCTTAGCCGCGAGGGCAGGATCGCTTCTCCGGGACGATTCGTCCCCATCGTCTACCGCCGCACCCGCCCTTGAGTTGAGGAGGGACCGTCGATGACGCGGCGTCATCTGGCACTCGCGGTTGCAGGAACGCCGATCCTCACTGTCGTCCTTGCGCTCGGCGTCCGGGCCGCCCCGGCAGGACGGTGGGAGACCCGCGCACCGATGCTCACCCAACGGACCGAGGTGGCGGCCGCCGCGGTGGGTGGAAAGATCTATGTCGTGGGCGGCTTCGTTCCTGGAGGGGTAACGCAGGACGTCGAGGAGTACGACGTCGCCGCCAACGTCTGGCGCCGGGTCGCCCCGCTGCCCGCCGCCCTGCACCATGCCGCGGCGGTGGCGCTCGGCGGGAAGGTGTACGTCCTCGGCGGACTCACCGCCAACTGGCAGCCGGTCAACACCGTGTATGAGCTGGATCCCGCCGCAAACCGCTGGACAACCCGGCGGGCGATGCCGACGGCGCGGGGGGCGCACGCCGCGGCGGTGGCGGGCGAACGCATCTACGTGATCGCGGGGCAGTCCCCCGGCGGCGATACCGCGAGCACCGAGGAGTACAATCCGGCCACCGACACCTGGCGCAGCCGGGCGCCGGCGCCGACCGCGCGCAACCACCTGGCCGCCGCGGCGATCGGCGGGCGCATCGTCAGCTTCGCCGGCCGTGTCGGCGGGCGCAACATCGCCGTCACCGAGATCTACGACCCCCGCACCGACTCCTGGACGCGCGGCGCGCCGATCCCCACCCCGCGCAGCGGTATCGCCGCGGCCGCGGTGGACAACGTGATCTATGTCTTCGGCGGCGAACTGGGCCGGCCCACCACCTACGCCGAAAGCGAAGCCTACGATCCCGCGGCGAATACCTGGACGACCAGGGCGCCGCTCCCGACGCCGCGCCATGGACTGGCCGCGGTGACCGTCGAGAACCGCGTCTACGTGATCAGCGGCGGGCCGCGCCCGGGCGGCAGTTACAGCAGCGTGGTCGAGGTGTTCACTCCCGCGGACTGAGTTCGCCGTGGCCGGACTCGGTCGGGACCGGGTTCAACCGGCCCATGTAGGTTGCCGCACAGGCCGGAGAGAATTGTTCCTCCGCGCCGTCTGTCCTCGCCGATGAACACCGAACGCCTCGTCCGGGCCCTGCAGGAGACCGTCAAGGGCGAAGTCCGCTTCGACCTCTTCTCCCGCACGCTGTACAGCACCGATGCCAGCATCTACCAGATCATGCCGATCGGTGTGGTGATCCCCCGCGGCCCCGAGGACATCGCGGCCACCCTGCGCATCGCTCATGCGGAAGGTGTGCCTGTCCTTCCCCGAGGCGGCGGGACGAGCCTGGCCGGGCAGTCCATCGGGCGGGCGATCGTCATCGACTGCTCCAAGCACATGAACCGGATCCTCGAGCTCGATGGGAGCTCCCGCTGGGCGCGGCTGCAGCCGGGCGTCGTGCAGGACGAGCTGAATCAGGCCGCGGGACGCCACGGGCTGCGCCTGGGGCCTGACACCGCGACGAGCAACCGGGCCACGCTCGGCGGGATGATGGGCAACAACTCCTCAGGCGCGCGATCGATTGTGTACGGCAAGACCTCCGATCACGTGCAGGAACTCTCTGTCCTCCTCATCGACGGGACTGAGCTCCATCTGCGCCGGCCGACACCTCACGCCCTGGGCCAGGAGGCGCCGACGGCCGGACGGGAAGGCGAGCTGTATCGCACCGCGGTGGAAGTGGCCCAGGACCATCGCGACGAGATCGACCGGCGCTTCCCGAAGATCCTGCGCCGCGTCAGCGGCTACAATCTCGATCTGCTCGCCGCGGATCCCACCGACCTTGTCGGCCTGATGATCGGCTCAGAGGGGACGCTGGGGATTGTGACCGAAGCCCGGGTCGGCCTGGTGCCCAAACCGGCGCACGCGGTGGCCGCCGTGATCCACTTCGCCGACCTCTTCGCCGCGTTCGAGGCGGTCCCGGCGATCCTTCGCCACAGGCCGTCGGCGGTCGAGCTGATCGACCGGATGGTCCTCGAGATGACCCGCGCCCAGCTCGAGTACGCCCGGCGGATGACGTTCGTGCAGGGCGATCCCGATGCGCTGCTTGTCGTGGAGCTCTCCGGCGACGATCCCGCGGAACTCCGCGCCCGGCTGGCGGTCCTGGAGGCGGAGTTGCGCGCGGCGGGCGTGAGCGGCGCGTTCGTCCACGCCATAAGTCCCGCGGAACAGGACAACATCTGGCTGGTGCGCAAGGCGGGGCAGGGACTGCTCCAGGGCGTCAAAGGCGACAGCAAGCCGATCACCTTTGTCGAGGACACGGCCGTGCCGCCGGAGCGCCTCGCGCCGTACATGCGCCGCTTCCGCGAAATCCTCGACCGTCACGCCATCCGCGCCGCTTTCTACGCGCACGCCAGCGTGGGCTGCATCCACGTCCGGCCGGTGATCAACCTCAAGGACCGCGGGCAGATCGAGACGATGAAGGCGATCGCCCGGGAGGTCGGCGAGCTCGTCATCGAGTTCGGCGGCACGATGAGCGGTGAGCACGGCGATGGGCTGGTCCGCTCCTGGTTCGTGGAGCGGTTCTTCGGCCCCCAGATCTACGACGCGTTCCGCCGGATCAAGCGGGTCTTCGACCCGCCGGGGCTGATGAACCCCGGCAAGATCGTGGAAGGCCCACCGATCGACGCCTCGCTGCGCTACGGCGCGGAATACCGCACGCGGCCGGTGGCCACGCACTTCGACTGGTCCAGAGACGGCGGCTTCGCTCGGGCCGTGGAGTTGTGCAGCGGGGTGGGGGCGTGCCGCAAGACGGGCGATGGGACGATGTGTCCCTCGTACATGGTGACCCGCGAGGAGGAGCACAGTACGCGGGGCCGGGCCAACCTGCTGCGCGCCGTGCTCTCCGGCGCGCTGCCGCCTGGGGAACTCACCGGACGGCGGCTCTACGAGGCGCTCGACCTGTGCCTGGAGTGCAAGGGGTGCAAGGCGGAGTGCCCGGCCAACGTGGACATGGCCAAACTGAAGTACGAGTTCCTGGCGCGCTACCACGACGCGCACGGCCTGACGCTGCGGGCGTGGGCGTTCGGGCACTTCCGCACCGTGGCGCGATTCGCGCGCGCCGCGGCTCCGCTGTCATCGTGGCTCGCCTCCTCGCGGCCGGTGCGCGTGGTGATGGACGCCGTGGGCGGCGTGGACCGGCGCCGTCCGCTGCCGCCGTTCGCGCGGGACACCTTCCTGCGCTGGTGGAAGCGACGCAGCCGCCCCGGCCAGCGGACGCCCGCGACCCGCGGACCGGTGGCGCTGTTCCCCGACACCTTCACGATCTACAACTATCCGTCGATCGGCCGGTCCGCCGTCGAACTGCTCGAGCGCCTGGGGTACGAGGTCCTCCTGGCCCCGGCGGGATGCTGCGGGCGGACGATGATCAGCAAGGGTCTGCTCCGGCAGGCGAAGCGGCTGGCCGCGCGTAACGTCGCGGCGCTGGAGCGACTGGCCCGGGACGGCGTCCCGATCGTCGGCCTGGAGCCGAGCTGCCTCCTCACCTTCCGGGACGAAGTCCCCGACCTCGTTCCCGGCGAGGACGCGCGGTCGGTGGCGGCGCAGGCGATGCTCATCGACGAGTTCCTGGCCCGCGAGCATCAGCGCGCGCCGCTGGCGCTCGTGGGTATCGGTGCCGGGCGGCGGGTCCTCCTGCACGGCCACTGCCACCAGAAGTCCCTCGCGGGCATGCAGTCTGCCCGCGAGGTGCTCCGGGTCGCCGGATTCGCCGTCGATGAGGTGGATTCGGGATGCTGCGGCATGGCGGGGTCCTTCGGCTTTGAGCGGGAGCATTACGACCTCTCCATGGCCGTCGGGGAGCGGCGGCTCCTCCCCGCCGTCCGGCGCCTGCCGGCGGACGCCGTGGTCGTGGCGATGGGCACCTCGTGCCGGCAGCAGATCGAGCACGGCGCCGGCCGCCGGGCGCTCCACCTGGTTGAACTCCTGAACACGGCGCGGCAGGAGCATGCGCAGCGCGGCTGACGCGGCCGCGCCGCAGGCGCGCAGGGCGGGCTTCGACGCGCCTACGCTATGGGCGTCGACATTCGCGCACTTCCTGAACGACTTCTATGTGGCGTTCCTGGCGCCGCTGCTACCCCTGGTCGTCGCCAAATTCAACCTGTCCCTGGCGCTGGCCGGGCTGCTCGCCACCGTCCTGACCACGTCGGCGGCGATGTCCCAGCCCTTGTTCGGCGCGATCGCGGACCGGCTGCGCGCTCGGGTCTTCGTCGTCGCCGGCCCCGCGCTCACCGTGGCGGCGATGGGCCTGATGGGCCTCGCCCCGTCCTATGCCTGGCTCATCGTTTTTCTGCTCATTGCCGGTACGGGCACGGCGTCGTTTCATCCACAGGGTGCATCCACCGCCGGCGAGGCGAGCGGAAGGCGGAAAGGCACGGGGCTCTCGCTGTTCGTCGCCGGCGGTGAACTGGGCTACGCGCTGGGCCCGCTGGTGATCGCGATCGTTGTGGCCTCACGGGGACTGGAAGCGACGTGGATGGTCGCGATCCCCGGCGTGGTGGCCTCCGTCCTCCTCTGGCGTTCGATCCCGCCCCGCCGCGACCCGCCCGTGCGGCTGGCGGGGCAGACGCTGCGCGGCGATCTGCTGGAGGCCCTCCGCCCGCTGGCCGTGCTCTGGTTCATCGTCGTCCTGCGCAGCGTCGTGATCTCCGCGTATCAGACGTTCATTCCGCTCCTGTTGAACCAGCGCGGCGGCTCGATCGTCGCCGGCGGCGTGGCCGTCTTTCTCTTCGGAGGGATCGGCGCCATCGGCGGCGTCTCCGGCGGCACCCTCTCGGACCGGATCGGCCGGCGGCGGATGATGGCGCTGTCGCTCACCCTGAGCACACCGCTGCTCTACGCCTTCGTCCGCCTCCACGGCCCGTGGGCGTATCTCTTCCTGGCTGCGGGCGGCATCGCCATCTACCTGTCCGCGGCGGTGACGATCGTGATGGCCCAGGAGCTGATGCCGCATCGGGCCAGCGTGGCCAGCAGCATCGTGATGGGTCTGGCCTGGGGGACGGCCGGGCTCTCCCTGACCGCCGTCGGCGCGCTCGCCGACCTCATCGGGCTGGAGCGCACTCTGACCTGGATCCTGCTCCTGGCGGTGCTGGCCCTGGGAGCGGTCGTCCTCCTGCCGGCAGAGGCTAGGCTTCGGGCTCGAACAACTCGATGATGTTGCCGTCGGGATCGGCGAGGCGCGCCAGCCGGCCGCCGTCGACGGTGCGGGGTGGGCTGATGACGCGGGCGCCGCGGCGCTTCGCGTCGTTGAAGGTCACCTCCACGTCGGCCACCTGGAAGGTGATCTGCGTCGTCCCGCTGCCTCCGGCCTGCTCGCGGGGCCTCACCGCCAGCACCGGGCCGTCGGTCCGGAACTCGACGCTGCGCTCGGACCTGGTGATCACGGTCAGTCCGAGGACGTACGAATAGAAGTTCACCGACTTCTTCATGTCGGCGGCCAGAATGGCGACCTGCAAGACCTGGTCCAGCATCGTGACTAGGGACTCACCTCCACAGGGCGATTCGCCTTCACCGTGACATCGGAGTAACCACGCAGGTCGTGGTGCGGGTGACGCCCGGCGCCTGCTGGATGCGTGAGACGATCAGCCGGCCCAGGGCGTCCATGTTGTCGGCTTCCACGAAAGCGATGACGTCGGTCGGACCGGTCACGGCGTGAGCCGCGCTGACCCCGGGAATGGACTGGATGCGCGCGAGGGCCTCGCCCGCCTGTCCGGGCATCGTTCGCACCAGGACGTACGCCTGTACCGACACCTTTTCCACCCCCTCCGCATGGCTCCTCTGCCGCCGGCTAGTACGACAAGGTCATGACGAGCAGGTTCATGACGAGCCGCTGCGCCAGGATGAGAAGCAGAATGGCGACCATCGGAGAGAGATCGAGCCCTCCTGCCGGGGGCAGGAACCGGCGGATCGGAGCCAGCACCGGCGTCGTGGCCCGGTCGACGAAGTGCACGGCCGGATGGCTGTGGTCGACGCCGGGGATCCAGCTCAGGATCACGCGGAGGATCAGGAGGACGTAGAAGACCTGGAAGACCAGGTTGACCAATCCGATGAGGCTCACAGCGGCGCGCCCCTCCCATCAGATTCCATCCGGGCGCGTCCTTCTTCCTGTTGCCTCACCGGCGGCGCCTCCAGGCCGGCCCCGGCATGCGGTCATCGCCGCCCTCTTCGCCCCGGCGCGTCGGGACCCTCCTCAATGTCATGCGGGGAAGAAAAAAGGCCCGGCAGGTAGATCCTGCCGGGCCTCCGAGCGACGTCGTGTTCGCGTCTAGAGCGGGACGACGTTCGCGGCCTGGGGTCCCTTCTTGCCGTCGACGATGTCGAACTGCACCTGCTGGCCTTCCTGCAGGGTGCGGAACCCGTCGGCCTGGATGGCAGTGTAGTGGACGAAGACGTCCTTGCCACCCTCCACGGAGATGAAGCCATAGCCCTTCTCCGCGTTGAACCACTTCACGGTCCCCGTGACCATCTGGCGTGTTGCTCCTTTCCTTGCAACGTACAGATAATGGCAACAACTGGCCTGTTACCTGTCCGCGAAAGCGTACCACGGCGCCGGAGGAGGTGTCAACGGAACCGCCCCTCGCCACCCGCCCTTGACGGGCGGGGACCCCCATGCTATATAGAGTACCAACTGCATACGGCGCTCCTTATCAAGAGCGGGTGAGGGACGGGCCCGATGACCCCCGGCAACCGGCGCCACAGGCGCGAGGTGCCAACTCCCGCGGACCAATTCCGAGAGATAAGAGGGACGCGCACCCCTCCAGGAATTGGAGGGGTGTATTGTTTCTCCGATGATGCGGCGAGTGGGGATCGACTTCCTGGAACTGCAGGGTGGGACGTGGTAATCGGCGTTCGCGTGCCGGCGACGACGGCCAATCTGGGACCGGCGTTCGACGTCGTGGGCCTAGCGCTCACACTCTACAACGACGTGGAGCTCGAGCCCGCGGAAGCCACTGCGGTGGTCGTGACCGGAGAGGGGCAGGGCACGCTGCCGCCGACGGCGGCAAACCTCGTGGCCCGCGCAGCGGAGAGCGTGGCGCAAGCCGTCGGCGCGCCCCGGCACTTCGCGATCCGCTGCCGGAATCGCATCCCGTTGGGGCGGGGACTGGGCAGCAGCGCGGCGGCGATCATCGGCGGGGCTGTCGCGGCGAACGCCGCGCTGGGCGGGCCCCTTCCGACCGATGCGCTCCTCGATCTCGCCTGGAAGATGGAAGGCCATCCCGACAACGTCGCCGCGGCGCTGCTGGGCGGCGCCGTCCTGGTGGACATCTCCCAGGGATCCGTGGCCTGGACGCGCCTGCTGCCGCGGTGGGAGGCGGAGATCGTCGTGGTCGTGCCGGAATTCGGCGTGTCCACGGAGGAGGCCCGCGCCGCGCTCCCGGCGGCGGTGCCGCTGCGCGATGCGGTCGGCAACCTCGCCCGCGTCGCCCGGCTCGTAGCCGCGATGGCGACCGGGCAGACCGAGTTGCTGCGCGACGCGTTCGAGGACGCCTTGCATCAGCCCTACCGGAGACCGCTGGTGCCGGGCATGGACGCGGTGATCCGCGCGGCGCGTGGCGCCGGGGCGTATGGGGCGGCGCTCTCCGGTTCCGGACCGACGATTATGGCGGTGGCGCCGGCGAGTCGAGGCGAACAGGTCGGTCGAGCCATGGTCGAAGCCTTTGCCACCGCTGGGAAGACCGCGGTCGCAAAGGTGCTTCAGGTGGACGAATCCGGGGCGACGGTCGCGGTCGCGTAGGCCCGGGTCGCATCAAGGGGAGGTAGAGGATGGCGGCACAACGCCTGCGCTGCCGGGAGTGCGGGACGACGTATCCGGCGGATCCGATCTACGCGTGTGAACGGTGCTTCGGGCCGCTCGAGGTGGTCTATGACTACGACGCGCTGGCCGCACGGCCGCTGCGGCGTCTCTTCGAGTCCGGTCCCCCCTCCATCTGGCGATACGAGCCCCTGTTGCCCGTGGATCGCGTCCCCGCGATCGACCTCCAGCCAGGATGGTCACCGCTCCTTCACGCCCTGCGTCTGGGCCGGGAGTTGGGGCTTCGGCAGCTGTACATCAAGAACGACAGCGTGAACCCCACGTGGTCGTTCAAGGACCGCGTCGTGGGCGTGGCCGTGGCCGCCGCGCGGCATTTCGGGTTCGAGGTCGTGGCCTGCGCGTCCACCGGAAACCTGGCCCACGCCGTGGCGGCGCACGCCGCGCGCGCGGGACTGCGCGCCTGCGTCTTCATCCCCCGGGGGCTGGAGCGCGGCAAGGTCGTCGCCTCCGCCGCCTACGGGCCGACCATCGTCGAAGTCGATGGGACCTACGATGAGGTGAACCGTCTCTGCGCGGAGATCGCCGAGGAGCATCGCTGGGCCTTCGTCAATGTCAACCTCCGCCCGTATTACTCCGAGGGAGGCAAGACGCTCGGCTTCGAGGTGGCGGAGCAGCTGGGGTGGCGCGCCCCGGATCACATCGTCGTGCCGGTGGCCTCAGGCAGCCTGCTCGTGAAGATCCACAAAGGCCTGCATGAGCTGCAGCGGACCGGCGCGATCCCGGAGGTGCGCACGCGGGTGCACGGCGCCCAGGCCGCCGGCTGTGGTCCCGTGGCGGCGGCGTTCGCGGAGGGGCGCGACGAGATCCGGCCGGTCAGGCCCCAGACCATCGCCCGCTCGCTGGCGATCGGCGCGCCGGCCGACGGCCGCTACGTCCTGCGCATTGCGCGCGACACCGGAGGGCGCGTCCTCGGCGTCACCGATGACGAGATCGTGGAGGGCATCCGTCTGCTGGCCGCCTCGGAAGGCATCTTCACCGAGACTGCCGGCGGCGTCACGATCGCCGTCCTGCGTGCGCTGGCCCGCCAGGGCGCGTTCGCCCCCGAGGACGTCGTGATCGCCTACATCACCGGCGTCGGGTTGAAGACATTGGAAGCGGTCGAGGAGCGCCTGGCCCCGCCCATTGCCATCGCGCCGACACTGCGCGACTTCGAGCGCGCCGTGCTGGAGCTCGTGGGCTAGAGCGGTCTTCACCATGCCGGAGGGGGAGAGATCGATGGCCATCGTACGGATCCCCGCGCCCTTGCGGAAACTGACCGCCGACCAGCGCATCGTGAAGGCCGTGGGCCGCACCCTGGTCGAGCTCGTCGAGGACCTGGACCGGCAGTTTCCCGGGATCAAGGCCCGGCTGCTGGACGGCGACGGCCAGGTCCTGTCGTTTGTCAACATCTTCGTCAACGACGAAGACATCCGCTTCCTGCAGGGGCTGCAGACGCCGATCACGCCTGAGACGGAAGTGGCCATCATTCCCGCCATGGCCGGCGGGCATTCGATCGTGCCGGAAGCGAGGCCCCGTCCGTAACGGCCGGCGTCCCCGGCGTCCGCCTCAGTCCGGCAACCGCGCTATAGTATGGCGCTATAGTATGGATAGATGGCCCGCACGCGATCCGGCAGGACATCCTCCAGTCCCCGCACGGTGAGCAAGGCCGACGCGCGGCGCCGCGTCGAGGAGCTCCGCAGGGCCATCGAGCACCACAACTACCAGTACCACGTACTGGACGCGCCGGAGATCAGCGACGCGGAGTTCGACCGGCTGGTCCGCGAACTGCGCGACCTGGAAGCCCGCTTCCCCGATCTGGTGACACCGGACTCCCCCACCCAGCGCGTCGGCGCCGCGCCGGCGGCGGCGTTTGCCGCGGTGCGCCATCGTCAGCCGATGCTCAGCCTGGCCAACGCTTTCGACGAGGAGGAGTTGCAGGCGTGGGCCCGGCGCGTGCAGGGTGCGCTGGGAGCGCAGAAGATCGCCTACGTCTGCGAGCTCAAGATCGACGGCGCCGCGGTGAATCTGACCTACGAAGGCGGCCGGTTCGCGCGCGGCGCGACCCGGGGGGACGGCGTGCAGGGCGAGGACGTCACACCGAACCTCCGCACGATCAAGAGCATCCCCCTGCGTCTGGCCGGCAAGGCGCCGCCGTTCCTGGAGGTGCGCGGGGAGGTGTACCTTTCCAGCCAGGCGTTCGAGGCGATCAACAAGGAACGTGAGGCGCAGGAACAGCCGCTCTTCGCCAATCCGCGCAACGCGGCCAGCGGGTCGCTGCGCCAGCTCGATCCGCGCATCACCGCCTCGCGCCCGCTGGACATCTTCGTCTACGGCACCGGCGCCGTCGAGGGAATGGAGTTCCGCACGCACCAGGCGACGCTCCAGTGGCTGAGGGAGGCCGGATTCAAGACCAACCCGCATACCAGGCTCTGCGCGTCGCTCGACGAAGTGCTGGCCTATGTGAAGGAGTGGATCGAGCGACGCGCAGGACTGCCCTACGAGACGGACGGCGTGGTGGTGAAGGTGAACGACATCCGGCAGCACGCCGAGCTCGGCGCGACGAGCCAATTCCCCCGCTGGGCGATCGCCTATAAGTTTCCCGCCGAGCAGGCCGTGACCCGGGTCACGGATATCCGGATCTACGTCGGGCGCACCGGAGCGCTCACCCCGGTGGCCGTGCTGGAACCGGTGCGGGTCTCCGGCGTGACGGTGACCAGCGCGACGCTGCACAACGAGGACGAGGTGCGCCGCAAGGACGTGCGTATCGGCGACACCGTCGTGGTGCAGCGCGCGGGGGAGGTGATCCCCGAGGTCGTGCGGGTGCTCGCAGACCGGCGCACCGGGGAGGAGCGGACGTGGACGATGCCGTCCGCCTGCCCCGTCTGTGGCTCGCAGGCGGTGCGCCCGGAGGGCGAGGCGGTGGCCCGGTGCGTGAACGCCTCGTGCCCGGCCCAGATCCTCGGCCGGCTGATCCACTTCTGCTCCCGGGACGCGATGAACATCGACCGCGTCGGTCCGAAGCTGCTGCAGCAGCTCCTGGATCGCACGCTGATCAAGGGACCGGACGACCTGTACCGGCTGCGTAAGGACCAACTCGTCGGCCTCGAGCGGATGGCCGACAGATCGGCGCAGAACGTCCTCGACTCGATCGAGGGGAGCAAGCGCACCACCCTGGCGCGGCTGCTCTACGCGCTCGGCATCCGCCACGTCGGTGCGCACGTCGCCGAGCTCCTCGCCGCGCACTTCCGCGACATCCGGGTCCTGCTGGCGGCCTCCTTCGAGGAGATCCGCGACGTGGAGGGTGTGGGTCCGACCATCGCCGACAGTGTGGTCACGTTCTTCCGCCAGGAGGCCAATGCCCGCCTGGTGGATGAGCTCCTGGCCCTGGGCGTGCAGCCGGCGGCCCCCGCCCGGGCGGCGACCGGCACACTGGCCGGCCGGCAGATCGTGATCACCGGGTCGCTGTCCCGTTTCACCCGCACGCAGGCCGAGCAGATGGTCCGTGACCGGGGCGGCATCGTCGGCAGCGCCGTGACGCGGAAGACCGACTTCCTCGTCGTGGGCGAAGACCCCGGCTCCAAGCTGGAGAAGGCGAAGAAGCTCAAGGTGCGGACGCTCACCGAATCCGAGTTCGTCGAGTTGCTCGGCCTGTGACCGCCCGGCCTGCCGTTCTCCTTCTGGTCCTCGTGCTTGCCGCGACCGGCTGCCGTCCGGCGGCGACGAGGGAGATCTCGGTGTTCTTCACCCGGGCCGAAGGGAACGACATCGTGCTCGCCGAGGTGCGGCGGACGGTCGCCGGAGGAGATGCCGGTGCAGTGCTGCGGGCGGCCTTCCATGAGCTCCTGCGGGGACCGACGGCGGAGGAGCGCGCGGGGGGTCTCGTGACTTCGATTCCTCCCGGGACCAGGCTGCGCTCCGTGCGCATCGTGGGCGGGGTGGCGGAGGTCGATTTCAGTCCCGAACTCGAGGCCGGGGGCGGTAGCGCCAGCATGCTCGGACGGTTCTGGCAGATCGTCTACACCGGGACGCAGTTCCCGCAGGCGCGACGCGTCCTGGTCCTGATCGACGGCGAGCGGCGGGAGGCGATGGGCGGGGAAGGGGTGCTCATCGAGGAGCCGGTGGGCCGCCCTCCGGCTCCGCCGCGCTTCTAGCGCCGCCTCGCAAGCGCAGGAAAGACCCCGAAATCGGGGAATCCCCCAACCATCACCACTGCGGTGTGGGCCGTGCCGAGCGAAGTCTTCGCCGAAGACCTGGAAGGGTTGCTGGAGCAGCTGGAGGGTGTCGCCGCGGCGCGCGTCGTCGCCACCGACGCGGGCGAGATCGACCGGATCTACGTCACGGCCACCGGGGACGGCGAAGAGGCGAAGGTCCGCCAGATGGTCGCCGCCGCGTTGATGTCCCGCTACTCGCTCGCCGTCGATCCGTGGCGGATCCGCGTGGCCCGCCTCCGGGAGCCCCGTCCCACCCGTCCGCGCTGGTACAGGCACCGGGTGGAGGAGGTGCTGACCGCCGCGCAGACGCGCGTCACCGTCGAGCTGCGCGCCGACGATCCCGCCGTGGCCCCGCGGACCGGCGCCGCGCGCGGCCTCACCGACGCGGCCAGCCGGCTGCGCACGGCGGCGCAGGCCACGCTCGACGCGCTGAAATCCACCTTCGAGGATGAGGACCGGCGGGTGACGGTCGAGGCGATCGTCCCGGTGCCCCTCGCCGCGGGGAAGGCGATGGTCGTGGCGCTGTCGGTGGCGGGGGTGTCCTCCGCCGACCGCTACGTCGGATCTGCGCTGGTGGAGGGGAGCGAGGCCGAGGCCGTGATCGCGGCCACGCTGGATGCCGTGGGCAAGCGCGGGGCGCCGTTCGGGGGACGGGGGTGGATGATGCGGGACCGTCGTGAGGAACTCGAGTCGATGGAGGCGCACTACCGCCGGCTGCGCGAGCCGCAACGCCAGATGCCGCGGCCGGCGCGGCCACCAGGCGAGGAAGGTCCGGGCGAGCCGGCCGGGACGCCTCCGGCCGACGAAGCCCCCGCCGTGGAGACACCCGCCGTTGAGGGGCGTGGCGTCGAGATCCCTCCTCTCGCGCCCGCGCCCGACAACGGATGGGACGAGGAAGGCGTGGCAACACTGGAGCAGATCAGGCCCGAGCGCCAGGGAGGTGCCGAGGTGGCCCAGCCGATGAACCGCTTTACGCCGAAGAGCTCTATGGAGGACGACTTCTTCCGCCACCTGGTGACCACCGGGACTCCGGTGCACATCCGCTGCCGCGATGGCTACGAGATCCTCGGCGGCGTCGTCCGGGACTTCGGGACCTACAGCCTGCAGGTGGAGACGGACGCCGGCCGGGAGCTGGTCTTCAAGCACGGCATCATTTCCGTCCGACCGATGAGTGCGAGGTCCGTTGGCTGACGACCGCATCTCCGACCTCCGGGCGCGCAAGGCGCGGATTCGCGGGCTCGGCGGTCCGGACCGGATCGAGCGGCAGCACGCGGCCGGGAAACTGACGGCCCGCGAGCGCATCGACCTCCTCCTCGACCCCGGGTCCTTCGTCGAGCTGGACATGTTTGTCACCCACCAGGCCCGGCACTTCGGGATGGAGAAGACCGAAGCCCCGGCCGACGGCGTCGTCACCGGCTACGGCACGATCGACGGCCGGCCGGTCTACCTGTTCTCCCAGGACTTCACCGTGCTGGGCGGGTCGCTGGGCGAGGCCCACGCCGCGAAGATCTGCAAGGTGATGGACCTGGCCATGCGGACCGGGGCCCCGATGGTCGGCCTGAACGACTCGGGCGGCGCCCGCATCCAGGAAGGCGTGGTCAGCCTCGGCGGGTACGCCGAGATCTTCTACCGCAACACCATGGCCAGCGGGGTCATCCCGCAGATCTCGGCGATCATGGGCCCCTGCGCCGGCGGGGCGGTCTACTCGCCGGCGATCACCGACTTCACGATCATGGTCCGCGGGACCAGCTACATGTTCGTCACCGGGCCGCAGGTCGTGCGCGCCGTGACCCGCGAGGAAGTCGGCTTCGAGGCGCTGGGTGGGGCCGAGGTGCACGCCAGCCGCAGCGGCGTGGCGCACTTCGTGGTCGAGGACGACCCGGAGTGCCTGCAGCTCATCCGCCGCCTGCTCGGCTACATGCCGTCCAACAACCTCGACGACCCGCCGCGCGCCCCGCGACAGGACGACCCGCAGCGCATGGACGACGCCCTGAACTCGATCGTCCCCGAGGACCCGGCCAAACCCTACGACATGCTGGAGGTGATCCGCCGGGTCGCGGATCGCGATTCATTCCTCGAAGTCCACGCTCACTTTGCGCAGAACCTGATCACGGGGTTCGCCCGGCTGGACGGCGCGCCGGTCGGGATCGTCGCCCAACAGCCGCGGGTGCTGGCCGGCGTGCTCGACATCGCGTCGTCCACGAAGGGGGCGCGGTTCGTCCGCTTCTGCGACGCCTTCAACATCCCGCTGGTGACCTTCGTCGATGTGCCCGGCTTCCTGCCCGGGGTGGAGCAGGAGCACGGCGGGATCATCCGGCACGGCGCGAAGCTGCTCTTCGCCTACAGCGAGGCCACGGTGCCCAAGCTCACCGTGATCACGCGCAAGGCCTACGGCGGCGCCTATGACGTCATGTCCAGCAAGCACATCCGGGGCGATGCGAATCTGGCCTGGCCCACCGCGGAGGTCGCCGTGATGGGCCCGGAGGGAGCGATCGAGATCATCTTCCGCAAGGAGCTGGCCGAGGCCGAGGATCCGGCCCAGCTCCGCGCCGCGCTCGTCGCCGACTACCGCGCGCAGTTCGCCAACCCGTACATCGCGGCAGCGCGCGGCTACCTCGACGACGTGATCGAGCCGCGGGAGACGCGGCCGCGGCTGATCTCGGCGCTCGCCGTGCTCGCCTCCAAGCGCGAGCACCGGCCGCGGAAGAAGCACGGGAACATCCCCCTGTGAGGACGATGGCGGCGGTCCCCGCATCCCGGAGAGGAGTCCGCCGGGCCGCGGGTAGAACACTCTACCCCAGACCTCCCCGACGGTGACCGCATGCCAGAGAGTACGACGGCGCTGAATCTCGAGTACGTTTCCCCGAACGACGGGAAGTTCCGCGACTGGCTGCGCCGCTACCGGGAGGAGATCGCCGGCGAGCCGCCGCCGGAGGAGTGGCTGGACGCCTACATCCGCCACATCTTCAACGAGCAGGGCAAGAGCCGCCACATCTGGTGGGCGCTGGACGGCACGCGTCCGGTGGGCTTCGCCGTCGCCATCATCTCGCCGCCGGCCGCGGGCAACCCCCGTATTCAGGGCACGATCGCGGAGTTCTTCGTCTACCCCGAATACCGCCGGGAAGGCTACGGCTCGCGGATGGCGGAGGCGGTCATCGAGTTCCTGCGGAGCCAGGGCGCGCAGGACATCCACGCCTCCGTGACGCGGAACAACGTTCGCGGGCTGCGGTTCTGGGAATCCTGCAGTTTCGAGATCTCCCGCTACGTCCTCGTGCACCGGCCCGGGCTCCGGCGCGAGGAGGAAGAGGACGAGGACGAGCTCTAGCCGGACGCCCTGGTCGGTGCTGATCGCCAACCGGGGTGAGATCGCGGTCCGGGTAATCCGGGCCTGCCGTGATCTCGGCTTCCGCGCCGTCGCCGTCTGTTCGCCGGTCGATCGCACCGCCCCGCATGCGGTGTGGGCGGATGAGGTATACCTCCTGCCGGGTGATGCGCCCGCAGAGAGTTACCTCAACATCGGCGTCCTGATCAAGATCGCGCGCGCCGCCCGGGTCGACGCGGTGCACCCGGGATACGGGTTTCTCGCGGAGAATCCCGCGTTCGCGCGCGCCTGCGAGGACGCCGGCCGCGTGTTTGTCGGCCCTCCATCAGGAGTCCTGGCGATCTGCGGTGACAAGGCGCGAACGCGGGAACAGGTCGCCGCCGCGGGGGTGCCCGTCCTGCCCGGCACGGGGCCGCTCGACGACCAGCACCTGTCCGCCGCATCCGGGCGCGTCGGCTTTCCCCTGCTGATCAAGGCGGCCGGAGGAGGCGGCGGCAAAGGCATTCACCTCGTCCGGTCCGCCACAGAGCTGCGCGACGTCGTGCGGATCGCGCGGGGGGAGGCGAAAGCCGCCTTCGGCGATGACCGCATCTATCTCGAGCGCTGGCTGCCCGGGGCTCGCCACATCGAGGTGCAGGTCCTGGCCGACCGGACCGGCCGCGTGGTGGCGCTGGGGGAACGGGACTGCTCAATCCAGCGCCGTCACCAGAAGCTCATCGAGGAATCGCCGGCCCCGGCACTCGACCCGGGCATGCGCGAGCGAATCTTGCGCTCCGGGGTGACCGCCGCCGAAGCGATCGGCTACCGCGGGGCCGGCACCGTGGAGTTCTTGGTCAGCGAGCATGAGTTCTATTTCCTCGAGATCAATGCCCGCCTGCAGGTTGAACACCCCGTGACCGAGCTCGTCACCGGAGTCGACTTGGTGGCCGAGCAGCTGCGCATCGCGCGCGATGGAGTGATGGGCATCCGGGAGACACCGGTCCCGCGCGGGCACGCACTGGAGTGTCGCATCAGCGCGGAGGACCCCCACGACGGCTTTCTGCCGTCGCTGGGTCGCGTCGCGGCCGTCCGGGAGCCCGGCGGTCCCGGAATCCGGCTGGATAGCGGCCTCCTTCCCGGAGTTGAGGTGACGCGCCACTACGATCCGCTGCTGGCGAAAGTCGTCACCTGGGGGCCGACCCGCGAGGTCGCCATCGCCCGGATGCGGCGGGCGCTGGAGGAGATGATCGTGGACGGGATCGCCACCACGATTCCATTCCACCTCTGGGCGCTGGCCGATCCGGAGTTCGTTGCGGCGCAACACACCACGGCCTTCATCGCGAGATGGGAGTCGCGCACGCAGGGGCGCTACGAGCAGGAGGCGATCATCGCCGCGGCCGCCTCCGCGTACCTCGAGGCGCAGGAGATCGCCCTCCCGCAGATCATCCCGCCCCAGCGCTGGCTCCGGGCCGCCCGTGAGGAAGGGCTGCGCGATGGCTGAGTACACGGTGAGTCGCGGAGACCGCAGCCACATCGTGGCGGTGGAGCGGGCTGGAGACCGCCTGCGCGTCGTCGTGGATGGAGCGGAGCACCGGGTCGCCCTGGAACGGAGAGGCGGAGCCACGTACTTCGTGCTGGACGACGGCTCGGTCACACTGCCGGTGATCATCCGCCGCGTCGCCGACGAGCGCCTGGTCGGGATCAAAGACGAACAGTACCGCCTGCGCGTTGAGCCGCGGCTGCCGATCCCGCGCCGGGGAGGCCGCGGATCGTCCGTGGGCCCCCTCGAGCTGCTCGCCCCCATGCCCGGCCTGGTCGTGGCCGTGGAGGTTGCCGTCGGCGATGGGGTGAGCGCCGGTCAGGTGATGCTGATCATCGAGGCGATGAAGATGCAGAGCGAGATCCGTGCGCCGCTGTCGGGCCGGGTCGCCTCAGTCGGCGTCCGTGCCGGCCAGGAGGTGATGGGGGGAGCGGTGCTCGCGGTAATCGAACCTACGGAATAGCCGGACATGGACGAGCCCAAGGGTCCGTCAACGATCGAGACCGCCGACGGCATCGAGATACGGACGGTCCACACACCCGCCGACGCCCCTGGGGCGGGCGAGCCCCCACAGCCCGGCGCGTTCCCCTTCACCCGTGGGATCTACCCGACGATGTATCGCGGCCGGCTGTGGACGATGCGCCAGTATGCCGGCTACGGCACGGCGGAGGAGACGAACCGGAGATTCCACCTCCTGCTGAACGAAGGGCAGACCGGCCTGTCCATCGCTTTCGACCTGCCCACGCAGATGGGCTACGACTCCGACCACCCGCAGGCCGAGGCCGAGGTAGGAAGGGCCGGCGTGGCCATCGACACCCTGGCCGATATGGAGACGCTGCTGCGCGGGATTCCCCTGGACCGCGTTACGACCTCCATGACGATCAACGCCACGGCGGGGATCCTGCTGGCGATGTACGTCGCCGTCGCCGAGGGCCGGGGCATTCCGCCATCGGCGCTGGGCGGCACCACCCAGAACGACATCCTCAAGGAGTACATCGCCCGCGGCACCTACATCTACCCGCCCGGACCGTCGCTGCGTCTGGTCACGGATCTCTTCGGGTACTGCGTCGAGCACCTGAGCCGGTGGAACCCAATCAGCGTGAGCGGGTATCACATCCGGGAGGCGGGCGCCACGGCCGTGCAGGAGGTGGCGGTGACGCTGGCGGACGGGCTGACCTACCTGCGCGCGGCGGTGGAGGCCGGGCTCGACGTGGACCGCATCGCGCCGCGTCTCAGCTTCTTCTTCGCCTCTCAGATGAACCTGCTGGAAGAGGTGGCGAAGTTCCGGGCGGCCCGCCGGCTGTGGGCCCGCCTGATCCGCGAACGGTTCGGGTCGACCGATCCACGCTCGCAGATGCTCCGTTTTCACACCCAGACCGCCGGCGTGGCGCTCACCGCGCAGCAACCCGAGAACAACGTCGTCCGCGTCACGCTGCAGGCCCTGGCCGCGGTGCTCGGCGGCACCCAGTCGCTGCACACCAACGCCATGGACGAGGCCCTGGCCCTGCCCACAGACGCCTCCGCGCTATTGGCCCTGCGCACGCAACAGATCCTGGCCTTCGAGAGCGGGGTGGCGGACACCGTCGATCCGCTCGGCGGCGCGTACGTCGTGGAGTACCTCACCGACGAGATCGAGCGGCGTGCCCGGGAGTTGATCGATCGGCTCGAGGGCGCGGGGGGGATGCTCCGGGCGATCGAGACCGGACTGGTGCAGCGCCTGATCGCGGAGGCCGCCTATCGCGAGTCGCAGCGCGTGGAGCGCGGCGAGCGGGTGGTCGTCGGGGTGAACCGCTTCCAGTCGGGGGAGGCCGTCCGGCCGAAGATTCTGCGCGTGCCGGAGGAGGTCGTCCGCCGGCAGAAGGCGCAGTTGAGCGCGGTGCGCTGGAAACGCGACGGCGCAGCGGTGGAACGCGCGCTGGCCCGGCTGCGAGGCGCGGCCGAGGGCCGGGACAACCTCATGCCGTTCATCCTCGAGGCGGTGCGGACCTATGCCACGATCGGCGAGATCTGCGACGTGCTGCGCGCCGTCTTCGGCGTGCACCGCCCGACCGTGACCGTCTAGGCCGTGGCCCTCCTCGACGAGGCCCTCTCCGGTTCCCACCAGGCCCTGGCCCGCGTGATCTCCCTCGTCGAGGACGGTGATCCCGAAGGGCAGGCCTTGCTGCGCCAGCTCCACCCGCGCACCGGCGCGGCCTACACCGTGGGGATCACCGGGCCGCCCGGCGTCGGCAAGAGTACGCTCGTGGACGCCTTGACCCGGACGCTGCGCTCGCAGGGGACGACGGTCGCCGTTGTCGCGGTCGATCCGACCAGCCCGTTCACCGGCGGCGCGCTGCTTGGGGACCGCATCCGCATGCAGGACCACGCCGCCGACCCGGGCGTGTTCATCCGCAGCATGGCCACCCGGGGCAGCCTCGGCGGGCTCGCCCCGACCACCTCCGACGTGGTGCGGGTGCTCGACGCGGCCGGATTTCAGATCATCCTCATTGAGACCGTCGGCACCGGGCAGGCCGAGGTGGATGTGGTGGGCGCCGCCGACACCGTGGCGATCGTCCTGATGCCCGGCTTCGGCGACACGGTGCAGACGATGAAGGCGGGGATCATGGAGATCGGCGAGATCTTCGTGGTGAACAAGGCCGATCAAGGCGACGCCGACCGCACGTTGATCGAGGTGAAGATGATGCTGGCCCTGGCGCCCAGGACCGGCGGATGGCACCCGCCGGTGCTGACCAGCATCGCCACCAGCGGCCGGGGCGTCGCGGACCTGCTCGAGGCCATCGCGCGACACCGGGAGTGGCAGGAACGCGACGGTCGGCTCGCCGCCCGCCGCCGCGATCGGCGACGCCGCGAGATCCTCCGCGCGGCCGAGCGCCGCCTGCAGGCGCGCATCCTCGAGGCCGCCGCGCACAGCCGCCGGCTCGAGACCCTCACCGACGAGGTGCACGCGGGCCGGCTCGATCCGGCCGCCGCGGCCGAGGAGTTACTCCGGGAGCTGTGAGAGTCGATCACGTCGGGATCGCAGTGGCGGATCTGGACGCCGCGGTGACACTCTACACCGCGCTGCTCGGCGGCCGCGTGGTGCACCGCGAGTCCCTGGAACGCGAGGGCGTGCGCCTGGCGTTTGTCGACGTTGCCGGCCTGCAGCTCGAACTGCTCGCGCCGACGGCGGAGGAGGGTCCGCTGGCGCGATTCATCCGGTCACGCGGGGAAGGGCTGCATCACCTGGCCGTCGAGGTGCCGGACGTGGCGCAGGCCATCGCGGAGTTCGCGGCGGCCGGACAGCAGCCGATCGACGCCGCACCCCGTCCCGGCGCGCGCGGCCGGATGATCGCCTTCCTGCATCCCGCGGCGGCGCACGGTGTGCTGATTGAACTCGTCGGACCCGCGGCGTCCTCCGACATCACCGCGTCTTGCATCACCGGCGCGCCGTTGCTATAATGCGCCTGGTCCCTCGTCGTTGAGACGCGCGTCGCCTCAGCCCGTGTACTCCCGCGTGTGGCGTGTCGCCCGCAGGGCCCTGACCCTGCCCGGTGAACGTACGAGGCCGTTGATCGGAGGTGCGGCGTGCCGCAGACGCCCAGAACTCCGACCTTCCCTGAGAGGTCTGACATCACGACCGACTATGTCATCCGCCCGGGCCTCCTCAGCCTGCTGATCGTCGCGGTCGGACTGTCCACCGCGGTCAGCGCCGGGACGGGTTATACGCTCTTGCGCAAGGACGTCAGCATCGTGCACCAGGACGTCCTGCTGCGCCAGTCCACCTTCAAGCGCACCGTGCAGGACGCATTGGATGAGGCGGGCGTGCGCCTCGGTCCGGACCATGATGTCTCGCCCGCGTCGGATGCGCCGCTGCGGGAAGGACTGCGCATCGTCGTGCGCCGACCGGTGCCGGTCACGATCATCGCCGACGGCAAGGTCCGCACCGTGCAGAGCGCGGCCCCCACGGTCGCGACGCTGCTGGTGCGCCACGGCATCACCCTGTCCGCTTCCGACAAAGTCTTCCCCTCGCCCCAGACACCGCTGCAGCGTGGGCTACGCGTGCGCGTCGTGCGCGTTCACCATGAAATCGAGAACGAGCAGACGGTCATCCCGTTTCAGGTCCGCCGCACGCCCGATCCCACCGTGTCGCGGGGTGTCGTCGGCGTGGTCTCCTCCGGCCGCCCGGGGCTGCGTGAGCGCGTCTGGCGGGTGACGCGCGCCGACGGCCAGGTCACCGGCCGCTCCCTGCTGGGCTGGCGGATCGTGCGCGACCCGCTCGACCGCATGCTCAGCGTCGGAGCCCAGCCGCGGGGGGCATCGGATGGGCCGTTCGCCGGCCGCGCGTACCTGGACCTGATCGCCACCGCCTACGCGCCGTTCTGCTGCAAGGGCGTCGATGACATCACCGCGCTGGGGATCCGCGCCGGATACGGCGTGGTCGCCGTCGACCCGCGGGTCATTCCGCTCGGCAGCCGCCTCTACATCGAAGGTTACGGGTATGCGATCGCCGCCGACACCGGCAGCGCGATCAAGGGATTGCGCATCGACCTGGGGTATGACACGATGCCTGAGGCGATCCGCTTCGGCCGGCGCCCGGTCCGCGTCTACATCATCCAGTAGGGGCGGGCGCGCAGCTGACCCATCCCGCGTGAGCGACCTGGCCACGCCGGCGGCCACCGCGCGTGTGCTCCGCGCGTACGGGCTGCGTCCTCGCCGCCGCCTCGGCCAGCACTTCCTGGTCAGCCGCTCCGTCCTCGAGCGCATCCTCGAGGCGGCCGCGCTCTCGCCTGACGACGGCGTGCTGGAGATCGGCGCGGGGATCGGCACCCTCACCGCGGCGCTGGCCGCGCGGGCCGGTGCCGTCGTCGCCGTGGAGTCCGATGCCGGATTACTGCCCCCGCTGCGGGAGGCGGTCGCGGCGTTTCCCAACGTCGCGCTGGTGCAGGGCGACATCCTGGCCCTGGACCTGCCGGATCTCGTCGACAGGTTGCCTGTGTCGCGCAAGTCGGTCAGCAACCTGCCCTACAACATCGCCTCTCCGGTGATCCTGGCGCTGCTGGAACGGCCGCTGGGACTGCGGCGGCTGGTCCTCACCGTCCAGCGCGAGGTGGCCGATCGCCTGGTGGCCCCGCCCGGCGGGAAGGACTATGGCGCCCTCTCCGTCGCCGTGCAATACCGGGCCGCGGCGTCGATCGCGGGACGGATCGGCCCCGGCGCCTTCTACCCGCCTCCGGAGGTTGACTCGGCCATCGTGGTCCTCAACACGCTCCAGAGGCCGCCGGTTGCCGTTGCCGACGAGGCGCTGTTGTTCCGTGTCGTCCGCGGGGGATTCGCCCAGCGCCGCAAGACGCTGCGCAACGCCCTGGCCGCCGCGCTGGCCATCGCCCCCGCCGCCGTGGCATCGGCGGCGGCGGAGGCGCGGATCGATCCCCTGCGGCGGGCGGAGACCCTTGATCTGGAGGAGTTCGCGCGCCTGACGAATGCCCTCGCCCCCGCCATCCCGGCGAAGGTAAAGTCCGCCGGACCGGGGAAGAACACGCGATGATGGAGGATCTCACGGAGTTCTACTCGGCGAGCGCGCGGGTGATGTCCCGCTCGCTCATCCGGGAACTCCTCAAACTCACCCGAGCCGAGGACATCATCTCGTTTGCCGGCGGTCTTCCCGATCCGGCCACCTTTCCGGTGGAAGAACTCAAGGCAGTGACGCTGGCCATCCTCGAGCGGGAGCCGCAGCTGGCGCTGCAGTACGGTCCCACCGAGGGCGACGTCCGGCTGCGCGACGAGCTGGCGAAGTGGATGGCCAAGGACGGTATCGCCGTCGGCCGCGAACAGGTTCTGATCACGATCGGCTCGCAGCAGGGGTTGGACATCATCGGCCGCGTCTTCCTCGATCCGGGCGATGTCGTGATCGTGGAGCGGCCATCCTACATGGCGGCGCTGCAGGTGTTCCGCAGCTACCGCGTGGAGATGGTCGGCGTCGAGCAGGACGACGACGGGATGCGCCCCGAGCGGCTCGAGGAGACGCTCGCGGCACTGGGGCGGGCCGGAAAGCACCCGAAGCTCATCTACGTCGTCCCTGACTTCCAGAATCCGTCCGGCGTGACGATGAGCGCGCCGCGCCGCCAGGCGGTGCTGGACCTGGCCCGGGCGCACCGCACGCTCCTGGTCGAGGACAGCCCGTACCGGGAGCTGCGCTTCGAGGGGACCGCGCCGCCGCCGCTGGCCGCGCTGGACCGTGAGGGCCGCGTCATCTACCTCTCCACCTTCAGCAAGACCCTGTGCCCCGGGATGCGCATCGCCTGGGTCGCCGCCTCCGATGAGATCATCCAGCAGTTCGTCACGGCGAAGCAGGGGATGGACCTGTGCTGTCCGGCCTTCACCCAGGCCATCGCCGCCGAATTCGCCGCCCGCGGTCACCTCGCCGCGCGCGTGCCGCAGATCACGGCGTTGTACCGGCGCAAGCGCGACGTGATGCTGGGCGCGCTGGCGCGAGAGATGCCCGACGGCGTGAGCTGGACCCGTCCCGCCGGCGGCCTGTTCCTCTGGGTGCGCCTGCCCGAGGCCATGGACACCGAGCAACTGCTGCGCCCGGCCGTAGAAGAGGAAGGCGTGGCCTACGTCGCCGGCTCGGGCTTTCACGCCGACGGCGGCGGGAAGAACACGATGCGCCTGAACTTCTCGTTCCCCTCCGAGGAGCAGATCGACGAAGGCATCCGTCGGCTGGGAAAGCTGGTGCGCAACCGCCTGCCGGCGGTCAAGACGGCCTGACCGGCTACCGCCGCGCGGTGACCAGAGGAACGATCTCCGCGGCGACGTCGCGCCCCACGACCACGCTGATGTCCGCGCCGGGGCTGGGCTGGCGTGTGAAGATCTCCTTGGTGATCGCCCGGCCGCCGAGCAGTTCGGCGATCAGCCGCGCCACCAGGTTCCGGTCGCTGCGGTAGGTGATCGTCGTCGTCTTGACGAGGACGTCCGCCGTATCCACCCGCACGATCCGGAAGCCCAACCGCTCCAGCCGCTGCGCCGTCTGGCGGGCCAGGCCCGGCACGCCGCTGCCGTTGAGGATCTCGACGCCGGTGGCGGCGAGTTCGTGCGGGCTGATTCCGTAGAACACCTCCAGCAGGGTCTGGCGGACGGCCGCCGGGTCGGGTTCATAGAAGGATTCCGTGATCACCCCGGGCAGCGTGCGGAAGGTCAGATCCGTGCTCTTCAGGCGCGCCGTAAACATCCCCAGCGTCATGAGCTCGGACATGGTGAGGTTGGTCTGCGTGTTGTCGTAGAAAGCCTGCAGCAGTTGCGGCGCGGCAAAGACCGTGCCCGGGGACTTCAGCTTGGCGAACAGGGCCAGCAGCATCTTCTGCTGGCGTTCCACGCGCGTGATGTCGCCCATGGCGTCCCGGCGGAAGCGAATATATTGCATCGCCTGCTCGCCGTTCAGGACCTGGCGCCCCTTCTTCAAGTTGATGTACAGTCCCGCCCAGCGATCCGTGTACTTCATGTCGCGGTCCACGTCGATCTCGACCCCGCCCACGGCGTCGATCAGCTCGGCGAACGACTGGGCGCCGAGCTTCACGTAGTAGTGGACCGGCACGCCGAGGTACTGCTCCACCGTGCGTGTCGTCAGCGACGGACCGCCGAAGGCGTACGCGGCGTTGATCTTGTTCTCGCCCACGCCGGGAATCACGACCCGCGTGTCACGCGGGATGGAGAGGCCGCTGATGTGGTTGCGCCGCGGGTCGAAGCTGACCAGGATCAGCGTGTCGGACCGCGCCACGTTCACCACCTGGCGGCGGTTGTTGATCGTGACGTCCACGCCGATGATCAACACGTTCACGCGGCGGGACAGGCGCAGCCCCCAGCCGAAGGGGCGCGCCGCCGGGGCCGGGCGATCCACGACCTGGTCCCCGGTGTAGGCCTCGTTGTGCGTGAGCACGTAGAGCGCCGCGCCGGCGATCAACCCGGCGATCACAACCGGCGCTCCGATCACCAGGTAGCGCGCGTACACCCACCAGCCGCGGCCACGAAGGCGCCGCGGGGGCGGTGAGGACGCAGCCGGTGTCGACGGTACGGTCTTCATGCGTATGCCGTGCCCGGGACCTCCCCGCGCACGGCGTTTTCATCATACGCCATGGCGCGGGCCTGTCAAGGAAACCGGCAAGGAGTTGGCCCGCAGGGCACCTAACTGGTATATACCTACTTCCGGCAGGGGGTAACCCGCTATCCCGCACTCCGTGGTTGCTGCGCTGTTCTGCGCGCCGCTCTTCCTCGTGTCCATTTCCCACCACCGTACCGCGAGGTCCCGCAGGGAGGTGCCGGTGTGACGCCTGTCGAGGTCGGCCAGCGTCAGGAGGGAGGGAAGCCGGTGAAGGAGCTCCGCCTCAACGCCTACGCCAAGGTGAATCTGACGCTGGACGTCGGCCAGGCACGGCCGGACGGCTACCACGAGATCGAGTCGGTGATGCACACCATCGCCCTGCACGACTCGATCACGCTGCGCGAGGCGGGCACGGGCACCGAGGTCATCGTGACCGACGGCAGCAACGTGCCGACCGATCACCGCAACCTCGTCGCGCGCGCCGCGGAGAAGCTGCGCGAGATGTTCGGGGTGACCCGCCCCTTGCAGATCGAGTTGAGCAAGCGCATCCCGGTGGCGGCGGGGCTGGGCGGCGGGAGCTCGGACGCGGCGGTGACCCTGCTCGGACTGGCCCAGATGTGGAAACTGCGCCTGGACGGCCGCGAGATGCTCGCCCTGGCCACCCAGCTCGGCGCGGACGTGCCGTTCTTCCTGGAGGGCGGCGGCGCGGTGGCCCGCGGGAAGGGCGAGCGGATCACGTACCTGCCGCCGCTGCCCACGACGTGGCTGGTCCTGGCCCGGCCGCGAGCGGAGGTGTCCACGGCCTGGGCCTACCGTCAGCTCGGCCCCGGGGGAGGCACCCGCCCGCAGACGGCGGCGATGATCGACGCCGTGCGGCGGGAGGACGTGCGCGAGGTCGGCCGGCTGCTGCACAATGTCTTCGAGGACGTCATCGCCTCGCACTACCCGATCATCAAAGACCTCAAAGCCCGCATCCTGCGCGGCGAAGCCTACGGCGCGTCGATGAGCGGGACGGGGCCGACCGTCTTCGGCCTGATGGCCAACGAGGCCGCCGCGCACAAGATCGCAGACGACCTGCGCCAGCTGGCGGATCTGGACGTCTACGTCACCCGCACATTTGCCGAAAGCCGCTGACCCCGCGGCATAGGCGGATCACACGACGACCGGGGAGGGAGTACGGTGCCTGTGGATGTGAACTACTTTGCTGTGGTGGTGGTCGCCATCATCAATCTGATCCTGGGATTCCTGTGGTACGGGCCGCTCTTCGGCCGGCAGTGGATGACCTACATGAACATCACGACGCCGTCGCGGCCGGATCGTGCGGCGATGGCGAAGACGACCGGCGGCTCGTTCGTCGGCGCCCTGGTCTTCGCCTCTGTCCTCTCGCTGGTCGTGGACTGGGCGCAGGCCGCCTCCGCCGCCGCCGGGATCCGTGTCGGATTCTGGGCCTGGCTCGGATTCGTGGCCACGGTCACGATCAACAGCGTGCTCTACGAGCGCCGCCCGACCGGTCTCTGGGCCTTGAACAACGCCTACTACCTCCTCACGTACCTGATCGCCGGCGCGTTGCTGGCCGTCTGGACATAGTGACCGACGCCATCGTCCTGGCCGGCGGCGGGAGAGAACCCGGCTTGGACGCCGCGGTGGCCAACAAGGGCTTCCTGGAGATCGCCGGGCGCCCGCTGCTGGCGCACGTGCTGGCCGCGCTGCGCGGCGCTCGCGGGGTCGGGCGGATTGCCGTCGTCGGTCCGCTTGAGGCGATTCGGGCGGTCAGCGGCGAGGTCGTCATCGTTCCCGACGGCGGGAGCATCATGGACAATGTCGTCCGTGCGCAGGGGGCCCTGGCCGCGCGCGATCCGGTGCTGGTCGTGGCCTCCGACATCCCGCTGCTCACCCCCGCCGCGGTCGAGGCCTTTCTGGCCGCCTGCGCGGCGAACGGTGCCGACTTCTACTACGCCATCGTCCCCCAGGAGGCGATGGTGCGGGTCTTTCCCGGCGCGCGGAAGACCTTCGTGCGGGTTACCGACGGGACGTTCACCGGCGGGAGCGTCATGTTGGTGAACCCGGTCGTGATCGATCGCGTCCGCGACTTCGTCGAGCGCGTCATCGCCGCGCGGAAGAAACCCTGGATGCTGGCGCAGCTGTTCGGCTGGTCGATCGTGATGAAGTTCGCCTCCGGGCGCCTGAGCATCGCCGAGATGGAGGCGAAGGTCCGGGAACTGCTCGGCATCACCGCCAGGGCCGTGATCATCGCCGATCCTGTGCTGGCGCTGGACGTGGACATGGGCAAACCGGAAAATCTCGCCCTCATCCGCACCGCGCTCGGGCGCTAGCCATGGTGCCGAGACGGGAAGGCGGCAGGTTGCGCCGGGGGGAGCGCATGGTGGTGATGGCGCACCACCTGCTGAACGCCCCTCATCGGCTATTCTCGTTGGGCACCTTCGTCGAGATGCTGGGGGCGGCGAAGTCCACGATCAGCGAGGACCTGGGGTTCATGCGGCAGGCGTTCGAGCGCTTCAACCTCGGGAAGGTGGAGACGCTGGCCGGCGCCGCGGGGGGCGTGCGCTACCTGCCGTCTCCGCAACGTGAGCGCATCCGGGCTTTGGTCGAAGAGATCTGCCAGCGCCTGCGCGAGCCCGCGCGCCTGCTGCCCGGCGGCTTCCTCTATACCGCGGACCTCACCTCCACTCCCTCCTATGCGGCGCGCCTGGGGGAGGCGTTCGCCGCCTTCTTCGAGGACACCCGCCCGGACGTCGTGCTGACCATGGAGGTCAAGGGAATTCCGCTGGCGCTGATGACGGCGCGGGCCTTCGATGTGCCGCTGGTGACGATCCGCCGCGGCGCGCATCCCACCGATGGGCCGGCGGTGAGCGTGAACTACGTCTCCGGCTCCTCCCGCCTGGTGCAGTCCATGACCCTGCCCCTGCGGGCGATGACCCAGGGGGCGCGCGTGTTGTTCATCGACGACTTCTTGCGCGGGGGCGGCACGGCGCGCGGCGTCTACGACCTGATGCGCGAGTTCCGCGCCGACGTCGTGGGCATCGGCGTGCTCATCGAGACCCCCAGCCCGCGCGAGCGGATGATCGACCGCTACATCTCGCTGATCCACTTCCAGGGCGTCGGCGAGCAGGGCGAGATCCAGATCACGCCGAGCCGCTTCGTCCTCGAAGCGGCCGCTCCCGGATAACCGGCGGCAGCCGGGAGAAGAAACAGCGGCGGCGACAGCAGGCTGAACAGAAGCCATCCCCAGGGCAGACGGCGGAATCTCCGCGGCAGGAACGGCGCCACCTCGTGCCGTCCCCCAGCAGCGTCGTGACGACCAGCGCGGACAGCAAGGGCCCGTAGGCGCTGAGGTAGTGTCCCGTCCGCCGGAACTGTCTTGACAGCACAGCCCGCCGTGCGGCAGAATGGAGGCGTCCCAAGCTAATGAGTGAGTATTCATTCAATCAGCAGCGATGCGGAGAGTAGCCGCGGCGGCCAGAGCGAAACGGGAAGAGGCGCGCCGGACGCAGATCCTGGAGGCTGCGGCCCGCGTCTTCTCCCGCAAGGGCTTCGAGGGCGCCACGATCAGCGAGATCGCCCGCGCCGCCGGGCTGGCCGAGGGCAGCATCTACAACTACTTCCGCCGCAAGGAAGACCTGCTCGTCCATATCCCCCGCCAGTTCGTCCAGCCGGTGCTGGGGATATGGACCCAGGCCTCCACAGGGCCGCGCAGCCCGGAGGAAGCGGAGGGCCAGCTCCGGGTCCTCATCGGCACGATGGCGGAGCGCCTGCGCGCCCAGACCCCCTTCCTCAAAGTATTCGTCTCCGCACTCCCGCACCTCAGCCCGGCCGCCCGACGGCAGTACATGCAGATCCCCACCGCCGCCGCGGAACGGATCGAGCAGTTCCTGCGGGCCGGGATGCGCACGGGGGCCTTCCGACGCGACCTGAACCCGGCGATCGCCGCCCGCGCCCTGCCCGGCATGCTGATGGCCTTCGTCATGATGCAGGAGATCCTGCTCGGTCGCCGCCTGGTCCCGTACAGTTACGACACGATCGTCGCCGAGGTGGTCCGCATTTTCCTCTACGGGGCCGTCCGGCGCGGCCCGATCAGCCGCATCTCATCCACTCAAGGAGGACAGACGTGAACGCACCGTTGCGCATCGTCGCCCTGCTGACGCTGCTGGCCGTCCTCGCGGCCGCAGGATCCGCGTCGGCCCAGCCCGCACCGCCCGCGCCGCGCCGGTTGAGCCTGGTGGAGGCCACCACCCTGGCCCTGCAGCAGAACCAGCAGCTGCGCGTGGCCGCCTTCGAGGTGGCGGTCGCCCGCGCGCAGCTGGCCCAGGCCCGCGCGGCCAAGAGCCCCCAGCTCAGCGCCCAGGGCAGCTACACCCGCATGCAGGAAGGCGTGGCGATCGTGATCCCGGACTCCGGCGGGGACGTGATCATCATTCCTCCCGGATCGCCGAACCTCTACGACGTGCGCCTCATCCTCCAGTATCCGCTCTATACCGGGGGGAGCCTGGAGGCGCAGATCGCGCTGGCCGAGGCCAACGTGAAGGGGGCGGAGGCGACGCTGGAGCGCGTCAGACAGTCCATCGTCTTCGGCGTGCGGCAGGCGTATTTCCAGGTGCTGCTCGCCTCCTCAGGACTGGAGGTGGCCGAGCGCAGCGTGGCGCAGGCCGCCGAGAACCTGCGCGTGGCCCGGGCCCGTGTCGCCGCGGGCGCCTCGCCCAAGTTCGACGAGGTGCAGGCCGACGTCGCGCTGGCCACCGCCCGGCAGAGTCAGGTGCGTGCGCGCAACGGGATCGCCCAGGCGACGCAGGTGCTGAACGGGCTGCTCAATCTGCCGCTGAACACGCCGCTGGCTCTGACCGATGCCTTCGCCGTGCGACCGGTCCGCGACTCGGTCGAGACCCTTGTCGCGCGCGCCGTGCGGGTGCGGCCGGAGTTCGCGGAGCTGGCGGCGCGAGCGGCCGCGGCGCAGGCCGGCATCCGCCTGGCCGAAAGCGGCGGCCGGCCGAACCTGGCGCTGCAGGCCGGCGGCAGTTACTCGAACACGAGCGGGCTCCTGGCCGGACAGGCCGGCACGACGAGCTGGTCGGTGACGCTGGCCGCGACGATGAGCCTGTATGACGGCGGGATCACGCGGGAGCGCATCCGCGAGGCGCAGCTGCGCCTGGAGCAGTTGCGGGCATTGGAGGCTCAGCAGCGGCAGAGCGTCGAGCTCGAGGTCCGGCAGGCGCACCTGAACCTCCAGTCCGCGGCAGAGGAGTTGAGCGGCGCGGACGCGCTGATCGCCCAGGCCCAGGAGGCCCTGCGGATCGCCAACGTGCGGTTCCAGTCCGGGGTCGGCACGAACCTGGAAGTCTTGAATGCCCAGACCGCCGCCTCTCAGGCCGAGGCCGCGAAGGCTCAGGCTCTATTCAACTACAGCCTGGCGCGCGTCACGCTGGAGCGCGCGGTCGGCGCGGAGGTGCCCTGAGGTCATGGCCCGGCGCATCCGCCTGGTCGTCGCGGTGGTGATCGTCGCCGCGCTCCTGGCCTGGGGCGCCGTGCGCTACGTGCGCTCGGCCCGGCAGCCCGACGACCTCGTGGCCGCGTCCGGGACGATCGAGGCGAATCAGGTCAGCGTGGCGAGCAAGGTCCCGGGACGGATTGAGCGGATCCACGCCGCGGAAGGCGACGCGGTGCGCGAGGGGATGCCCCTGGTCACGATCGAAGGGCGGGAGCTTCAGGCGCAGATCGCTCAGGCCCGGGCCGCGGTGGACGCCGCCCGGGCGCGCGTGGCGCTGGCGGAGGCGGCGCTGGCGCAGCAGCAGCGGCAGGTCGAGGCGCAGATCGCGCTGGCGGAGGCCGCGCTGGAGGGGGCGCGGACCCGCACGCAGCAGGCCGCCGAGACGCGGTCGCTCACCGCCTCCCAGGCCGCGCTCCAGGTCAAACAGGCGGAGGCGGCGTACGCCGCCGCATCCCAAAACGTGCGCGCGGCCCGCGCGACCCTCGACCGCGCCACCGGGGATCTGCGCCGGATGGAGGAGTTGTTCAAAGACGGCGCCGTGAGCGCGCAGCAACTCGACGCCGCCCGCTCGGCGGCCAGCGCGGCCCAGGCCCAGTACGCCGCGGCCGTGGACCTCGCCGGGCAGGCGGAAGCGGCGCTGCGTCTGGCCCGCGACAACCTCGGCCAGGTCCGGGTGCGCGAACAGGAGGTCTCCGCCGCGCGCTCTCAGGCGGCGCAGGCCGAAGCCAATCTCCGGCTGGCGCGCGCCGGGAAGGAGATGATCGCCCAGCGCCGGGCGGACCTGGCTGCGGCCCGGGCCCAGCAGCGCCAGGCGGAGGCCAGCCTGCAGTACCTCCTGACGCAGCGCGAGAACCTCGTCATCTCCTCGCCGCTCGACGGCGTCGTCATCTCGAAGCTGGCCAGTGAGGGCGAGATCGTCGGCGCGGGCGCGCCCATCCTCATCCTGGCCGATCTGAGGACGGTGTGGATCCGCCTCTACGTCCCGCTGCCGCGGCTCGGAGAGATCAAGACCGGCCAGCGTGCCGAGGTCACCACGGATGCGCTGCCCGGCCGGACCTTCACCGGCACCGTGACCGAGATCGCGCAACAGGCCGAGTTCACCCCGCGCAACATCCAGACGCGCGAGGAGCGCGTCAAGCTCGTCTTCGCCGTGAAGATCACCCTGCCTAACCCGGACGGCGTCCTCAAGCCCGGGATGCCCGCGGATGCCGCCATCACCACACGCTGACGGTCCCCGGCTGTGATCGTCGTCGATCAACTCGCCAAACGCTTCGGCGCCACGCAGGCGGTGGACGGCGTATCATTGCACGTCCGGCACGGCGAGATCTTCGGCCTGCTCGGTCCGGACGGCGCGGGGAAGACGACCCTGTTTCGCATGCTGGCCGCCGTCTTGGAGCCGACGGGGGGGACGGCGCGCCTGGCCGGAGCCGACATCCGCACCGAGCCCGAGCGCGTGAAGGCCCGGATCGGTTACATGCCGCAGGCCTTCTCCCTCTACGGCGACCTGACCGTGCTCGAGAACCTGCGCTTCGTCGCCGAGGTCTACGGCGTGCCCCGCGCAGACATCGGCCCGCGCCTGACGCGGCTGCTCCACTTCAGCCGGCTGGACCGCTTCACCGGCCGCCGCGCCGAGCACCTCTCGGGCGGGATGAAGCAGAAGCTGGCCCTGGCGGCGACGCTGCTCCACGAGCCGGAGGTGCTGCTGCTCGACG
>Ga0209172_10001546_pt1 | contig 47710 bp, 45 predicted proteins | sample LarsenN4metaG_FD_184113 | JGI IMG/M metagenome (GOLD analysis project Ga0209172, IMG submission 184113) | Hot spring sediment bacterial and archeal communities from British Columbia, Canada, to study Microbial Dark Matter (Phase II) - Larsen... ... | reverse complement strand
CGTCACCAGCGACCCCGCCAGGGGTATCTGGCCCGGCAGCCGAGCCGGCTGAGCCAGCGCCGGCCAAGATTGATACGGGCGATACGGCCTGGGTCTTGATGTCGTCCGCGCTGGTGCTCGCGATGGTGGTCCCTGGCCTTGCCTTGTTTTATGGCGGCCTGGTCCGCACCAAGAATGCGCTAGGAACCATCATGCAAAGCTTCGTGATTACCGGTCTTGTGAGCGTGATCTGGATTCTCTTCGGCTATAGTTTGGCTTTCGGACCGGATAAAGGAGGCTTCATTGGCGGGCTCGAATGGGCCGGGCTTCGTGGGGTGGGCGTGGAGCCCCATCCGACCTACGGTCCGACAGTTCCGCATCAGGCCTTCATGGTGTTTCAGCTCATGTTCGCCGCAATTACCCCGGCCTTGATCACGGGCGCCTTTGCGGAACGGAAACGGTTCAGCGCCCTGGTTCTGTTCGCGGGCCTGTGGGCCATTTTGATTTACTGCCCTTTGGCGCACTGGATCTGGGGAGGCGGCTGGCTGGCCAAACGCGGGGCGCTCGATTTTGCCGGCGGCGCCGTGGTCCACATCAGCTCGGGGCTCTCGGCGCTCGCCTGTGCCTTGGTCATCGGCAAGCGAAGGGGCTACGGCACCGACTATATGGCCCCGCACAATCTTCCGCTGACTCTGCTTGGCACCGGGCTTTTATGGTTCGGCTGGTTCGGGTTCAACGGGGGCAGTGCCTTGGGTGCCAATGGCATAGCGGTGCGAGCCTTCGTGGCGACCCACATGGCGGCCTCGGTCGCGGCGCTGGTCTGGATGCTGGTCGAGTGGCTACACCGGGGAAGGCCGACTGTGCTCGGAGTCGCCAGCGGTGCAGTCGCCGGGCTGGCGACCGTCACTCCCGCTGCCGGCTACATCGGTGCGTTGCCGGCGATGGCAGTGGGCGTGATCGCGGGTATCGCCTGCTATGTCGCGATCGTGTGGAAAGGCCGGCTCGGCTATGACGACTCCCTCGACGTGTTCGGCATTCATGGCGTGGGAGGGTTTTTCGGAATCCTCGCGGCCGGGCTGTTTGCGAGCAAGGCGGTGAACCCCGCGGGCGCGGATGGGTTGTTCTTCGGCAACCCGGCCCAGTTCGGAGTGCAGATCCTCACGGCCTTATCAGCGGCGGCATTTTGCTTCATTGGCACCTACGTGATCCTCATGGTGGTTAATCGGCTCACGAGGTTGCGCGTTTCGCACGAGGAAGAAGAAATGGGTTTGGATCTCACTCAGCATAACGAGCGAGCCTATTCTTAAAATAGGCAAGACGCTTAGGAGAAGCGGAGCGACTATGAAACTAATCGAGGCGATCATCAAGCCATTTAAGCTCGATGAAGTCAAAGACGCACTGCACGAGATCGGTATCCAGGGGATGACGGTGACTGAAGTCAAGGGATTCGGGCGCCAGAAGGGTCACAAGGAAACCTATCGCGGCACCGAGTACACGATCGAGTTTGTTCCCAAGGTCAGGATCGAGCTGGCTGTCACCGATGGTCAGGTCAGTCGGGTCATCGAAACGATTGTTCGGGCGGCGAAGACTGGGAGCATCGGCGATGGCAAGATTTTCGTCCGGGATCTCAGCGAGGCAATCCGCATCCGCACGGGGGAAACAGGGGAAAGCGCCCTCTGACCGCGATGCAGAACGGGTTGAACTTCGTTAGCGCGGCGCTCGCCATGTCGGGGCCAGGCCCCCTGCACCTGCCGGAGCCAATGCTGGCACCGTGATCCGGCAATTCAGTTGACGTTGCCGGCTGGAGTGCCGTATCGTGTGACCCATTGCCGTCGGGGCATGCGTCGTTGACCGACCGTGGCCCCGATCCATCGCACGCTCAGGAGCGACATGAAGATATACCTCGCCAATCCCCGAGGGTTCTGCGCCGGCGTGGACCGGGCGATCGAGATCGTGGAACTCTCGCTCAAGGCCTACGGCGCGCCGATCTATGTGCGGCATGAGATCGTGCACAGTCGTCACGTCGTCAACTCGCTGCGCCAGAAAGGCGCGGTCTTCGTGGAGGAGCTGGACGAGGTGCCGGACGGCTCGCCCGTGATCTTCAGCGCGCACGGGGTGGCCAAGTCGGTGTGGGAGAATGCGCGGCGCCGCGGGTTGAAGGTGATTGACGCCACCTGCCCGCTGGTGATCAAAGTCCACAACGAGGTAAACCGCGACTATACCCAGGGGTATGAGCTGATTCTGATCGGCCACGCGGGCCACCCGGAAGTGATCGGGACGCTGGGGCAGGTGCCGGACAAGTTCCACCTGGTGTCCTCGGTTGTCGATGTCGAACGGCTGCACGTGGAGAATGCCGAGCACCTGTCCTACGTGACCCAGACGACGCTCAGCGTGGACGAGTGCCGTGACATTGTTGAGGCACTGCACCGGCGTTTCCCGAAGATCAAGGGCCCGCATCAGGAGGACATCTGTTATGCGACGCAGAATCGGCAGAATGCCGTGAAGGAGCTCGCGAAGCTCGTGGACGTGATTCTCGTGATCGGCTCGCCGAACAGCTCCAACTCCAACCGCCTCCGTGAGCTGGCCGAACGGTGCGGGATTCCCTCCTATCTGATCGATTCCTCCGCCGACATCAATCCCGGGTGGGTCAAACAGGCCCGAGGGGTCGGTATTTCAGCCGGCGCCTCCGCCCCCGAAGTGCTCGTGACCGAGGTCGTGGACTACCTCAAGCGCGAATATGGCGCGGACGAGGTCGAGGAACTGACGGTCATCGAAGAAGACGTCGAGTTTCTGCTCCCCAAAGAGCTGGTGACGATTGCCACGAGCAGCCGCCGGGCCGGCGTCAGGGCTTAGTCTCGCCTAACCCTCAGTTGTTCCATGCTCCCCTATATTTTGTAGTCGAAGGGGGTATCATCCCCTGCCGGTCGTGTTTTGTTTTGATTTCCCGCCTCTTCCTATGCTACAAGGGCCCTCAAGCTCACCCCTGACCGGACGTTCGGTGGGGTGGTGTCTCAGCCGTGCCTGATGTCAATCGCGACTGTGCGGGTCGCCTCGCCTGTCGCGTCGGGAAGTTCCTCCGCAACTGACGCGATGGATTCAGGACCCGAGAGGCGCATTCGTAGGGAGGGCGCATGTACCTGAAATGTCTGGAGCTGACGGGATTCAAGTCGTTCGCGGAAGCACGAATCGAGTTCCCGCCTGGCGTCACGGCAGTCGTGGGACCCAACGGGGTCGGCAAAAGCAATGTCGTCGACTCGGTCCTCTGGGTGCTTGGCGAACAGAGCACCAAGACCCTCCGCAGCGAGCGGATGGAAGATGTGATCTTCAACGGCACCGCGACCCGCAAGCCGCTGGGTATGGCTGAGGTCACATTGATCATGAGCGGCATGGACGCGCGCCGTGTGCAGGGCCGGCCCGATCTGCCGAACAGCCTGAGCGAGTTCCACGAAGTGATGATCACCCGCCGGCTCTATCGCAACGGCGACAGTGAATATCTGATCAATAAGACCCCGTGCCGGCTTAAGGACATCCGCAGCCTCTTCCTGGACACACGCGCAGGCTCCAAAGGGCATACGATCATCGAGCAGGGGCGGATCGAGCAGATCCTGAACGCGTCGCCGCAGGAACGCCGCGAGTTGATCGAAGAGACGGCCGGCATCGTGCGGTACAAGAAGCAGAAGGCCGAGGCGCTCCGGAAGCTGGAGGCCACGCAGCAGAACCTCCTCCGCGTGCGCGACATCATCGGCGAGGTGCGGCGGCAGTTGAATTCGCTCGAGCGGCAGGCGCGACAGGCCCGCACCTACCGAGGCTTGCAGGAGGAGGCGCGGACGATCGAAATCCGGCTGCTGGTGCACGAGCACCGCGAGCTGACCCGACGGCAGACGGCTGTCGCCGGAGAGCTGGCGAAGCTGGAAGCCGAGGAGGCCGAACGGCACGCACAGTCCGCGCGGCTGAGCACCGATCTGGAGGCCGTGCGCATGAAGATGCTGGCCGGAGAGCAGGCCATCGACCGGCTCCGCGACGCGCTCTCCGACGTAGAGCATCAGCAGTCCCAGGCTGTCACCGCGGCCGAGGTCGAACGGGGACGCCAGGAGCTGTTCCAACAGCAACGGACGCAGGCGCAGGAGGAACTGGCTCGGCTAGCTACGGGGCAGGCGCAGGCGGCGACGGAGACGAACGCGGTGCGGGTGCGCGCGGCACAGCTCGAGCAGGAGATCGCGGCCGGCGACCGGGCCCTGGATGAGATGGAGGTCGCACTGCAGGTGCTCTCCGCGCGCCGGAGCGGCATCGCCGAAGGGGTGGAAGCGGCGCGCCGCGCGGTCGTGGACCTGACCGTGCAGCAGACGACCGCGACGAACACGAGCGCCGCGCTGGTGCAGCGGCGGGAGGAAGCGCTGCGACGCCGGGAGCGGCTGCGGGCTGAACGCACGGAACTGGCCGGCCAGCAGGACGCGGCGCGGGCGCGTGCTGCCGCGCTGGCGGGGGAGCGCCGGGCGAGCGAGGGGCAGGTGCAGACCCTCCGGGAGGACCGCGCAACCGCGGCGCAGGCCCTGGAGGCCGGTGAAGCCGAGCTGCGTGACGCGGAACAGAGGCTGATGCGCCAGCAGGAGGACCTGGCCGCGATCGAGTCCAGCCTCCGCGCGCTCCGCAACGTGGTGCGCGAGGACATGGGCTACGGTCGGGAAGGCGAGGAACCTGCGACCTCGCTGCGATCAACGTGCGCGGGTGTGCGGTCGGCGTTGGCGGAGTGGCTGGAAGTGCCGTCGGGGCTGGATCGGGCCGTGGAGGCGGCGCTCGGCGAGCGCGTGCGCGGATGGCTGGTCGAGCATCCGGCCGATGCGCGACGCGCGATGGAGTTTCTGAAAGGCAAGGGGCTGGGACGGGGCGCCTTCGTGCCGTTGCGCGCGCGCGTGGCGGCCGATTCCTCGAGGCACGCCGGCGCGAGCTGGTGGCCGGCCATTCAGGGCGTGCCGGGTGTGATCGGGCGCGCGGTGGATCTCGTGCGCACGCCGGATGAGTCGCCGAAGTTGCTGGGGTGGCTGCTGGACGGCGTCGTCTTCGTCGAGTCGCTGGACGCGGCGTTCACGGTCTGGGAGCACGGGCAGTGGGCGGCGCCGGCCGGGCCGACCCTGGTCACCCGGGATGGCGAGGTGCTGGATGCGGCCGGCATCTTGACCGGCGGGACGAGCGGCGGCGCGGGGCTGTTGCAGCGGCGCCGGGAGGTCGAGCGTCTGGAAATGCAGCGAGGAGACCTCGTGCAAGCGGTCGAAGACGGACGCCGGCAGCGGGAGGACCTCCTGGCTCGAGTCGAGGCGGCGGAGAGGCGCATCCAGGCTCTGGACGAGGCGATCCGCGAGGCGGAACTGCGAAGGCTGGCCCTGACCAAGGACGAGGACGGCTGCCTGCAGCAGGCGGACGATTTGCAACGGCGGCTCAACGTGCTCGACGCGGAGGGCCGAGCGGACGATGAGGAACGCGCGCGGTGCGAGGAGGAGCTGGCCGCGGCGGGCCGGTCCCTGGCTGTCTTCGAGGCGGAGAAGGTCATCAAGGAACAGCAGTTCAAAGAGTATGCCCGCGCCCTGGAACAGGTCGAAGAGGAAGGCCGGGTCTTGCAGCAGCGGGTGACCGAGTCGCGGCTGGCCGTGACTGCTCTGCGCGTGCAGCGGGAACAAGCGGGGCGGGACCTGGATCGGCTCACGAAAGAATATCAGCAAGGCATGGAGCGGGTGGCGGAGCTGGAAGCGCACGTGAACGGGCTTATCACCGCACAGGCGCAGAGCCAGGCCGAACGAGCACGGCATGAAGCCCTCTGCCGCGAGCTCGACCAGCGTACGGGGCAGATCCGGGCGGAGCTGGCGGCGTCGCAGGATGTGCACATGCAGGACCTGGGACGGTCCAAGGAGTTGGATGAGCAGCTGAGCGGCGTGCGGACCGCCCTGTCGGCGTTGCGGGACCGTCGTACGACCTTCGAGGTGCAGCGCGCTGAAATCAACATGCAGTTGGCTGCCGTGGAAGGCACGTTCACGGGCACCTACCAGCTTTCGGTGGCCGAGGCGCTCGCACAGGTGCCCGCAGCAGCGGATGGGCCGGTTGAGGTCGAGGCTGAGGGTGAGGCTGCGATACAGGTTGAGGCTGAGGGGGAAACGGGAAGCAACGGACCAAACGGGCAGAACGGGCCCAACGGACCCGACGAGGCAGGGGTCGATCCAATCCAGGCGCTGCGCGATCGGCTCCAGAAGGTCCGGGAGCGCCTGGAACGGATGGGCGCAATCAACCTGGCGGCCATCGAAGAACACCGGGAGTTGGAAGAGCGGCACACTTTCCTGTCGGAGCAGGAAGCGGACCTGACCAACTCGATCACCTCCCTGAAGGAGATCATCAGCCGCATCAACCGGACGACGAAGCAGCTCTTTCTGGAGACGTTCAACGAGCTGCAGGAGAAGTTCGGCGAGGTTTTCACGCGATTCTTCCCGGGCGGGCGGGCGGAGCTTGTCCTCGTCGAGCCCGAGCCGGTGGAAGGGGAAGCGCCGAAACCGACCGACGAGCCGGGCGTGGACATTGTCGCGCAGCCGCCCGGCAAGCGGCTCAAGAGCATCACGATGCTCTCGGGTGGGGAAAAGACGCTGACTGCGATGGCGCTGATCTTCGCCAGCTTCCTGATCCGTCCGACCCCCTTCTGCGTCCTGGACGAGATCGACGCGCCGCTGGACGAAGAGAATATCGGGCGCTTCACCACCGTGCTCAAAGAACTGGCCGAGCGGGCCCAGTTCATCGTGATTACCCACAACAAACGCACGATGCACATCGCCGATTCCCTCATCGGCGTCACGATGGAAGAACCCGGGATCAGCAAGCTGGTGTCGGTGCAACTGGCCGACCTGCAACCCGCGTGATGGGCGCGGCAAGACAACCTCCGAACACGTTGGATCACAAGGAAGTTTGGCCCCTTTTGCTTGACACCCCGCGGCAGGGTCTGTTATAAGCGGGCGCCGTGGGTTAATCCATGGCCGAACGGGTCCGTCCTGCCGCACGTAGGCGAGCCTCACCCCCCTCGGCCGTTTTCTCCACTACACAGATGCCGTGGCTCCAGCGATGAAGCTTCTGAAGACTCTGTTGACTCGTCTGTCCGAGAATCTGTTTGCCTCGGTGCCGGGCCGGCGCAAGCGCAGTGCCGCCCAGCGGTCCTCGCCGCCGCTCCGTCTGGTGTCCCACAATCCGCATCCCACCATGGCAGCCGAGTCACCGTCGCGACGAATGAGCGGGCCCGCTCCGGGTCACGCCGAATGGCTTGATGAAGCGATCCGTCGAAGCCAGGCCTGGTTCCTGGGCCGGCAGGACCCCCAGGAAGGCTACTGGGTCGCTGAGCTGGAAGCCGACACGACGCTGACCGCCGAGTATGTGATGCTGCGCCGCTTCCTGGGCGCGGTGGATCCGGAGCGCGAACGTCGGATGGTCCGCTACCTGCGGCACATGCAGTTGCCCGAGGGCGGCTGGCCGATCTACTACGGGGGACCTTCCGAGATCAGCGCCTCCGTGAAAGCCTACTTTGCGTTGAAACTGGCCGGCGTGTCGGCGGACGAGCCCTTCATGGTCAAGGCGCGCGAGGCGATCCTGGCCAAAGGCGGGGTGGTCGCCGCAAACGTGTTCACGAAGATCGCGCTGGCGCTGTTTGATCAGTACGACTGGCGCGGCATTCCGAGTATGCCCTCGGAGATCATCCTGCTGCCCAAGCGGTTCTACTTCAGCCTGTACGCGATGTCCTACTGGTCGCGGGCGGTGATCGTTCCGCTGCTGATCATCTTCGCGCACCGGCCGGTGTGCCGCGTTCCGGCCGAGCAGGGGATTGCGGAACTCTGGGTGCAGCCGCGCGAGCAGGTGCGGTATCGCAACGTCCCGCCGCTCAGGAAAGACCCGCAGTGGTTGACGTGGCGCAACGTCTTCATCACGATCGACTCGGTGCTCAAGCTCTTCGAGCGCGCGCCGATCAAGGCGTTGCGTGCCCGGGCGCTGGCCCGGGCGGCGCAGTGGATGCTGGACCACATGAAGGGGACCGGCGGGCTCGGCGCGATCTATCCGGCGATGGCCAATTCCGTGATCGCCCTACACTGCCTGGGGTACTCCAATGACCACCCCCTCGTGCTGAAAGCCTTGAAGGAGATCGAGGAGTTGGAGGTCTATGACACGGTCAGGGAGCATGAGGGCATCGGGCAGCCGACCTTGCGCCTCCAACCGTGTTTCTCACCGGTCTGGGACACGGCGTTGCTGATCAATTCCCTGATCGAGGCAGGGCTGCCGCCCGATCACCCCGCGCTCATGCGGGGTGGGGCGTGGCTGGTGTCCAAACAAGCCACAGCGGTCGGCGACTGGATCGTGTCGTCGCCAGAGGCCAAGCCGGGCGGGTGGTACTTCCAGTTCGAGAACGAGCTGTATCCTGACGTGGATGACTCGGCCGTGGTCTTGATGGCCTTGTCCAAAGTACGGATGGCGGACCGGGATGCGCAGCGCGCGGCGATCGCGCGGGGCTTCCGCTGGGTGCTGGCTATGCAGGGGTCGGACGGTGGCTGGGGAGCTTATGACAAGGATAACAACCGCATGGTGTTCAACCTGATTCCGTTTGCCGATCACCGGGCGTTGCTGGATCCCAGCACGTCGGACGTGACCGGGCGGTGCCTGGAGATGCTGGGAACGTTCGGCTACGACATGACGCATCCGGCGGCAGTGCGGGCGCTGGAGTTTCTCCAACGAGCGCAGGAGGCGGACGGAAGCTGGTATGGCCGCTGGGGAGTCAATTACATCTATGGCACGTGGTCGGTCCTGGCTGGCCTGCGGGCCATCGGCGCGGACATGTCCGCCCCCTACGTGCGCCGCGCTGTCGCGTGGCTGGAAGCGAGGCAGAACCCCGACGGCGGCTGGGGCGAGTCCTGTCTGTCCTATGCGGATCAGAAGGAGGCCGGCCGCGGCGAGAGCACCCCCTCACAGACTGCTTGGGCGCTCATCGGATTGTTGTCCGCCGGCATCACGGACTCCCTGAGCGTGGTCCGTGGGGTGAACTATCTCCTGAAGCACCAACGGGACGACGGATCCTGGGAGGAGGTCCGGCACACGGGCACGGGCTTCCCGCGCGTGTTCTATCTTCGCTACCATTGGTACTGCCACTACTTCCCGCTGTGGGCCCTCGCCATGTACCGGAACATGCGTGCGCGCGGGCAGAGCAAGGCCGATGAGTTGCGTCAGGCCGCGCGTGTGGCGGGATGGCTCCGGCTCGACGCTTGACGGCCGCGCTCCCTCCCTCCTTTGCGGCCCCGGTGCGGCCTCCGCTCGCCGCAGGTCGGCGGCACGCGCTTCGTGGGCATTCTGGGGACCGTTGAAACAGATTGGCCTCTTTACCGCCACTCGCTGGGAGCAGCGTGCCGTCCGCCGCGTCATGACGGTGGAGGCCCGTCGTCGGATCGCCGCGCGGATCTGTCTGGTCGGTAGTCGGGCCGGTCATCGGCTGTTCGTGTTTCGGACCGGCGTGGGACCGGTCCACGCCGCAGCCGCGTGCCGCCAGGTCTTGGACGCCCAGCCGCTGGACCTGGTGATCTCGGCCGGCTTCGCGTGCGCGCTGACGCCGGCCCGGATCGGCGATCTGCTGATCGGGACGGATATTATTGCGTGGGGAGGAAAGATGGACCCGCCGAACGTGCAGCGATCGCTCGCCTGCCAGCCGGCGGCGGCCGCTGCCGCGATCGAGGCGGGGCGTGCAGTGGGGCTGACGACCTGCGCCGGGCGGATTGTCTCCGTCCCGCGCGTCCTCTGGCGTGCCGAGGACAAGCGGCGGGTCGCCGAGGCGACGGGCGCCATCGCGGCCGACATGGAGAGCGCAGCGCTCGGGGCCGCGGCGGCGGAACGGGGGATCGGGGTGGCGGTGATCCGCACGGTCTCCGATGTGTTGGACGAGGATCTGCCGCTCGACTTTAATCTGTTCTTGGAGGAGCCCAGGCGCGTCGCCCAGGCGGTGGCCGGTCTTGTCCGACCCAAGGCCCTGGCAGGCCTGCTCCGCCTGGGGATGCAGAGCCGCCTCGCCTCGGTGTACTTGACCCAGGGTGTGGCGAGATTCTTGGATGGGCTTGATCGACGGGCGACGTCCCCCGCCCGCGCAACGGGGGCAAGACGCTAAATGCTCACGAGCACGGTCGCCCGAATCGGACACACGGCCCTGCGGCTCGTCATCGAGATGGGGCGCATGCTCTTGTTCCTGCTGTCCACGCTCGCATGGCTGCTGCGCCCTCCGCTGCGGCCCTTCCAGATCCTCAAGCAACTGCATTTCGTCGGCTACCGGTCCGTCTTCGTGGTAGTCCTGACCGCGGCGTTCACCGGCATGGTCTTGGGCCTGCAAATCTACTATACGCTGCGCAAGTTCGGGTCGGAAGGCGTGCTGGGGTCGGTGGTCGCGCTGAGCATGATCCGCGAACTGGGGCCGGTGCTGGCGGCGCTCATGGTCACGGCCCGAGCCGGCTCGGCCATGACCGCCGAGGTCGGCATCATGCGGATCACCGAGCAGATCGACGCGCTCGATACGATGGCGATCAACCCTCTGCAGTATCTGATCGCGCCGAAAGTCGTGGCGAGCCTGATCGGCGTCCCGCTCCTGGTGGCCATCTTTGACGTCGTGGGCATCTACGGTGGCTACGTGGTGGGGGTGGACTTGTTGGGGGCGAGCGCCGGCTCCTACTGGAGCTCGATCGAGTCCGCGGTGGAGTGGAAGGACGTGTACGGCGGTATCCTGAAGTCCATCAGCTTCGGGCTGATCGTCAGCTGGGTGTGCTGCTACAAAGGCTACTATACGAAAATGAGCGCGGAGGGTCTGGGCACCGCCACGACCGAAGCGGTCGTGCTGTCGTCCGTGCTGATTCTGATCTGGGATTATTTCTTAACCTCGGTCCTGTTATGAGGCGAGGGGCGAGGGGCGATGAGCGGAATCGGCCTCTTCCCTCTCGCCTCTTGCCTCGCGCCTCTCGCCGGATGCGAACGCGTATGATCAAACTCATCGGCGTCGAGAAAACCTTGGGCGGGCAGCCGGTGCTGCGCGGGGTAGATCTCGAGATCCCGAAGGGGAAGCTCACGACCATCATCGGGCCCAGCGGTGAAGGGAAGAGCGTCCTGCTCAAGCACATGATCGGCCTGATGAAGCCGGATCGAGGCGAAGTCTGGGTGGACAGCGTCGAGCTCTCCAAGCTGCGGGGCAAGGCGCTGAACGACGTACGAAAGCGGTTTGCGATGCTCTTCCAGGGCGCGGCGCTGTTCGATTCGCTCACGGTCTTCGAGAATGTCGCCTTTCCGCTGCGGGAAAAGCTTCGGTTGCCCGACCGTCAGGTGCGACCCCGGGTAGAAGAGAAACTGGCGCAGGTTGGACTGGCGGGGATGGGGCACAAATACCCCGCGGAGCTCAGTGGAGGGATGAAGAAGCGGGCCGGTCTCGCGCGCGCCCTCGTCATGGAACCCGAGATCATCCTCTTCGATGAGCCGACGACGGGGCTGGATCCGCTCATGGCCAACACGATTCACGAGCTGATCGTGTCCATGCATCGGACGTTCGGGTTCACGGCGGTCATGGTCAGTCATGAGATTCCCGAGATCTTTTCGATCTCCGACTGGGTGGCGATGCTGAAGGAGGGAAAGATCACGATGATGGCGCCGTCAGCGGAATTCCAACAGACGACGGTCCCGGTCGTGCGGGAGTTCATCACGGCTACGCCTATCGCGAAAACGTGAGCGGTAACTGACGAAGTCTTGGAGGCAAGATGGAGACAGAACGCGCGAAACTGGAGCTGGTCGTCGGCGTCTTCGTCCTGATCGGCATCGCCTGCTTGGCCTACCTCTCGATCAAGCTCGGGAAACTGGAGGTAATCGGCGGAGGCGGCTATTCCGTGGAGGCGCAGTTCACGTCCGTCTCCGGCCTCAAGGCAGGCGCGACGGTGGAGATTGCCGGGGTCGAAGTGGGGCGCGTCAAGACGATCACGCTGAAGGACGACCAGGCGCTCGTGGTCATGTCGATCCGTGATGGCGTGACGCTTTATGATGATGCCATTGCCTCGATCAAGACGCGCGGGATCATTGGCGAGAAGTATATTTCGTTTTCGCCGGGAGGCAGCGGCGAAGTACTCAAGGTCGGCAGCCGGATACGGGACACCGAGTCCGGCCTGGATCTCGAGGAGCTCGTCAGCCAGTATATTCACGGGAAGGTGAAGTAGGAAGGGAGGAAGGCTGTGCGACACCAGACGCAAATCGCCAGATGGGTATCGGAGGCCTGCCGCCGGCCGTGCCGCGGCACGGTTCTGGCGGTGCTGGCCTTCGGACTTGCAACTGCTGCGACGGCCGGCGGGCCGGCCACCGAGTCGATCAAGAAGTCAATCGATGCGGTGATCAAGATTCTGGAGGACGCGGAGCTCAAGAAGCCGGGGCGCCTGGCGGATCGCCGCCAGCTCCTGGAGAAAACGATCGGGGAGCGTTTCAACTATGAGGAGATGTCCAAGCGGACCCTCCCCGGCCAGTGGAACAAGCTCAGCGACGACGAACGGAAAGAATTCGTGTCGCTGTTCCAGCGGCTGCTTTCTCATTCGTATGCCGGGAGGATCGAAGGCTACTCGGGTGAGCAGGTGCAGTATCTCAACGAGCGGCGGGACGGGGATTTTGCGGAGGTCCGTACCAAGGTGACGTCCGGCAAGGCCGAGATCCCGCTTGATTACCGGCTCACGAACAAAGGCGGAGACTGGCGCGTATATGATGTGGTCGTAGATGGAGTGAGCCTGGTCAATAACTATCGCGGACAGTTCACGAAAATCCTCAAGGAGTCATCCTACGCTGATCTCGTCAGGCAACTGCGGGAGAAAGCGGAGAAGAAACCTGAGCCGCCGCCATCGTAGCCTCAATCCCGAGCGCCATGCCGCCCGACCACCCTCACCCCCTTCTGGCTGGCTTCGCGCTCGGGGGCTTCCTCTTTTTGTCGCTCCTCTGCCACGGCCCGGTCTCGGCGGATGTGACGTACTTTCCTCTCCCGGCCGTCTCGACCACCAAGAACGACGGCAGTGAGGGTGGGTTCCTCGTTCCGACCCTCGTGACGGAGCCCGATGGCGATCTGCGGTACATCATCGCGCCCATGTTCGTGTACAACACGATCGTCGGCGCCAAAGGCTCCTTCAATCTCTTCCGCTATGAGCCGGGCGGCAAAGAACTCCGCTTCATCGCGTCCGCGGCCGAAAAGATCGAGCGGCGAGTGCTGGTGAGCTATACAGACCCGGCCTTCAGGCAGGGCCGGTACGCCTATAGCGTGGGCGGGACGTATTTTAAGAACGCGACCATGCGGTTCTTCGGAATCGGCCCGGAGACGCCCGAGGGCAACGAGACCAACTACACGGCCCGCGAGTTCCGGGCCTGGTGGAAATTCGGGCTGTATCTCAATGAAGTGACGCAGATCGCCGTTGGGCAGCGGTATCGTGATGTCCGCGTGCAACCCGGTGCCACCGATCTGCCGTATACGGCCGATCGCTTTCCTAAAGAGTTTGGCATCCAAGGGGCGTCGCTGCTGGGGCATCGGGCCACGTTCCATTATGATACGCGCGACAGCCTGGTCACACCGACAATCGGGTCCTATGTGGCTGCCTTTGCGGAACTCGTCCAGAACTTCCGCAGCGGGGACGCGCCCACCTACCAGCGTTACGGCCTCGACATGCGCACGATGATTCCCGGTCCGTCCAAACGCATGATTCTGGTCGTGCGGGGCGAGGTGCAGGCCACGTTCGGCGAGGCCGTGCCGTACTATGAGCGCAGCTCGCTGGGGGGCCAGAACAATCTCCGCGGATACGGCGTGGACCGGTTCATCGACGATCATTTGATCGCCTTCAACATCGAACAGCGCATTCACATGTTGCGCGCGCGCGTTGCCAACGTCGATGCGGATTTCGAGATCGCGCCGTTCGTGGACATGGGCAAGGTCTTCAACACGTTCAGAAAAGATGTGCTCAAAGACTACCAGGTGACCCCCGGCATCGGGTTCCGCGGCATCGTGCGGCCCAGCGTGGTTGGGCGCGTGGACTGGGGCTACAGCCCGGAGGGCGGCGCGGTGTTCGCGGGGCTCGATTTTCCCTTTTAGGGGACACCATCCCTGGGATCACACGCGCAAGGAGGAGCGACTCGCGCTTATATTACGGATAGGGCAACCGAACACCGCATCGTTTCAAGAAGGAAGATGAAGCTTCAGGCTATCAAATCACGCGTGCGCAGGGTGGCTCGAAGTCTGTGGGTTGCGGTTCTTTTTTTTCTTTCTCTGAACCCCTCGGGGTTCGCCGGTGATGATTCATACATCGCCGGCTATGCGGCTGCTCTACTTGAACAGGAATTTCGCCTCACTGATGCGTCGCTGACGGTCAAAGACGGTGTCGTCGTCGTTCACGCGAGGAGCCTCGGCGGACTTCGTCGTCAGGATGTCATTGCGGCCTTGGAGCGTATTCCCGGGGTCGTTCGAGTCGAAATTCGGATCGGGGAGGAGTCGATTCAAGGCAGGCAGCCTGGCGCTTCGCAAGGAGTGACCACTGAGATTGTCCAACGAACGTCGAACTGGTTGCCGCGAGGTTTGCTGTTTGATCCCTTGCATGCCGATCCACGCTGGCCACGCTTCTCCATTGCCTATCGGCGCTTCATTGGGCACGCTCAATTCGAGAACGTGGCGGCGCCGAACATCGGCGGGACGTTTTCGCTCTATCGATGGGCTCCGTCCGGCGGCGCGCAATGGGAGGTCGGGCTCCAGGCCGGCGTGTTCAGCCTGTTCGATCTGAACGCGACCTCGAACGACCTCCTGAACGCCGATTACAGCTTGGCAATCTTTTCCGGCTTTCGGAAAGGACCCCTGGCAGGGCTCCTGCGCGTGAACCATCAGAGTTCCCATCTGGGAGATGAGTTCGTGCTGAAAAGCACCGTCGCTCGAGTTGAATTGGCCTACGATCAACTCGATCTCAAGCTGTCCTATGACCTGTTCGAGTGGTTACGACTCTATGGAGGCGGCGGGGTCTTCCTGCGTTCATCACCCGCAGATCTGGGCCGGGTGAGCACTCAGTTCGGCCTGGAGCTCACAAGCCCATCGACGTATTGGAACGGGAGGTTGCGACCGGTGGCGTATGCTGACTTCCAGATCAATGAACGGACACAGTGGAGCGTCGCACGTTCCCTGATGACCGGCGTCCAGTTCGAGAATCTCCGGCTCGACGGCCGGACGGTGCAGCTGCTCCTTGAATACTTCGGAGGCCCTTCTCCCGATGGGCAGTTCTTTACACAACACGTGCAGTGGTTCGGCGTGGGGATCCATTTTTATTTTTGAGGGTGCTCCGGAAATCCCGGGCGGTTACCGCGAAATCGAGTTGGAAGCAAGAAGCTTGCCCACTTAGTGACAAATGCTTGACAGGCTGAAGAGGGGTATGGGAGACTACCGCGCAGTTTTCCAAAGACGACCCTGGAGCGGTGGCTTCTCGGCTCTCCCACCCTCTTCCAGCTCGCTCCTGATAGCTCAGGGTCACTCACCACTGCACAAGGAGAGATGCGCATGTCGCTGTTGAAGACTATCCAGAGCCCCGTGGACCTGAAGCGGATGCCGCCGGAGCGGCTGCCGGAGTTGTGCCAGGAGATCCGGGAGCAGATCATCTCGGTGGTCTCCAGTGTCGGAGGGCATCTGGCGTCCAATCTGGGCGTCGTGGAACTGACGGTGGCGATGCACTACCTGCTCGACACGCCCAAGGACAAGATCGTATGGGATACCAGCAACCAAGCCTATGCACACAAACTGCTGACCGGCCGGCGTGAGCGGTTCCACACCCTGCGACAGTTTGGCGGGCTGAGCGGGTTCTGCAAGCGGGAAGAGAGCGCATATGACACGTTCAACGCGGGGCATGCCGGCACCGGGGTGTCGGCCGCCCTCGGCATGGTCGAAGCCCGTGAGCAGCTCAAGCAGCATCACAAGGTGGTGTGCGTCGTCGGAGACGGCGCGCTGACCGCCGGCATGACGCTGGAAGGCCTGCACCATGCGGGAGGCTTGGGCAAGGATTTCCTGGTAATCCTCAACGACAACCAGATGTCCATCTCCAAGAACGTCGGCGCGCTGTCGGCCTACCTGAGCCGCACGTTCACCGGCGAGTTCTATACGAAAGTCCGTGAGGAGACCGGGCATTTCCTGCGCGCCATCCCGCGGATCGGCGAAGAGATGCAGAGGATCGCCAGGCGCGCGGAGGAGTTGGCCAAGGGCCTCATCCTGCCAGGGCTGTTGTTCGAAGAGCTGGGCTTCCGTTACGTGGGGCCGATCGACGGCCACAACTTCGACCATCTGCTGCCCACGCTGGAGAACGTGCTCAAGCTCAAGGGCTGCACGCTGCTCCACGTGATCACGAAGAAAGGCCTCGGGTACGCGCCCGCCGAGAGGAATCCGGTCTGGTTCCACGCCTGTCCGGCTTTCGTGCGAGAGACAGGCGAGGCGGCGAAAAAGGCGCCGCGGCCGACCTACACGGCGCTGGCGGTGCAGACGCTGACGAAGCTGGCTAAGCAAGACAAGCGGATCGTCGCGATCACCGCAGCCATGTGCGAGGGCACGGGGCTGACTGCGTTTGAACAGGAGTTCCCGGACCGCATTTACGACGTCGGCATCGCGGAGCAGCACGCGGTCACATACGCGGCAGGCCTGGCCGCGCAAGGCATGCGCCCGGTTGTGGCGATCTATTCCACGTTCCTTCAGCGGGCGTATGATCAGGTCGTGCACGACGTGGCCACGCAGAACCTGCCGGTGACGTTCTGCATCGACCGCGGCGGGCTTGTGGCGGAGGACGGCACCACCCACCACGGCGCGTTCGATTACGCGTACCTGCGGCACGTTCCCAACATGGTCGTGATGGCGCCGAAGGACGAGAACGAGCTCCAGCACATGATCAAGACCTGCCTGAGCTATGACGGGCCGGCCTCCGTGCGCTATGCGCGCGGCGTGAGCCTGGGTGTGCCCATGGATCCGATGCCGCAGCCGCTGGCGATCGGCAAGGGCGAATTGCTGCGGGACGGCACGGATGTGGCGATCCTCGCGATCGGCGTGCCGGTCTGGCACGCGGTCAAGGCGGCGGAGCGCCTGGAGCAGGACGGCCTTTCGGTCGCGGTGATGAACGCGCGGTTCGTCAAGCCGTTGGACACGGAGTTGATCGGCGAGGTCGCGCGGCGCGTGCGGTACCTTGTCACGGTCGAAGAAGGTTGCCGGATGGGCGGCTTCGGTTCCGCGGTGCTCGAGACGCTCTCGGACCTGGGCATCACGCACTTGCCCACGAAGACCCTCGGCCTGCCGGACTGGTTTATCGAGCAGGGGCCGCAGGACCTGTTGCGCGTCAAGTATGGATTGACCGCGGAAGGGATCTACGAGAGTGTCAAGGCGTTGATCGAGCAAGTCCCGGCTGAAAACGGTGCGAGCACCGCCACGGCGGGCAGCGGGGCGGTCTCCGGAGCCCCCCACGGTCTGCGACTCCACGCGGAGGGCGATGAACAGGGAAGCTGAGGCGCTCACGGGGTAACGAGCCAACGGACTAAACAGACCTAAAGGACCAACATCCCATTCCATGTTCATCACGCGGCGCAAGACCAGACAAATCAAAGTCGGCAAGGTCAAGATCGGCGGCGACGCGCCGATCTCCGTGCAGTCCATGTGCTCCACCGATACGCGCGACGTGAAGGCGACGGTGGAACAGATCAAGCGGATGGAGGAGGCCGGGTGTGAGATCATCCGTGTCGCCGTGCCGGACGTCGAAGCGGCGGCGGCGCTGCCGAAGATCAAGGCGCAGATGACCGTGCCTCTCATCGCGGACATCCACTTCGATCACCGGCTGGCCTTGAAGGCGGCCGAGGTCGTGGATTGCGTCCGGATCAATCCGGGCAATATCGGCGCCTGGTGGAAGGTCGAAGAAGTCATCAAGGCGGTGAACGATCACGGGATCCCGCTGCGCGTGGGCGTCAATGCGGGATCGTTGGAGCGGCAGCTCCTGGACAGGTACGGCTATCCCACGGCGGAGGCGCTGGCGGAATCCGCGCTGAACGCGGTCCGCGCTCTTCAGGACGTCGGCTTCACGAACATGAAAGTGTCGCTGAAGGCCTCCGATGTGCACATGGCGGTGGATGCCTATTACTTGTTCTCTCAGCAGTCGGATTTCCCCTTGCACCTTGGCATCACGGAAGCGGGCACGGTGCTGACCGGCGCGGTGAAGTCCTCCATCGGGATCGGCTGGCTGCTCTCGCAGGGGATCGGCGATACGATCCGGGTCTCGCTCGCGGCCGATCCAGTCGAGGAGGTGCGGGTCGGGTTTGAGATCCTGAAGTCGCTGGAGTTGCGCCATCGCGGGATCAACGTGATCGCGTGCCCGACCTGCGGGCGCGTCGAGATTGACGTCGTGAAGATGGCCAACGAGCTGGAGAAACGGCTGGGGCACATCAAGACACCGCTGAACGTCTCGGTGCTCGGCTGCGTGGTGAACGGCATCGGCGAAGGCAAGGAAGCCGACATCGGTATCGCGGGCGGCGAGGGCGTCGGCATCCTGTTCAAGAAGGGCAAGCTAGTGCGGAAGGTGCGCATCGAAGAGCTGATGGACACGCTGATCCAGGAAGTGGAGTTGCTGGCGAAGGAAAAAGAGGCCGAAGAGGCCGGCGAGGCGACGCACGCCCAGGCTGGCAGCAGCAATGGCGAGCCGGCGGCAGAACACGAAGACCTGCTCCCGAAACTCTCCTCCAATCTCCGCGAGATTCCCGTCCTGCCGAACAAGAAGTAGAAGTGATGGGAGAGGCGGCCCTGCCCTGCTCAGACGCTTCGGCTCGACCGCACTAAGCGTCGCATCTGCTCGCCTGTGGAACTTGCTGCATTTCGCGCTGCGCGTGAATGCAGCTTCAAACAGTCCTCGGCGTCCGCCTTTGCCAGCCGCTTCGGCGGACCGCATCTGCTCGCTAAGTCGCGGTGCCCTCGCCTCCGCGATTCGCGATGCAGGCCCGCCTATCCCACCTGGGAAGGACGCATTGGGGTGCAGAAGACCGGAGAGGCGGCCCTGCCCTGCTCAGACGCTCAGGAGCATCGCCTCGGCTGACGAGCGGCGGCAAGCCGGGTACCTGTTGCTCTGCAAGATGCAACGGGTAATGAGCGCCTCGATGCGGTAACGTCTCAGTGCTGGTCGCGTCTTACTATTGGCCGCTCGCCTGTACGGACCACCGGAACGGCGTCGCGGCACCGTAACCGGTCCCTAGCATCTTTCTGCCCGCAGAGGCGAATCCGCTCCGTGGCCATCCCTTCCAGCCTCGGCGCAGAGTTGGAAGAGCCAAGTCCTTCCTTGCTCTGTCATCGGTAGCTGTTTCTGTAAACCGACGTGTCACGGGTCACTCGTCACGTCTCTCATCCCCCTTTCCCTTGAGGGGAGAGGGGCAGGGTGAGGGTGAACGCTTCGGTGGTTTCCTGCGCATTCCGGACCACGCACTTGCGCGCCGTAGCGCTTCAGCGCGCAGGCGCATCACGGATCACGCATCACGGATCGGCGCGCGGCGGGTTGAGATCGCCGGGGCGCACTCGCTATAATCCCCAGCAAGGCGCCGTACCCAAGTGGCTAAGGGAGCAGTCTGCAAAACTGCGATGCGGCGGTTCGAACCCGCCCGGCGCCTCCAGCCTTCGCCGTAGGCTTCGGCCTTTGCCGGCCGTAGTCAGCTTCGGCCGACGAAGGTCGGCTGGCAAGCCACCCAAGGCGAAGGCTGCCCGCAGCTCTTGGTTCTCCTTGCAACGTTGGCCGACCGAACTTTTCCGGGCTCCCGTGCCGGAATCCCTCCTCATCGACAGGCGGCAGAGATCTTCAGTGGTTACAATGTAGTGAGAGGATGGGGCGAAAGATGCCTCAGGAAAGAGGCGAGGAGTCCTGCGCGGCGGGGTGCAGGAGGGCTTCAATCTTCTCGATGAGATGGGAGGCGGTAAAAGGCTTCGGGAGAAAATCTGTGCGAGAGCTCATGGCGTCTTTGAGACTTGCCTCCTGGACGAGGCCTGACATGAACAGCACACGGAGTCCGGACCGCAGCGCGGCAAGCTTCGCGGCCAGACGTGGCCCGCTCAGGCCTGGCATGACCACATCCGTTACCAGCACGTCGATCCCCCCGCGGTGCTGAGCGGCGAGCTGCAATGCGGAGTCACCGTCCTTGGCGACCAAGACCGTATAGCCTCGTTCCTCGAGCATCTCGCGCGCCAGGGTGAGGAGCTGTGTATTATCCTCCACCAGGAGGACGGTCCTCGCTCGTGACTTGGGCGCGGCTTTCATCGCGAGTGTTCCCTTCACGGTAGGCATTGATATTCTGTATAGCATCTGGATGCCGATGTGTCAAAGCCGTTTGGTTCTGGTCCACTTTGAACAAACCACGCTTGACCGAGCCAAATCGGTCCTAAGAGCGAGAACGGAGGCCGAGTCTTTGAAGCACATGCTCGACATCATGCTCTCGGAGGCTAAGATCGAGCCCCCTCGGTCTTCCGCTGCCTCTCATCAGTTGTGGGGGTGCGAAGCCCTTCTTTCGGGGGTAAACAGGCCTGCGTATAAGCGCAGGATTCCTTCTCCGGACGGCCGCTGGGTGGTAGAGTTACACTGTCTGTGGTCCTCCTGGCGTTCACGCAACCGGTCGGACAGGCATGGAAAGAGCAGAGCGACGAAAATCTCAGCGCTTCTCGATAGACTGCCCGGTTTCTTTCTCGGGCGAGGCCACCAAGGGCGATGGCGTGCTGCGCAATCTCTCCCGCGAGGGCGGGCTGATCGAGGCCAACGTCCGTGTGCCGGAAGGGGTCTACCTTGAGCTGAAGCTTCATCTCCCTGAGCACAATCCGCCATTGTTTGTCGAGCTCGCGGCCGTACGTTGGACGAAAGAAGGGCAGTTCGGCGTGCAATTCATGTACATGCCGGAGGACGAGTACAGTCGGCTGTCCCGATACATCACCAAGGTAGAGTTCGAGGCCACGATGCAAGACGCCACGGCCGCGCTCGATGTGCTCCAACATCCCTCCAGAAAGCCTGGCGACTCCACCTAGCGCTCTCGCTCGTTCTCCTCTTCGGCACGATGATCCGAAATCCAACCGCGTCCTGCCCACCAGATGAAGCCGGTCCCCGGTTACCTCAGAAATCGAGGATTGATTTCGTAGCAGCCAGGCGGGCATGGTAGGCTTGCTTGCAGCGATGGAGAAGGAAAGACGAAAATCCCCTCGCTTTGACATCGAATGCCCGGTTGCCTTCAAGGGCGAGGACGTGGCGGGAGAAGGTGTGTTGCGGGATCTCTCTCGTGAAGGCGGGCAGATCGAGGGGGACACGCTCGTGCACGAAGGGGCATATCTCGAGCTTATCCTCTCCCTCCCCGGTGTTGAGAGCCCGGTGAAGGTCGAGCTGGCGGCGGTCCGCTGGAGCAAGGGCCGCGCGTTTGGAGTCCAGTTCATGTACGTGGCGGCCGAAGAGTTCGATCGAATCTCGACGTTTGTCGACAAAATCGAGTTTGAAGCGAGCTATCGGGACCTCAACGACCTGCTCAACCAGATGCAACAGCCGGGGCAGCCAGACCCGCAATTCTGACCTTCCCGCACCGCCCTGTCTTGCACCCAGTGCCCGTGGGCCTCCGCTCTGAAGCCTGAAACGCCTTTTTCCCACGGAGCTCCACGCACTCACCACGGGCCCGGCTCCCATCCTCGCGTTACGGCCCTCCTGTCCGGCCCTCCGGCCTTGACATGCTCCACTCGTTGGCTCTAGGTTTGAGCAAATTTCGTGAAGCCGTTGGTGTGACATGACTCAGCAGACTGATGCTCCGCTGACCGACAAGCTGCTGTACCGCAAGCTCGAGCTTGGAAAGGACTACTGGGTGGAGGATAACGTCCTGCCCAACGCGCTCGAGGTGGCGCAGCGCTGCATCTCCAAGAGCACGTGGACGCTCGGCGCGCCGTGGCGGCCGGAGCCGTGGCCGGGGATGCGTGCGCCGCACGCGCTGACACTGGACGAGGTCGCGCGGGTCGAGGCCGTCCTCCGAAGTGGTCTCGGCATTACCAAGAGACTGCGTCCGCAGACGGATTCGGAGGCGGGTATCTCCGGCCACAATCACATTCAGGTCGTGGGCGGAGGAGAAGGCGTGGCGCGCCCGCATGTGGACTCGGCGAAGATCTGCGACTATGCCGGTGTGCTGTATCTGCATCCCGCGGCGCCGACGCCGCATTGCGGGACGTCGTTCTATCGGCTCAGGCTGCCCGACGGGCGCCTAGGCGGCAATATCTGCCCGCCCGAGTACGAGAGCATCAGCCAGATTCCCGGGATGGAGTACATGGATCCCACGATGTGGGAAGAGGAGATAGAGATCCCTTACAGTTTCAATCGCCTGCTCGTGTACAAATCCGACATCGTGCACTCGGCGACGTCCTATTTCGGGTGGGGCCATGAACTGGCCTCCAAACGGATGGCCGCCGTCTTTTTCTGGAAATTAGCCGAGTAGCCTCAGCCGGTTGCCTTGGGAAACCCTCGCCGTATCGTCGTTCCCGCACCCACCCGTGTGACAGCGAGTCGACTTCCCCGTCACGGTGAAAATTGACGATCAAAAAGAGCGGGTGTTAGAATCCAGCCCTCGTGAAGCAGGCCGCGCATGGTGCCGGCGGGCGCAGACCGTCGGATCCAGAGATCAAGGAGAGGCTATGGCCGTTCCCGTTTCGCAGATGATGACCGTCGCCGCTTACGTGCTCGCGCAGAAGGTGAAAGGCGTTAGCCGCTATCCCCTGGTGCTGATGCTCGAGCCTCTGTTCCGCTGCAATCTGGCCTGCGCGGGCTGCGGCAAGATCCAATATCCAGATCACGTCCTGGACCGGCGACTGACTCCTGAGCAATGCTGGGCTGCCGCGGAGGAGTGCGGGGCGCCGATCGTGAGCATTCCGGGCGGGGAGCCGTTGATCCACCCGGAGATGCCGGAAATCGTGCGCGGGCTGGTGGCGCGCAAGAAGTACGTCTACCTGTGCACGAACGCCCTCCTGTTGGAGCGCAAGCTCGGCGACTATAGGCCCTCCAGGTACCTGACGTTCAGCGTGCATATGGACGGGCTCCGCGATGAACATGATCTGGCGGTCTGCCGCGACGGGGTGTACGACGTCGCGGTGCGGGCAATCAAGGCGGCGCTGGCGCGGGGCTTCCGCGTGACGACCAACACCACCCTCTTCGATGACGCGAACCCGGAGCGCGTGAGGAGATTCTTCGATGAGATGATGGCGCTCAGGGTCGAGGGCATGATGATCTCGCCGGGGTACAGCTATTCGAAGGCGCCGGATCAGCACAATTTCCTGAAGCGGCAGCGGACCCACGAGGTCTTCTCGCGTATCCTGGGCGCCCGCAAGCGCTCCTGGCGGTTCAATCAGTCCCCGCTCTTCCTGGAATTCCTCATGGGCAAGCGCGACTACCGGTGCACGCCGTGGGGCAATCCGACGTACAACATCTTCGGCTGGCAGCGGCCCTGCTATTTGCTTCAGGACGGCTATACGAGGACCTTCAGCGAGTTGATGGAGACCACGAACTGGGATCACTACGGCACGGAGCATAACCCCAAGTGCGCCGATTGCATGGTGCACTGCGGGTACGAACCCTCGGCCGTCGAGGACACGTTCGGCTCCATGTCTGGCTTTGGGCGGACGGTGAAGCTGACGCTGATGCCGAACGCCCGCTAACTTTCCGTAGCCGTACAGCGGGGCACCCGTTGCAATCTGGGAGCAACGGGTGCCCGGTGAAGCGTATCTCGCAGGCAAGCAAGGACGAGAGACGAACCACGAAATACGAGCCAGGCCTCATGACGGACGCCAAGTACCATACGCCCGAAGGTGGGATGCTGGAAGGGCGAGTGTTCGCGCCGCGGACCGCCGGCGAACTGGCTGAGGCCGTGGAGCTGATCTTCGATTACCGCGGTGATGTGACGCTAGAGCTTCGCTCTGGCGAGAAAATCGAGGGCTACGTCTTCAACCGCGACCTCCACGCGCCTCGACCGTTCATCGAGGTCTTCTCCAGGACCCAGCCGGACCCGCGCCGGATCTTCAACGACGAGATCGCCGTCATTGCGCTGACCGGGGTGAACACCGCCTCGGGGAAATCCTGGGAAGCCTGGATGGCCAAGAAAGAACCTCAGCGCAAGGCCGAGGCCGACAAAGTCGCCGCGGAGGCGCGGGCCCGAGGGCATCTCTGAATCATCTGTCGCTCCGGATCGCGTCCGGCCCTCACACGGTGCATACCCAACCAGTTTATCTTGTCTGTTTTGTCGAGGTCCTGTGTTCCGCGTCGCAGCGACTGGCGCGCGGCCCTCACAAGACCTGTAATTGACAAAGAAAAGCACTTTGTGCTAGAAGACTCCCCTCCAAAATCCCGACGTGTCGTGTTCTTCAAAGTTTTCCGTGGGTTGATGAGGGGTTCAGCCTGTCGTCCGGCTGGACAGAGGAGGGAATTGCCAGAGCCCATACGGTCGCTGGCGGAGAACGGAGCAACGCGTATCAGGCGGAGGACGCCGGGCGTGGTGGTCGGCCTGGGTCTCATCCTGATCGCCGTTCCGAGCGCCGACTCTTGGGCCATGCACGAGGTTGATCATCGGTTTTCTGTCGAAGGGCATGTGTGCAGTCCCGACGGCAAGCCGGTGGTCGACGCCCAGGTCATCATCAAGGACACGCGCGCGTCGGTAGGCGCGAGCGCCTACACGGATCGGGGCGGGTACTTCAAAGGCACACTCCACCTGCATAATGAGAATCGAGGCGACCCGATTCTCGTCAGCGTCCAGGAACAGGAAAAGAAGGTCGCCGCCGAATTCGATCCGAAGGACGTCAAGAGTGAACGCAAGGTCATGGTCAATTTCGGATCAGGGTGCGAAACCTCGGACGAATCGGTTCCTCTCTGGGTGTACTACGGCGCGGGGGCAGGCGCGGTGGCAGTGCTGGCGTTGGTCGGCACCAGGATCGCCCGCAAGCAGCAACGGGCCGACAAGGGGAGGAAGGGAAAGCGGACCTAGCCGATCAGATGGGTAGCCAGCGTCTCCTCCAGTGGCCGCGCCGACGGCAGTATCAGGGTCTTCGAGAGCTGGCGCAGGAATCATGGTGGTTCGAGTAGGCGGCGCTTTTGCTCGAGGCCGAGAGGGCCCGAGTGAAAGCGTCTTTTTGTGAGAGTGCCTGGCGGCCCGACGGTGAACCGGTCAGATTCCGGGGCGCCGTTGCGACAGCATGGGCGGTCGTATCAAGCGAAAGGAGCGGGGACGTTCATGAAACGCGTGGATTGGTGGAAGGCGGCTCTTGTGATCGGGTTTGCCGGAACCGGCCTGTCAGTGGCGGGCTGCGGGGAGGGAGGGGAAGGCCCCATCGTGGCGCCCCCGCCTCCACCCGCGGAATATGCGGACAAGCACATGCCGGCCGGCTGGTGGGCCGACGAGAAGGTGGCCGAAGAGGGTCGACTGATCTTCATCGGCGAGAAGAATCCGGACGTCAACTGCGCGAGCTGCCATGGCAAGGACGGGAAGCCGGTCAAGGCGGGCGCGCGCGATTTCCGGAATGCCGACCGCATGAAGCTCTATTCGGACTCGGTCTGGTTCTGGCGCATCTCGGAGGGCGTCCCGAACACCAAAATGAAAGCCTGGAAGAGCAAGCTCTCGGAAGAGGATCGCTGGAAGCTGGTCGCGTATGAGCGCAATTTCGGGTTGAAGGGCAAGGAATTCGACGGGGCGAAAAAGGAGTGGGTCGCGCTCGGAACGGCCGGGGCGGCGCCAGCCGCGACGCCCGCGGCCGAGCCGGCGGCTCCGCCGGCGCAGGGGGCCGAACCGGCCAAGACTGGTGGCGCAAAAGGCGGGAAGAGCTAGAGTCGATCATAACGAGGGCGGCCCACTATGAAACGCTGGCAGCAGAGTCTCCTGGTTCTGTTCGGTGTTCTGTTCGCGCTCGGGACGGCGGCCTACGCACAGGCCCCGGAGGTGCCCACGGTGGAATTCCCGTACACCGGAAACCGGGCTGCGGTCTGGATCGTGGCGCAGCTCCACATCCTGTTTGCCGCCTTCATTCTCGGCGCGCCGATCTTCGTCTGTATCACGGAGTGGCTGGGTTACCGCAATCAGGACGCCCGGTATGACCGGCTGGCCAAGGAGGTCATCAAGGTCACGGTCATTCTCTACAGCATGACGGCGCTGACGGGCGGCCTCTTCATTTTCGTGCTGCTGGCGACGTATCCGCAGTTCACGGCCTGGCTGATCAACCACTTTTTCCTGATCTTCGCCGTGATCTACCCGCTGTTGTTCATCGGGGAGACCATCGTCCTCTATCTCTATTTCTATACATGGGATTCCTGGAAAGCGGAGAAGAAGGCCCGGCACATCGCGTTGGGCGTGCTGCTGAACATCATCGGCACGGTGACCCTGTTCGTGATCGACGGGCCGACCAGCTTCATGAATACGCCGGGCAAAGCGGAGGGCGGCTCGATCGTCGAGTTCATCCAGCAGGCCTCGCTCTGGGATAAGGTGTACAACTTCAGTTGGATGCCCTTGAACCTGCACCGGCTGGTGGGCAACGTCACGTTCGGAGGGTTCATCACCGGGCTGATCGCGGCCTACATGTATATGTTCTCCAAGACGGAGGACGAGCGGGCCTATTATGACTGGATGGGCTTCGTGGGGAATCTCATCGGCGTCGGCGCGCTGCTGTTCCTGCCCTTCATGGGCTACCTCCTGGCGTACGAGCTGTGCGACTATGACGCCTCCATCTGCCCGTACATGATGGCCGACCAGCTCTCCATGTTCTTCGAGATGCAAGGGGCCATGGTCGGGTTGATCTTCCTGGCCAGCAACTATTATATCTGGCTGAGCATGAAACGGATCGAGGGAGTGGAGCGGGTGCGGATGTCCGTCCTAACGCCCGTGGTGATGGTGGCGCTGCCGTTCGTCATGACCTGGGCCTGGACGCAATTTCCCGTGCCCGATCCGAAATCACTCGGGATCCTCCTGCCCCTGGTGTTGCTGCCGGTCGTGCTCGGGCGGTTCGTCCCGATCACGGTCTCCTCCGGGACGGTGATCAAGGTCGGGTTCCTCATGGTGATCGTGGGAAACGCGATCTGGATGACACCGCACGGGTTCGTGCCCACCGGCGCGAAGCTGGTTGAAGAGCTCGAGCTGCCGTCCGACTGGAACTTCCTTGCGCTCATGCCCGCGAAGAACTCCGCGGCGTTCACCCTAGTGTTTGTGACCGTCGTGAACTACGTTCTCTACAACCGGGCGATCCGGCAGGGCACGATCGTGTGGGGCAAGATCGACTTCGCTTCGCAGTTCGTGCTCATCTTCCTGGCGTTCAGCGCCATCTGGACGATGGGCTTGATGGGTGCGGTCCGGTCGCTGCTCAGGAAGTACTTCCACACCTACAACCTGCTGCCCGACTTCACGGCCGAATCCTTCACGCCGACGTTGGCCTATTCGGCGTGGTGGATCACGGGCATCACGCTGGTGTTCTACATCGTGGTGAGCTTCGCCATCGTGCTGACCCTGCGGGCGGCCGTCGCGAAGGAGCACGCGCCGGAAGCCAAGGCGGTCCCGGCCGGCGCCAAGTAGCCGGAGTTCCCGGTCGAGACACAAGGGAAGAGGAGCCCTATGGCCGAGCAACGGAGCTTCATCAAGAACCTGATCATCAAGCTGGTGGCCGGAGTCGTGGTCGGCGTCATCCTGGCAGGAGCGACCATCGGCCTGGGCTTCCCGCGTGTCTTCCAGGTGATGTTCTTCATCTATGGCGTGCTGGGGGGGGCGGTGTTCCTGCTCCTGGATGCACCGTCCATGCGCCCCATGAGCGGGCTCAAGGCGCTGATCGCGCTGCTCGTGTTCTACATTGTGCTCTCGGGGCTCTATATCGCGGGGGCGTCACTCTGGCCGCAGTACGATCCCGAGGACGAAAAAGGTAAGATCGAGAAGCTCCTGTTGGCCAAGCGGAAGGCCACGGAACAGGGAAAGGCGGAGGAGTTGCTGGCGCGGACCAAGGCGCTGGAGGAGAAAGCCAAGGCGATCAACGAGCGGCTAAAGAGCCTGGCGAAGGATCTCCCGGCTGAGGCAGCGGCCGCCGCCGGAGGCGTCCAGACCGCGTCCGTTCCGGGCGTGACGATGGCCGACGCGAAGGATATCGATCGACTTGGCTATGAGCAATGGCAGCTGCAGGAATGCTACAACTGCCACAAGCTGAAGGGCGAGGGCGGGAAAAAGCGCGGGCCCGAGCTGGACAACATCGGCACTCATATGACCGCGGATCAAATCAAGGAAAAGATTCTGGATCCGAAGGCCTGGATGGCGGAGGGCTTCGAGAAGGAATACGAAAAGAAAAAGATGCCGGATAAGTACAAGGAGTTGATGGAAGACAAGGACGTTGCGGTGCTGGCCGCCTGGCTGGCGACCTTCAAAAACACCTCGGTGAACACCCCGAAGCCGATCAAGAAGAAGTGACCGTGCTGCAGCCCAAGCTCAAATCCAAAGTCAAGTGCACGGACCGGGAGGTCGGCGAGATCACCCGCGTCATCGTGGACCCGCTTTCCCGAGAAGTCAGCCATATCGTCGTGGGCAACGGCGCGGCGCGCGTCGAGCGCCAGGTGCCGACCGCTGAAATCCAGACGGTGACCGAGGGGACGGTCCAGCTCCGGACGCGCGCGGCGGACCTCGACCGGTTCCCCGAGTTCCGGCGCGACGAGTACGTCACGACGCATGAGGTCGAGATCGCCCATCTCGAAGACAAGTTGCGCGTCGAGGCGGGCGAAGTGCTGGTGCCGCTGCCCGTGCTGGAGCGGGACGTCAAGCGGCGCGCCTTCTTCACCAATCTGACTCATGCCGTCGGGATCCTCATGGGGCTTCCCCTCGTGTACCCGGTGCTCAAATACCTCATGAAACCGATGTACCAGCCGTTCGACAACGGCTGGATCAAGATCGGCAACGTCGCGAGGATCAAGACCGACGACGTCGGCGTCCAGTTCAAGTTCAAAAAGAAGGTCAAGGAAGCCTTCATGCCGGAGGCGGAGATCGACAAGAACGTGTGGGTCCTGAAGGCCTCGGCCGCGACGTTGGAGAAGGTGTACAAAGGCAAGGACATGGATTTCAAAGATCTTTCGGGTCGCCTGGTCTGGACGAATAAGCCGGACTTCCCCTACATCGCCTTTTCCGGCAAGTGCCCGCACCTCGGCTGCGGCTACAAGTGGCGGAAGCACAAGCTGCTGGGCGAGGTCTTTCTGTGCCCCTGCCATCTCAGCATCTATGACGCCGGCGGGAAGGTGCTGGACGGCCCCGCGCCACGCCCGCTGGACCCTCTGCCGGTCCGGGTTTCGGCCAATGGCGACCTCGAAATCATCGACATGGAGTTCAAGGCGGGCACCAAGGCCAGGGTGCGCATCGTCTGAGGGAGTCCGAGCCCCGCATGAACGGGCAACCGACTGCGCTGGAAAGAATCGTCGCCTTCGTGGATGAGCGGGTAGGCCTGAAGCACATCCAGGCCAAGATGCTCAACGAGCCCGTTCCGGGCGGGTCCCGGTGGGCCTATGTGTTCGGCTCCTGCCTGCTCTTCATCTTCCTCATGCAGGCCGTGACCGGCATCCTGCTGATGTTCTACTACGTACCGAGCGCCGATCACGCCTATGCGAGTACCCAGTACATCATCCACGAGGTGGACTACGGCTGGTTCCTCCTCAGCTACCACTTCTGGGGCTCCACGGCGATGGTCGTGATGGTGTTTGCGCACATGTCTCAGGTCTTCCTCTGGGGCGCGTACAAGAAGCCTCGCGAAATGGTCTGGCTGGTCGGCCTGGCCCTGTTCGGACTGGTCATGGCGTTCGGCTTCACCGGCTATCTCCTCCCCTGGGACCAGCGGGCCTATTGGGCCACCACCGTCGGCGTCGAGATCATGGACAAGACGCCGGTCGTGGGCGACTTCATGGCGCGGTTCCTCAAGGGCGGGCCGACTCCGGGGCAGATGACGCTGAGCCGGTTCTTCGTCATTCACGTGATGATCCTGCCGGCCGCGCTGATGGGGCTGGCGGGCCTGCACCTGTTTCTGTTCCGGAAGGCGGGGCCGGCGGGCCCCTTCCGCGGCAGTGCCGAGGAGCTGAAGGCCAAGGCCGACTACTTCTTCCCGCGCCAGGTGTGGAAAGACGTGGTCGCGATGGCGGCCGTGTTTGTCGCGATCTGCAGCCTGGCCTTCATCGAGCCCGTGGTCTTGCTCGAGGAAGCAACCCCCGATCCCGGGGAATACCATCCGGAGCCGGAATGGTACTTCCTGTTCCTGTTCCAGATGCTGCGGCTCAAGATCTTCGCCGGCGAGTTCGGGCAGTTTCTGGGGGCGGTCGCGGTGCCGGGCGCGTTCCTCATGCTGCTGGCGGCGCTGCCGTTCATCGACCGCAATCCGGAGCGGAACATTTTCAAGCGCCCGATCGCGCTGGTCGGCTGGCTGGTGGTGATGATCGGGATTCTGATCTTTACCGTCTCAGCGATCATCAACCGAGAGTTCCTGGAATGAGAACCGTGATCCGTGATGTGTCAGACGTGATGCGACGGGAAGAGACTGCTGAAATGCGCCGGGCTCGCACGCATCACGCGTCACGCATCACGCGTCACGCGTAGGTTTGTGGGCCACCACCCGATGCAGATGTCTAGTATCAAACTGGGTCTTTCGGTTGCGTGGCCGGCCTTCTGGACCGGCATCCCGGTCAAGCTACCGCTCGTGCTCCTGTTCCTTTCCATGGGCATGCACCCGTGGGAGGGGGCCGGCCTCACTCTGCTCGCGCTGCTCTCCATTCCGATCGATATCTGGGCGCTGAACATCACCGCAAAGACGGTCTTCATCGAGCGTCTGCGGGTCCAGCCGGCCGGCAACGTCGGGCTGAACCTCTGGTGGCAGAGCGCACTGCTCAGCGCCATCTATCTCCCGCTGGCGTATGTCATGCAGACCTCCGCGGTGGCCGGTGCCAAGGCGGTCACGCATGCGATCATGGAGCTTGGCCCGATCAAAGCTTTGCCGGTGGCGGAGCGGATCGGTATGGAGCTGACGCTGTGGAGCACGCCGGCCACGCTCGTGCTGATCGCGCTGGGGCTGGGCTGGCTCTTCCTCTTCGGCAAGATCGTCGGGCGCCAGGCGAAGGCCGGCTCACCCTCCGACCTCCCCTATCAGGCGCTCGTGCGGCAGTGGGACTTGATGCGTGTGCCGGCCGATCAGACCTTGATGCTGACCGCGCTCGGCGGGACGGCCGTCGTGGTGATCTTCCTGTTCTGGGCGGCGATCCCGGTGACGACGCCACATCCGCACGAGAGCTACGCGCAGCCCGAGGCGAAAGTCGCGCCGCCGTTCAAGCCGGCGGAAGCCCTTCAGAAGACCGAAAAGATGCTCGCGCAGGCCGAGACGACCGTGCAGGCGCTCGAGGAGAAAGCGGAAGCCGAGGCGAAGGGGAAAGAGAAAGGCAAGGGCGCGGCTGGCCAGCCCGCAAAAGTCAAGGCGGACGAGCCCAAAGGCGCGGCCGCTCCGGCGAAGGCACCTGCCGAGCCGGCCAAGGGCCTCGCCCCCACCCCCGAGGATCACAAACACTGAGCAACGGCGGGCGCGGATGAGGAGCCTCCCATGACGTACCACGGTGACATACGAGGACGGATCGCGGGACTCGTACGCGGGCGAGGCGCAGTGATCGCCGCGCTGGTCCTCCTGGTCGGGCTGGTGGGTCTTTCGGCGCTCGGGTGGGCCGCCGACGCCCCCGCGGCGAAAGGGGAGGTGGCGTATCGCGATCTTCCGCAAGCCGGCGGCAGCCGAAACATCATCTGGGTGGTCGCCCAACTGCATCTGCTGCTCGCCGGGTTCGTGCTGGGCGTGCCGATCTTCGCCTGGCTCTGCGAGATCGTCGGGTGGAAGACGGGGGATCGGCGCTACGACAAGTTGGCCAAGGAGTTCACCAAGCTGCTGACGTCGTCCTATGCGACCACCGCGCTGTTCGGCGGCATCCTGCTATTCCTGCTGATCGGCTTCTATCCGAAGCTTATGGCGTATCTGACCAATGTCTTCTTCCCCTCCTTCATCGTCTATTGCGTACTCTTCCTGCTGGAGACCGTGACCCTGTACTTGTACTGGTACGGCTGGGACGCGATGGCGGACGGGGGCGGCAAGCTCCTGCACCTGGGCCTGGGCTTCCTGCTGAACGTGTTCGCCTTCTTCATCATGATCGTGCCCAATGCCTGGGCCACGTTTCAGGCCAGCCCAGTGGTCATCACGGAGGGCTCCGATCTGGCCCGCGCCTGGGCCGCCACCTGGAATCCCACCTGGTGGCCGGTCAACATCCACCGCTTGATCGCGAACGTGGTCCTGGGCGGCTACATCTGCGGCGCCTATGCCGGCATCCGCTACCTGGGGGTGACCAGCGCGGAGGAGCGGGTGCACTACGACTGGATGGGTTACGTGGGCAACTTCATCGGCGTGTTCGGGTTGCTGCCGCTGCCCTTCGCCGGCTACTGGCTGATGCGGGAGATTTATCAGTACAACCAGCAGATGGGCATCACGTTGATGGGCGGATTCCTGGCGTGGCTGTTCATCCTCCAGGCCTTCCTGATCGGTATCCTCTTCCTGGGCTCGAACTATTACTTCTGGCTCGGCATCACGCACCGGATCCCGGGGGCCGAGATCAAATACCGGAAACCGATTCTGGCGATGCTGGTCGCCATGCTGGTCTGCCTCGGGGTCTGGATGACGCCCCACTCGCTGGTGGCCAGTCTGGAGGAAGCGCGCCGGATGGGCGGGGCCCACCACCCGCTGCTGGGGGTGTTCGGCGTGATGTCGGCGAAAATGACCGTCGCGAATCTGATGATCCTGGTCACGTTCATGAGCTTCATCATGTATTGGCGGGCCGGCAAGGAGGAGACGGCCACTTGGGCGAAGGTCGCGAAGGCGGGCATGGGGGGCGTGCTCGGCGTCGCGGCGCTCGTCGTGATCGTGCTGGGCGTCTGGGGGTACTTCGTGCCGGCGATCGTGCGGATCAACTATTTCTCGGTGGCGCAGGTCTTGATCGTGTTGTTCGTGATGCTGACGATCACGCCGCTCACGGCCTTGCTGATGCGGAGCGCCCGGACGACCACCGAGATGGTGTGGGGGCGCATGCCGCCGCGCGCCGCCTACGCGCTGGTCCTGAACGCGGTCATGGTCATCCTGCTGATGACGCTGATGGGCTACGCGCGGTCCTCCTCGCGGGTGCACTGGCATATCTACGGCGTGCTGCGGGACACCTCGCCCTATGCCTTTTCGCCGGCCCTGGGCTATGCCGCGACCTTCATGTCGCTGTGCACGTTTCTGTTCTGTCTGTTAGTGGCCTTTATCTTCTGGGTCGCCACCATGGGGGACCAGGGCAAAGCCACGGGGGCCTATCCCGGCCAGGTCGCGCCGGGCACGGCGGCGGCGATGGCGGGTGGATCGCCCGCGCTGGACAAGAGCTAGTGAGGCCGGTTGGGCCAGCGGAGTCCGTTGTGCCCGGGTGAGGACCAGGGGGACACGGCGGACCGCTCTGGCTCAACGGGCTGAACGATCGCAGGAGAGTTATGAGCGAAGTCGTCGTCCTTCAGTTGATCGAGCTGGTGGTGGTCGGCCTCGGAGTGGCCATCCTGCTCTTTATTAACGTCAGGTTCATCCGGGTGGTCGGGTTCGTGATGATCGTGCTCGGCCTCTTCTCGCTGACCGCGCTGGGCGTGCCGCAGATGGCCTCGTTGCCGCCGGCTGAAGAAAAGTTCGATGTGGCCAGCATCAAGACGCCGGCCGACCTGGCGGCCATCGGACAGAAGATCTTCTTCAGCAAGGGCCAGTGCGCGCTGTGCCATTCGATCGGCCCGAGCGAATCCGCGCGTTGCCCGGACCTCAAGGGGATCGGCGCCAAGCTGACGCGGGAATTCATTTACGAGAGTCTCACCCAGCCGCAGGCGTACATCTATCTCGATTTCCGGCATGATGGTCCCCCGAAGCACTATCCCGCCCGGATGCCGGTCATCGACAAGGATCCGATCGGTCTGAACCGGAACGAGATTCTCGCGGTCATCGCGTTCCTCCAACAAATGAGCGGGGAGCCGATTACCGTCAACCCGTCCGAAATCACCCAGACGGCCGAGGCCGAGACGCCCATTCAGGTGGCTCACGCGCGCTGAGGCGGGGCTGAGACAAGACGGAGGCGAGGTATGAAAGGCGGTCTATTCATCAAAGGCTTGGTGCTGCTGATCGGGATCTACCTGTTCCTGAAATTCGTCATGCCCCTGTTTACCGCGCCCCTCCCGGCCAACCTGATCTTCTTGTACGAGGCGCTGACCCTGTCGGGCATCGTGATCTTTGCGACGCTCAGCGGGCCCTCGACCGAGGCGTTCTTTGGTCCGATGGCTCGCTTCCTGAGCGGCGAAGGGCAAACCGGGGGGCTGAAAGTCGGCCGGATGATCGTGCTGGTGCTGTTCCCGCTCCTGATCGGGTGGCAGACGTACGCCAGCACGGCGCCGAGCGATCAGCCGCCGATCGAGAGCCGGACCATCCATCCGGCGCCGCCCGAGGAGTTCGTGGGCTTGTCGAATCCCGTGCCGGCGACGCCCGAGAACGTGATGATGGGCAAGGGCCTGTACGCCGCCTTTTGCTCGCCCTGCCACGGCGGGAACTTCGACGGTAAGGGGCCGGCCGCCCGCGGGTTCAATCCGCCGCCGGCCAATTTCGTCGATCCGGGGACAATCGCCCAGTTGCAGGAGTCCTATCTGTTCTGGCGGATCAAGAAAGGGGGCGTCGGCTTGCCGGTGGAGGGCACGCCGTGGAAGTCGGCGATGCCGCGGTGGGAGGTCGAGCTGCCGGATGAGTGGATCTGGAAGATCATCATGGGTGAGTACGACGGGGCGCACCAGAAGCCGCGAACCTGGGAGTAAGGGGACTGGCTCCCCGGGGAGGACTGGGCCTCTACTCCACGGGGTGCCTGTCCCCATGTCGGGAAGCGTGAAGAAGGAAGCGATGCCACAGGCGATGCGTCACGGGAGACGAGCGAGGAGGGGGAGGAACACAGTGAAACGGCCAGAGAGAATCGCGGGACTGGGAAGAGTGCTACTCCTTTCGCTGGCAGGGGTCGTGCCTCTGGCCTCAGGCCTCGTGCCTCTCGCCCACGCCCAGGAGAGTGTCGTGGCGACAGCGGCGCTGGTGAAAAAAGGCGCGCTGCCGGCCGACGATCCGACCGCGGCCATCTGGACGACCGCCCCGGCCTCGCAATTTCCCTTGGCCCCGCAGGTGCACTGGCCGGACCGCATCCAGCAAGTCACGGTGAACGATGTCAAGGTCCGAGCCCTGCACGACGGCGAGCGCATCGCCATCCTGATCGAGTACCAGGACCCCACCCAGGATCCCGAGGACGCCGCAGCGCTCGAGTTCATGGTCGGGGACAAGAAGGCGCACTTCGCGCACGGCCAGCCGATGGCCCAAGTCGAGGGTGGGCCGGTGAATATCTGGTATTGGAAGAATAAGAACGCGAAAGCTCTCGATATGAACGCGCTGGGGTTCGGGACCCTCAGGGTTCAGGAACAGCAGGACGTCCAGGCGAAGGGCGCTTATCAGAACGGCTCGTGGAAGGTCGTCTTCTCCCGGGCCCTGTCCACCGGGGATGCCGAGCACGACGCGCAGATCAAGCCCGGGGAGTTTCTCAACCTGGCCTTCGCGATCTGGGATGGGAAAAAGCTGGAGAGCGGGGATGTGAAGGAGAAGGGCTCCCAGAAAGCAGTCTCGTCCTGGTGGTACTTCCGCGCCGAGCCGCCCACGGATTACTCGGCGTACATGTATGCGCTCATCGCGGTGGCGCTGGCCGTCGGCTTCCAGTTCGTCGTGATTCGAAAGCTCAAGAAAGGGTCCTCCACATGAAGGCTCGCGTTGCCATGAGGCCGACAAGGGCCGCTCGCTCGGTCGCGCTCGCCGCCGCCGTCCTCTGCGTGACCGCGGGACTCGGCGCAGGGTGCGCGCTGTTTGAGAGCGCGCAGGTTTCCAAGGGGCGTGCCCTCTTCACCATCTACTGCGCGCACTGCCACGGTGAGCACGGGAGGCAGAATGAGGGATACAACTGGGCGTACATGCCGGACCCAAAGCCCAAAGACCTCTCCAATAAGGAAGAAATGGGCACCTTCAAGGATGAGGAGATCTTTTTCACGATCTCCCGCGACATGAAGGACACGACGCCGGAGGTGGGAGACAAGATCGGCGACGATGAGTTCGCCGTGCCGACGATGCCGACGTTCAAGTACACGCTCTCGGAAGAGGAGATCTGGGCGATCGTGGCCTATGTGCGAACCCTGCACGGGACGAAGCTGACCTACAACGTGGAGGAGCGCACGAAGGAACTGCAAAGCCAGCTCCGCGAGGCGCAGCAGAAGTTCGATCAGGCCAAGCAAGCCCTGGAGGCTGCTGAGAAGAAGGCTGCCGAAGAGGCGGAAAAAAAGGGCGGGGAGGCCGAAGAGAGTGCGACGGCCAAGGAGCAGGAAGCGATGGCCGCTGCCTCCAAGGAGCTGGAGAAAGCCAAGGCCGCGGTGACCGGCTTTACCGCTCGCCCGAAGTACGCCCCGGTGGCCAGGCCCGATCTCAGCATCGGCGCCGACGGCGCCGCGAAGCTCGCCGAGCGCGGCAAACAGCTCTATGGCAACAAGTACGGCTGCAATGCCTGCCATCGCGTCGGGGATGCCGGCGGGGTGGTGGGACCGGCGCTGGACCGGGCCGGGTTCCGGCTGAATGCGCCCTGGATCTATCGCTGGATCAAGTATCCCCAGGCCATGAAACCTGAGACGCGCATGCCGAATCTCGGGCTGAGCGATGACGACGCCAAGGCCGTCACGATGTACCTGGCCTCCCTGCGCGCGCCGATCCCAGAACCGCCGCTCCAGAAAGCATCCAACTAGCCCAGCCAGGGGCAGGGCTACCCACGGGGCCGTCGATTCGCCGAACAGCCGGGGGCCACGTGGTATGATGGGCCTTGGGATTCCCATTCAAGAGGGACTGTGTGATGGCTCATTGCCGACCCTGGCTCTCACCCTCGATCAGCGTGCCCCTGGTTATGCTGTGCACCGTGACCGGTTGTGCGAGTAAGGGCGACCTGGAGGCGCTGAGACAGGAACTCAAGTCCTCGGTGTCGCAAGTCGAACTGCTCAAAGGCGAAACACGCAAGGAGCTTGAAGAGCGGGCGCGCCAGATCAGTCAGGATCTCAAGGCCGTCCAGGCCGAGCAGGCCAAGCTATCCGAGATTCTCAAGGCTCAGCAGGCAAACCTGGCGGAGGTCACGACCAGCAACGAGGCGCTTGCGAAGGAGTATAAAGACCTGCATAGCTCCGTGCAGTCCACCAGCCGTATCCTCTTCGAGTATCTGAAAAGCGAGGAAGCTCAACTCAAGGAGGGGCTGCGCTGGATTCAGTCAGTGCTGCAGGAACTCGGAGTCCAAGAGAAACCGAAAGAACCACTGCCGGCGAAGTGAGCGGCTCCTCGCTCGCGGCACGCCACGTCGCCGGCGCGTCGGGCTGCCCCTCTCATAAGAACCCCGCCCAGATTCCTCCCAGGATCGCCGCACCGATCCAGACATGTTGCCTGAACAGGACGAAGGCTTCCGGTGGAGCGACCTCCGACCGAAGCCGCCGCATCTGCTGGGTGGCGAATCCGGCTACGGCGGCCAGGGTGCCGTAGAACACGGCGCCAAGTCCGACCATCCAGCCGGCCACCGCCAGGAGCCCCAGCATGGTCGCCACCGAGACTCCGACCGCCATCCAGAGCCGGTGGCCGAAATACAGGGCTGCCGACTTCACCCCGATCCGGGCATCGTCTTCCAGGTCCTGTAACGCATAGATGGAATCGTACGCGAGGACCCAGAGGACGGTGGCGCCGTACAGCAGCCAGACTGGTGCTTCGAGTGTGTTCCTGGCGGCTGCCCAGGCCATGACTGCGCCCCATCCGAACGCCGCACCGAGCACCACCTGCGGCAACGGAATGATGCGCTTGGCGTAAGGATACAGGATGACCAGCAGCAGCGCGACAGGGCTGAGTGCCTGAGCGAGCGGGTTCAGCAGAAGCAGGAGGCCGGCGGCGACCGTCACGAGCACGCCGAAGATGGCGAGGGCTTGCGGGACGCTGAGAGTGCCGCTTGCCAGGGGGCGCGACCGCGTACGTGCCACTTGGCGGTCGAAGGACCGGTCGGCCAGGTCGTTCACGACCACGCCCGCGCTCCGCATCAGGAAGGACCCGGCGGCAAAGATGACGAGGAGACGGAGCGAGGGTTTCCCCTCAGCGGCCAGGGTCAACGCCCAGAGCGGCGGCAGCATCAGGAGCAGGGTGCCGGTCTGGTTGGACAGGCGGATGAGCTGGGCGACGGTTTGCCAGCCGGTGCCGGGGCCTGCGTGCTCGGCGATCGAGGAAGCGGGATTGTGCGAGGGCTCGGCCACGGCCTTCGACCATAGCCCAGCGTGGAAAACCGTGTCAATCCAGCGGGTTCAACCGGGTTGCGGTCGCGCGCAGAGTTGCCTCGCCGGAGGTATTCCGGTATAAACGGTCCATTGTGAGGGCTGTCGTTTACCACGATCCGTTCCACCTCGACACCCCTGTTCGCCCCTCCACGCTCCTTCGACTGATCCTGCTCGCCACGCTGGTGCCGTTGCTGACGAGCTGTACGCCGTTCTGGGCTCGTACCGGAGACTGGAGCGGGTACTGGCTGCCGCTGACCGTGGGCTTACGGTTTGATCCCAGCGTGACCGGCGCGACCGTGTCGTACGGTGACGCGTGCCAGCAGATTCAGACTTTGGCGATCGGGGACCGGTTGACTGCGACGTTCACGCGTGAAATGGGGATGGCGTTCCAGCGCGTGAGGCCCCTGTCCTCTGAGCCTCCGACGGAGCCGCTGGACGGGATCGTCGAGGTTGCGATAGGGATCAACGAGTTGGAGTTGTTCATCCCACGCCATGAGAACAAGACCTACAACGGTAAATTCGGCCTCGGTGCTACGGCGACCTTTTTCGATCCGGGCGGAGCGGTCGTGTACTCCAAGAGCCTTCGCGTGCTGGTTGACGGTGAGGTCTCGACCACAAAGGCGACGTGCGGGGTGGAGGGACTGGAGAAACTTATTACGAACACGGTGCTCCAGCTCGCGCAAGGGTTCAAGCAGCATTTCGGCACCTCCACCGATATGCAGGATCTGGCCGGGCGAAAAAAGGGAGCTGCCCCACCGGCCGCATCTTCCGCCCGGGCTCGCGCCGAGGAGCCCGGAACCGCAGCCTTGACTTTCCGTGTCAAGCTCAGCGGTGAGCGTCAGAATAGTGAAGGGTTCCAAACCGGTGAGCGGGTGACGATGGAGGTTGAAGTGACCAATACAGGCTCCGACTCGGCTCGTGACGTGGCCGTGATCCTGGGCGGAACGTCTCCCCTGGTCCAGCGCCTGGGCGACCGGATCGCGGTCGGCGAGCTGGGGCCAGGGGAGACCCGACGCGTGACGATGGGGGCGCGGTTGGATCCCGTTGCCGCGCCCCAGGAGGGTGAGCTGGTGGTGGCGCTGGAGGCGAGCCCGAGCGGGGCGCAACTCCCTGCTGCTAAGACGTTTCGAGTACCTCTCCGTCCAGGCAAGCCTCAAGGCCTGGGACCTCCGCCGGTCAATGTGGATGCGGTCCCCAAAGGCGTCCGGGGCTACCAGCGTACCGCGGCGGTCGGGATTGCCATCGGCATCGGCGCGTATCGCGACCCGTCGGTGCCGGCGGTAAAGTTCGCGGCGCGGGATGCCGAGATCATGAGCAAGTATTTCCATGCCATGGTGGGAGTCCCCGCCGAGCGAATCAAGGTGCTCAAGGATGAGTATGCGCTCAAGGCCGACGTCGCGGAGGCGTTTGAGGACTGGCTCCCACGGATCGTGCGGAAGGGCAGCGTCGTGTTCGTCTACTTTGCGGGCCGGGGCGAGGTGGAGCCGTCCACCGGCGCGGTGTGGCTGCTGCCCTATGAGGCCGGCCGCGGAAAACCCTCACAGGCGATCTCGCTTCGGCGGCTGCATACGGCGCTGGCGCGGCTGCCGATCAAGGAGGCGGTCGTCTGGCTGGACCTCTCGCTGCTCTCTGACGGGGCAAGCGCGCCGGCGAGCGCGAACGCGCCGATCTGGAACACGGGCGTCGTTTCGGCAAACAGCATGACGCTCGTGCAGATGGTAGGGATCTCCGGCCATCAGGACGCGCACCAGTATGAGCAGGCCCGCCACGGCCTTTTCACCTATTACCTGCTGAACGGTCTCAGGGGCGCGGCGGACGCAGACAGGAACGGGATGGTGGTGCAGGGTGAGCTGTGCGACTACGTGCGGACGCAGGTGATGCAGGCCGCCAAGGCGGGCTTCCACAACGATCAGCAGCCAACGTGTGTCCCGGAGCGCGCCCCCGCTGCGTATGCGGTTCCGGTGGCGCGCGTGAAGTAGAGGAGAGGTCGCTTCAGTGAACAGCGAGGAATTCGCCGGCGGTTGACACATCTGGCGAGTCCCCGGTATCATCCCGCGCTGGCAGGCCGGCACGGTTGCTGCCGAACCGATCCAGCCTTCCCTCCACGTAGGCCGGCGTAGCTCAGTTGGCAGAGCAGCGGTTTCGTAAACCGCAGGTCGCTGGTTCGATCCCAGTCGCCGGCTCCATCTTTCCTCCGTGGTTCACAACCTGCGCGGTTCCTGATAAGTATTTTATTGGTTTCGCTCGCACTGCGGCCATTCCTGGCTAGCTAGGAGCCTGTCCGCACCTCCTGCGCCGGGTACCCATTGCTCGGGGTGCCTGTTGCGTTCTTTCGCTGCCACGGGCGAATGCAATGACTGCAACGAACAGCAATGTCGGACAGGCTCCTAGAAATTTCTACATCGGGCCACGCAGACACGGAGTCTGCTATCTTTATACAGCATGGGAATGAGGCCGGGATGATGCACGATCGCTCAGGGCAGGACCGTGGAGGTGAACAATGACAACGGGCTCGGCGGTGGCACAGGGACGGAGCACGATTCTGGTGGTGGATGATGAGCCGGCGATACTGACCTTGTTGCGGCGAGTGCTGGAGGAACAAGGGTATGCAGTGCTGACCGCCGCCAGTTGGGATGAAGGTCTTCGCGTGTGCAATGGCCGGAAGGGACCGATTGACCTTGTCCTCATGGACATTTTCCTTCCCCAGAAGCCGGGACAGACGGAAATCAACCGGGATGAGCCGACTCAGAACGGGCTGAAGTTGGTCCGCTGGCTGAAAGCGGTGCGAGCCCAGATGAAGACGATCTACATCTCCAGCCTGCCGGGGTGTTTAATCGAAGCCCTGGGCGGCATTCCGCAGGGCGACGTGCTGCTCCCGAAGCCGTTCCATCGCCAGACCTTGATCGAGACGGTGAAGAAGGTGCTGGAAGGCAAGCCTGTGCAGCCGTTTCCTGCGCTGAGCAATTAGGCCAGCCGTACTCCCGTTCCAACGCTCCCCTCGAAATACCCCTGAATCCCCTTCTTGTCGTCTCTCACGCTGGCTGTCACGCCGACGCTCCATGACTGCGGAGGTCGCTCCTCCTCCGTGTCACCGGCTTCCTATTCCAGCAGAAGACTTTGCGAACCGCAGTCGCAGTGTTAGGATCGGGTCCGATGTGTGCCCCGTAGGGTCAGGGTATTCGGACCAGTACACTCCTCGACGATGCAGGAGAGCAAGCAGAGGCAAGTGACGATGAAGATGCTTTTGATGACCGGGGTAGTCCTTAGTTTCGCGTTCGTTTCTCACGTCGGGATGGCGTGGGGCGGCTTCGAAGAAGGGCTCGCCGCATACAAAGCGGGCAACTTCGCCGCCGCGTTCAAGGAATGGAAGCCGCTGGCGGAGCACGGTCACTCCAAGGCCCAGTATAACGTCGGGGTGTTGTATGAAAAGGGCAAGGGGGTGCGACCGGATCCGGTCCAAGCGCTGGCGTGGTACCAGAGAGCGGCGGCGCAAGGCGAGCCATTCGCGCAAAACAATTTGGGCACCATGTACGAGATGGGGCGGCCGGTCCCCCGGGATTACGTCAAGGCGGACATGTGGTACTTGCTGTCGGGCCGACAAGGCAACGCCGTGGCAACCAAGAATCATGAAAAGCTTGTCGGGCGGATGACGAAAGACCAGGCGGCGCGGGCGAGGAAACTCGCCGACGAGTGGAAGCCTGCTCCGAGCGGCGGGAACGGCAACGATCGAGGCGGAAACAAACCTTGACATTCTTTCCTCCCTTCTGACGCGTCACGACTTTTCCGCGGGAATGCGGAATCGGACTAGGGCAAGAGGCCCGCGGGTCGGACTCGCGAGCCTGCCGACCAAGTTCGCGGATGCACGGGCGTCGGGTCCATGTTCGGCTGGGTTCCGCTCGTGCAAGTGATGGAGACTTGCCACGCGCGTGGGGTCGAGCGCTGCCTGGCGGGGTGCCCGCTGTCTGCGGAGCTGGAGGGTGTGTTTGGGCTGCGGGTCCTAAACCGCTATGGATGCGACGATGTTGCTAGGTCTCATTGCGGGCACGCTGACGACGATCGCGTTCGTGCCGCAACTGGTCAAGACATGGAAAACCAGATCAACTAAGGATGTCTCGCTGGGAATGTTCAGCATCTTTTGCACCGGCGTCCTGCTGTGGTTGATCTACGGCGTCCTGATCCAATCAGTACCGGTCGCGTTGGCGAATGGAGTGACCTTAGTGCTGGCCGGCGCGATTCTTTCCCTCAAACTCAAGTTCGGGTGAGGTCGATCGGGCTCCCCAGCTTGCCACCGCTGCTAGATTCCGCCCTATCCACCGTCCGACTTTCCTCCCTGCATTGTGTTTCGCGGGGGGATCCTATCGCCTAACCCTCGTCTGAAACGCTTCGCCTGCACCACTGTTCATCCCGTGTTCGCGTCTGACCCGTCCTGCACATCTGTTTGGACAGCACCTCCGGCAGAACGGCCTCGGTCGCTGACGCAACGCAGCGAACGGCAGAGATTGAGAAGATGAAAATCAATCATCGAATCAATGAGTTTTGAATCTGGACCCTTCTGATGGGTTCCACAAAGTAAATCTGGCATTCCTTTTGCTTAGTAACGGAATCGATCTGCGATGGTCCCAGGACATGGTTCCAAGCAGTCACTACGAGATCCCCTTTCGGAGCCATGCCAACCTCCTCCGGAGGTCGCGACATGCCGTACACCAGCCCGGTTGAGCGCAAACTGCAACTGTGCCCCCGTTGCCAGCAGGACGGGTTATACGCCACCGGCGCGTTCTGGCGATGTGCGTCATGCGGGCTGGCGATTACCCACCAGGCCCTCAAGGTCGAGATGGCGGGAACGGCACACGGTGACGGCGATGCAGAAAAGAACGGGGGCGCTCCCGGTAGCGGAAACGGCAACGGTCACGGAACGGCCCGCTGCGCATAGAAGCCGCGCTCGCCGGACAACCCATTCCTATCCCTAGCGACGGCCTCTCGCCCGTAAAGTCCCAATCAAGTCGGCAGAGTAGTCCTTCTGCCTGCACGCCATTAGCGGCTTTCGGTCTCGGCCTGCGGCTCAGGCCCGTCTTCGCGAAGCTGGTACAGCAGATTGTCCTCAACGCGATACATGAGCGGGGCTACGAGAATCTTCGGGTAGCGCAGGCGCAGCCGCTTTGCCTCGCTGAGCACGAAATCGACCTCATTGCCGATCTCGAACATCGGGGAGAACTGTGTGAAGTGCTGCTCGGCCCATTCCCGATCCCACCCGCCTCGTTGCACCAGCCCGGCAATGAACTGCTCGCGCCGGCTCATCAGGTTGACCATACCGCAGTTTGTATGACCAAGCAGTGCAATCGCTGAGACACCGCCGATGGCGATGGCATACGAGACTTTGAACTCGCTGTACCGAAGATTGCCTCCGCCCGCACGAATGATGAACGCGAAGTTTTCCGGGATTCGGAGATGCTTCCGGTTGTCCATGCACATGCCGATCAGCAACTCAGCCTTGTCGTGCGGTGCGTGCGGCGCACCGAGATTCTGGTACGCGAGCAGGCTCTCGACCGGCGTCCCGCGATAGCGTGGCAAGATGTCGGCCAGTGTCCGGACGGGGATGAGGCGGTTCATGTGGGTCCTCCCCTGGGCGGCCTCCTGCCGCTCTTGACGGCGCCGTGCAAACTTCCAAGGCAGACGAGCCGGCCATCGTCGCCTGCGCGACACGCCGCAGTCGAGCCGCGAGCCTAACAGAGTGGGCAAAAAATGCGCAACGGGTTCGCTCACAAGCCAAGCCGAGCCTGCAGGGCTTCAATCCGCTCCCGCCGTTCCTGCGGCGCGAGGCGCCTTGGCTCATGGGGTACGCGCCAGACCGGCTCCACCGGCGCTGGGTCGCCCGCGAGCCTCGGAATCAGGTGCCAGTGGATGTGCGGAAGCTCATTGCCCGGCAGCTCGTAGTTGACCTTGACCGCATGGAAGCACTCGGCCAGCGCCTGGGCGACGCTCGACGCTTCCTCGATGAGCTGCCCTCGCTCTGCTCTGGTAAGCTCGAACAGCTCGGTGGCATGCCGCTTCAGCACCAGCACCGTCCAGCCAGGGACGAACCGGTCTTCAAACAAGTAGGCGATGGATCACTCGCGGCATTCTGCAAGGACCTCGCCTTGACACTCCGCCGAAGCGGGCGATATTCTCGCGGACCATGCGCCGGGCCTCAGGTCCTCCGACACACAGTGCCCCGGTCCACCGCCGTGCACCGGGCGGCAGTTCGTCACGCCGATCTGCCCGCCGGGACGTGCGCAGCAGGGCCGCTCCCGATGGCGCGCCATTGCTGCTGCCGCGTTCGCTCGCCACGGCGCTCCTGCGGCTTTACGACTATCCGGACCCGCGACGTCCCGGTAAGCTGATTCGTGGGTACGATCGGCCGCACGCGCTGCGGACGGCGCGGATGTGCGCCGCCGTCGCCCTTCGGCTCGGGCACCCGCAATCTCGGGTCTTTTCCTATCAGATCGCCTGTCTGCTGCATGACCTGGGCCGCGCGGGCCTAGACAGCCGGTTGTTTGGGAAAATCTGGTCCTGGGCGAAGCGGCGCGGGGTTCCCACCAGGCCACGGGAATGGCGCGCAGCCCACCCGGACACAGGCTATGGCCGGGAGACGGAAGCGTTTCTGCGGCGCCACGGGTCCGACCTGGCCCGGGAGGGGATCGTGCTCGATCCGTGGGCTCGGGAACAGGTGGAGATGCGCCTCGGCTATGCCCGGCGACTGGTCCGGCGACTGCGTGAGGTGAAGCCGGAGCTTGCTCGGTTGGGCGTCTGGTGGGTGCCGTGGATGCAGCGGGTCATGCTCTACTACTACTATCCGGAGAAACTTGACGGGGCCGCACGCTGGGTCCGAGAGCTTGCCGAGGTTCTCGTCGCGTGCGAGCAGTTCGAGGCCTACAGCAATCGACGACGGGGACGCGATTATTACACGCGGGAGCGGGAAACCGTGCGTGACGCCTTCGCGTACCTGGAGAAGCTGCAGCGGGAGGGTCTCCTCAGCCAGGTGGTCGTCCAGGCGCTCAAAGCGCTGGCCGCCGAAGGCGCACTGGATGGTGTGCTGGCGCAGGCACGGGGCGCACCGCTCCCGGCGGCTGAGAAGCGCGTACTCAGGAAGCTGGGGCGGAGAATGCCGGCATGCGGGTAGAGAGCATTCCCCTGTGGGTCGGCATGCAGGGTCAGACCCAGATCGAGAACGTGACTGCCCGGATCCAGCAGGCGGTGGCCGGCACCGGCCTGCGGGCGGGTGTCGCGACCGTGTTTATCAAGCACACGACCGCGTCCGTCCTGATCATTGAGGACGAGCCCGGCATACGTGCAGACACGAGGGCGGTGTGGGACCGGTTGGTGCCCGCGGACCCCAATTGGCAGCACAACACCCGCAATCCCGGCGAGGACAATGCTCACAGCCACCTGCGCGGGCAATTGCAGGGGCAGTCGCTCACCATCCCGTTCAACGACGGTGCGCTTGCCTTGGGCACGTGGCAGCAGATCGTGGTCGTGGACTTCGACACCTGCGCACGCACACGCGAACTGGTTGTCCAGGTCCTCGGCGAGTAGGTCCTGTGCATTCGTTCCGGCCGTTCTTCAGACCGGCACGATCCGCCGTCGCAGGGCTTTGGCGGATCAGCCGTTGCCCATTCCCTCTTCGGCCGCCCACTCCACCAAGCGGTTTTCCACCCAGTAGATGTCCTCGTCCGGTCGCGGCCGCTGAATGAAGCCGCAATGCCCGCCCCGCTCGGGGGCCCAAAGGCGGATCATGGCATTGTCGCGTAGTGCGCCATCACCGAACATGCGGAAGGGGATGAAGGGGTCGTCCTGGGACGTGACGATGATCGTCGGCACTCGGATAGCGCTCAGGACCAGGCGTGCCCCGGCCCGCGCCAAGCTTTCCTCGCGATCCCGAGCATGTAATGGGACTGGCTGCACCCTTCCAGACCGTGCAGGGGAACCCGTGTCCGGTGGAGCCGCGGCCGCGGTTGCCAATGGCAGGAGGCGAGCACTTGGGTGTCCGGCGCCACGGCAAAGAATCGGCTCACTCTCGGGATTCCGTCGAGCAGCCCTCGACGCGGCCAGACCCGGGGAAACACGGTCATGGCATGACGGTGGTGCAGCAACGGATGGGGCTGAAAGTCAGCAGCGCGGGCCGCACGCGTCATGGTCACCACCCTTTGCGAGAACCCTATCATAGGCGCGAACGCAGTGGGAGAGAGGAGTCCAACAGGATCGCCGAGGAGACGGAGAAGCGGGGTCAAGGGGTCAGGATGGCGCGCACCTTCAAGGCCAGCCTGATCAAATCCACCGGCTTGCCCATGATATCCACCGACCCGAGGTCCCAGGCTTCTTGCAGGAGCTTTTCGTCCTGGCTGCCCGTCAGCGTAATGACCCGGCCTTTGTACTGGGCCGCCTTGAGCTCCCGAAGGACATCGACCCCGGTCACCCCCGGCATGAACATGTCCAGGATGATCAGGCGCGGGGGCTCTTGTTTGACCAGGCGCATCGCCTCCACGCCGTTTTGGGCCGTGCGGACCCGGTAGCCGCGCAGGGTCAGGTAATGGGAGAGCAGGTGGCAGATCGTGGCCTCGTCGTCCACGATCAGGATGGAATCCGGCTGGGGGGCTTGTGCGGTCTGTTCGGGAGCGGCCGGCTTCATCGCCGGCGTGGACACCGAAGGAGCCATCACCCGCTCAACCGCCTTGAGCAAAGCCTCCAACGACAGGCCTTTCTGGAGGAATTCCGTCACGCCGAGTTGCCGAGCCTGCTCCTCATACTGCTCTTTGGTCTCGCTGGTGAGGATCATGACGGGAGCCTGGGGATCAATGGCCCGCATCTCCTGGAGCACGGTCATGCCGTGCATTCCCGGCATCTTCAGATCAAGCAAGGTGATTTGGGGGTGATGCTGGCGGAACAAGGCGAGAGCCTCTTGCCCGCTGGTTGCTTTCATCACCTGATGTCCCTTGCCGGTGAGCAGCGCGCCCAGCAGGTCACAAATCATCTGCTCATCGTCCACGACCAGAATCGTCGCCATGATGCGACTCCGCGGCGTGCGACAGCCCGCTTCGGCAGCCCGGACACGCCATCTGGCCCGGTCGGTTCCCGAGCGGTGCCTTGAGGTTCTGTACTACGAACCCCGCGTTCCGTCAACGAATTGATTCATTTCCTTGGTCAGAACAAAGCCCTTTGACCTCTTGGCCAAAGGGCTTTGTTCGAAGAATTGGCTCCCGAGTGT
>Ga0209172_10001545_pt1 | contig 47734 bp, 34 predicted proteins | sample LarsenN4metaG_FD_184113 | JGI IMG/M metagenome (GOLD analysis project Ga0209172, IMG submission 184113) | Hot spring sediment bacterial and archeal communities from British Columbia, Canada, to study Microbial Dark Matter (Phase II) - Larsen... ... | reverse complement strand
CCTTCGATATTAATTATGGATAACGCGCCCATTCATCGAAAGAAAGTGATTAAAGAATTGGCCGAGGCGGCTGGTCATCAAGTAGTATTTTTACCCAAATACTCACCAGACTTAAATGACATAGAGCATGATTTTAGTGCTTTAAAGAGAGCCCGAATGTATGCACATCCTGACAAATCTATCGACGAAATTATCCGAGAGTATTGCGCTCGATAATGTCTCGCTTCTATTTGAAATAACTATAACCATCATCGCTGAGGTAACTTTGACCCCCACATTCCCCATCGATGAGCAAAACCACATCGGGTTGGGGTTCGTTATCCACATCCAGACGCACCGTGGGGTTATCCCCCAAAAGCACTCCCGGCGTCGCTATTTTATAGTTACCAAACCAGCCGATTAAATTAGCATGGGTTTCGGCGTGGGTTCTAAACGGTACGGTAGAAGATATATAAACAATTCTTTCAATCAGTTCAGCTTTTTTCAAGTGGGGCATGGCTGTATAGCGCCGCTCAAATTCTGCGCGAGAAAGCATATCCCCATTTTCTAGGGGGGGAATGGTGATGCTACTCTTCTGAGTGGTAGCGCGCATCGTCTTTCTCCTGTTTACTTATGGGATGGCCGATACTATTAATCTAACTCAAGTAGTAGGGTGGGCAACAGCCAAAACCGCACAGACCATCAATCATCATCTGTGCTGTTGCCCACCCTACAGAGTTGCGCTGGCGGGATACAATAAAGAGCGATCGTCATTACCACGGTTCCTATGAGCCCAAAAATCGCGGGTATGGTCAGCAGCTACTCGGCCCTAAACCCCAGTCCTGCTGACTGGTTGTGGCATCAAACCCCCCATCCCTTCGGCGTTTGGGGTAATGTCCAGATGAGAGCAGCCGCCGAAAAGCCCGATTTTCTGCTTATGTACCAGTTTGATTTTCCCCACGCTCCCAAACCTCTGTCTTGGAAAGATAAACTGAGGGGGAGAAAACCTGCTCAAAGTGCGGATATTCCCTCAATGCTACGCGGAGTGCCCCAAGAGCGGATTATTTATTTGTTGCGGGAGCCACCTTTAGAAGAAATTTTGCCTAAAAATCAAGCGAACTATGAGGCGGCGAAACCTTACTGTGGCTATATTTCCGGGCCGGACTTTTTTGCTCCCCAACCGGATTATATGCCTGCGATTTGGTACATTTCTAACTCTTTTCGTGAACTTAACGAGATGACGCCGCCGCCAAAGGTGAAGCCTTGTAGTTGGATAACTTCGGGTATCGATCGCACCGCGAACCACCGCCAGCGGCTGGATTTTTTGCGCCTGTTGCAGGATAATGGGTTAAATTTTGACCTGTATGGTAGAGATTTGCCGGTTTGGGCGCAGTCGGCGGGGCGAGTAGGTGCCAAGTGGCACGCTATGGCTCCTTACTATTATAATTTGGCTATAGAAAATTACGCTGATAATGATTTGTATGTGAGCGAAAAACTGTGGGACGCTTTGTTAGCTTGGTGTCTGCCGATTTATTATGGGGGACCGGCGGCGGATCGGTTGTTACCGCCAGGAAGTTTTCTGCGCTTGCCCAGTTTGGATGAAAAGGGTTTATCATACATTCAGGAGGTAATAGCCACGCCAGATGCTTGGCATGAAGCGATATCGGCGATCGCGGAAGCCCGCCAGATTATCCTCCACAAACTAAATCTCCTCAACTGGCTCTCCGATTATGTAACTAAATTTGGTTAAACATGGACGGAATTTGCACCCTGGCGAACGATCGCGTATATGACCAACTCATTGCCCTGCTCAACAGCATCGAAGCCAATGCAGGGAAACATTTCCCCGTGTGTATCTACCCCTACGATGACAACACGGAAAAAATCGCCGCCGCCATCAAACACCGTCCCCAAGTTCAACTGTATAATAACTCCGAATCTATCCACAAATGGGATGAATTTGCCCGCCGAGTCTGGGATACTCACCCCACCGCCAAACAAAGATGGCAACAAATAGGCAGCAACGGTTATCATCGCTTTGGAACCCACCGCCGCTATGGCGCCTTTGATGGACCCTTTGACCAGTTTCTGTACATGGACGCTGATACTCTGCTCATCAGTCCTCCCAATACCATATTCGCGCAACTAGAAAGTAGCGACTGGGTGGTTTATGACTTTCAGTATAAAGACCCCACCCACGTTTACGAGGTCTCCTCGCCCAAACTCCGAGAAATCTTTCCCCCAGAACGCATAGAAACCGAAATATTTTGCTCTGGCTTATACGCTTCTAAGCGCGATATATTTGGTGAGGAAAAGCGGGAGTGGCTGATATCCAGACTAAAAGACGGAGAAGCAGAAATATTATATCCAATGGCACCCGACCAAACTATACTTAATTATATGGTGATGCGTTCCGGGCTGAGTTTTGCTAATTTAGCTCGCCAATTACCCCCAGATAAACGCACTGGTAACAGTGTCACTTCTAGCCACTTTGTCACCGAAAGGGGGATGGTGCTAGATAGAGGCAACCCCCTTACCTACCTCCACTACATAGGCATTTCATCTAGCATCTTTGCTCGCCTTTGTCAAGGAGAAAATCTCGATTTTCCCTATCGAGATGTATTTTTACACTATCGCTATCTTGGCGAACCAGAAAATCGCCCTCAATTTACCACCAAACCCCAACCATACAACCCCCCTCCTACTTTCACTCAGCGGTTGTTACGTAAACTGGGATTAATGACCAAGGACCAATGACCAAGGACAAACAACCAATGACACGCGGTATTTATATTACAGCTAACGATAAAGTCACGGAACAGGCAATAACCCTGCTCAACAGCATTCGGTTTTATGACCCAGATACTCCCATTGTCCTGATTCCTTACGATGACAATTATCAAAATATTGCCCAGCGTTTGACTAGAGATTACGGGGTAGAAATTTACCCAGATTTAGCATTTATCCAGCGTTTGTCTGAACAACTGCATCAAATATTTGGCGCCAAATTCTTTGCTCGTCCTAATCAATTCAGGAAACAAGCCTGCTGGTTTGGCGTTTTTGATGAATTTCTCTATTTAGACACAGATATAGTAGTTTTTGAAAAAATTATTGACAATCTCAATTATTTTGCTGATTACGATTTTCTCTGTTGTGACTATCAGCACCGTGGGGGAATTACTAACGTTTTTTCATCGCAAATTTTGCAAGTTTTTAGCGAAACCGAAATTCAGGATATTTTTAATGGTGGTTGGTGGGCGTCGAAAAAAGGCTTAATTTCTGAAGCGGATTTATACGATACTTTTACCGAATGCGCCGCCCATCCTGAATATTTTGATTTTAGCCAAAAAACTTCCGACCAGCCGATTATCAATTATATGATATTGCAGCGGATTCAACGGCGGTTTAACATTGTGCGGCGTCCGGGAAAAGCTCCAGGTAGCTGGGCGGGCAGCAATTATTTTGAGCGGTCTGGGGATAAACTGATAGACCCGAAACTGGGGCAAACTTTGCAATATCTCCATTGGGCGGGAATTCGCATTGAACCGGGTTGCCCTTATTGGGATATTTGGGAGCATTACCGCTACCTCCGGGAACCGAAACCGGCTGATGCGGGGGTGGTAAAAGTGCAAAAAAGTCCTTGGCAGCGGCTGCTAGAGGGGATGAAAAGGAAATTGAGATGATTGGTGATTTGTCCTTTGTCATTTGTCCTTTGTCCTTTGTCCTTTGAATGTTGGCAAGGGACAAGGGACAAAGGACTAATCTCCTCTATCTTGGACTAATTGTATGTGTATGCTTTGATGATTTCGGTTAGTTGGGTTTGATTTTTGTCTGAATTGAGAGCTAGCAATTGCACCACGGTGGCGGCAATTTGGCGAAAAATTTTGTTGGAGGAGCCGATTTCTCCCCATGCAGCTTGGTCAAACCGGAGAATCCCAGAACCTAGCTCGGTGCAGGATTGAGGGTTGAGAGCTTGTAAAGCTCCCTCAATTACGCTATTGCTGTATTCTCTGGGAAGTCCCACTCTGACGGTATCGAGGTGCTGTTCGGAGGCGATCGACTTCTTGTAATCAGCTTCTTCAGTTGTAGATACCAAGATTTGCACCACGATTTTTCCCGAATCGTTAGGAATAAATTTTGCTCCCAACAAACCGTATAAAAATCTAGGCCCAACAGGGATGAGAATTTCTAGCGCGGCTCGTTTATCTCCGGCTTTTTTCTCTAATCCGCTACCTACTTCTCGCTCTATTAAATCTGTTGCACTATAGATTATCTGGGGATGTTCTTGGAGCCATACTCTAGCTTGGATGTGGAAATCTAAAGTGATATTTTGCATGATTCTATCTCCCATTATTCGAGTGGGAGACTGTTGGGTAGTATCCAACAGTCTCATTTTCATATTTTGGCTTAACTAAGGCTTAAGTAATTCCCCAATAATTCTTCCAATTTTGGTTGAATTCATCAGGATAAGCTCGGATTACATCAGGATGATAAACACTAAATGGCGAAACTTCATACTCTTGTAAAGATTGTTGGTGGGCTTGGTGATAACTTAAACCGCTTTTCATTAATTCAGCCTCTCTAAGTTCGTGAAAATAAAAGCTGGCATCAGCTCCTGATATTTTTTGGTTGTTATCTAGGGCTATCTGCAATCTATCAAGCATCATTAGATTTGGTTTATAATCGTAAAAATTATTTTTGATATGATTTTTAATTACTTCTAATTTTTCTAAATTTATCGCAAATTCTTGTTGGTTTAATTTGCCGAACATATAGATTTTTAAAACATAATAATTATATCAATAATACCATATTTTTAACCATTTTTGCAGAATTGACCTAGATCGGATTATAGCATAAATTTTTCTCGTTCACCAGTTATCCCCATATTTAGGGCTGGGGAACGAGAAAAACTGGATGGTTCAAAGGAATTTAAAATGAATCTAAATCAAGGGCTTTAGAGCCGCCGCTGACGATCGTTTCTAGGAGCTTGCCGAGCTGCCACCAAACTAAGCCGCAGGTGCCAATACCGAGGGGAAAGGCGAAGAGGATGGCAATAGACGCGGGAAAGCCGAAAATTTGTAAGCCGGAGGAGAGGAAGGCGCAAATACCGCAGCCGATACCAACAAAGGGGATGAATAATTCTTTTTCTTTGGCGCGTGCGGGGAGGTTGATAGAACGATCGCGATTCCAAGCCTGTACCAGTTGCTCCAGGCTGGCTTTGAAAGCCAAACCGGAAGTGGCACCAGCGAGCAACCCGGCGATTAACAAAAAGTAAGGGGGTTGGGGATAATAATACAGAGACACGAAAGGATCCATGATGACTTATGATTTTTTTTCAGAGTTGTGCGATGATTGGGCGGTCTGTGCTGGTAGCTTTGAATTAATGAATCCGGCTGGCGGGATTGAAATATAAAGCTGCTACTCCCTCTCGGGAGAATTCTACCAAAGCACCGATCGCCGCGTTAAGCAATTGGTTGGGTTTGATATCTTCTTTGACCAAATCCCATAACCGCTTCACTTCTTCGGCGTGGAGTCTGTCATCCTCAATCAAAGCATTGAGGAGCTGACGGCGGACGAACTCCCCTTCCGCAGATAGGAGGTATTGCATACCGAGCTGAGCCGTGGGGAGGAGGTTAAAGTTGCCATCGCTGCGGGCGATCGCCAGCATATTTTCCAGGCGGGACCATTGAAACTTGCCGTCTTTAAACAACACCTCTAGCAGCCGCCGCCGCAAAGACTCCGACTCACCGGTGAGCAGACGCCGAGCCACGTAGGGATAGGCGATATCGACAATTTTAAAATTCGGGTCCACCGAGAGGGCCAAACCTTCCTGAGTCACTAAAGAGCGGATAATCAGGGCAAACTTAGCTGGAACTCGGAACGGATACTCGTACATCAACTCCGAGAACCGGTCCGTAACGGTTTTGAAGTTAAAATCCCGTACCCGCTGACCCATAATATCCCCTAACACCGCTTCCAGAGCGGGGATGATGGGCTTGATATCTGTTTCTGGCGTGAGAAAACCGAGGTTAACAAAATCCCGCGCCAGCTCCTTGTAATCTTTATTAATCAAGTGGACTACCGCATCCACCAGGTTTTCTTTGGTGGTTTCATCCAACTGATCCATCATCCCGAAATCGATGTAAGCCATCCGACCATCGGTGAGGGCAAATAAGTTACCGGGATGGGGGTCAGCGTGGAAAAAGCCGAATTCCAGTAACTGCTGCAAGCCGCTAGTGACGCCAATTTCTATTAAAGCCTGGGGGTCAATACCGGCTTGTTGCAGGTTGTGGCTACCACTGAGTTTATAGCCGTCGATCCATTCTAGGGTGAGTACCCGGTGAGAACTGTAACGCCAGTAAATCGAGGGGACTTTGACTTGGGGGTTTTGGCTGAAATTCGTGGCAAATTTTTCGGCGTTGCGTCCCTCGTTGAGGTAATCGATTTCCTCAAATAACTTGATGCCAAATTCATCCACAATGAGGGTGAGGTCATGTCCTAAGTTCAGGGGCAGCCATTTGCCGAGAAATTTTGCCCCTAGTCGCATCAGGTACAGGTCCAGGGCGAGAACTGGTTTTAAGTTGGGTCGCTGCACCTTGACCGCTACTACTTCGCCGGTGAGCAGGCGGGCTTTGTAAACTTGCCCCAAACTGGCTGCAGCTACTGGTTCTGGGGATATTTGGCTGTAGATTTCTTCTACGGAGCGGTCCAACTCTTGCTCGATGATGCGGAGGGCGATCGCGTTATCAAAAGGCGGGAGCTGGTCTTGGAGTAAAATCAGCTCATCAAGGAAGTCTTGGCGAATCAAGTCCGGTCTCGTGGAGAGAGCTTGACCGACTTTGATAAACGTAGGGCCGAGATTAGTTAACAGTTCCCGGATCTGAGTGGCGCGTTTGGGGCGGTTTGTCTCTACTTGGTTCGTCCATTCATCCCATTTAAATCCCAAGAGTAACCATGCAAAGGATAAGAGGATTTTAAGGGCGCGCCCGATCGCTTGCCAAGGACGATAACCGTAGTACCGCGCTATGCTTTCCGGATCGTAACGCCGAATCTGAGCTAGTTGTTGCTGACTCACGCGATCAATACCTCTAATTACTCAAGATTGACTTTTATTGGTTTTTTTTATCTTGACGAGTTTACTATACTACATAAAAGTTAAAATTACTCAACATTTCTTGGCTGGTTGAGGTGATGTCACCGGAGGGACACGGCATTGCCGTGTCCAGGTCCAGGTCATGCCACCGGAGGGGCATGGCGTCATCAATCTTGCTGTGAAAACCGATCGCCTAATGATGCTCTGCCCCTACCAGGATCTGTTGTAATTCCCCAACCACTTTCTGCTGCTGCTCTGGGGATAGTTCTGGGTACATAGGCAAAGAGAGAACCTCCTGGGCGACTTGCTCAGCCACCTTGTGACTGCCAGAGGCATAACCCAGATGGCGGTAAACCGGTTGCTGGTGTAGAGGCAGAGGATAATATACAGTAGAACTGACGCCGGAGGCTTGGAGATAGTGGCGGATGCGATCGCGAAATTGGCCATTATCTTGATTTTGGTCTTGACATTGCAGCCGAATTGTGTATTGATTCCACACTGATACTCCGCCTGGAGTTTCCCTAGGGGGAATAACTCCCGCCACCGGTTGCAGTAATTGGTGATAAACCGCCGCTACTTGCCGCCTCGAAGTGTTCCAAGCATCCAAATGGCGCAACTTGACTTGCAAAATGGCGGCTTGTATGGCATCCAGGCGGCTGTTGATGCCGACAAATTCGTGATAATAACGCTGGGTGGCGCCGTGGTCTTTGAGGACCCGGATTTGGGCGGCGAGGTGGGCATCGTTGGTGGTGACAGCGCCGCCATCGCCAAAGGCGCCGAGATTTTTGGTGGGGAAAAAGCTAAAACAACCAATTTGCCCGATACTGCCCACCTTTTTGCCGTCCCAAAGGGCGCCAGTGGCTTGGGCGCAGTCTTCGATAACGGCTAAACCGTGGGTGGCGGCGATCGCCATTAACCGGGTCATATCCGCCGCCTGACCGAAGAGGTGAACGACGATAATGGCTTTAGTTTTCGGGGTAATGGCTGCCTCAATTTGGGATACGTCGAGATTAAAACTATCTGCCTCGATATCCACAAATACTGGGGTGGCGCCCACAAGGCTGATGGCTTCGGCAGTGGCCATAAAGGTAAATGATGGCGCGATCGCCTCATCTCCTGGTCCCACATTCAAGGCGCGCAGAGCCAGATACAGCGCATCAGTCCCAGAAGCGCAAGCGACACATTCCGAGGTGCCAGTATAAGCAGCAAACTGGGCCTCGAATGCCTCTACCGCCTTACCGCCGATGTAGCGGCCCGAAGCCATCACGTCTCTAACCGCCGCTTCCACTTCAGCGGCAATGCTTTGGTATTGTAACCCTAGGTCGAGGGGAGGAATTTGATTCACGTTTGTCATTTGTCAGCAGCCATCCATCCAGATTACCATGAATCTTTACTTACAAACACCGGAAATTACTGTTTGGCAAGGCCACTGCCTGGAAGTAATGCAAACTCTTCCAGACGCTTCAGTTAATCTGATTATCACTGACCCGCCCTATCATACCACCAAAAAATCTAATATTACCGGTGACAAAGATTTTAAAACCGATGCTGATTATCTGGAATGGTTGGATATAATATCACAACAATGGCAGCGGTTATTAGCGCCCAACGGCTCTTTATATTGTTTTGCTTCTCCCAAAATGGCGGCTAGGGTAGAAGTTTTATTAGGAAAAAAATTTAATATTTTGGGTTCTATCACTTGGACGAAACCCAACGAGCCCGGATATGATGGCTGGAAACAAAAAACGAAAAAAGAAAGTTTGCGAAGCTGGTATCTGCATTCAGAAAGGATAATTTTTGCTGAATCTGCTTGCCCAGATAACTCTAAACAATCTCCCTTTGGCTCGCTGCTCAGAAAAACCCGCTTAGCAGCGGGAATGTCCACCATTGAATTAACCGCTGCTATTGGCGAATATGGAAAAGTCAATCACGGAGGGGCAGTATCCAATTGGGAAACCGGGAGAAATATTCCCACTCGCGAGCAGTATGCTAAACTAAAAGCGGTGCTGGCAGAATTTAGCCCGGACATTCCCGAATTACCTGAGTATCAACAAATCATTAGACCTTTTTTCGCGAGAGCTGATATTCCTTACACTGATGTTTGGGATTTCCCCAGTGTCAAACCTTATCCCGGTAAGCATCCAGCGGAGAAACCCCTAGAAATGATGCTGCATATGATTAAAGTCAGCTCTTATCCTGATGATGTGGTGTTGGACTGTTTTGCCGGTTCGGGTGTTGTTGGGCAAGCGGCTAAAATGTTGGGTAGGCGAGCAATCTTGATAGAAATATCCGCCAATTTATGTGATAAAATAACAATTAACAATTGATAATTAACAATTGATAATTAATAATTCATGGATATCAATTATCAATTATCAATTATCAATTATCAATTATCAATTATCAATTATCAATTATCAATTATCAATGATTGAACTAGATTTTATTGATTTGGGGTTAGCGCTGGGGATGATGGTAATTGCCGTGGGGGTGTCTTGGTGGCAAGGGTTGGGGTTGGAGGGGCAACTGGCGATGGCGACAGTGCGCACGGTGGTGCAGTTGCTGGTGGTAGGAAGCTTGCTCGAGGTGGTGTTTCAGTGGCGACATCCGGCGGCGGTTTTGGCGGTGGTGATGGTGATGCTGACGATCGCGGCGGTGGTGGCGCGCAACCGCATTGGTAAAGAGATTCCTGGGGTGCTGTTGATGGTGTGGGGGTCAATTTTGACAGCACTTTCCTTGACGATGGCTTATGTGAATTTGCTGGTGTTGCGCAGTCCCGAGGCGTTATATTCACCACAGTATATGATTCCTTTGACGGGGATAGTGCTGGGAAATGGGATGAATGCGGCGGCGATCGCGGGAGAACGTCTCGCCACTACCATTAAAAACAGTAAGCAGGAAATCGAAACCCACCTCTGCCTAGGAGCGACCCCAGAGCAAGCAGTCAAGCAATATCGCCGGGATGCCATCAAAGCGGGGATGATTCCCACATTAAACGCCATGATGGTGGTGGGAATTGTCACTTTACCCGGCATAATCACTGGTCAGATGCTCACTGGCGTTAACCCGCTGAATGCGGCGGCTTACCAAATATTAATCATGTTTATGTTGGCTTTAACCACTTTAATCACCGGTTTATTGGTGACATGGGGTTTGTGCCAGCAATTTTTCAATCGCTATGCCCAACTCAGAGAGTTTTAATCAGTTTGTAAATAAGTTCGTAGTAGGGCTTTAGCCCTCTTTCTTCAGTTTGTAGTTGGGCTTCAGCCCTCTTAAACTTAGATTTTTTTGGGCTAAAGCCCAACTACGAACCTATGAGGGCTAAAGCCCTACTACGAACCTATGAGGGCTAAAGTCCTACTACGAACCTATGAGGGCTAAAGCCCTACTACGAACCTATGAGGGCTAAAGCCCTACTACGAACCTATGAGGGCTAAAGCCCTACTACGAACCTATGAGGGCTAAAGCCCTACTACAAACCTGCATTTAACTGGGGGAATGACGACCGATCGGGGCGCCATAGTGGTCGTAGAGAACCAGGGGAATGCCAGCATTATTACTGATAGTTTCCAGAGCTTGGCGGAGGATTTGCACGTGGCTTTCGACTCCGACGAGGGCTTTGTAGTTGCCGTTAGTGCTGGCGACGATCGCGGTACTGCGGACTTTGCGCACATACTCAGGGGTGAGCCAAACACTGATCGCATCTTTGCTGAGGGTGTAAGCGCAAACTTTGGGAGAACCCGAGCAGACTTTTTTGAGGCTGTTGCCAGCCGCTTGCAGCTTGAGGGCGATTTTGAGTTCGGCTTGGGCTTGGGTGAGGGATTTGGTATAGGTTTTGATATCGCTTTGGGCTTTAGGGTAGTAGAAAGTGCTGGCGGGGACTTTCTTCGCGTAGTTGATGGCTTCCCGCCAAGCATCTTGGGCTTTTTTCCATTGGTTTTGCATAGCGGCGGCTTCGGCTTCTTGTGCCCAACTCACAGCCTCTTGGAAGTGGTCGGCGGCTAGTTCTTCTTGGATTTTCCGCTCGGTGGCAGCAGTTAACTGGGTGCGATAGTCTTGGCGTAACTGCAGAGCTTCTCGGGCGGCGATCGACTGGGAGGGAACCAGAGCCAGCAGATTCAGAGCTTGTTGCCATTGCAGCTGTACTTCCTCCCAACCAGAAATAGAGCCGGTAGCGCCAGCGCGGGCGGCGGCTACTCGTGCCAGAGACTTGGCCTCCTCCATATGTTTGGTGGCGGCGGCTTCCATATCCAGACGCCGGTTGATGCCCATCAAGTTACCCCGATACTGCTGCAATTTTTGCTGGGCGAAGGGATAGATCGTGGCTTCGGCGGGGATGGTGCGCAGGATCGTGGTTGCCTTCGTCCAGGTGCTTTGAATTTCCTCCCAACCAGCGATCGCTAGGGGCGGATTTTTGCCATTTGCCGCTGCTTGCCAGCCCAGATCCATTGCCTGCAGCACGAGTGAGACATATTCAGCTTCTTTTTCATAGGAGCGACGCATAGAGCTAGCATCAGAGGCATACTTCGACCAAAAGGGCACGGTTTTTAGCTCTTTAACTGCTGTGTCTAGCTCCTGTTTGGCACTGAGTAATTGTTGCGGATACTGGGCGCTGCCTATAGTTCTGGTGGCACTGGCGTTGAGTCGGGTGGCGCTGGCGATCGGGTCGCACTTGCCGATCGTGCAAGGACTTTTCAACACCCACATGACTAAAGCTGCCATCACAAAAGCAGGTAAAATATAGACGGCTAAGCGGGGATTCCAGGAAAATTTGGGCTTCTTCTGCGCCCAATCTGCGGTCAGGGAATGCCAGTGATTCGCCAGTAGGGATGAACCACCATCCCCCCCTACCGGCCAATGCCAGCCCCACTTAGAGTTACTTGTATTCCCAGCACCAGGGAGGACGGGGATTGACTCGGCTGGCGCCGACGACCAGTTATCGGCCTCCTCCACATGCTCTTCTTGGGGCAGCGACAACCAGGCCAGCTCTGGGGGCAATGCTCCTACTCCTAGGGGTTGAGGATTTCTAAAGGTGTGATGGGCGTAGGGCTGTTTTTGACCGATAAAGCGCAAGTAGATGCGCAGTTCGGCGATCGACTTGGGGGCTAGGGCCAGGGTAATTTCCTTGAGGGCTTGAAAAGTTTCTGCCAGGTCAGGTTTGAGGCTAATGGGGTGTTCTGCCAAAACCATTAAATGGGAGTCTTTGAGGGCACAACGCACCAGGACGCTCGCCTCTGGGGGCAGTTGCGCGGCCCAATGTTCGTGTAATTCCCGCTCTAGGGAGTGGATATTGAATAGCACTGGTGGGTTCATAGGCTTGGGGGCGAGTGTTGTAAAAGTAGCGTTGCGGCGCTGGCGGCGCCTACCTATTCTTTGAGATGAATAGTGGGACGATCGTGCCTCTGATTTGGATCACAATATATTCTATTTCTTTTCATAAGGGGTGATACCCATCACCCATTTTTCCAAAGTCCTTGGTCATTTTTCCTTTCTTTATTCATACAAATGAGCAAAAACAAGTAGGGGCGATTCGCGAATTGCCCCTACTGTAGGGGCAGCAAAGCTGGGCTACCCTCAAGCGGACTTGGGGACAAGGGACATTGGACTAAGGACATTGGACTAAGGACATTAGACCAGGAACTTGTTACCATCGTTGACTCATCACCCCACGAAAACCGGCTATAAAGGAAAATATACGCGCTTGCCCGCTATGACGGCGTGTCAGGGCGCCCTACATAATTGAATTTTATGGATTTACTAGAGTATCAAGCTAAAGAACTATTTCGGGATATGGGAATTCCGGTGCTACCTTCCCAAAGGATTGACCGGCCATCTGACCTCAAGGGGTTGAAGATTCCTTATCCCGTGGTGCTAAAGTCCCAAGTGCGGGCAGGGGGCCGAGGCAAGGCGGGGGGAATCGAGTTTGTCACCACCACAATTGATGCGGTGGCAGCAGCACATCGGATTTTCAACTTGTCGATTATGGGTGAATATCCTCAAGTGCTATTAGCCGAGGCTAAGTACAATGCTTTACAGGAATTGTACCTGGCGGTAGTGCTAGATCGTGCCGAGCGGCGGGCGGTGCTGTTAGGGTCTTCCCAAGGGGGTACTAGCACTGAGTCGGCAATGGAGAAAATGCAGCGGGTGGTGGTGGATGAGGATTTTTCCCCGTTTTACGCCCGACGGCTGACGCAGAAAATGGGGTTGCGCTCCAAAGTGGTGATTTCTGTGAGCGATATCATTGAGAGAATGTATCGCCTTTTTGTGGAGCAGGATTTGGATCTGGTGGAAATCAATCCTCTGGGAATTAATCCTAGTGGGGAGGTGATGGCTCTCGATGGCAAAGTGACGGTGAATGATGAGGCGATCGCCCGTCATCCAGATTTATTGCAATTGGCCGAGAAAATCCCCACAGTGGAGGGAAGTGGGGCGGGTAATGATGGGGCAGCCATCGCCACGGCCACCAGGAATGAGCCGGTTTCATCAATTTCCTCCTGCCTGGGGGGGAGTTTGGGGGCGCCTCATTTCTCTAAGCTGGATGGCAATATCGGCATTATCTGCAATGGTGCGGCTTTGACGATGGCCACTCTGGATTTAGTTTATCTCTGTGGTGGGAAACCAGCTTGCTTTGCCAATATTGGCGGCGATACTCGTTGGGACTTGACACCGGATGACTTTGTGCTGCGCCTGACTCAAGCTTTGAATCTGACGATCGCTGATGCTAGCGTTAAGGCGGTGGCGATCGACATTATCGGTAGTGCCATTGACTGTAATGCCGTAGCGGCGGCCATTGCCGCCTGCGTCCAGCAGTCGGGACGCTCCCTTGACCGTTCGATCGCGCCCGCTTCAAGTGTAACGAAGCCATTAAACGGATGGGATAGTCACCATAACGGCTTCCTCAACGGTTTCGGGGAAATCAGCGAAGGCCCAGCATTGAATTTCGACCTGAGACAGGCGGAGAGTGACAGTGCCAGCCTCTTCTCTGAAAGCTCCCAACCCCAACGGCATGGGGGCATCAGTTTGATCGTCCGCCTCTGCGGTACTGACTTAGAACCGGCGAAAAAGAGCTTGGCACCCCTTAACATCCCGGTGGTGGACAGCTTGGAGGAGGCGATCGCGCGTGCGGTCGCTTACGCGAATAAAATTTAATTGGTGCAGAGAGTATGAACGAGCGCAATTTTGATAATCACTAATTAGGGTGTTGGCATGAATTTAAAGCCAGATAGCAAAGTGCTGGTCCAGGGCATTACAGAACCTCTCGGTTCTATCCACGCTGCGCGGATGAAAGCTGGCGGCACGAATGTGGTTGCCGGTGTCAGCCCGGGGCACGGGAGTGAGAAGCTGCATGACATCCCAGTTTTTGACTTGATCGAACAAGCTCTCAGTGCTGTGGGGCAGGTAGATGTGAGTGTGATTTTTTCTGCGCCTTTTGAGGCGTGCGATTGCGCTTTCGAGGCGATCGCTGCCGGGATTCGCCAAATCATCATCATCACTGAGGGGGTTCCTCCCCTGGATATGGTGCGTCTGGTGCGCAAAGCTGAAGCCACAGAAACCCTGATTGTTGGGCCTGGTACTCCCGGCATCATCATCCCCGGTAAGCTGCTCTTAGGCACTCATCCGGCGGATTTCTATACTAAAGGTCCCGTGGGGCTTCTCGGTCGCAGTGGCACTCTCACTTATGAAATTGCCCTAGAACTGACTAACGCTGGTTTGGGACAGTCGATCGCCTTGGGTATCGGCGGCGATGCGATCGTCGGTTCTAGCTTTCCCCAATGGCTACAAATCCTCGATGAGGATGACCATACTGAGGTCATCGTCTTAGTGGGAGAAATTGGCGGCTTTAGCGAAGAAGCAGCGGCCAAGTACATCAGTGAGGCGATCGATAAACCCGTCATCGCATACGTCGCCGGTCGCCACGCCCCCAAGGGCAAACGTCTCGGCCATGCGGGCAACCTCATCGCCGCCCAAATTTCTGCGGGCAACCCCGATAAAGTCAGCCCCTCTGGTGCCGACCCCGAAACTGCCCAAAGCAAAATTTCTGCCTTCAAACAAGCCAAAATCCCCGTAGCCGATCGTCCCTCTCAAATCCCCGAACTCGTCAAAAAAGCCCTCAAACATGGAGTTAAGAAAAAGTAATATCACCTCTGACAATTCACCAATCAACATTTAATCCTCATGGGGACACGTTGTGGGCGTGTCCCCTGCAATTATCTGATGCCCTAGCGCCACCCCCACCCCGGTTATCCACTTTCTCCCCCCCGCACAAAAATTCATCATTGCCTAGGCGCCTTACCAATTATTGCAATTAGTAATGTACAACCAGCAATCGACAATTAACAATTTATTAATAATAAATTGTTAATTGTTAATTCGCTCCCAGTTGCCCCACCCTTGTGCTATCTTGGGGATAACAAAAAATCGCAAGGGAGGCAACCCCTAATGGGTTTGTTCGATAAAATCCGAGGCGCTCGCCAATCCACAGAAGTGAACCTTGGCCCCGCCGAAGCCTTCGCCGCCATCACCTTAATTGCCGTTGCTAGTGATGGTTACATCACAGATTCTGAAGCCCAAGCACTCAGCACCATCTTATCTCGAATGCAGCTTTTCCGCAGCTATCCTGCAGACGTGATGCGCAAAATGTTTGACAAGCTGCTCGGCATCTTACAGCGACAAGGAATCGACGTTTTATTTAATGCCGCGATGAGCAACTTGCCCCACGACCTCAAAGAAACTGCCTTTGCTGTGGCTACCGATATCGTGCTGGCTGATGGCGAAGTCTCCCCAGAAGAAGAAAAACTTTTGAACGACCTCTGCCGCGTCTTAGAACTCTCAGAAGACCTCGCCATAAAAATTATCGATGTGATGATGATTAAAAACAAAGGTTAGAGTCAGCCATCAATCTCAAAAAAATGCCGAAAAATTGCTGATGCACCGCCGAAACTATTAGGGTAGATAATACCATTTGCCTTGAGTGAGCAAATATATCAGTAGGGGCGAACCTTCGTTCGCCCCAAAGAAACACCGCGACCCCAGAGCGTTACAGTTCTCCATCAAAATCATATAATATCAAGTTCGGGGATATCCTAAGCTGGTTTTTTCAGGCAGTTTTTCCCTGCCCACCTGAGCGCAGTCATTGAGCATCCCGGCTTCATTATTTATTCACCAAGGAAGCGATCGGACTTGATATTACCGGTAATTTAGTTCACCAATGCCGCTTTAGCTTGGCTGATTTTTAGCTGCCAGATTTCGCTATCTTGCAGAGTAAAAATCATCCGGCGGTAAGTTTCATTATTGAGTTCCAAAACTAAATAATCTTTATCTTCGGTGACATACCAAAATTCTTTTCCTTGTCTGGTGTAGTAAGTTCCAGCTTTGATGATGCCAGGGATAAAGGTGCCGGGGGCTCGAATTTCCGCCCAGTTGCTCTTGGGTTCCTCGGTAGTCACCTTGTCTAGGTGTGCCAAGGGGATCTCGAAGACTTTTGACCAGCTAAATGCCCATAGCTGCTCAAACCATTCTAGCTCGATTTGGAGTTTATCGCTAAATATGTTGAGATTCATAATTTTTGGGTTTACCTAAAGAGGGCGATGGCTACACGAACCAGGCGGTTCGCCCAGATTTCTGCCACCGGTGGGAATAGTCTGTTAGCTGCCTTTCGGCTTGGTTGACCTGAACAGGAAGAGGAGAATAGTCAGAGAGCGCCAGAAGTGCCCCCGTGGCTTGCGGCTAGAGCTTCTCCCTCACACTAAGCACTAATGTTGCGGGGGAGAAGGCACTCCTCCCATACCGAGAAGGCAAGCTAACTTTAAGTTTAATTTTACTCGGTTTTGGGGACATGGCGCACCTGATGATAATATGTTACTTGTCCAATGTCATTTATCCCAAGGTCCCTTGACAAATGACAAAGGACTTTTGACAAATGACAAATCAAAATCTCTGTTCTCGCTCCGGTGTGAAAATATAATCGTAGTCAAAGCGAATATATTTGATGTGGCGGATCACAGAGAATCCTAAATATACCACAATATCGGTGGTAAATGTTGCCATAATTAGGGAAATGAGTTTTTTTTCGCTAATTTCTGGCGCCTGCACGTAGTAATCGCGCTCGGCAAAAAATAAATTTTTATCTTTTGGAACCACCAAACTATTGACAATGTGGGCGTGGCGAATTGGTTTGATGTAATATTCTATAAATTCCTCCTGATTTTTTTGCAGCCTGTACATCCGCTCTTGCTGAGCCCAGCTCATTTTAAAGATGATTTTAAAGATTTCAAACCCGAGGATATAGTTAAATACATTAGTGCGCTCTTGAGATTGCATAATTAAGCGCAAAGCCGATTCTAAATATAGCTCGGGTTGGCGGTGGGCATCTTGAGCTGAGTGGATGTAAAATTGGCGGATATAACGGCGAATGACACTTTCATCTAATTTGGTGGTAATTCTAAATTCATCCAGATATTTTTGGACTTTGGCTTTAGTTTCTACGTCCATGAGCATCCGGGATACCAGTCCATCGGCGGTGTATTCATCTAAAAATTCTGCTTGCTGGCCGGGGGATGCGGCCCGCATCAAGTGACAGAGGGATAAAACATAACGGCGCTGATTCCAAGGCAAGCTCTCTAACCATTCTTTGGCGGCGAGGGGCAGTTGTTCTAAAATTGTTTCTGACTGCAGATTATGCAAGGGAAGTGTGGTTCGATCGCCGTTGTTCATAATTTCTGCTTGTGCGGAAAATGCCCTGTACCAAAAAACAAGTTTTCAGCTCCCTGATGGCTGATGGAAAGAACCCGATAGCGGCGCTATCCTGCCGGAACGCATCGCGATGACGATGGCGAGATTTATTTAAATTTAAACGGAGATGGGGAAATAAATCCGGAACAACTGGATATTCCTGGCTGCTTTTGATAGCAAAGACGCTACATGAGGGAATTTTGATCCCGGTGCATCGGTTTACAGGGCGGGTAAGCTGTTGATTTTCACTCCCGCCGCTGTGTGTTTCTGGTTGGGCTTGAGCCTTTCGGCTCTAGATATCGCCTTTTTCAATTGTATGAGGGAATCCGAGTGCCGGTGGTTGAGCCTGTTTCTTATTGCTTGGGCAAGTCCACCTGCAATCTAGAGGATTAGCTTTGCGAGTAGGGGCTAGCAGAATCCAGCCCCTACTACGGAAAACTGCGATTTTTCTGAGTTGATTTTAGCATTTTGAAAGACTGGATTGGCGGGGGCAGGAAATGGGAGTTGGGACTGGGATTGTCTGGGAGCGACTCGAGGTGGGATAGGGATTTGACATATACCCGATCGCACCGAGCGGTTTCCACCCCAGTTGTCTGGATATAGTCGCTACTTTCATAAAGACCGATCGCCTCCACCATCACGCTGGTGGTTTCCAGCCAAATTTCTTGGAAACCAGCCCGAGTGATTGCTGTTTCTAGCTCTTGGAGCAAAAATTTGCCCAATCCTTGCCCCCGTACCCAAGGACGCAAATAGATTTTGCGGATTTCCACGGCTTTGGGGCCTCGGTGGATGGGATAGTAGGCGCCGGTGCCCACAATTTCACCGCCGGTTTCCGCTACCCAAAAGGCTCCGCCGCGATTCTGATAGAAGTTTTCTACCTCTAGCACATCGCGATCGGCTCCCAGGGGCTCCCAACCCAAACCATACTCTGCCAAAACCGAGCTAATCACGGCGGCGGCGGCTTCGCGGTCCTGGGGTTGCCAGTCCCGCACACAAAAGTCCCGGTATGTTTTTTTCATTTGAATAAGCCAATATTTTCTTTATTTTAATAAAATCAGGATTTTTTTCATATGAATCTTTTAAGGCTCGCGGGATTTCTCGGGTAGTAACTGGTGGCGGCTGGTTAAAAATAGTATAATTACTTAGCAGATACCGTATTTTTACGGATAAGCAATTTAGAGGCTGTGCGGATGCCAAAATTAAGGAGAAGGAATTAAAATATAATCTGAGAAAATAACGCCGAAAAACTTCAAACAATGGGCGTAAGCCCTTGAATTTATATATGTCAACTATCAAACTGAAAAAATTTTGTCGAGAGCGACGAATTATTAATTTTATCGATGAATGGAGCCGAGCGATCGGGATAAGCATAGGCATTTTAGATGCTTGGGGGAATTTAGTCGGAGGTAAAGTGGTCGAGACGGAGCAGATAGAGGCATTAGACAAGATTCCGATTGAGTTAGAAGGGGAAGTAATTGGCTGGGTACTGGGCGGAGAACAAGCTGCTCCCGTGGCGGGGATGTTAAGTTATTTAGTCGGTAAAGAGCTGGAAAAGAAAATCCTGGCGGAAAAATTGCTAGAAAAATATCGAGAAATTAGTTTTCTCTATGATATTTCTACAAAAATTACCGCTAGTCTGGATCTAAAACAAGTAGCAGAATTAGCCCTAGACGAGGCAGGAAAACGTACTCAATCTAGTGGGGGGCTAGTTTTGCTGATTAATACAAGAAACGAGCGGCTAGAAAGTCTGACGGGATGGGGGTATGTGGCTGGATGTCAGGCTAGTATTGGCTTAGGGGAGGGAATTATTGGTTGGGTGGCCAGGAGCGGTAAGGGGGAAATAGTTAATGATGTGTGGTTAGATGAGAGATTTATCGACATAAAAATACCGGTGAGTTCAATGATGTGTGCGCCGTTGGCGAGTAATAATCAAATCATCGGCGTAATTGTGATGATGAGTGCTGTCCCGGTGACTTATACGGCTGGGGATTTGAAGCTGCTGACAATGGTGGCATCCCAGACGGCATCGGCGATCGCCATTGCCCAGATGCACGATCGTACCCTGGAAGAAAGCCGCCGGGAAGCGCTGCTGTTTCGCTTGGCGAGCCAAATTCGGGAATCTTTAGAACTAGATACAATCTTAGAAACTGCAGTGAGTGAAATTCGCTGCCTCCTGCAACTCGATCGCTGTATGTTTATGTGGCATCGGGGGACAAAAATATCTAGCAGCCAGAAAATCATTCATCCGCAATTTTCTCCAGTCACCTGTTCCGGCTGGGAAGTAGTCAAAGAAAGCAAAAATCCCCATTTGCCGAGCTTTTTGGGTTGCCACGGAGTGGCCACATTGGGTGATTTGAGCCAGCAGCTTATGCGTCAAAACCTGCTACGGGTCGATCGGGTGGAGACATGGAACTCCGAAGCGGTGCGGAATTTTTGGCTGGCGGGGGGGTTTAAGTCCTTGCTAGCAGTGCCAATGCAGACGCGATCTGGGGAAATCGGCGTGTTATGCTGTGGAAAGGGTAGTGGGGAAGCTGGTTGGACGGATGACGAGGTGGAGTTGCTACAAGCAGTTAGCACCCAGTTGGCGATCGCAATCCACCAAGCTGAACTATACGAGCAAAGCAGTCACGCCGCCGCCACCGCCAGCTCCCGTGCGCAACAGCTCCAGCAAGCCCTCAAAGAACTGCAAGAAGCTCAAGCGCAACTGATTCAGAGTGAAAAAATGTCCGCCTTGGGGGTGATGCTCGCCAGCATTGCCCACGAAATCAATAACCCGGTGAATTTTATTTATGGCAACCTCAATCACACGGAGGAATACATCGAAAAACTGCTGAAGATACTCCGGCTTTACCAGCAGGAATATCCCCATCACACCCCCAAAATGGGGGAACAGATGGAATTCAGCGAAGTAGAGTTTCTCCAAGAAGACTTGCCCAAACTTATTACCAGTATGAAGTTAGGCACAGAGCGGATTGTGGAAATTGTGACCTCCCTGCGGAGCTTTTCCCGCTCTGACAGTGGGGAGATGAAACCCGCCGATATTCATGTGGGGATTGACAGCACGCTGGTGATGTTGCAGCATCGGTTGAAAGCAAAACCGGGGGGAGCGGCAATTCAAGTGATTAAAGAATACGGAGATTTACCCACGGTGTCTTGCTATGCAGGACAGCTCAACCAGGTGTTTATGAATATTATCAGCAATGCCATAGATGCCCTGGAAAACCAACCCCAACCCCAAATTACCATTCGCACTTTCCTCCTGAATCCCGAGACGGTGGCAATCTGCATTCAGGACAATGGCTCTGGCATCCCAGAGGCAGTGCAAACCAAACTATTTGACCCTTTCTTTACTACGAAACCAGACGGTAAGGGCACAGGATTGGGTCTTTCTATCAGCTATCAAATCGTGGTGGAAAAACACCGAGGCGTGTTAAAGTGCATCTCTCACCCTGGTGAAAGTACGGAGTTTTGGATGGAGATTCCCGTCACTGCCGCTACGGCAAACCTGCGGGACTTGAATGAGATGCCAAGACCAAATGCGAGCAGTAAATCTTCAGACGATCGGGGGATAGAAGAACTGAGGAAATGGGCACCCTAGCAGTAGGCGAGGGTGGGTTTAGCCTGCTGCCTCCATGTGTTTCAAGGGGGTAGGGTCGGCGCGGAAGGCCAGAAGGCGCTAGGTAGTCAACCCGCCCCTTGACCAGCTTAGGGTTAACAAAATTTATAATAAAAAAGGACAAAAATGGAAAAGATGGGACTTATAATTTCTATAAGCAGGATAATTTTCCTAACCAGTGAACTTGTCAAGATCCAAATCAAGCAACCGAGTGAGTGGGTAAACGGATGTCAGAAACTGTGACCATCAAAAAGCTGCTATCTAAGAGCAATCTGGGGGGGGTACTCCATGAGATAGTAGGGAGTATGGACACCCAGATATCAATTCTCGATTTGGGGGGAAATCTGTTGTGGGGGGATGGGGCAGAAACCCCAGCGGGACAATATCCGGTGTCTTTGCAGGGAGAGACGATCGGTTGGGTAGTCGGGTCGGAAAAAGCCGGGACGGTGGCGAAGCTACTGGCCCATTTGGCTGCCAAAGAGCTGGACAAGAAAACTCTCGCAGCAGAAGTGCTGGACAAATATCGGGAAATTACCCTCCTTTATAATATTTCAGAAAAAATAATTGCCAGCTTAGATTTGAAAGAAGTAGCACAATTAGTGCTAGAAGAAGCCCGAAAATTTGTGAAGGCAACCAGCGGCGCGGTGCTGTTAATCCGAGATGGCAACAGCGTGGGGGAGAATATATTTTCTTTTGGTGAGGAATGGGAAGCTGACACGAATAGTGAACAAACTTGGTATGGTTGGGAGGGTATTGTCTCTACTGTGGTCTCTACGGGAAAAGGGGAAATCGTTAACGATGTCACGGCGGACCCCAGGGTAGGGACCGAGGGGGTATGGTTTCAGTCGTTGCTTTGTGTGCCATTGAAAACTCGGGAGGTGGTGGTAGGCGCGATCGCCCTCGGCTCATCAAAACCCGTGACTTATATGGCAGAACAGCTCAAATTAAGTTCTACCCTGGCATCTCAAGCCGCCAGCGCCATTGATGCTCTCGTCCATGAAAATAAACTTCGAGAAAGCCGCCGGGAGGCGCTGCTGTTTCGCCTCGCCAGCCAAATTCGTTTATCTTTGGACCTGAAAACTATTCTGGCAACTGCAGTCACGGAAATCCGCACCCTTCTGGGATTAGACCGGTGTCTGTTTATGTGGGACCGCTCGCCAACGATGGACAGCAACCCCAACCATCGTTTCCAACCGCGAGGGTTAATGCCGCATTATCCCTATTGGGAAGTGGTTCAAGAAGCAAAGCACCCGAGCTTACCTCGGGCAAGACAATGGTATGCAGTTCCCGCGCTGGGGAGCTTGTCGGCGCAGATGCGACAGTTGGAAATCGTGCGCATTGATAATGTGGAGGATGCAAAAGAGCGGGTAATGCGGCAATTTGTGTTGTCGCTAAAATGTCGATCGCTCCTGGTGATTCCCATTCAGACCCGAGGCGGCGAAATTGGCGCTGTCGCCTGTGGTTGCACCGGGGTGAGGGTATGGAGTGCTGATGAGGTGGAGCTATTGCAGGCGGTGGGGACTCAGTTGGCGATCGCCATTAACCAAGCGGAACTCTACCAGCAAAGTTGTCAGGCAACCGCCACCGCCAAAGCCAGGTCCCAAGAATTGCAACAAGCCCTCCTCGACCTGCAAAAAACCGAGGCGCAGCTAGTTCAGAGCGAAAAAATGTCCAGTCTGGGGATGCTGGTGGCTGGGGTGGCACATGAAATTAACAACCCTCTCGGCTTCATCAGCAGCAACCTGGTCCACACTGCTAGCTACATCCAAGACTTGATTCAGGTGGTGGATGCGTATCAGCAGGAATATCCCCAAGCCTCTGCAGAGATTGAAAAGCTGATTGAAGAAACTGAGCTAGAGTTTCTCAAAGAAGACTTGCCCCAAATGCTTTCGAGTATGCAAATGGGAGCCGATCGAATTCGCCAGATTGTCCTTACCTTGCGCGTATTCTCCCGCACCGATGGCACGGAGATGAAACCGGCGAACCTCCACGAGGGGATTGATAGCACCCTCGTCCTGCTGCAAGACCGGTTGAAATCCAGAACCGATCGTCCCAGCATTCAGGTGATCAAACAATATGGCGCCATTCCCCAAATCGATTGCTACGCCGGACAGCTCAACCAAGTGTTTATGAACCTGATCGCCAATGGCATCGACGCGATCGAGGAAGCCATAGATAAATCTCTCCCAGTCATGGCTGGGCGAGTTCCCACCATTATTATCAGCACCCAAATCAGTGCCGATGGCCAATTTGTCTCGATCCGCATTGCCGACAACGGCCCCGGTATGAGCGAGGAAGTCCGCCGCAAATTGTTTGACCCCTTCTTTACCACCAAACCCCCCGGAAAAGGCACAGGTTTGGGCTTGTCCATCAGCTACCAAATCATCACCGAAAAACACAGCGGCACCTTAGACTGTATTTCCACACCCGGTAGAGGCGCCGAGTTTATCATCCAGCTCCCCGTGCGCTCTCAACTGGCGATGAATTCTCCCGCAGAAAACAAAATCACACCCCGGTCAATCCATGAATTGCCCCTGCTACGGCCTCAAAACCAATAATGGATTTTAAGCAAATCTTAAAATCCTGATGCGAAATTTATGGTGTAATAGCTATATTAACTGCGAAAAATCAATTTTTTTCAGTTAAGGGGCTGTAATTGCCAATAATAACCTTGATGATTGGGGTACTGCTCTACGTGTAATTATACTCATTAGGGAAGAGACAGCAGATGAAACCAGAACTGAAAGGATACACCATTGAGGAATCACTCCACGTAGGCGCCAGTACCGCCATTTATCGAGGGCAACGCCAAGACGGCACCCCAGTGATTATCAAAATCTTGGGGGCAGTTCATCCCAGTTTAGAAGATATTTCCCAGCTTAGAAACGAATATGAAATCGGTCAAAGCCTAGATATAGAAGGCATAGTTAAACCCTTAGACTTATTAAATTATGGCCACGGCCTAGCCCTCATCTTAGAAGATATCGGGGGAGAATCTCTCAAAAAATATGTGCAACAGCAAAAGCTGGGAATCGGGGAATTTTTAGAAATTGCCATCCAATTAGCCACGGCTTTAGAAGGAATCCACGCGCTGCGCGTGATTCACAAAGATATTAAACTAGAAAACATTATTATCAATCCCAAAACCCGGCAAGTAAAAATCGCCGATTTCAGCATTGCTTCCCGGTTGGAAGAGGAAAAAACCAGCTACATCAATCCCAACCAGATGGAAGGCACCCTCGCCTATATGTCACCAGAACAAACCGGGCGGATGAACCGCTTGATTGATTATCGCAGTGATTACTATTCCTTGGGAGTATCATTTTATGAAATCCTCACCGGACGCCTGCCATTTATCGCGGAAGACCCGTTAGAATTAGTCCATAGCCACATCGCCAAAAACCCGCCCCCCCTGCGAGAAATTAATCCCGAAATTCCGGCGGCCCTTGAAGCGATCGTGATGAAATTGATGGCAAAAACCGCAGAAGAACGATATCAAAGCGCGGTGGGGCTAAAATTAGACCTAGAAACCTGCTCCCAGAAATGGTTAAGCGGAGTCAGCCTAGAAGGATTGATACCCGGAATGGGCGATCGAGCCGGACAAATGCTGATTCCCCAACAACTATATGGCCGCCAACCAGAAGTAGCCCAACTGATGACCACCTTTAACCGCGTCAGCAACGGGGCCAGCGAAATCATGCTCGTCAGCGGCTATTCAGGCATCGGCAAAACCTCCCTAGTTAACGAAGTCCACAAACCCATAGTCAAAAGTCGCGGTTACTTCATCGCCGGGAAATTCGACCAGTACAAACGTAATATCCCCTACTCCGCATTAATTCAAGCATTTGGGGAATTAATTCAGCAACTGCTCGCCGAAACCGAAGCCGCCATCGAAAAATGGCAGGAAAAAATCACCGCCGTGGTGGGAGAAAATGGCCGCGTCATCACCGATGTCATCCCCGAAGTAGAATTCATTATCGGGGAACAACCAGAAATCCCCCAACTCGGACCGACGGAATCCCAAAACCGATTTAACCGCGTCTTTCAAAAATTCGTCAGCGTCTTTACAGCTCCAGAGCATCCTTTAGTAGTATTCCTGGATGACTTACAATGGGCGGATACCGCATCTTTAAAACTGATTGAACTGCTGGTAACAAATATTGAGAGTAAATACCTACTACTCATCGGCGCCTACCGGGATAACGAAGTCAGTCCCACCCATCCCCTCATCCAAACCCTGGGGAAAATTGAAGAGCAGGGGGGAACAGTACAGAATGTCTTACTCGGACCATTGCAGTTAGAACACGCCCAGGAATTAATCGCCGATACTTTACCGCCATCTCACAATAACGAAAACAGCGGCTGGCCAGAAAAAATTGCCGCTTTCGCGGAGTTGCTGTTTAACAAAACTCAGGGTAATCCCTTTTTCCTCACCCAACTGCTGAAAACCCTCTACCAGGAAAAACTGGTGCAATACGACTTTCAAGCTGGGGAGTGGCAGTGGGATATCTCGGAAATCCAAGCGGTGGGTATTACAGATTATAACGTGGTAGAATTGATTGCCAGGAATATGCAGAAACTGGCAGCGGCGACGCAGGAAGTGTTAAAACTTGGTGCCTGTCTGGGCAACCAGTTTAACCTGGAAACTCTGGCGATCGTCCATCAAAAATCCCCATCAGCTACTGCAGCGGACTTGTGGGAAGCACTGCAAGCCGGGTTAATATTACCCCTGAGTAATGCTTACAAGATTCCCATGTTGGTGGGAGAGTATGAAGAACGCCGCCAGTTAAGCGATAATTCCCGCACAATTGCTTATCGGTTTTTGCACGATCGGGTACAACAAGCCGCCTACACCCTCATCCCCGAAGCCGCAAAACAAACCACCCACCTGCACATCGGGCAACTACTGCTGCAAAACACCAATCCCGATCAACGAGAAGAAAATATTTTCGCTCTGGTGAACCAACTCAACTACGGCATTGACATCATCACCGAGCCACAAGAAAAAACCCAACTCGCCCAACTCAACCTCATCGCGGGCAAAAAAGCCAAAGCCGCCGCCGCTCACGAAGCCGCCGTGCGGTACTTAAATGTCGGACTGACATTATTATCCGCAGATAGCTGGGTCAATGACTATAACCTCACCCTAGCACTATACACCGAAGCTGCCGAAGCCGAATACTGTAACGCCAATTTTGAAGGGGCACAGCAACAAGCCGAAGTCATCCTGGCAAAAGCCACTTCAGAGTTAGACCGGGTAAAAGTTTATGAGCTGAAAATGGAAATGTTTACAGCTCAACACCAAATTTTAGCCGCCATCGATACAGGGATGCAGGCATTGCACATCCTCGGAGTATCTTTAGATGACAGCAACGCCGCCATCAACCCCAAGCTAACATTACCCAGTCTGGATGAATTAGACAACTGGCCAGAAATGACCGACCCCCATAAACTGGCAACCATGCGGGTGTTACTCAGTTTATTTCCCCCGCTTTTACAAGCAAAACCCGAAATGTTACTGCCAGTTACCCTCGCCCAAATCAATCTGTCCCTGCAATATGGCAATTCATCTGTAACAGCTTTATCATACGCTTTCTATGGGATGCTGTTGTGCGGACCCATTGGCGATATCGAATTAGGATATCAATCGGCGCAGATAGGCATCAAACTGCTGGATATCTTCAATGCCAACAACTTGAAAGCGCCAGTCTTTAACATGATTTACGCTTTTATCACACCTTGGAAAAGCCACATTAAAGAAAACATGCAACCCTTACAAGAAGGGCTACAAAGCGGCTTGGAAAGCGGCGATTTGGTATATGCCAGCTATTGCGCACTGAACTATTGCACCTATTTATTCGTGGTGGAAAACCGCCTGGACAGCGCCCTAGAAAAGCAAAAAGCCTACATTAATTTGCTGGTTCAGCTAAAAAATGACCTATCTACTTATACTACCAAAATCTGGATGCAAGCCAATTTAAATCTGCAAGGTGTCGCCAAGCATCGCACAGATTTAATCGGGGACATTTTTGATGAAACAGTCATCCAGCCTAAGTTACAAGCCGCCAATGATGGCTGGTCTCTGTTTAGCTTATACCTGGCAAAAGGCATCCTCTGCTGCACCTTTAAAGACCACGCCGCCGCCGTGGCGAATACCTTCAAATCTCGCGACTATGTAGCATCCGTGGGCGGATTCATGCACGCAGCAACCCAGAAATTCTACCATTCCCTGTCGATGCTGGCACACTATAACGCTGCCACCCCCAGCGAGCAAGAAGAATACCTGCAGCTAGTAGCCGCCAACCAAGAGCAAATGAAAATCTGGGCACATCATGCGCCGATGAACTTTCAGCATCAGTATGACTTAGTGGCGGCGGAGACAGCCCGAATTTTCGGGCAAAGAACCGAGGCGATCGAACTCTACGACCAAGCCATCGCCGGAGCCCATGACAACGGCTATATCCATTATGAAGCCCTGGCCAATGAAAAAGCCGGAGAATTCTACCTCGCTTGGGGAAAGGAGAAAATCGCCAAAACCTACATCACCGATGCCTACTACTGTTATGCCAAATGGGGAGCCACCGCCAAAGTCCAAGACTTAGAAGCCGAATATCCCTACTTAATCACGATCGCCAGCCCCACCGTCACCCCCAACCTTGACATCCATAAAACCACTCATACTACCACTGGCTCTGCCACCGTCCTCGACCTCGCCACCGCACTGAAAGCAGGGCAAGCCATCTCCTCAGAAATCGAACTGGACAAACTCCTGGCCAAATTGATACATATCCTCATCGAAAATGCCGGAGCCCAGAGCGGATGTCTGCTGCTCACAGACAAGGATAATTTAGGATTAGCTGCTGTGGGCGCCATAGACAAAACCCCCACAATTTATTTACCCCTACTGAGCTTAGATGCCAGTTTAGACCTACCCACCACAGTCATCAATTATGTCCGACGCACCCGCACCCCATTGGTGTTAAACCACGCCAGCAGCGAGGGAATGTTTGCGGAAGACCCCTATATCCAACGCCAGCGGGTGAAATCCCTTTTATGTACTCCGATCGTCAAAGGCGGGAAGCTGGTAGGTATTCTCTATTTAGAAAACAATCTCGCCCTGGGAGCATTTACACCCGATCGTCTGGAATTACTGCGAATGCTCTCCGCCCAAGCCGCCATCTCCCTAGAACTCGCCCGATCGGTCAGCGAAGTGCAAAGCACCCTCGCCTACCTCAAAGCCATCATCAACAACATCGCCGATGGTTTGGTGGTGACGGATGCAGGAGGAAACATCACCCAATACAACCCCGCTTTGATAAAAATGTTCGGGTTATCATCCCCAACCATTACCGGCGGTAAATGTTCCGAAGTCGTCAGCCCCCAAATTGGCGAACTCCTGTACCAAACATCCCAAAACCCCCAAGAAGTCCTCAGCGCCGAAGTCGAACTCACCCAAGGGCGCATTGGCGCCGCCGTAGCCACAGCCATTATGCCAGAGGCAGGGGAAGGAACATTAGGCAGCGTCACCATTATCCGCGATATCACCGCCGAGAAAGAAATCGACAGGATGAAAACCGATTTCATCTCCACCGTATCCCACGAACTGCGCACCCCCCTCACTTCCGTGGTCGGATTTGCCAAAATCATCCATAAAAAACTCAGCGATAAAGTCATGCCCGCTTTAAGCGAAGAAGACAAGAAAACCCGCAAAGCCCTGGAACAGGTGGGAGACAATATCCAAATCATTATCTCTGAAGGCGAACGCCTCACCGCCTTAATTAACGATGTCCTCGATATCGCCAAGATGGAAGCCGGTAAAATAGAGTGGCATTTCCAGCCAATCGAAGCCGGGGAACTGATAGAGCGAGCCGCCGCCGCCACATCCTCCATCCGCGACTCCGCCGGACTGCAATTAAGCCTAGATGTAGCCCCCAATTTACCCCAAGTCGAAGCCGACAAAGATCGACTGCTGCAAGTGCTGATTAACTTGATTTCCAATGCCGTCAAATTCACTCCCGCAGGCAGCATTACCCTCAAAGCTGTTCAAACACCAGGCGAAATTATCTTCAGCGTCATCGATACTGGTATTGGTATCGCCCCCGATAACCTAGACAAGGTGTTTGAGAAATTCAAGCAGGTAGGAGATACCATGACCGATAAACCCAAAGGCACCGGTTTGGGACTGCCTATCTGCAAGCAAATTGTGGAACACCACGGCGGGCGCATTTGGGTGGAAAGTGAGCCGGGAAAAGGTAGTAAATTCTCCTTTGCTCTTCCCCTCAAAAGCCCCCCTACAGGCGGCGCGGTCACATTTAACCTGGATACCTTGGTGCGGCAATTAAAACAGAGTATTCCCCCAGAACCAGAAGCTACAGCCGCCAATTCCCCCAAAACCATTTTGGTGGTAGATGACGAAGCACATATCCGCTCTTTGTTGCGTCAGGAGCTGGAATCTCAAGGCTATCTGGTGCAAGAAGCAGCAAATGGGATGGATGCCATTACCAAAGTCAAGCGAGAAAAACCCAACTTGATTATCCTGGATGTGATGATGCCAGCGATTAATGGTTTCGATGTGGCCGCTGTGCTGAAAAATGACCCCACCACGATGGATATTCCCATTATCATCCTTTCCATTGTGGAAGACCAGAGCCGGAGTTATCGTTTGGGCATTGACCGCTATCTGACTAAACCCATTCATACGGAAACGTTGCTATCGGATATTGAGTCGCTTCTGTCTCAGGGTGGTTCTAAGAAAAAAGTCCTGGTGATGGATGAAGATGTGAATGCGGTAAAAGCCCTAGTGGAGGTGTTGGAAGCCAAGGGATATGTGGTAGTCGAGGCGGCTGATGGAGCGGAGTGCATCGAGAAAGCCATCGAGCTTAAACCGGATTTGATTGTGTTAGATTCGATGCTGTCCCGGCGGTATGATATTGTCAAAACCCTGCGGTTTGAAAAGGGTTTGGAAAATGTGTTCTTTGTCTTGCTATCATAGGTCCAGCTTGTTCAACAGTTACTTATTACAACCCCTCACCCTAAATCCTTCTCCCAAAAAGGGAGAGGGACTTTGAAGATGTACCACATTTTTTGAGAACAAGCTGTAAGCTGGTTCCTGCTAAGTTCTAATTTCTCTCCTTCCCTTCTTTCCTCTCGTCCTCTCGATCGCTCCCAGTAGTGTTGGGGAGGGAGGGGACGGCGCGGGCGGTGACGGGGTGCGGCGCGCCGTCCCGCCTCTTTTCTTGATATAAGAGAAATAATTTTTCTTAATATTTGATTTTGCTGGGTATCTGGAATTCTGGTGGGGTGAGGCTTTTGGCTATTTTTGGACTGATTTTGCCTCTTTTTTTTGTGCTGTAATCAGCGGCTACTGTTGGGGCGACTGGTGAGTATGAGCGTGCAGCGGTGGCGGGGTCTTCCGCCGATCGACAATTTTGTTTGTAACCCAGATTTTGATTATCGGCGGCCCGCCACTGCTAGGGCTCTGCCACCAGTCGCCCGGGGATTCTTCAGGGGCTAGCCCCTGAAGCGAGAGAGTCCTCAGAGAGCGCGGCTCTGTGAGGACTCTCTCGCTTCCCTACGATTAATCTCTTGTTGCTGCTGTTCTAGGGCGTGTGCAAAGACTAGAATTTTTTCTGGGAATTCCTCTGGTCCCCCGATCGGCACTGTTTTTCCTTCGATGTCCCATTTGCACCGTCGTCCTCGCTTTATGGTTCCTTCTTCATTTGGATATTACATAAAGTTCTTTCAGCATTTTGGTCGGTTCCTTGATTATGGGGGCAGCAATTATTTCTGCCCAGGAGCCTGTGGCTCAAGTGGCTTGGGTGAGCCCGGTGCTATTTGCCGCCGCCAGTCTGCTGGGACTATGGTTAATTGTCAGTATTATCCGCTCTAGCCGTTTACGCTAGGGGAGTAGGGGGTTTCAGCCTTCATCACCGGCGGATTTTTCGCCGCCATCCCGAGAGATGGATGGCAATTTATATGTTTACAGGTATAATGGAATACATGGTGCAAAAACTAACTCTGGGAGCAAGCATAAGTCCTGAGTAGTAGGCTGTTCCGGCGTCGCCACGAAAAATCCCCAAGAAAAAAAAGCGGTTGATTATTTATCGTAATCGCTGGGGAAAGCCATAAATGCTGTTCCACCGAACCATTACCATAAACAATCAACCGCAAGCCATGTTAGTTGGCTTTAAGCAACATTTGCTGGATGGTGATTGTTGGGTTGTGTGATAGATGCCCCTGATGGCAGAAAAACAACCTGATGGATGAACACCCTGATGGCTCAACACCCTGATGGCTTAGGCTCCTCTACTCAAATCTGCAAGGCTGGTGCAGTATGGTGGAAACTAAATGTCACTAAGGACGTTTTTGATCCATCAGAGTGGTTATCAATGGTCTAATTATGTCAGGCATCTCTGCCTGAATACAAGAGGGCTATTGCAATAACCCACTTTTATCAGGGACAAACCGTCTAATAGTGACGTTGCTTGGAAATCAGGGGCATCTCATGAACAAAATAGCTATCGTTTTTGGCGTTCTTACCGCCACAGCTTTGGGTTTTGTACCCCCGCAGGGGGCAATCTCCAGGCAGATGGCATCCCAAGAGGCGATGGTAACGCGACGCCTGACGGCGATCGCACGGGATAGTCTGACCGAGGTCAACTACACTGGAACTAATGAGGATGGCGACCAAGAAGACATCGACACCGGCAAGCAGCAGGGCAGTGGCTCTTGAGCTAGCTCGGGCGTAAATCCCACCAGTCTTGAATTTCATCTTGACGGGGTTCATCCCAAGTAGTCAGCTCTTGGGGTGAAGCCCGTCTCGCATTTCCACTCTGTAGTCATGGGAAAACCGGAATGACCACAACCACCAGAAGACGGGTATTAACGAAAACTGAGGGTAGGCGACAGGCGACCCCGAAAGAGCGGGAGTTAATCCACCTGCTGGCTAATTTAGGCTGCTCTTTGGCGAGATACGGCTACAAGCATGCCACTAGCAAAGGCGAGATTACTGCCGAAGAGCGCTTGCGGTTGGCGGAATGGCACTACCTGCGGGTACAGCAAATTCGCCGCATTGAGCGCAGCTTGGAACCAGTGGGCACCCTCAAACGGGTGTATTTTAAAAGCGAGTTGAGTCCGAGAACCCTCAAATCACTAAAATTGGTTTGGGTTGAGGATGATAAAGAAAAAGTGAAGCGCGTTGATCCGGTGCTAGATGAGGTACTGAGTTTGGCGCTCGATCGCGGGGATACCCTCAAACAGGTATTTCACATTATTGAACTGGGCGATCGAACTTTCTCCGCCACACCAGAAAAGGGTAAAGTCCCCCTTTGGGTGCAAGAGTGGGAGGAATCCGGCTATGAGGTGAATTTTTTCCCCCCGTCGTTTCCTGCATGGGCTAATATCATTGACGATTAGACCTGCCAATGGTTCCCCGCCCTGCCGCGCCACCGGCACATCCTTTGCCGGTACTGCCCCCTGGGGGGGCGATCGGGGAATGGGAGATCACTCTCGGCGCTGCAACTATCTGGTGCCATCTTCTTCCCCCAAAAGGCAGCATTATTACTTAGCATTTTTCCATCATCTATTGGGAAAATTACTCAAAACCATCCCAGTTTTCCTCCTTCTTAAATTAATCTAAAATTTTTAACTGGGCATAATTTTTACAAAAATTCAATTAACTAAATTTCCCGACACATTCCTCATTGGGGCAAGCAGGCTGTTAGACTGATTTTATAAATAAAATCTAAAGACACTTAATCCCTCCCAATCAATCTGGGCGAGCCAGAGGCATCAATTTTTTTACTCGCCAGGGCAATCAGGGGTAGGGGTAGGGGGGAGAAAAGAGGAGAAAAAGGGGGGAGCGTTTCCCAAACAGACCCTGATAGCCTTGAATACAGCGGTTTGCCAGTCTATCTGGCAGATGACCTCACCCCAAGCGCCTCTCCCAGCAAGAGATAGGGGGCAATGATTAGTAGCTCATCATTGGACAAAGTTCTGGATTTATTTTTACAATCTCTCTCAGGGCTAATTGTTATCAGGAGCTGACGAGATGTTAAGATGATCTGCCCGTCACCAGGGGGGGGCAGGCAAAGCCAGATAATTTTACATTTGGCGGTTTAGATTTTACAGTGGATAGCAGACCTGGGTGTGGTCAAAGGGGAGCTGATGGGGTTCGATGCTCACGCGACGCCTGATGGTGTTTGTGGTTGTGGGGGTTTTGACCGTCTCTGTACGTCGGTGTGGTGAGGCTTTTGTGACCCACCCACAGGGTGAGCGGGTCCAGGTCACATCCCCTACAGTCGGGCTGAGAATGGGGTAGGGGGTGTCACCCGTCATCGCTACGTGTTTAAGATAGAATCGACGACTTTGAGATTAGCTGTGCAGGGGTAGTTGGGTAAATGGATCTGCAATCACACCGATTTTTATCGTATTTTGAGCCACCGCAAGCGGCAGAACTGTGCCAACTGGCAATTATGGAGCATTTTTCACCGCAAGCGGTGATTTTTGAAGAAAGCGAAATCCCCGATTGCTTATATCTGGTCTTGGAAGGGGAAGTGGAATTCAGCAAGCGTATCGGTCCGCAACAGTATCAAACTATTGCTTTGGCGAGTCCTGACGAGTTTTTCGGGGAGTTCGGAGTTTTGGACGGACAACCCCGCAGTGCTAGAGCCATAGCTTGTGGACCGGTTACTCTGGCGAAGATTCCCAGGGACCAGCTCATGGACATTTTGGATCGCTCTCCTGGTCGGGTGGTGCTGAAATTGTTTGGGCATATCATTCAATACTTGCGCTATACCACGGAGCGATATGTGAGCCAGATCGTACATAAGCAAAAAATGGCTTTGGTCGGTGAAATGGTTAATACTATTGTTCACGATTTCAAAAGCCCTTTTACTGGGATTCAGCTTTCTAGTTCGATGCTGAAAGAAATGCACCCGGATGAGGAAACTGTGGAGTGGTGCGATTTGATTCAAGCGCAGGTGATGCGGATGTCGGCAATGGCGGAGGAGGTGCTGGAATTTACCCGGGGCAGCACGGTTTTGGAGAAAAAACCTCTGCGATTATCAGACATTATTCAGAGATTTAAAAAGCTGAATAATATTTATTTTACCAATGCTAATGTGGATTTTGTGTTGGAGGTGGAGGATGCGGTGATCGCCGCTGATGAAAACAAGTTGATGCGGGTTTGGCAAAATATTGTGGGTAATGCGGTGGATGCTTTCGAGAACCGCCGTGGTAGGGTGTCGATCGCGGCGGTGACTAAGGATCAATGGGTGGAAATCAAGATTGCGGATAATGGACCGGGCATCCCGGAAGCGATTCGCGATCGCCTTTTTGAACCTTTCGTGACTTTCGGCAAGCGCAGCGGTACTGGTTTGGGCACCGCGATCGCCAAATCCATTATCGATGCTCACGGCGGTCAAATTTGGTTTGAATCTAGCGCTGAGTCTGGTACAACTTTCTACATTATCCTGCCGTTATTCCAAGAATCAATCCCCATATCTGAGTAGGGTGGGCAAAAGCCCGCCACATCAAATCTTGGCTGAAGATAATGGCGTTTGGCTTTTGCCCACCCTAGATTGGTCATTGGTCATTGGTCATTGGTCATTGGTCATTTGGGCAAGAAACCGGGCTTCTGAACAGATATCTCTTTGATCAACATAGATTCTCGGCGCTTATTCCCGGTTTCTGGGTTTGACCCCAAATCTTAATGATGCTGTGCCCTTAGCAAGTGACTAAGGACAAATGACTTGGGACAAATGACTAAGATTACAGTTTCGTCCCACATTCAGAGCAGCACTTGTGACTAGACGGGTTGTGGGTGCCGCAGTTGGGGCACTGGTGGGGCATTGCATCTGCGGTGGGGAGGTTGGGCAAACCCATCATTTCCGTGTTGGTTTTGCCGGGAGCCACCATTGGGTAACAGTTTTCTTCCCGCTGCACCCGCACGTCCATAATCACAGGACCGGGGTGAGCGAGGAAGGTGGCTACTGCCTCACTTAATTCCTCGCGAGAGCGCACGGTGATGCCTTTGATGCCGTAGATTTCGGCTAGTTTGGCAAAATCGGGGCTGCCTTTTGCTAGGTCCGTGGCTTCGTAATGTTTATCGTAGAAAGTCTCTTGCCATTGGCGCACCATCCCCAACCAGCCGTTATTGAGGATTACGGCTTTGACGCCGATGTTATATTGGGCGATCGTGCCTAGTTCCTGGATGTTCATCTGGAAACTGCCATCGCCGCTGATGCAAATGACGGTTTCATTATGCAGGGCGACTTTTGCCCCAATGGCGGCGGGCAAACCGTAACCCATTGTGCCTAAACCGGCACTGGAAACCCACTGGCGGGGTCCGGTTTTGAGGAACTGGGCGGACCACATTTGGTGTTGGCCCACGTCGGTGGTGAAATAGGCTTTTTTGGCGAGCCGGTTGATTTCTATGATTACTTCTTGGGGGGAGAGGGTGTCGGCGGGGTGGGGTTCTTGTAAGGGATACTGCTCGCGCCAATGTTCAATCCGATCGCGCCATGCTTGGGTTTGTTCGGGAGGTAAACCGTTGCCTAATTCGTGGCTGCGGCGCAACAGATCCACCAGCACTTGCCGCACGTCTCCGACGATCGGCACGTCCGGTTTCCGGTTTTTGCCCACTTCGGCGGGGTCGATATCGATGTGAATCACTTTGGCGCTCTTGGCGAACTCATCGAGTTTCCCGGTCACGCGGTCATCGAAGCGGGCCCCCACGGCGATGAGTAAGTCGCAGTCACTGACGGCGAAGTTAGCATAAGCCGTGCCGTGCATCCCGAGCATTCCTAGAGACAGGGTGTGGTGTTCGTCAAAAGCACCTTTCCCCATCAGGGTGGTAGTGACGGGGATTTGGAAATGTTCGGCCAGTTCTTGGATTTCGGCGTGGGCCCCAGAGGCGATCGCGCCCCCACCCACATAAAGCAAAGGTCTATGAGCTTCCCGAATTAGCTGTAGCGCTAAATTAATTTGTCGGGGATTTCCCTTCACCGTGGGACGGTATCCCGATAGTTTCACCGTTCCCGGCTCCACGGGGACATAATCAAACTGCTCTACCCCCACATCCTTCGGGATGTCAATCAGCACTGGACCGGGCCTACCGGTACTGGCGAGGTGGAAGGCTTCGGCAACGACGCGAGGGATGTCTCGGGCTTCGCGCACTAAATAGGAATGCTTGACAATGGGCAAAGTAATGCCGAAAATATCGATTTCTTGGAAGGCGTCAGAGCCGATCGCGCCCCGGGGCACTTGACCGGTAATCGCCACTAGGGGCACCGAGTCCAGGCTCGCCGTTGCCAACCCGGTGACTAAATTAGTTGCCCCCGGTCCAGATGTGGCTAAGCAAACTCCCACTTTCCCCGTAGCCCGGGCGTAGCCATCGGCGGCGTGGGCGGCTCCCTGTTCGTGTCTGACTAAAAAATGCTGCAAATCTCCTGCAGTTTCTGCTTTGTAGATTTCGTCATAAATTGGCAGATTTGCTCCCCCGGGATATCCGAAAATATGCTTGACTCCGTGGCGTTTCAAGCTATCAATCAGGGCAAAAGCGCCGGATACTCTCCCCACTGCTACTCTGTCTATCATCTGCATTGGTCTATTCTCCGTCAGATAGATTAAATCTGTCTAATTAAGTTCTGCGATCGACCAGATTTTTCGTCTGGCTCAGCAATTGGGTTCTTTACTCAATCAATCTGGTAGAAACCCGATATTTTGGTTGAGCAGCCCGGTTTATTGGCCGGGATTTAAATCTTCCTATGTTCATTATCCTGCCCTATATTTGAGGGGAAGAGCGGATTTTTGATAATTATTTAAGAATCTCTAGGGTGATGGATGCTATCAGCTTTGGCGAGGGCTAATTTTAGCGCATACTCCCGGATTTTTCAACGATTAAGCCAATTTTTGATAATTATTTAAGCATTGAGGGGCGGTCCATTTAGCCTCCCGGTATCTTGCCCAGAAGGGGGCGAACCACAGTTCGCCCCGAGGACAGGTTAGATATCGAGGTCAGTGAGGTTGAGTTTGGAGCCGTAAGTTTCGATGAACTCGCGGCGGGGCCCAACCCGATCGCCCATGAGGATGGTAAAGATGCGGTCCGCTTCCGCCGCATCTTCAATTTCCACCCGTTTTAGGGTTCGGCTTTCTGGGTTCATGGTGGTTTCCCACAACTGTGCGGGCATCATTTCCCCTAAACCTTTAAACCGTTGGATGGTGTAGTTAGCGTTGGCGGGGAGAGTCGCCAGATGGGACTGTAGTTCCCGATCGCTATAGCAGTAAGTATGATTCTTGCCCCGCTCCACCTTGTATAAAGGAGGGCAAGCAATATACACATACCCCTGGTCCACCAGTTCCCGCTGATAGCGGTAGAAGAAAGTGAGAAGTAAGGTACGTATGTGAGCGCCATCTACGTCAGCGTCAGTCATACAAATGACGCGATGATAGCGCAATTGTGAGGCATCGAATTCCTCACCTTTTATCCCTAAGCCGAGAGCGGAGATAAGTGCTTGAATTTCCGTATTTTTGTATATTTTGGCGTCGTCAGTTTTTTCGATATTGAGGATTTTACCGCGTAGAGGGAGAATCGCTTGGAAACTGCGATCGCGTCCTTGTTTGGCACTATTGTGAACAAACACCCCACTCGCCAAAGCAAAGTTATGGGTATGGGGCACTTCAATATCGTAAACATCGAAACGCTCTGATAACCATTCCACAGACACCACGCGGTGATTGTAGTTGGCCACTGCTTCCAGGGCCAAGGCAGCATTACCCTCAAAGTAGCGATAGCTTCGCTGACCTGTCGGTTCGCAGAATGTCTCAAATTTCAGCAGTGATTTATCCTTCGTTTGCAGACGATAGGCTCGGTAGGCTTCTAGATCGAGACCGCCTTGCTCAACTTCAATCTGCTTGAGAGCAGCTAGGGTTTTGCGGTAATAAGTTTGGTGCAATGCCGCCCGACGCTTCGCCCGAAATTCCGGGCTCCACTGTTCTTGGGTTTTAGAACGCCGCCATTCTCGTAGATCCGGATCTTGCCACTGCGTCTGGGCTTTGAGGGAGTAAAGCTCACGCTTTTCTGGGTTTTGGTCAAAATAAAGACGGACACGATCGGCCTGAGCTAAGCGATTAGCTTCTTGGCTCCAGTATTGTTGTTGAGCCCGATTAAGCTGCTCACGGTTTTCAGCTTGATAGTCTGGATTGGCTTCATAGAAATCTTTCCACTTCTGAGCCATATAGGCTTTGTACGCCTCATCTTGCCATTGAACTTTGGCTTGGGCAGATAAAATCGCCTGGGTGTGTGGCTCCTGCATCCGTTGGCTCATACGAATCCGGAAGGCTTCGGTTTGCCGCAACTGGCGACATTTTTCAATTACCTCCGGGCGATGCAAGGTTCGAGCCACATGCTTTTGATGTAAAGCCAGATGAACTGCAGCAGGTAGCCGCTGAATATTAGTGGGGTTGTTGTTCCGCTTGTTAAAGTCCTGATGATGACAGTGGTCTCCCGCCGCTTCTGTATAAACTCCCTGCCAGCGATTCCACCAATCAGCCAGAGTATGGGTGAAGAGCCACGAATCAGAAGCCGGGTTCCAGGTCATTTCATAGCCATCAATCGTAATGCCGGGATTCGCCTGACTCGATATTTGGCGATACAAGGGCATGAGGGAATCCTGGGGCGTCAACTCAGCGGCTGGTTTATAGGAACCAGAGCGCAGCATAAACCGATGATCTGGGGTGCAGACGATCGTTTCCCCATTATCCAACGTCACCCGCACCACTGCCGCATCAGTTTTGGTAATCCGGGGGTGGAGAATGCGCTCAATACCGACTTTACCATCATGGCGAATGGTGTAGCAAAAATGCTCCCGACCCACTGCCTGTTCCGCCACCAGTTCCTTAAAACTCAGGTGACGACCATCAGCCAGAGCTATTTTTGTATCGCCATGAAAACAGCCGCCGGCTGAATCCCCTTCCACGATATATATTTCCGATTCCGCCGGATTGCGACTACTACAATCAGCCAATTTCCCTGGCAAAGGCGAAGACTCCAACACCGATTTCCGGCGCACCTGTTCCCGCGCCAAGCGGGCAGCTTCCGCCGCCTTAAACGCCTGGATAGCTTTATCCAAAATCGTATCTGCTACCGCTGGCCGAAATTCTAAATATTCCGTCAGCGCTTCCCCCACCAGAGAATCCACAATCCCTCGGACTTCCGTATTCCCCAGCTTCGTTTTCGTTTGCCCTTCAAACTCCGGGTCCGGCACCTTCACCGAAATCACGCAGGTCAAACCTTCCCGAATATTTTCCCCCGCCAGATTGGCATCTTTTTCCTTTAACTTATTCCGCTTGCGGGCAATATTATTCAGCGTCCGCGTCAGCACCGCTTTCAAACCTTCCAGGTGCGTGCCCCCATCCACTGTGCGGATGTTGTTGGCAAAACCGAGCAAATTATCATTATAAGCATCAACGCACCATTGTAAAGACGCTTCTACCTGCACATTATTCCGTTCTCCCGAAACGTAAATAATTTCCTCGTGCAGGGATTGTTTGTCCCGGTTCATGTAAGCCACATATTCCCGGATCCCGCCTTCATAGCAGTAGGTTTCTATCTTTGGCTCACTCTTACCGAGCAACTCTAGGCGGTTATCCGTCAGGGTGATTTTTACTCCCGCATTCAGAAACGCCAACTCCCGCAAGCGTCCGGCGATCGTACTATAATCAAACTGGGTATCGGTAGTAAAAATTTGCTTATCTGGCAGGAACTGAACCGAAGTTCCGTGGAGGTCTTCGGTGATACTGTTAGATTTCAACTCCGTAGCCGGTATGCCCCGCTCATAGCGCTGTTTATGTACCTTTTTATCTCGCCATACGGTCACATCCACCCACTCCGATAGGGCGTTCACCACCGAAACCCCTACCCCGTGCAGACCCCCCGACACCTTGTAACCGCCACCGCCAAACTTGCCCCCAGCGTGCAGGACCGTCATCACCGTTTCTAGAGCCGATTTCCCCGTTTTCGTGTGGGTATCGGTGGGAATACCCCTGCCATCATCAGTCACACTGACGGATCCATCGGCATTCAGGTCAACTTCTATATGAGTGCAATAACCAGCTAGCGCCTCATCGATAGAGTTGTCCACTACCTCGTACACTAGATGGTGGAGTCCTCGCGGACCGGTAGAACCGATGTACATCCCCGGTCGCTTGCGGACCGGTTCGAGACCTTCTAAAACTTGAATCTGCTCAGCGCTGTAACTGCTGGTCATAGAAAAATTGCTCCAATTGTGAGGCGCCTATTTTCTTTTTTTTGGGCCTTCTCCCGGTTAATTATACCAAAAATCACCAAAGTTATCACACAAAACTGTTATAAGCTAAAATAAGGGGCTCTGAAAAGAAATTTTTGGGGGGGGTGGACTTGAAAAAGAAAGCGGGTACAATTGACAATTGACAATTGACAATTATCAATTATCAATTATCAATTATCAATTATCAATTATCAGGGACAAATGTTGATTGTAATTTGCGGGGCAACGGCAACGGGAAAGTCGGGACTGGCTCTGGCTTTGGCGCAGCGTTTGGGGGCTGCGATCGTCAGTGCTGACTCTCGCCAAGTTTACCGCGAGTTGGATATCGGCACGGCTAAACCGACGATGAGCGAAAGACAGCTAGTGCCGCATTACTTGATAGATATCTGTGAACCAACGGCAACTCTGACCCTGGCACAGTACCAGCAACAAGCCCAGGAGTTAATATCCTCCCCATCGTCAGTTCCCAAGTTATTGGTGGGAGGGACCGGTTTATATATTAAATCGGTGGTGCGGGGGTTGAAAATTCCCCTGGTGCCTCCGCAACCAGAATTGCGCCAGCATCTGGCTGCACTGGGTCAGCATCAATGCTACAGTATTCTGCAACACCTTGACCCCACGGCGGCGGGTAAAATTCACCGCCGGGACGCCACCCGCACCCTCCGGGCTTTGGAAGTCCATTATGTCACCGGTATCCCTATATCCGAGCAACAAGGAGAAAATCCCCCCAATTATCCCATTTTGCAAATTGGCTTAGATTGTGTGGATACTGATACTCTCCGCCGTCGCATTCAGCAGCGCACTGAGCAAATGTTTGCTGCCGGTTTTGTGGCAGAAGTCGCCTATCTCTGCCAAAAGTACGGTGCAGATTTACCGTTACTCGACACTCTCGGCTATCGGGAAATTAAGCAATATCTCAGGGGTGAAATTTCTCTTAGTGAAGCTCAAGACTTGACAGTTTTGCACACCAGACAATTTGCTAAGCGTCAGCATACTTGGTTTAGGGCTGATCCTGAAATTAAGTGGTTTGATGCTGATGCCCCAGATTTATTGGAGCAAGTTTGGTCATTGATAATTGATAATTGATAATTGATAATTGATGATTTTCATTCCCGCGACCCCATGTCATTCCACCCTTCCCCATGTCATTCCCGCGAAGGCGGGAATCCAAGGACAATTTGGTAAGATAATTGATAATTGTCAATTATCAATTATCAATTGTTAATTATCAAGTCAAATGACATAATCAAATAAAAATCAAAAAACAACCTGAGCCAGTTATGGTGATAGAAGCAAAAGCGCAAACGCGCAACTGGAAACCAATAATCGCGGAATTGGAGCTACTCCTGGGTAAAAATGGAGTAGTAAAGCGCAAAGAAGAGCTGCTGACCTATGAGTGTGATGGCTTGACTAGCTACCGTCAGCGTCCGGGGTTGGTGGTGTTGCCTCGCACCACGGAGGAAGTGGCGGCAGTGGTGAAATTGTGCGATCGCTACGAAATTCCCTGGGTCGCTCGGGGTGCAGGGACCGGACTATCCGGGGGGGCACTGCCGATCGAAGACTGCCTCCTCATCGTCACCGCCTTAATGCGCAAAATCCTCAAAATCGACCTAGAAAACCGCATCATCACCGTTCAACCAGGAGTTATCAACAACTGGGTGACACAAACCGTTAGTGGCGCCGGTTTTTACTTCGCCCCGGACCCCTCCAGCCAAGTCATCTGCTCGATCGGAGGCAACGTCGCCGAAAACTCCGGCGGCGTCCACTGCCTCAAATACGGCGTCACCACCAACCACGTCCTCGGCTTAAAACTCGTCCTCCCCAACGGTTCCATAATTGATGTGGGCGGTACATTTAACGAAATGCCCGGTTATGACCTCACCGGTACATTCGTCGGTAGCGAAGGCACCCTCGGTATCGCCACCGAAATCACCCTCAAAATCCTCAAAGTCCCCGAAGCCATCTGCGTCCTCCTCGCCGACTTCACCAGCATCGAAGCCGCCGGAGCCAGCGTCTCCGACATCATCAGTGCAGGCATCATCCCCGGCGGTATGGAAATCATGGACAACCTCAGCATCAACGCCGTCGAAGACGTAGTTGCCACCGGTTGCTACCCCCGCGACGCCACCGCCATCTTATTAGTCGAAGTAGATGGCCTACAAGTAGAAGTAGATGCCAACAAACAGCGCATCGCCGAAATTTGCCAAAAAAATGGCGCTCGCAGCATCACCACCGCCTCCGACCCCGAACAACGGCTAAAATTGTGGAAAGGACGCAAAGCCGCCTTTGCCGCCGCAGGCCATCTCAGCCCCGATTATTACGTCCAAGATGGGGTCATACCCCGCACCCAACTATCCTTCGTCCTCACAGAAATAGAAAACCTCTCCCAAAAGTATGGCTACCGCATCGCCAACGTTTTCCACGCCGGTGATGGCAACCTTCATCCCCTGATTCTTTACGATAATTCCGTCAGTGGCGCTCTCGAACAAGTAGAAGAACTCGGCGGGGAGATTCTCAAACTCTGTGTCAAAGTCGGCGGTAGTCTCTCAGGAGAACATGGGATCGGCGCCGATAAAAAGTGCTATATGCCAGATATGTTTACCGAAGCCGACTTGGAAACCATGCAGTGGGTGCGTCAGGCATTCAATCCCAAAGGTTTGGCCAATCCCGGCAAAGTGTTCCCCACCCCCCGCACCTGTGGCGAAGCCGCCAACGCTAAACTCGCCAACTTCCCGACAGCAGAACTGTTTTGACGTTTTTTTGCTTCTAGAGTATAATGATTGGCAACAGGATGGGCTATGGCCTTAGAGGGTCATACCCTCCTTATCAAAAAATTAACCACAAGTTACATTCAACTCTCACTTGTCACTTGCCACTTGTTACTTGTCACTTGTCACTTGTACGGGCGAGCAAGCGAATCGCCCTTACCAAAGGACTAAGGACAAATGACCAATGACCCTTGTCACTTGTCACTTGTACCGGCGAGCAAGCGAATCGCCCTTACCAAAGGACTAAGGACAAATGACCAATGACCAAGGACCAAGGACAAATGACAAAATTCTGATAATATCTCAAAATAACCATATCTAAACCTATGATTTATGAAGATGGACTAGCCCTAAAATCTAGCTGGAAAACGCTGCTACAGCAGTTTCAAGTTTCACCAAAAGCCGGGTGTCAACTCCTGTTAGATGTGGTGCAAGCCTATTCTAGCGGCAATCGCTTTTACCACACCTTGGAACATGTACAAGCGGTGCTAAATTCCCTAGAATCCCTAAAACACCATACAGAAAATTTGCCCGCTTTACAGTTGGCCGCTTGGTTCCATGATGTCATTTATGATACCAGAGCGAAAGATAATGAGGAAAAAAGTGCCGCCTATACCGTAACCGCATTAAATCAGTTGGGCATACCCACTGACATGATCGATAATGTGGCTCAAATAATTTTGGATACAAAACATCATCAAGCTACTGGTAATAACCGAGATAGCCAAATTTTTCTCGATGCAGATTTGGCAATTTTAGGCGCTGATGACACAGAATATCGGTTTTACGCCCAAAAAATTCAGCGGGAATATTCCTGGATGTCTCGCGAGCAATACCGAGAAGGGAGAACCGCAATTTTGCAGCAATTATTGGCAAGGGAGACAATCTATCACCTCCCAGAAATGGCAGCAAAATTGGAGGAAAAAGCTCGGCGCAATATTCGCGAAGAATTAGATATGTTAGGCTTGGACATGGGATATTGCCCGTTTAGCAAGCGGCGGGAATTTGCCGCTTAAGCAAAAGAAACCGGGTTTCTTGGCCATAACCCCGGTTTCTTTATCCACTATTCTAAGACTCGTCAATACATTATCTATCAATTCTGAATTACGCCATAATTAGACTAATCAAATCTCATTGATGAATTGGCCTAATTTTCATCGGGGGAAAGAACCGAGAAAGGAAAAGCGCATGGCTCCACCTCCACCATGCTCACCACAAAACAGCTATACCAATAACCGGTTTTTCAGCCAGGATAGGGCAGTTTCTACATCGGTAACTTTTTCTCCGTTAGGCATCAATGGCCTTTGCACCATGACCACGGGTAATCCTAACTCCCGCGCTGCGATAATTTTACCATAGGTGGCATCGCCACCACTATTTTTACTGACGATCGCCCCAATGTCATACTCCCCCAAGAGCGATCGCTCTGACTCCAGAGAAAAAGCCCCCTTTTCCAACAGCAGCTTTCCCGGAGGTACAGGAGTATCCGGTAACGGTGGCTCAATCATCCGCATGAGAAACCAGAGATTTTTCAGATGAGCATAATTAGCCAATTCTTGCCGCCCAATAGTCAGAAATATGCGCCGTGCTAAACTAGGTAAAACCCTTGCCGCCGCTTCGTTACTTTTCACCTCTATCCAATTATCTCCCGGTATCATTTCCCAAGCGGGACGAAGTAACATTAAGCGAGGAATATTACAATCATCTGCAGCTTGGGCAGCATTCCCAGAAATTTGCGCCGCAAAGGGATGAGTTGCATCAATCAAATAATCAATTTCCTGCTCTTGCAGATATTCCCTTAATCCAGCGACACCGCCAAACCCGCCGATTCTTCCCGGGGTAGATGAAATCGCCGCCTGACGAGTTCTACCAGCTAAAGAAGTGATGACCTCTACCCCCGATATTGTACCAGCTTTCGCCGCCAGATCCGCCGCCTCACCAGTTCCACCCAAAATCAGCAATCGTTTTCGTTTTACCATGATTTTTGGCGCCATGAATGATTCTATACAGCTTGTTAAACAGTGACTCAATACATTGATTATCCCGCCCTCACCCTAAATCCCTCTCCCAAAAAGGGAGAGGGACTTTAAAGATGTACCACATTTTTTCAGAAAAGGCTGTAGTAGGGGTAATTCGCGAATCACCCCTCTCCCTTTCTGGGAGAGAGGGGTAGGGGGTGAGGGCTCTACCGTATGGACATAAGAAACGCGCCATGAATGATTCTATATGATATTTCAATTTGATTTTTTCGCCCAAATCATATATAATTCTGCAATCCCCGATTGACTCGTCCCTAATTTAATAATGGCACGTACAGGTTACACTCTTCCCGTCTTCGCGGTGGCTGCTGCTAAAGCCGCCTTGCTGCATCTGCAAAACAACTATATAGAAACCCTGCAATCTGTCACCCTTGACTTAATGCCGGGTGAGGCAACGATTCCGATTCAGCAAGTGGCTAGATTAGAGCCAGATAGTGCTTTTGCCATTACCATCAGCGACCCTGGCGATAATTTAGATTTAACCCGCAATACGCCCATCTGGGCATGGGTAAAACTGCAAAAACGCAACTTAGAACCGCTGATTTTAGAAGCGGGAGAGGGGATAGGCAAAACTACATCAGGACAGCCAGCTATTTACCGCTATGCTCGCGGGTTGTTTGAGGAAAATTTATTGCCTTTGATTCCTCCCAGCCGCACGGTGACAGTATCGATTATCATGCCAGAGGGGAGACAACTGGCTCAACGCACTTCAAATGAAGCATTTGGCATTTTGTCGGGACTAGCGTTATTAGGAACCAGTGGCATTTCTCAACCGTTGTCAGCGGAAGAGCATTTGGAAGAATATCGGCAAATTCTCCAAGCTAAAATTCAACATCAGTCCCAGTTAGTGTTTTGTATTGGCAATAATGGGATGCAGGTAGCTCAACGATTAGGTATTCCAGAAAACACGATTGTCCCAACCGGTAACTGGATTGGTGCTTTATTAGTCGAAGCGGGATTGCGCGGGGCAGAATCTGTGTTATTATTAGGATATCAGGGAAAGTTAATTAAGGTGGCGGGTGGAATTTTCAACACTTCCAGTCATTTGGCAGATGCGAAGTTAGAAATCATCAGCGCGGCGGTGGTGAGAGCTGGGGGTAGTCTGGAAGCGGTGCAAGCTGTTTTAGCTGCCAAAACTGCCGATGCGGCATACAAAATATTGGTGGATTTGAACTTGGCTGAGGTGGTATTTCAGGGGTTGGCGAAAATGATTTCTGAGAAAGCCCAAGCCTATGTGCAGAAGTATGGCAATGTGCCGCTGCAGGTGAGTACAATTTTGTTCGATCGCCAAGGCCAAATCATTGCCCAAGATGATAATTTTTTAGGACCGTGGGGCGATTAACTGCTGCACAAACTCTTGATGCTCAGCGGCATTGATACCCGCTTGTAAGGTGGCTAAAACTTGCGGCATATTGCCTTGGAGCATTGCCGCCACATCTAACCATAAACCGGGAAAAACCAGAGAGCAAATTACCCCCTGCTGGTTTGGTGGCAACGACTTATAATCGCCATCTTCCAAACCAAACCAGTCAATTTTTTGCTCAAATACCTGCCAAATCAGGTATTCTTGGATGCCACTGCGGCGATAGGCACGTTTTTTATCGCCTAAATCTATGGCGGCACTACTGGCGGCAATTTCTACGACTAATTCCGGCGCCCCCTCCAGGTAGCCATCCACAGTGAGATTTGATTTGCCGCCGCTGGCTGGGCTAATTAGTAATACTCCATCTGGTTGCGGCTCGTTGTCAATATCCAAGCGGACTGTAGGCTCAATTCCCATTTCCACTTGCGGTGTGGCGGATTGATAAACTCCCAACCAACCGATAAGATTTCCGTGGGGTTCAGCATGGGATTTAAAGCCGAGGGGGGATGCCATATATACAACTCCTTCGATAAGTTCGGCTTTTTTGATTCCCGGCATGGCTTGGTAGCGGCGTTCAAATTCCGGGCGCGTCAAGCGATCGCCATTTTCTAACGGCGGCAAATGTGGCGCGGGTGTGATTGGAGAATTTAAGGGTTTAGGTAGTGAAGAAGTCATGGTTAGCAACCTCTTGGGGTGGAGATGGTCGTAATATCATTTAGTTAAAGTCCTGCTACAGATAGTGCCTCCAGAATGTCTGACCATCCACAAATCGATTTCACCACTGACTTACTCAGAGACTTGACCAGGGAAGCCACTCGATTTTTCAGGGAATCTA